>Ga0105055_10007145_pt1 | contig 14969 bp, 13 predicted proteins | sample BON03_FD_78090 | JGI IMG/M metagenome (GOLD analysis project Ga0105055, IMG submission 78090) | Freshwater microbial communities from Lake Bonney liftoff mats and glacier meltwater in Antarctica - BON-03 | ecosystem: Environmental > Aquatic > Freshwater > Ice > Glacier meltwater | place: Lake...
CGGAGGTCGGTCATGCGCTGATGATTGGACGGGTCGTAGTTGACGCCGCCGGTGATGTCTGCTTTTTCCAGGCCGCCTAAGCGATGCATCAGATCAGGCGTGCCAGGCACTGCCCAGGGGCGGGCGAAATTTTCATCGCGGGCATACGGCTGATAGGTCGCCGGATCGGTGGCGTGTTTGATGGTGAACTTCTTATAGTTTGCCGCATCGGGAATCCGCCAAGGCTCCGCACCATTGGCGAGGTAGCCATCGGTGAGCAGAATGACGGGCACCATGTGTTGCATGGCAATTCGACAAGCCTCGATCGCGGCATCAAAGCAATCCGAAGGCGAGCGCGGCGCGATGATGACGAGCGGGCTGTCGCCGTTGCGGCCGAACATGACCTGAAGCAGATCGGATTGTTCGGTCTTGGTGGGCAGACCGGTGGAAGGGCCGCCGCGCTGGACGTTGACGATGACCAGTGGAAGTTCGGTGACGATGGCGAGGTTGATCGCTTCGCTCTTAAGGCAGATGCCCGGGCCGCTGGTGCCGGTGACAGCGAGCTGCCCCGCAAAGGCAGCGCCAATCGAGACGCAGACAGCGGCGATTTCATCCTCAGCTTGAACAGTCTTCACGCCGAAATGCCGCATGCCTGCGAGGTATTCGAGAATCGAACTGGCGGGCGTGATGGGATACGAACCATAGACCAGCGTCTTATCAGAGAGCGTTGCCGCAGCGACGAGGCCCATCGCCAGGGCTTCGTTGCCGGTGATCTTGGTGTAGGTGCCCGGTGCGACGTGAGCGGGATCGATCTTGTAATGCTCACTGAAAATCTCAGCGGTCTCGCCGAAGAAGTAGCCGGCTTTGAGGGCGCGGATATTAGCCTCGGCGACGGCGGGCATCTTTTTCTTTTCGCCGAAGTAGGTGTTGAGGTAATTGATGGTCACATCGAGCGAGCGATCGTAGAGCCAGAAGATCAGCCCGAGGCAGTACATGTTTTTGCAGCGGCCGATTTCTTTGCTGCCCAGGCCTGAGTCCTTGAGCGCCGCCTCATTGGCACGGCTGATGGGCACGCGCTGAATCTTGTACTTGCGCAAATATTTCTCATCATCGAGCGGCGTGTACCCTTCGGGATATCCTGCCTTACGCAGGTTGACTTTTTCAAATTCATCTTCGTTGACGATGACGATGCCACCGGTTTTGACATCGTCGATGTGAGCTTTGAAAGCAGCGGGGTTCATCGCGACCAGTGCATCGACTTCATCGCCTGGCGTGTGAATGTCGTTGGAGGAAAAGTGAACTTGGAAGCCGGAGACACCGGGCACGGTGCCTTGCGGAGCGCGGATTTCTGCGGGGAAATCGGGGAAGGTGGCGACATCGTTGCCGAAGATGGCGGAGGTGTCGGTGAACTGCGTGCCGACGAGTTGCATGCCGTCGCCTGAGTCGCCTGCGAAAAAAACGACTGCTGATTGCAGCGAGCGAATCGGCTTTTCAATCTTCCCAGCGGAGGTGGCTGATGTCACGGGGTGGACTCCTATGGAACATCAAAGTGGGTAACAGGTTGTCAGGACATTCTAACCGTATGCGCGTAGGTTCCAAGTGAAGTTGCTGCCTGCCGCGTGAAAAAGTGAGAGTTTTTGCGGGTGCAATATCTGGTGGAATCGGAGCCATGAGAGAAGGCATCCGCGAAGAATGGGCGCCATCTTGCGGTATAATGTTCGGCTCGCCTTGCGACGCTTTGCCGCAGGTGAATGGTGTTTGGATGCGGGCACGTTGCCTATAATTGCGATGACCTTTGAGAGGCTACCTTATGAATGAATCTGTTGTAAATCGGAAGCAGCGCGGGTTGCTTGATATGAAGGCGCAAGCGATGAGCGCGGCGCTATTGGTAGTGGCGAGTTTTGTTCTCATCACCACGGCAGGTTGTGGCGGTGAAGACATTCGCACCTACGATGTCCCCCAAATTGCGAAGGTGCCTGATGCTGCCAAGACTGGCGGTGCCAGCACTGGTGCGACGAACACGAACAGTTCCACGACAGGGACGCGACTACTGGCGGCCATCGTGCCGCGTCCGCAGGAAGTCTGGCACTTCAAGATGATGGGGCCCAGCGCTTTTGTTTCGCCGCAGGCTGACGCCTTCATCAAGTTTGCCGAGAGCGTGAAGTTCAAGCCTGCTGCACCAGGTTCAGAAGAAGGCTCGCAGCCTTCGTGGGATTTGCCCAGCGGCTGGACGCAGCGGGCTGGCTCAGGCATGCGGTTCGCCACGATCATCGTCGGTGAATCAGCGCATGGGCTCGAACTGACCGTCTTTCGCTTTGGCCCGGAATCAGGTGACATCAAATCCAATGTTCGGCGCTGGGCGGGCCAGGCCGGGGTGACTGATCTGAGTGATGCGGCACTGGCCGACATGACGCGTCCGCTGATTGTGGATGATCAATCTGCAACACTCGTCGATGTCACTGGCCCAGGCAGTGGCGGCGATCCTTCCATGGCAGGCCCTGTGCGCCCGCAGCAGCCGCAGCCGCCCGCCAAGCCCGAGCGACTGGCCGCAGCTGCACCCGAAGGTTTCACTGCTGATCCTAATCCCGGTCAGTTTCTCATTTCGAAGTACGACATCACCAAGGATGGCAAGACTGCCTCGCTGACCGTCAGCTCTGCTGGCGGCGCGGTGGCAGCCAATCTCAACCGCTGGCGTGAGCAGGTGGGTCTCGAAACCTGGGATCAGGAAAGTATCCTCAAGGCACTCAATGACAAGAATGAGTTGAACGAAGCCGAGATCAATGGTCGTGGCTTCCTGATCGTTGATCTGACTGGCCCGGAATCACTGGGCGATGGCCGGGAAAAGATTCTCGGTGCACTGACGCCCGATGGCAGCGGCAACGAACGAGCGTGGTTCATCAAGTTTCGCGGGCCAGCGGATCTGGTCGCGTCACAGAAGCCGGCATTTGAAGCGTTTCTAAAGTCGATTCGGTTTGAGAACTAAGCATGACCAGTACAGCACACAGCTCCGCCAAAGAGGTCAATGATGCCATCGGTCAAGGTCGAAGCAGCGAAGCTGCGCCGACGCCGATGCTCGATATGACACGCACCATTCTCAAGCCGTTCGCGTCGCTGAGGATCACCATCGTCTTGTTTGTTCTGAGCCTTTTTCTGATCCTGGCGGGCACGCTCGCGCAGGTGGACTACGGCATCTGGACGGTCATGGAGCGTTACTTTCGCACCTGGGTCGCCTGGATTGAGCTTCAGGTTTTTGTGCCCAATGAATGGGCCATGCGCTGGGGCCTGATCAAAGAGAACGGCGACGTGGTGAAGTGGCCCTTCCCCGGTGGCTACATTCTGGGCGGGGCGATGGTCATCAATCTCCTTTCGGCTCATGCGATTCGCTTCAAGCTCGTCGCCAAAGGGCGGGAGCTTATGCTCGGCATCATCGGCTCTGTCATCGGCCTTGGCCTGATGATCTTCGCCGTCGTTGCTTCAACGAAAATCATCTGGCCGCTGCATGCCCCCATTCAGTTTGGCCCCGCCATTTTCATTTCACTTGGCGCATTCATCGTGGTCTTGCTCTATCCGAGCTACCTCCTTTACGGTCGTCGCACCGGCATCGTGCTGATGCACGCAGGCATCGTCCTGCTGCTCGTCAACGAGTTGGTGACCGGCCTGGGTGCATACGAAGGCCGCATGGAAATTCGCCAGAAGAGTGTGAACAACTTCACGTACAACCTTGAAGAATCAGAGATCGCTTTCATCGAGACGACAACGACGGGCAATCAGAAAGTGATCGCCGTGCCTGAGTCGATGCTGGAGCGCAGTCTGGCCAGTGGCAATGCGATTTCCGATGAGCGGTTGCCTTTCGATTTGAAGGTGAATCGCTTCTACAAGAACTCAGTGCTTCAAGTGGCAACGCCTGAGGAAGCGGCAACACAGAAGGACCAGGCCGACGCGGGTGAAGTGCGCCTCAGCCGTGATAGCAACGGCACGATCGTGAAGCAGTATGTCGCCCAAGAGCGCAGTGTCGGTGCAGGTGTCGATGGCGAAGCGGGTGCGGACCTGAGCAGCGCTTATGTCACGCTCATCGACAAGAAAAGTCAGAAGCCGATGGGCACCTTTCTCGTCAGCGTCTATTTCACTGCGACCATCGGCCAGGAGAGCATGGACTTCGTCGATGGCGGCAATACGCGCTATCAGATGGGCTTGCGTTTTGCCCGGGAATACAAGCCTTACACGATGTACCTCGCCGAGTTTCGCCACGACAAGTTCCTGGGCACTGAAAAGGCCCGCAACTTCTCCAGCGAGGTGGTTCTCATTGATGAAGATCACCCGCAAGGGCGCGAGGCACTGATCCGCATGAATGAGCCGCTGCGCTATCGCGGTGAAACATTCTTCCAGTCAGCGTTTCTTCCCAATGATGCAGGCACGGTGCTTCAGGTGGTTCGCAATCCTGGCTACCTCATGCCTTACATCGCATGTGTCGTCGTGATGTTTGGCATGGTGATGCATTTCATAGGTCACCTGTCGCGCTTCTTCAAGAAGGTGGTTCAATGAACAAGCAGAAGAAACAGTTAAACGAAGTCAACTCGCCGCCGTCACTACCCGCTGCAACAGGCGGATCGACTTGGACACGCTGGTTGCCGCTGGTGGTGGTTGTCGTCATCGGTGCTTACCTGGCGAGCAAGGCGATTCCGCGCTCGATTCCCGGGCCGATGGATTTGTCAGCGGCAGCGAAGATCGCGGTGGTGCATGAAGGCCGTGTGCAGCCGATCGATTCTCTGGCGCGCAATGAACTGCTGATCGACAGCAAAAAGACTACCTGGCGCTCCGATTGGCTCCGCCCTGCACAGGTGAAAGATTACGTCGAACTGGCCAAGGCCATCGTCGAGCAAAGCAAGAGCAAGCCCGCGTCGGTGGGCGGCCGAATCATGACGCTGGCCACGCCCGAGCAGCGCAAAACGCTTGAAGCGACCGCTGCTGCCACTAGCGTGACGCGTCAGATGGAGATGGACCTGCTGATGCTGCTCAATGAGGTGATTGATGACGACGCCAGGCCGTCGCTTCAGAAACATGATGAAGCGCATGGCCACGCTCATGACGAACGGGTTCGTTTCTATTCGCCGGAGGATTGGAAGGATGTCGAGCTTTCGGAGGATCTGAAATCAGGTGTGACGAAAGTTCTGGAATGGGACCGCCGTGATCCGCATGATGAGAAGGCCAAGACCCCGCCGCTCACTGGCCCGCAGGTCATCGAACTCAATCGCATGCTTTTGAGCACGGCGTTCCCCAAGCAACTGCGCGCCATATCCGCAGCACAGGAACCTGCCATCGTCTGGCTGATGGATGTGTTTGCTGACAATCGCCGATCGGATTCGCATCGTGTTTTCCGCGTTGAACACCAGCGCGTTCTGGAGGTGCTCGGCCTGCCCATTCGTCCAGGCGACTACCGCTACGCCATCGATGAAATTCGCCCACGCATGATGGAACTGGATCGCGAAGCCAATCTCGCGCTCAAAACACCTTCAAAAATGCGCGATGCTTATCAGGCGGGCATCATCGACATCGCCAACAATCTGCGTCGGTACATGGCCCTGCAAAGGTTCATGCGCCCGCACTGGATTCCGCCTTCAGCCCTCAAGGGCGACTGGCGCAACATTGAGCAGATCGCCACCGAGTCCCGCGCCACTGGCATCCCCAACGAAGATGCCCGCAACGTCATGTCGATCCTCACGGCTTACAGCAACGGTGATGTAAAACTGTTCAATGAAGCAGTGAAAATTCACAACGATCGCCTGGCCCTGGGCTTTGCGGCGGATGTCTCGCGCACCAATTTTGAAACCTTCTTCAATCGCTTCGATCTGTTCAGCCACGTGACGAATCTCTACCTGCTGGTCTTCCTGCTGGTGGTGACCGGCTGGATTCTGTTCCGCTATCCCGCGTGGGCCAAGGCGCTGCAGCGTACTGCGTTTTTCCTGCTGGTCATGCTTGTTTTTGTGCATACCTTCGGCATGTTCTCGCGCATGTACCTCATGCAGCGACCACTGGTTTTTGTCACCAATCTCTACGCCTCGGCAGTCTTCATCGGCTTGGGTGGCATCATCATCGCGCTGCTCATTGAACGCGTCCAAAAGATGGGCATCGGCTCCGCTTGCGCCGCCACCATCGGTTTCATCACCGGCATCATCGCCCTCCATCTGCGCGGCGAAGGCGACACGCTCGAAATGCAACAGGCCGTGCTCGACACCAACCTCTGGCTGGCTACGCATGTCACCACCGTGACCCTCGGCTACTCCACCACCTACCTCGCCGGTGCACTCGCCATCGCCTTCATCATCGGCGGACTCTTCACCAAAGCCTTCGATGCCGAAGCACGCAAGTCGATGGGCATGGTGATCTACGGCGTGGTCTGTTTCTCGCTCTTCCTCAGCTTCGTCGGCACCGTGCTCGGCGGCATCTGGGCCGATCAATCTTGGGGAAGGTTCTGGGGCTGGGATCCTAAAGAAAACGGCGCGCTGATGATCGTCATCTGGAATGCCCTCATCCTCCACGCTCGCTGGGCGGGCATGGTGCAGACACGCGGCATCGCTGTGCTCGCCATCTTGGGCAACATCGTCACCACCTGGTCGTGGTTTGGCACCAACCAACTCGGTGCGGGCCTGCATTCCTATGGCTTCATGGACAAAGCCGTTTTCTGGATCGTCGTCTTTTCTGCATCGCAGCTCATCCTCGCAGGCATCGGCATGATCCCGCTCAGCGTCTGGCGCAGCTTCAGCGATGATCGCGGCGCTACAAGCGCGAAGCGTTCCTATACAGGGCCGTTGGCAACCGCAACAGTTCTGCTCCTTGTCGGTGGCCTGGCGGTGTGGGCACTGCTCGGTTGATCACACTTCCTGGACGTACGAAGCACCGCGATTAAAAAGACACCAACGACAAAACAACACCGGCCCAGGCGTAAAGCCTGGGCCGATGTTCTTTTCAGTGCATTGGTATTTCGATCCGCCAGTTTGATTCAGGCACACCTCTGACGTCGGCGCGTCGCGAACACGCCAAGTCCCATGATGGCGAGCAGGGCAAAGGCAGGCTCAGGAATCGCGCTGTCGATCACCGCGCCACTAATGATTCGCATTCCATCTAAATCGCGCGCCGTACCCATTGCGTCGTTGCGATGGAGGCGAGGGTGGTTTCGTTGAGGCGGTTCCATGCTGTGCTTGTTTCTGCAAACAGTTCGTCGTAGTCGCGGAACACGCGGTCGCTCAGATAGTGGCTACGCAGATAAGCCCACACTCGTTCGACGGGGTTCAGCTCCGGGCTGTAGGCGGGCAGATGATGCAAGGTGATATTGGCCGGCACTCGCAGCCCTTGGCCACGTGCCAGCCAGCACCGTCGAGGATCAGTATCACATGCGTGTCGGAGCCCGCCGCGTCGCTGATGAACTTCAAGTGAGCGTTCATGTAATCCGCGTTCATATGCGGAGCGACCGCGCTGAGTTTGAGTGGCACGCCCAGTTTCGCTTTGAGAATTCGCTGGGCGTCCTTGCCGCGCAGTGTGAATTTGCCTTCCTCGGCCTCCGTCGGTCACGCCAGCAATCGCGTCTTGAACGTCGCCTGCTGTTCGGTCGTGAGTGATGGCGAATCGCCCTTAGCTTTGCGTGGGGTCAAGCCAGCCAATCCATGTCGTCGATATCGGCCAACCCATTGATCGACGAACTGCCCGCTTCGGCCCAGAGCGTGCGCGATCTGCTCACGCGTGAGTTCTTCATCAAGGCCTTCGATGGCCAGCACGACGGCCCGGAGCCGATCGCGCTGAAGTGCGGACCGCTGGCGAGTGGCTTATGCGAAACGCGGTCAATCAAGATCATTCTTGTGATTCATTTTCATGCGTTGCAGCTTGCGCTTTTTTGGGCGAAGGCTCGTAAGCCTCCACAATTCGCTGCACGAGATTGTGCCTGACGATATCAGACTGTTCGAGCGCGATTATGGCCACGCCCTTAACCCTGCGAAGCCGGTGCACTGCATCGATGAGGCCGCTCTGTCTCGGGTCAGGCAGATCGATCTGCGAGGTATCGCCGGTGACGATCATTTTGCTGCCGTGGCCTAGGCGGGTGAGGAACATCATCATCTGAGCGCGGGTCGTGTTCTGCGCTTCATCGAGAATGACCAGTGAATCGTTGAGCGTTCTGCCGCGCATGAAGGCAAGGGGAATCACTTCAATCAGATCGCACGCCATGAAGCGCTGAATCTGTTCGAAGTCCATCATGTCGTGCAGAGCATCGAGCAGAGGGCGAAGGTAGGGATTAACTTTGGCCTGAAGATCGCCGGGGAGAAAGCCGAGCTTTTCGCCAGCTTCGACAGCAGGGCGAACGAGGACGAGTTTGCGCACGCTGCCTCGCTTGAGCATGGCCGCAGCGGCGGCGACAGCGAGGTACGTCTTGCCGGTGCCTGCTGGGCCGCTGCAGAAAGTCAGATCGTGGTGACCAATGGCGTCGAGGTAATGCCGCTGCCCTTCGGTGATGGCGGCGACACGTCTGCCGCGTGAATAAACATCGAGGCCGCCGTCGATGGTGGATCCGAAGTTGCTGTCATCGCCGCTACGCTGACCAGCGGAGCCGACGGGGTGAACGCCGCCCATGACCATGGCGGGGGCGTAGCTGCGGCGATTGGAATTGGCGATGAGGTCCAGGAGCTGCTGGCGTTCCACGGTGCGGTGTCTGCGTGCTGCTTCGCCCAGGGCTTCAAGCACATTGGCAGCGCGGCCGACGGCACTGCTCTCGCCGCTGACTTTCAGGTCGCCGTTGCGCGCAGTGATCGTCACCCCCAGCGCTTCGCGGATGATCTTGAGGTTGCGCTCTGCTGCCCCGACCAGGGCAATGCGTTCGTCACCATCGGGCAAGCTGATCGTCAGTTCCAAGTGCGTTAAACTCCGTGCTGCCGAGGGTTCGGCTTGTTGGGTAACGTGCTATTGTAGCCTTGGATTTTGAGTTGTCGCGCTGCCTCGCAATCTTCCACCATGTTTCGCTTACTTTTCATCTTCGCATTTTTGTTTGCCGCTGGCTGTAGCGCCGGGCCGCACTATCCGCTGCGGTCGCATGAACTGGGCGTAGTCGATGTTCGCGAATTGCCGCAAGGTGATTCCGTTTCGAGTGAAGCGTCCACTGCAAAGTGGAAGGCCCCATCATCAAGACTCGCCATCGATCTTGAACGTGCGGTCAAACGCGCGGACTGGGGGCTGCTCGAATTATCGTCGCTCACTCAGCCATCAAAAGATAATCTGCACTTGCCGCTGCGTGTGGAAGTGCTGCTGCCGGATAACCGACTCGCGGTGATTCATGCCTGGGCCATAGGTGAAAGTGAAGTCGCCGCCGCCGTGATGATCGGGCGCTTTGGCGATCGCAAAGCACAGGACTATTTTCTTCAGATGCTCGCCGACACTTTGGCAGATAAACCAAAGCCCAGACGCGGCGGGACGTTTGAGTTGCCTTGATGGCAGCGAGCAGCCAACGAAACAAAGCAAGCCCGCAGTGAAGCCGTCTGGCTCCCTTGCGGGCTTGCTCGCGTTTGATGAGCCGTTACGCCCATCGCTTTCTCGTACCTCCGCCCCGTGGCGGTCCATCTCCTCTGCGGTATTTGATCGGCTGTGTAATGGTCCCACTTAATCATCTCTTCTCATTCCGGAGGCTCATTACCCAGCGAACAACGAATCGACTATTCTGCTTTCTCTGACTTCAACAGTTCATCGCGGAGGCATCGTCATGCGTACGTTCACAGCAATGGGTTTATTTTCGGTCGTTGCACTGCTCATCACCCTGTTTGCAGGTTGCGACACCGCGCCCAAAACCAGCGACAAAGACATCGAGCACGTGGATTATCAGAAGGTCAAGGAATGGATTGCCGCAAGCACCGACAAGCGGCCGCTGCTGCTGGTTGATCTTCGCTCAGCTTCGCAATTTGCTGCGGGTCATCTTCCCGGTGCGGTGCACATTCCGCTGGGTGATCTGCAAGCGAGCGACAGCCGATTCCGCAAAGCGGACAGGATCGTCTTCTATCACGAAAGTTTCACTGGGCTTTACGCAGACCTGGCGGCTAAGAAACTCATCGCCGGTGGTGTGACCAATGTCTCCAGCTACGGCGGCGGCTACATCGATTGGGCCAAGCGCGAATCGCGCGAATAGCCGCAAGCGGCTGATCATTTGCCCTGATCGTATTGATCCGAAGGCAACAGTTTTTCCATTTCCGCTGCATCGCTGGGTTTCACTTTGATGAGCCAAGCGTCGCCGTAGGGATCTTTGTTGATCAGGCTCGGGTCATCGATGACTGCCTGATTGAAGGCGACCACTTCGCCGCTGATGCCGCAGTAGATGTCGCTGGTGGCTTTGACCGATTCGATCTCGCCGATGGCCTCGCCTGCTTTGATGGGGCCGGTCTGTTTTTTGATATCGACATAGGTGATGTCGGTCAGTTCATCGACAGCGAACTGGCTGATGCCAATGACGACGAGCTCGCCTTCGGGCTTGTGCCATTCGTGGGATTCGAGGTAACGACGATCAGCGGGCGATGCCATGCGGGAACTCCGGGGACGAGGGTGACAGGTCGGATGATAAGGGAGGATTGGAGGGAGTGCGAGTAGCAGGAGGAGAATGGCCAATGGCCATTGAAAATTGCAAAATGCAAAATGGAAGAAGACGAGGCGTTTCTCGTGCTCAAGGCCTTCACTCTGCAATTCTCAATTTTCAATTGGCATTGGCCATTGGATATTTTCTTCACTCTCATTCACCAAGGTTCGACCCAGATGCTCGCCGTCTCTGTCGGGCAGACCTGTTCGCAGACGCCGCAGCCGATGCAGCCGTGACGTACTTCGATGCAGCCGTGGTTGTCGATGGCCAGGGCATCGGAGCCCATCGGGCACTGCGTGACGCAAAGCTGGCAGTCTTCACCGGTGAGTGAAGTGGGTTCGTCGTAGATGGCGTAGCCACCGCCGCGCAGACAACGGCTTTGATCGGTGATGGCGTAGCCCATTTGAATTTGATCCCGGCTGTCGAGCTTGCGCAGAGCTCCCGTCGGGCACGCTTTCATACAGGACAGATCGGTGCAGACCACGCAAGGCGATTCCCGCGCAATCAGGTACGGCAGCCCGCCCGCCGTGCCTTCTTCCAAACGAATCGCCTGCGCAGGACAGGCTCGCACGCAATCGCCACAGCGGCTGCAAGTCTCATTGAAACCCGGCGCTGGCAGCGCACCAGGCGGCCGCAGAATGCGAAGCCCACTCGAATCCCAGCCATGCCACTGGCCCGGATCGTAAGGCTGATACGCAGGCTTGGGCGCTTCCACATAAGCAGCCACCTGCTCGGCAATTTTCTTGCCCGCCTCTTCGACCTTGTCCAAGCCTTGCAGAAAAAGTTGACGAAAGAACGAGCGACGGCCTGGTGCGGGCTCACGCTTTTTCTTACGCCTCTTTTTGTCGTTGGATTCTGCCATGACCACATCATATAGCCCCGGCCTTGGCCGGGGTTGTTCTACGTTGATGGAAGATGAAAAACAATTGCGGTCTCGGCACTGTGCTGCAGAAACGGGGAACAAAGCTTATCTAAAAGTGCCGTCCGAGCCGCGACGCGTAAGCGAGCGGAGTTTTGTGAAGCGCAGTGTTTCCCGAGACTCCGCAGGCTTACGCCTTGCGGCTCGGATGAGACGAGGCTGTGTGTTTAGTCCTTCTTACTGGCGACTTCGCCGAACTCGATGCCGTTGCGTTCGAGCAGCGTGCCGATGGCCTGGTAGTAGCGGGCGATGGCGGTGTTGTACTCAGCCATTGCCTGGATTTCCTGAATCTCCGCGTTGGCCAGTGTTTCCTGCGCTCGCAGCATCAGGTCAACAAAGTCGGGCGTCAGTTCATCCTGCGCCAAGAGCACACGCAGACGTTCACCGGCAGCGCGGCGGGCCGATCGTGCAGCGCCGATGATTTCATAAGCCGTGTCCAGCGCTCGCATCGTGTCCTTCACATCCCTGACAACCTGCTGAGCCGTGCGGCGATAGTTGACGACCGTCGCCTTGCGCTCCAGTTGACGTTGTGCTAGCGCAGCTTCGGGACCACGGTTGCCCAGCGGCATTTCGAAGTTGAGGCCCGCGATGTAATCAATGAAGTTGCCATCACCCAGCGCATCGTAGGCTGAGCCGACACTGGTCAGACCCACGCCGTTGAAGCGCGTTGAAAGTGCCAGATCAAGCTGTGGCAGACGCTGATTATCAGCGACGCGCTCGCGGATCGAAGCGTCCTTAATTTCGAGCAGCGCCCGGCGAAGCTCAGGACGCTTCTGAAGAGCCGTGCTGACCGAATCGAGCAAGCTGAAGGACATCGCCAGATCAGGAGCGGACTCGAGCGGGCTGATGAGCGTCTCGGCGGACAGAGGCAGGTCATTGGCGTAGATCAGTTGCTTGAGTGCATCCGAGGCCTGCCGCACTGCCGAACGAGCGCGAATCAGATCAGCCCGGCGAAGCTCTTCGCGCGACAGGGCATCGGTGTAGGAATCGATGCGGGCATCTTGAATCAGGCGCTTCTCGATGATCTTGCGCAGGTCGATGGTCTTATAGTAAAGGCGCTGCTGCACGTGGAGCTGCTGGCGGGCAAAGACGAGTTGCCAGTAAGACTGTTCGACGTTGCCGACGACTGTGAGAAGCTGACCGCGCAAATCTTCGACAGCGGATTCACGAGCGGATTCTGCGAGCATGATTTGTGAACGGGACACATCAGAGCCGAAATTTCGCAGCAGCGGCTGCGTGATGCTGACGAGCACATCCGAGTCATAGAAACTGTTCACGGCGAAGAAGGATGGATTGCGCTCGTTGCGGTTGAAGCCGGTGGAGACGGTGAGTTGGCCACCGGTGGGGAGCAGCTTTCGGATGCCGGTCTCAAAGCCGATGGTCTTCTGCTGCACTGCACCGAAAGCAGCAAGGCCAATCGCAGCGGTAGGAGGCTGCGGCGTGTCGAGGTATTGGAAGCTGAAGTTGGAGAAGATCGTCGCATCGAAGACTGCCTCGGCTTGCGTCACCTGCGTGTCACTGATGGCGGGGATGATCTGCGCCAGTTTCACATCCAGATTGTTGCGCACCGAAAGCTCGATGGCACGCTGGAGCGTCATCGATACGGACTTGGTTTTGGTGTCGCCCATGAGGTCGCGACCTGTATCCAGTTCGACGCCCTGGTAGGACGTGGGGCCGCCGAGTCTGTCGGCTTGTTCGAGCAGGTTTTTCTCGATGAGAAATTTCTCCACCTGACTGTCGGGCCTGGAGAGTTCGATCACCGGCCCAGCAGCGATGGCTTCGCGGTAGGCCTTTTGAGAAAGAACGAGTTGCTCGTGTAATTCCTGCTCCAGCGTTCGCGACAGTGGGCTGACGCATCCTGCGGTGAGCGTGAGAGCAATGAGGCATCCGGTGCCGATGGTGTAGAGCGGGGTTTGCATAGGTTTTTGAAGATACGTGGCTGATTGGTTTCCGTCAATGTCGGTCGTACAGTGTACGCTTCATGAAGCGAATGGAACGGCGTCCGATACCTCGCTAAGATATGGGCGATCAGGGGAGGGAACAGGAAGCAGGGCACAGACAACAGGGAACAGGAGACAGCCCATCCACGTTAATGTGTCCCTCTTCGATGCCTCTTGTTCCCTGTCCCCTGTCCCCTGCCCTCTGTCTCCTGCCCCTGGAGTTTTCCATGCCTCGTCCGATGACCATCGTAGAAAAAATCCTCGCTTCCCATTCAGGCCGCGCTGATCTCGCGCCTGGGCAGAATGTGTGGGTCAATGTTGATGTCCTGATGACCCACGATGTGTGCGGTCCGGGCACCATCGGCATCTTCAAAGAAAAGTTTGGCCCTCAGGCAAAAGTCTGGGACCCCGATCGCGTCGTGATCATTCCCGATCACTACATTTTTACCTCCGATGAAAAGTGTCATCGCAATGTCCAGATCCTTCGCGACTTCGTGAAGGAGCAGGGGCTCAAGTATTACTACGACCCAGATTTTCTGAACACCGCCGAAGGCTCGGGTTTCCCCAGTCCTTACCGCGATCCGAATAAGACCAGCTACAAGGGCGTCTGCCACAAGGCTCTGCCCGAAGAAGGGCACATCCGTCCCGGTGAGATTCTTCTGGGCACCGACAGCCACACCTGCACCGCTGGTGCGTTTGGTCAGTTTGCGACAGGCGTGGGCAACACCGATGCGGCCTTCGTGCTGGGCACGGGCAAGACCTGGCTCAAGGTGCCGCCCACGATGAAGTTCGTCTTCCACGGCGAGATCCCGCCTTATCTCACTGCCAAGGATTTGATCCTCGCAGTCATCGGCGAAATCTCCGTCAGCGGTGCGACCTACAAATCCATGTACTTCACCGGCGAAGGCATCAAGTCGCTCACCCTCGAAGACCGCATGACGCTGACCAACATGGCCATCGAAGCAGGCGGCAAGAACGGCGTGTGCGATGTCGATGAAAAAACGCTCAACTATGTCAAGGCTCGTTCAACGCGCCCTGATTGGAATATCTTCGAAGAAGACAAAGATGCTCAGTACGTCTTCGAGCATCACTGGGATCTCTCCACGATGGACCCGCTCGTTGCAAAGCCGCACAGTCCTGACAACAAGGACACAGCGCACAACTGCCGTGATGTGAAACTCGACCGTGCCTACATCGGTTCCTGCACCGGCGGCAAGATCACCGACATGATCTTCTCGGCCGCGATTCTGCAAGGCAAGACCGTCAAGATTCCCACCTTCGTCGTGCCCGGCTCCACGGAAGTGCACTCGGACATGCTGCGCCTGGGCATCACGGGTGAGACAAAGAAAGCTGGCGAAAAATCGATCTACGAAATCCTTCAGGATGCGGGCTGCAACATCGGCGCTGCTTCGTGTGCTGCGTGTCTGGGCGGGCCCAAGGATACGTTTGGTCGCTTGAATGAGCCGATCAAATGCATCAGCACGACCAACCGCAACTTCCCCGGCCGCATGGGCCACAAAGAAGCGGGCGTCTA
>Ga0105055_10007146_pt1 | contig 14969 bp, 12 predicted proteins | sample BON03_FD_78090 | JGI IMG/M metagenome (GOLD analysis project Ga0105055, IMG submission 78090) | Freshwater microbial communities from Lake Bonney liftoff mats and glacier meltwater in Antarctica - BON-03 | ecosystem: Environmental > Aquatic > Freshwater > Ice > Glacier meltwater | place: Lake...
AAACGGGCCGCGCCGCACCTGAGGAAGGCCCGTGGCGCCATCGTCAACCTGGCCTCGACCCGCGCCTTCATGTCGCAGCCCGACACCGAGGCCTATTCGGCCTCCAAGGGCGGCGTCTTTGCCCTGACCCACGCCCTGGCCGCCAGCCTTGCCCCGGATGTGCGGGTCAACGCCATCAGCCCCGGCTGGATCGCGACGCAGGCCTGGCAGAAGCAGGGGAAACGCAGCGAACCCGACCTTGCCCCCGAGGACCACGCCCAGCACTGGTCCGGCCGTGTCGGCACGCCTGAGGACATCGCCTCCATGGCGGTTTATCTGCTGGGCGACCAGGCAGGCTTCATCACCGGCAGCAATGTCGTCATCGACGGCGGCATGACCCGCAAGATGATCTACGTCGACTAGGCCAGGAGCGAAAACAGTCGCGATATCAGCGCGTTGCGTCGCCTGGCGCAGACGGATTCGAAGATATCCCGATTCAGCACACCGTTTCAGTGGGTTGCGGCGAATTGGGTTCGTTCCGTAGAAAGTCGTCCCGGAAAACCGTCGTCAGACTAGATTTCTTTTGTTTTCCTAATGTTGTTGATATTTCTTCATGTATCACGGGAAGAAATACGAGCTTCCCAGCGCAAGAACCCTCATCCGGCTGACGCCGGGTGCTCCTCGATCGTGACCTTGTCGCCGTAGAAGGCAATGAGGTCCTGGATCTCGCGAGCGAAATCGAGCGTCTCGTCGTAGCTCCAGGCGATCTCCTTTGGCCCACCGGGCAGGTCGAAGTAACCGGCATGGCCCTTGAGCGGACACCATGTGCGCGCCCTGGCGGACGGCGCCAGAGCCGCCTGGACATCCTCGCGCGGCATGTAGATGCAGGGGTCATAGAGGTCGTTGCCGGCCTCGATGACCCGAAGGGCGCGGCTGGACTGGGCCAGCAGCTTGCCGTCCCGCAGGATGCGCACCGTGCCCGCAACCGGCTTGATGCGCATGAAATGGCGCGCGTCGTCCGGGTTGTGGATGGTGTGTCTGGAGCGGGTGACGGTTTCGCGCACGCTCTGGTCGGTCATGGATGTCCTCCGGTGGGCACCGAAACGTCGGCTGCGTGAGTCTAATCCCCCCTGCACGGGTCGCACCAGCCAACGCGCACGCAGACAGAATTGCCCCTCTCCCGCTTGCGGGAGAGGGAGGGACCCGGCCCGAAGGGACGGGAGGGTGAGGGCCAGCGACGGTGCGTCACCCTCACCATCCCATGGCTTTCGCCATGGGCCCCTCCCTCTCCCCGTCGGGGCGAGGGGCAAGGGTGGAAGCCATCTACCGCACGTAGGAGGCGCCGTTGATGTCGATCGTGGTGCCGGTGGCGTGGGGCGCGGCGCCGCTGGCGAGGAAGGCGATGGTGTTGGCGACATCCTGCGAAGGCGCGATGGCGCCCATGGGGATCTCGGCGACGACACCGGCCATGACGTCCTCGGGCACGGCACCGGCCATCTCGGTCGCCACAAAGCCGGGCGCCACGGCATAGGCGAGGATTCCGTCGGCCGCGCACAGGCGGGCAATCGAGCGCGTCAGCGCCACGATGCCGCCCTTGGAGGCGCCGTATTGCATGAAGGCGTAGGAATCGCCCCGGAAGCTGGCCCGGCTGGCGACATTGACGATGGCGCCGCCGCCCTGCTCGCGGAAATGGCCGATGGCGCGACGGCAGAGCTGGCCCACAGCGGTCAGGTTGACCCGAAGGGTGCGCTCCCAGGAGGCGAGGTAAGCCTCCAGGTCGCCGTCGGGATCGGCCTCCTCGTAGATGCCGGCGTTGTTGACCAGCACGTCGATACGGCCCTTCCAGGCCAGTGCGGCATCCCACAGTGCCTCGGTGGCATCGGCATCAGCCAGATCGCCGCCGACGGCAAGCGCCCTGCCCGGCCCCGCGGCATCGACCAGCGCCTGGGCGGCATCACGGCTGCGGCCGTAGTGGACGACGACATCGGCGCCCAGCCCCAGCAGCACCGGCACCGTCGCCGCCCCGATGCCGCGCGACCCGCCGGTGATCAGCACCACTTTATCTTTCATCTCGACCATCACGCATCCTCAAATTAGAATCTCACCATCATCACTCACGCAAGCTAGCGATAAAACAATCATGCCCACCGAATCCGCAACGCCTTCATGCAATACTGAAGTTGGCTCAACTTCCGTACCAACCCTCACATATAGTGAATTAACCTTTTCTGACGGCACTAAAATTACCCTCAACCCACAAGATATAGTTGTATTCGTTGGACCAAACAATGCCGGCAAGAGCGCGGCCTTACGAGAGCTGGAATTTATACTACGGAAAAACCGTAATACACATGTAATAAAAAGTGCCGGATTGTTGCGTTTAGGTAGCGAAGATGAAGTCGATCGACACCTACGAAAACATGCGGTCGTTCAGCACAATGGGAGAAATGAAATCTTTAATGTTGGCGGGCACAGCATAGGCGCTCCAGATCTTCCGGGTTATTGGTCAGGAAGTCAATTCGAGCCGCTCATTCCCTTTTTTTTAAAGAGAATATCTACTGAAAATCGTATAAATGATAGTAATCCTGCACAGGCGATCGATGTTTTATATACTACCCCTCAACATCCAATCCATACGATGTATCTAGATGAGGATGTCGAGCGAAAGATCGATTCATATTTTTTTCGTGCCTTTGGAACAAATTTAATTCTTTTCCGTCTGGGTGGTAGCGTTTGGCCACTGTTGGTGGGAGAACGCGAATCTCCAAATGCCGATGAAGATAGGCTATCAGCAAGTTACAACAAAAGGATGATTGAAAAAACAACACCACTGTCGGATCAGGGCGATGGAATGCGAAGTTTTGCATCAATTATTATGCATCTCTTAGTTCCTTCATGGCCCTCAATTCTAATATTAGATGAACCTGAAGTTTATCTGCACCCTCCTCAAGCGCGATTACTCGGGGAAATTATAGCCTCCGAACGAGTGCCCACTGCACAACTTTTTGTGGCCACTCATAGCCCTGATGTACTTCGCGGTATACTTGATACAAATCCAGATAACCTTAGAATAGTGCGAATTGAGAGAAATGGTGATATTAATAATGTAAGGGAATTACAAAGTCCTGATATAAAAAATATTAACTCGGACTCTCTTATGCGTTACTCAGACGTCTTATCTGGTATATTTCATAGAAGAGCAATTATATGCGAATCCGATGCTGATTGTATGTTTTATAGTTCTATATTACATGCATCTGTAACGCGCGGAAAACAAAATCCTGATGTTCTATTCCTTCATGCCGGTGGAAAGCATAGAATGTCGACCCTAGCACATGCATTAAATGCCTTAGGTGTGAGAGTGGATGTGATTGCAGATATTGATATACTCAATGACATACCAACACTGAAGAGAATTGTGTCATCGCTAGGTGGGGAATGGCTGCACGTTGCAAATGATGCAAGGGTAGTTAAACTTTCAGTCGAACATCACAAGCCGTGGTTGAACTCACTAGAGATTACAAAAGCTATTAGGATAGAAATTGAAAAAGCTCCCAATGACGGGGAATTTCCTCGAGACATAAGAAATCGTATTGAAAAATTATTCCGAAAGGCGTCTCCATGGGATGCAGTAAAGGCATCTGGCGTCTCTGCGTTGCCGTCCGGACAAGCAATTGCACATTATCAATCACTTCAAAAAGTCTTCAAAAATCTCGGGTTGTGGATCGTACCCTGTGGAGAATTAGAGGGGTTTTGTAAGGCTGTCGGCGGTCACGGTCCAAATTGGACCCAGAAAGTCTTAGAGAATTATGACGTGCACACGTCTGACGAGCTAGGTCCCGCACGAATGTTTGTTGGGGAAATATGGGATTTTAAACGCCACTAACAATATCGGATCCAGGCGACCACTCATAAAGTTTCGTTAGCGAAAGCCCGAATCTCCCCGGCCACCAGCTCCTGCAGGCGCCATAAATTGCGGTCGCGGATGCCGAATTCCTCCAGATGCGCGACGGTGTTGTAGAGATAGGCCGCGCAGGAGCCGCCGTGGCCGCAGGCGCGCGCCAGGGTGCGGGCGACCTCCTCGAGCGGCAGCTTGCGCGAGACACCCTCGCCCCTGGGGCCGACCCAGAAGGCGAGCGCGCGCAGGGGACCGGTTTCGCAGCGCAGATTGACCCAGCGGACCGTCTCGAAGTCCTCGTGAGAGTCGACCTCACGCTCGACCAGCTTGCGGATGTGTTCGCGATTGGCCTCGCGCGGCAGGCGATAGGCCACGCCATCGCAACAGCCGCCGGAATCGAGCGCCAGCATCAGGCCGGGCTGATGGGGCATGCCGCGCCAGCGGGTCAGTTCCAGGCAGAACGAACGGTGCCAACCGTGCAGCGTGGCCCGGCGATGCTCGACGAAGGCGTAGGTCGGGTTCCAGATCAGGGAGCCGTAGCCATAGACCCAGAGGTCGTCATCGCCCAGCTCGGCCAGCAGCCGCTCGGTGAGGCCGTCGAATTCGGCCGGCGTCAGCGGCGTGAACCTGGGATCGGGGCCGGGATCGGCCTCGTCGCGCTCGCACAGGGCCACCAGCTCGGGCGTCTGGGACATTCCGGGATTGGGGCCGGCCACTCCGTCGGTCATCGTGAACTCAACCCCCGTACCGCCGCTTCAGCAGCTCGAACACGGCGCGGGCACCCATGGCTTCGCCGCCCTTGGGACGGCCGGGTTTGTCCCTGATGTTCCAGCAGGCGGTGTCGATGTGGAGCCAGGGCGTGGCCTCGCCGACGAAGCGCTGCAGGAACAGCGCTGCCTGGATGTGATCGGCGAAATCCCAGTCGGCGATGGTGTTGATGTCGGCCAGATCGCTGGCCATGCGCGCGGCGTAGGGCTTCCACATCGGCATCGGCCAGAGCGGGTCGCAGACGGCGTTGCCCGCCTCGACCAGCTCGGCGGCCAGATCGTCGCTGCTGGAAAGCACGGCGGGGATATCGGGACCGAGCGCGGTGCGGGCATCGCCCGTCAGGGTCGCCATGTCGATGAGGAGATCGGGGTAGCCCTCCGAGGCGGCACAGAGCGCGTCGGCCAGGATGACCCGGCCCTCGGCATCGGTGTCGCCGATCTCTATTGTCATTCCGTTACGTGCCGTAACGATATCCATCGGGCGGTAGGCATTGCCGTCGACGGCGTTGTCGACCGCCGGAATGATGACACGTAACCGGATCGGCAGGCCGGCATCGATCACCAGACGGGCGACGGCCAGGACACAGGCGGCACCGCCCATGTCCTTTTTCATGCGCTCCATCCAGGCTGCGGTCTTGAGATCAAGGCCGCCGGTGTCGAAACACACACCCTTGCCGACGAGGGTCACCTTCGTCGCGCCGGGATCGCCCCAGGAGAACTCCACGACGCGCGGCGCCCGGCTGCTGGCGCGCCCGACCATGTGGACGCAGGCATAGCCCTCCATCAGCTTGTCGCCGACGATGGTGATCGCCTCGGCGCCGCCGGCGCGGGCGACCTCGGCTGCCGCCGCGGCCAGATCGGCCGGGCCCATGTCCTCGGCCGGGGTGTTGATGAGATCGCGCGCCATGGCGACCGCATCGGCCATGGCGGCCACCGCCGTGCCCTGCTCGCCGGCCGGCCAGACCAGGCGTGCCGGTAGCCGCTTGGCGGGGCGATACCGGTCGAAGCGGTAGCAGCCCAGCGCCCAGGCGAGCGCGACCTGTTCGGCATCGAGCCCGGCGCTGTCCTGGAGGGCGACGTCGAGACCCTCGGGCAGGAGGCCCGGCAGGGCCGCAAGCGACCAAAGGTCCGGATCGTCGCCGACACCCGCAACGATCATGGCGACGTCTCCATCGACCGCGGGCACCGCCTGCCAGGTGCCCGCCACGGCACGGAAGCCCATGCGGCGCAGCCAGGCGGCAACGCGCGACGGTTGCTTGTCGAGCCACAGATCGAGCCCCTCGGGTCGCAGGGGCACGAGCGGTACGGCCTCGTCGTTATCGTCGACGAACCCGAGCGTGCTGACGGATTTACGCTCCATAACGTTCCTCGAGCATGGCGAAGACGGCGCGCACGCCCATGACCTCGCCGCCCTTGGGACGGCCCGGCCGGGCGCTGTTGTTCCAGCCCATGATGTCGAGATGGGCCCAGGGGATGTCCTTCTCGACGAAACTCTCCAGGAACAGCGCGGCGGTGATGGCCCCTGCCCCCGGCCCCGAGCCGGCGTTGGAGATCTCGCCGACCTCGCCCTCGATCATGCTGCGGTAGTTCTGCCAGAGCGGCAGGCGCCAGGCCGCATCCTCGACCTGGGCGCCGTGGCGCATGATGTCGGCGGCCAGGCTGTCGTCGTTGGAAAAGAGTGCCGCCATCTCCGAACCCACGGCGACCCGCGCGGCCCCGGTCAGCGTCGCCATGTCGATCACCAGATCGGGCTTTTCGGCGCAGGCCTCGGCCAGCGCGTCGCACAGGATGACGCGGCCCTCGGCGTCGGTGTTGCCGATCTCGATGGTGATGCCCTTGCGCGTGGTGATGACGTCCATCGGGCGGAAGGCATTGCCCGCGACCGAGTTTTCCACCGCCGGCACGAGCAGGCGCAGGCGCACCTTCATGCCCGTGCGCATGATCATGGAGGCCAGCGCGGTGACGCTGGCGGCACCGCCCATGTCCTTTTTCATCATCTTCATGCCCGCGGCGGGCTTGAGATCGAGGCCGCCGGAGTCGAAACAGACCCCCTTGCCGACCAGCGTCACCTTGGGCGCGTCGGGGCTGCCCCAGGTGATATCGATCAGGCGCGGCGGGCGGCTGCTGGCGCGGCCGACGGCGTGGATCGAGGGGTAGTTCTGGTCGAGCAGGTCGTCGCCCTCGATCAGGCGGATTTCGGCATGGTTGGCCTTGGCGACATCGGCGATGGCGCCGGTCAGCTCGGCCGGGCCCATGTCCTCGGCCGGCGTGTTGATGAGATCACGGCCCAGAGCGATGCTTTCGGCGATCGCGTTGACCCGGTCCATGTCGGCGTTCCGGGGTGCGACCATCCGCACGGGCGCGCGTTCGTTCTTGCGGTAGCGGTCGAAACGGTAGCTGCCCAGGGCAAAACCGATGGCCAGCGTGTTTGCCTCCAGAATCTCGGGCTCGTCGGCCAGACAAACCACGGTGCCTTCGGGCAAGACACCCTGCAGGTCGCCCAGGACGAACTGGCCGGCCGGCTCGGCGCGCGCGACCAGCACCTGGCCGATGCCGCCGTCCTTGCCCGGCACCACGATATGGCGGGCGGCCGAGGCATCGAACTTGTGCGCGCGCACCCAGTTGGCCTCGGCGGTGGTCGCCTGAGCCGTCCAGGCTTCGAGCCCGTCACGCGTGACGATCCGGACCGGAACGGCGCCCTCGGCCGATGTGGCGAAACAATCCATGGAAACTCCCGTGCGCTTGATGGCGGGAGGTTAGGGCAAAGCGGGGGTGGTTGGCGATGGGGGCGGCGATTCAATCGTCCAGCATGTCGGCAATTGCCTGTCCGCCGTAGAAAATGCCGACAATGCGTACATCTTCGCCATCGACGGCATAGGCGATTGTCACACGCTGGCGAAACGTCAAGAGCCGGAGGCCGGACCGCAATTCCTCGCGTGGGGCACCCCGATCGGGAAAACGATCGAGACTCATGCAATGATCGACAATGCCGAGAACGAAACGACGGGCGATCGCCGCCCCGGCTTGTTCGGCAATGTAGCGCTGGATCGATCGAAGCTGCGAACGCGAGTGTCGTGTGAAGACGACCCGCATGTGGCTAATCCTTGGGCAGCGTGGCCGCCCGATGATCTTCCTCGATCATGGCACGAACATCCTCGACGGATACTGCCAGAGAGGGATCGGCACGCACCGCATCGAGCGCCGGCACCACCGCTTCGCGCAACCAGCGTTCGACGGCAGCATCGCGCTCAAGCAGAGCGCGCAGACCGGCGCGGATGACTTCGCTTTCGCTGGCGTAGTCACCGCGTGCGACCTTCTCGCCCACCATGTCGGCCATGCGATTGGGCAGGGTGATGCTCATCTGTCGGGTCGTGCGCATGTCAGCCATCCGTAGCAATGCGTTGATAGGATTTAATCCTACTCACCATGAGGGCAAGAGGCCAACGCGCATTTTTGCGTGAGGCGCCAGACGCGAAGGCCCCAGTTTGTGGCGGCGGCGTTGAATCAAACCTGCCTCTGTCTCCTCATTCTCGCGCAGGCGAGAATCCAGACGCACTGACGGTGCAAGTGCCGGAATGCCGGTGCGTCTGGATGCCAGCCTTCGCTGGCATGAGGGAAAGGAGGCAAGGCCGGAACGCAGAACGACCACCCTCAGTGATCGCGCGAAGACCTTCTCTGAAGCATGCGGCGCCATCAGCCTTCAGACAGATGCTCCAGCGGCAGCGCCGTCGAGTACTTCACCTGCTTCAGCGCAAAGCCCGAGCGGATGTTGGCGACGCCCGGGGCCTTGGTCAGGTGGTCGAGAATAAAGCTGCGGTAAGCTTCGAGGTCGGGCACGACGATGCGCAGCAGGTAGTCGTGGTCGCCGGTCATCAGGTAACACTCGACCACCTCCGGCCGGTCGCGCACGGCGGCTTCGAAGGCGTCGAGCAGGTCCTCGGCCTGACGCTCCAGGCGGACCTGGGCGAAGACGCTGACGCCCAGGCCCAGTGCGTGGGGATCGAGCAGGGCGACGTACTGGCGGATGACGCCCTGGCGCTCCAGTTCGCGCACCCGGCGCAGGCAGGGTGACGGCGACAGGCCGACGCTTTCGGCCAGTTCGACATTGGTCGCGCGGCCATCCTCCTGCAGCAGGCCCAGAATGTTGCGGTCGAAGCTGTCCATGGCATGATCCTGCGTCGCTTGTGAGATTTATGGCAGGTTATTGCGTTGCGGAGTGAACAGGCAACGACCTTTGCAGGAACCATGCGGGACATTCGGGCGTAAGCTGGCGGATCGCTCGCTCCCTGTGAGGACGCCATGACCGTGACCCCGATCCGCGCCGGTATCGCCCTGCCCGAGGCTCCGGTTCCCGATGCAGACACTCTCGCGTGTCTGGACGCCCTGCAGAAGAAGGTGCTTTGGCTGGCGAGCTGGACGATCCATCACGCCAACCATGTGCGCCCCAGCCGCGACGGGCTGAAGGTCGGCGGCCATCAGGCCTCCTGCGCCTCGATCACGCAGATCATGACCGCGCTCTATTTCCACAGCCTGCGTTCGCAGGACCGGGTGGCGGTGAAACCCCACGCCAGCCCGGTGTTCCACGCCATCCAGTACCTGCTGGGCCACCAGAGCCTGGACCAGCTTCAGAACTTCCGCGCGCTGGGCGGGGCGCAATCGTACCCATCGCGGACCAAGGACAAGGACGATGTCGATTTCTCGACCGGATCGGTTGGCTTAGGGGTCGCCACCACCGCGTTTGCCGCGCTGGTGCAGGATTATCTGGCGCTGAAAGACATGCTGCCGCCCGAGGTGAAACCCGGCCGCATGATCGCGCTGGTGGGCGATGCCGAGCTGGACGAGGGCAATGTCTGGGAGGCGCTGCTGGAAAGCTGGAAACACGCCATCGGCAATGTCTGGTGGGTCGTCGACTACAACCGCCAGAGCCTCGACAGCGTCGTCTCCGACCGGCTGTTCCAGCGCATCCAGGGGTTCTTCGACGCGGTGGGCTGGGAAGTCGTCACGATCAAGTACGGCAAGCTGCTGGAAGCCGCCTTCAAGAAGCCCGGCGGCGAGGCGCTGATGGCCTGGATCGACGAATGCCCCAACGACCTCTATTCGGCGCTGTGTTTCAAGGGCGGCGCGTCCTGGCGCGAACATCTGGAGCGCGACTTCGCCAAGGGCACAGCCACGCGCAAGCTGATCGACGGCCACGACGACGCGGCTTTGCACGCGCTGATGACCAACCTCGCCGGCCATGATCTGGCCAGCCTGACCGAGGCCTTCGATGCCGCCGCGGCGGCGGGCGACGACCGGCCGCGCTGTTTCATCTGCTACACGATCAAGGGTTACGGCCTGCCCTTTGCCGGCCACAAGGACAACCACAGCGGCCTGATGAACCTCGAGCAGATGGACGGCTTCCGCGAGGCCATGGGCATTGCGCAGGGCCATGAATGGGAGCCGTTTGCGGGACTGGAAGACGAACGCGAAACGCTGGAGGCCTTCCTGAAGGATGTGCCCTTTGCCCAGGAATACCCGCGCCGCCACAAGGCGCCCCGGATCGCCGTGCCCGAGCGGCTGGCGGTGAAGGCATCGGCCAGCACCTCGACCCAGATGGCCTTCGGCAACATCCTCAACGAGATCGCGCGCGGCGACAGCGACCTGGCGCGCCACATCGTGACGACCTCACCCGACGTCGCGGTCTCGACCAACCTGGGACCGTGGATCAACCGGCGCGGCCTGTTCGACCGGCGCGAACACGTCGACCGTTTTCGCAGCGAAAAAGTCATCTCGGCGCAGTCCTGGGATCTCGGCCACAGCGGCCAGCACATCGAACTGGGCATCGCCGAGAACAACCTGTTCCTGACCCTGGCGGCGATGGGCCTGACCCACAGCCTGTTCGGCGCCCGCCTGCTGCCGATCGGCACGCTCTACGACCCCTTCATCGCGCGCGGCCTGGATGCCCTGAACTACGCCTGTTACCAGGATAGCCGCTTCATGCTGGTCGCCACGCCCGGCGGTGTGACCCTGGCGCCCGAGGGCGGCGCGCATCAGTCGATCTTCACGCCGCTGATCGGCATCGGCCAGCCGGGCCTGACCAGCTTCGAACCGGCCTATGCCGACGAACTGGGCGTCATCATGCGCTGGGGTTTCGAGCACATGCAGGCCGATGACGGCGGTTCGGTCTATCTGCGCCTGTCGACCCGGCCGCTCGAACAGCCCAGGCGGGAGATGGCGGGGGCGCTGGAAGGCGATGTGCTCAAGGGCGGCTACTGGATGGTCGAACCGGACGGCGAGGCCGAGATCGCCATCATCGCGAGCGGCGCCATCGTGCCCGAGGCGCGCGCAGCCCTGGAGATCCTGGCCGAGGACATGCCCGGTGCGGGCCTGCTGATCGTCACGTCGGTCGACCTGCTGATGCAGGACTGGCAGGCCGCGACCCGCGCCGGCCGCCGCGACAGCCATGCCCACCGCCTGCTCGCGCGCCTGCCCGGCCATGCCGGCATCGTCACCGTGCTCGACGGCCATCCCGCGACGCTGTCGTGGCTGGCCGGGGTGAGCCGCCATCGCATCCAGGCCCTGGGCGTCGAGGACTTCGGCCGCAGCGCCGACATTCCCGACATCTACCGGGTGTATGGGCTGGATGCGCAGGCCATCGTGGATGCGGCCGCGCGGCTCTGCCTGGGGGCGTGAGGAAGCGCAGCGAACGCCGCCCCCTCACCCTCCCATGGCTTCGCCATGGGCCCCTCCCTCTCCCCGTTGGGGCGAGGGAAAGAAAACAACGCCGCTCATGCCCCTCTCCCGCTTGCGGGAGAGGGAGGGACCCGGCCCGAAGGGGCGGGAGGGTGAGGGCCTGGCCCCTACCCCAGCTCGCCGATGATCTCGTCTTTTGAGATGATGGTGCCGTCGGCGGCGCCGACGCGGCCGTAGTAGCCGCCCCAGACCTTGAAACCCAGGCGCGCCAGCAGTTCGGGTGAACACGCGGCGGCGACCTCGGGCAGCGTGGCGTAGGTGAAGTTGATCTGGGTGCGGATGATCGGCGCGTTGTAGACGGTGTAGAGTGCGACACGCTCCTCGCCGCTGCGGTTCCGGCCCATGCCGTGCCAGGTGCGCGCGTCCCACAGGACCAGCGCGCCGGCGGGTGCCTCGATGGATACCGCCTCGTTGTCGTAGTCGCGGGCGGGGTCGGGCTGTTCACCAGAAAGATGACTGCCGGGTACGACACGGGTTGCGCCGTTCTCGGCAGTGAACGGGGTCAGCGTCCAGGCGGCGGTGCAGGATACGGCGGGTGCGATCAGGCGATCAGGCGCGCCTTCGTCCTGGCCGTGGAACTCGCCGCGACGGATGTCGCCGGGTGGACGCTGACGCTGGTTGCGTTGTTGCGGGCGCGGCATCCACCACTGGTCGGTGTGCAACGCCTGGGCCGGGCCCTCCGGGCGCACGATGCTGGAGTCATAGGCCGAGAGCACCCAGTCGGCGCCGAGCAGCGCGGCGGTCAGACGATCGGCCGCGGGGTGCAGCACGATGTCGCGGAAGATCGCGCCCTTGTTGATCAGCACGCCGACGAACTGGTGCCGGGGGCCGGTCTCACCGGGGGCCGAGACACGGGTGAAGTTCTCCGTGCCGGCGACCCGCTCAACGGCGCCGAACTCGTAGGCGATGGCCCCTTCCCGTTCGGCCGTGGCCTGACCGAGCAGGCGCGCCTTTAGTGCGGCGACCTCGGCCGGCGAAAGGGCATCGGCGACGATGCAGTAACCGTGTTCGAAGAGGTCGTCCTCGGCGCGGTCGAGATCGGTGGTGGCACACGGCAGCATGGCGATGATCCCCGAAGGAACAACGATCTTGGCGTTCCCCGGTGTCGCCGTCGACAGCCGACATTGGGCATGACGGGCAAGCGCCCGCCGGGCCATGATGCGGTCGCAAGGAGATCGCCGATGGCACAGACCGACCTGACCTATCTGGGCGCCCGCGAGGCGCTGGACCTGTTCAAGGCAAAGAAGCTCTCGCCCGTCGAACTGATGGATGCCGCGATCGCCCGCGCCGAGGAGGTTGCGCCGACGCTCAATCCCTTCAGCAACCTTCATTTCGACGAGGCCCGCGACAAGGCAAAGCTGGCCGAAACGAAATACGCCAAGGGCCGCAGGACCGGCGCACTTGAGGGCCTGCCGCTGGCGGTCAAGGAAGAGGCCACGATCGCCAGGCTGCCCGCAACCGGCGGCTGCCTGGCGCTGCAGGACAACATCGCCGACGAGACACTGGTCATCGTGGAGCGCTGTTTCGATGCCGGCGCGATCATGCACGTGCGCACGACGACGCCGGAGTTCTCCTGTGCCGTGGTCACCCATTCGCGTCTGTGGGGCGTCACGCGCAATCCGTGGAACCCCGAGTGTACGCCGGGTGGCAGTTCGGGCGGCACGGCCGCCGCGCTGGCCGCGGGTGTGGCGCCCATCGGCACCGGTTCGGACATCGGCGGCTCGATCCGCGTGCCGGCCTCGACCTGCGGCCTGGTCGGCTTCAAGCCGCCCTACGGGCGCAACCCCGAAAGCCGTATCTTCAATCTGGACTTCTTTGCCGTGGAGGGGCCGCTCGCCCGGTCGGTTGCCGATTGCGCCTTGCTGCAGAACGTCATGGCCGGGCCCCACGAGCGCGACATCGCCAGCCTCAAACCCAAGCTGACCCTGCCCGACAGCTTCAAACCGGTGAAGGGCATGAAGATCGCACTGTCGATGGACCTGGGTTTCTGCGTCGTCTCGAAAGAGGTGCGCAAGAACACCATGGATGCGGTCGCCAAGCTGCGCGACGCCGGGGCCATCGTCGAGGAGGTCGATCTGGGCTGGACGCCGACCGTGCGGACCGCCGCGCTGGGCCACCTAGGCCACATCATGGGCAGCGCGCTGGAACCCATGCTGCGCCGTCACCGCCACGAACTGACGCGTTATGTCGCCGCCATCGCCGAGAACGCCCGCGACACCACGGCGCAGGATCTGATCGAGGCGCACAGAATCGCCGGCGAGATGTACGACACGCTGGGGCCCCTGCTGCGCCGTTACGACGCGCTGATCTGCCCGACCACCGGCCTGCCCGCCGCACCCGCCGACCACTGCCCGGTCACCGGACACCTGGAGATCGACGGCGTAACGGTCGAGCCGGGCTTCGGCTGGGTGATGAGTTATCCCTTCAACGTCATGGGCCACTGCCCGGTGCTCTCGGTGCCCAGCGGACTGGCGAAAAACGGCGTGCCCACGGGCCTGCAGATCGTCGCCCGACCCTATGACGACGTCACCGTGTTCCGTGTCGGCGCGGCCGTGGAGGCCGCCGATCCGTGGTTTACCCGCGCCGCGCGCCGCCCCAAACTCACCGCGCAAACACGAGGGAAATGATCATGGCCAAGTCCGACCTGCACTACATGGGCGCCGTCGAAGCGCTCGACCTGTTCAAGAAGAAAAAGCTCTCACCCGTGGAGCTGATGGACGCGGTCATCGCGCGCGCGCAGGCCGTGCAGCCCACGATCAATTCCTTCAGCCAGACCTTCTTCGACGAAGCCCGCGAGAAGGCAAAAAAGGCCGAGGCCAGATACGCCACGGGTGCCCGTACCCGCGCCATCGAGGGCCTGCCGCTGGCGGTCAAGGACGAGGAGACGATCAAGGGCCTGCCCGCCTCCTCGGGCTGCATCGCGCTGAAGGACAACATCGCCAGCGAGACCACCTTCGTCGCCCAGCGCTGCTTCGATGCCGGCGGCATCATGCATGTGCGCACGACGACGCCGGAATTCTCCTGCGCCGGCGTCACCCACACCAAGCTGTGGGGCGTCACGCGCAATCCGTGGAACACCAAGTACACGCCGGGCGGCAGCTCGGGCGGCACCGGCGCGACGCTGGCCGCGGGGGCCGCGACCGTGGCGACGGGTTCCGACATCGGCGGCTCGATCCGCATCCCCGCCGCGCAGTCGGGCGTCGTCGGTTTCAAGCCGCCCTATGGGCGCAACCCGCAGGGCCATGTCTTCAACCTCGACTTCTACTGCCACACCGGCCCGATGGCGCGTTCGGTCGCCGATACCGCCCTGCTCCAGAACGTCATGTCGGGCAGCCACCCGCGCGACATCGCCAGCCTCAAGCCCAAGGTGCGCATCCCGCTGACCTATGATTCGGTCAAGGGCATGCGGATCGCCTGGTCGATGGACCTGGGGTTCTACGAGGTCGACAAGGATGTCGTGAAGAACACGAAGGAGGCGCTCAAGAAGCTGGAGGACGCCGGCGCCATCGTCGAGGAGGTCGACCTCGGCTGGACGCCCTCGGTGATGACCGCGGCGATGAACTACCTGGGCCATCTGTTCGGCAATTCCATCG
>Ga0105055_10007150_pt1 | contig 14959 bp, 7 predicted proteins | sample BON03_FD_78090 | JGI IMG/M metagenome (GOLD analysis project Ga0105055, IMG submission 78090) | Freshwater microbial communities from Lake Bonney liftoff mats and glacier meltwater in Antarctica - BON-03 | ecosystem: Environmental > Aquatic > Freshwater > Ice > Glacier meltwater | place: Lake...
CCCCCCCCCCCGTTTGCTCGCCCCCCTTTCTCGGATCCCCCTCGTCCCCTCGCCCGCTGCCCGCTGCCGCGGTTGTCGTTGTTTGCTCTTGTCGGCGTCGGGCGTCCAAATAAAATGGTACTATTTTTGGAAGTGCGATCCGCCTACGCGCCTCCGTGCGCCCGACAGTCCGTGCTCTCTCCCTCCTTCTCTCCCCGTCCTTCTCTCTCTATCCCTCTCGACGAGCAGAGAACCAAACGAGAAGAACTTAGCCCTATGAAGGGAGCCAACGGTGGCGTCGGCGTCGGCGCCCAAAAAAGAACAGGTCGTCCTTTTTGGATGCGCGTGCGCGCCGTCGCACGCGCCACGCATATCGCTCGATACGCTCTAGCTTGACCATGGCGAACAAGATGATGCGAGCAGATGGCAGTTGATCTCACAACCCCCACTCCCCGCGGCCGCCGCGATTGCTGTCGTGAAACGCCGGGCGTTAAAAAAAGTCATGATTGACCAATTCTTGACGGATCCGCGCGTATGTGACGTACAAAACCAGAATGCCATGTGCGCTGCGTACGCTCAAGCTTGCTACTGCATGAGACTCTTGCCCGCAACGACCTGGACGGAATGGATCAGCGAGCACCCCGCCGCCGCCGGCCAAAAGACGTAAAAAAAAGGCGACGCAAACGCCCGCTCGGCGCGGGTTTGCGAATCGCCGGATCCGCGCGTACGTGAGAACCAAAAGCTCCGTTGCCTCGTGCCGGAATCGAACCAGCGACATTACGATTTCCTGAAGGTGTGGAATACTTCAGTCGTACGCTCTAACCAACTGAGCTAACGAGGCGCGCGGACCTGAGAGGACGACCCAAGATTAGCGTCTGTCATCCCTCCCACTCTGCCCCAGCGCTGTGTGCGGGGATCCTGGGCAGGTGTCTGCCGTCGGATATGAACCACTTTTCCAGATTTACAGTATCTATATTGCATCAACAATTTCTCGCGATACTCGCGCTGGTGGCAATAGGATTTGCCGTAGAATACAGCGTCAAAAATAGCGGATACTCCGACCGACTTAATTAACGGCATCAATTCGAGCGGGGGGTCAAGGGCGAGCAGACCCGCATCAATAGGCATGCCTAGAGCTCTCTTGGCGCTGTGTTTCCCGCCGATTCGCCGCCGCCTCCGCTCGGCTGTTCGCGCCCCCGCCCTGGCCGCTCCTGTTTTCCTTGTCGGGCGTCGTCGTTCTGATCAATTGTTGTCTTGCGCTGCCGGCTAATGAGGGGTCCTCTGCGTGCCGCGGGAAGGCAATGATTCGCAAGGCAGGAAAGGGCCCGTCGGAAAGCAGGAAAACCGCGCGCACAGAACAAACACGAGGCGGAAGAAAAAGGAGGGCAAAACGGCGCCGGCGCGCGGGGGCCCGATTTTCCCCGACAAACGCAGAGCCCCCGCCCGCTCAAAAAAAAGCACGCCGGCGCTGACGGACAACTTGCGGGGTGTGTGTTTGGTGTCATCATTCCTCACGAGTTTTCTATGCACAAGCGAGTGTACTTTGGTGTGTCAAGGTCAAGGCCAAAAAAGGGGGAGAGGGGCGCGCGCGCGCGCAAAGGGCTCGTCTTTTATTTCAATTCTCTCGTTCGTTCGCTCAAGCCGCCGCCGCCGCCGCCACCGCCATGCCCCCGAACACCCCGCCCCCCCCATGCTCCTGCTCCTGCTCCTGTTCCGCCTCGCGCTCCCGCCGGTACGCCTGGACGTCCTCCTCCTCCTCGTCCACCGGCTCGTCCTCGGGCCCCTTGCCGTCCTCCTCGCCCATGAGCCAGGCCGCCTTGTGCTCGCCCCACCGCGGGTCCCACAGTCCTCGCCAGGGCGCCAAGACGGCGTTTTCCGCCCGGCCGCGCTCGTCCTGGCCGCTCACCCACAGCGGCGCGCCCACCTGCGCCACGAGCTCCTCGAGGCGCGCGCCCCTGGGAACCAGGTACTGCTCCAAGACCAGAGAGACGCGCGCCTCGCCGAGCGAGGGGCTGGCGTGCTTGAGCACGCGGTGGCGCGCGTCGCCGCGGAACGAGACGAGCGTGTTTTCCGACGGGCGCACGACGCGCGCGGGCGGGCCGAGGCCGCCGCCGCCGTCGCCGTCGCCCTCGCCCTCGCTTTTGCTCGTTCCGCTCCCGCTCCCGCTTGCGCCTCCGCCGCTCCCCGCTTTCGCCGCCGCCGCCTCTTCTCCGCCCGCAGGGGCCGGGAGCGGCGCCGGCGGCGCCGCCCCGTACCCCTTGCGGCGCCCGGCGGCACGCTGCTGCCGCAGATCCAGCTCCGCCGCCGCCGCCGCCGCCGCCTCTTGCGCGAGCAGCTCCTCGGCCGTCGGTCCGATGCCGCTCTCTCGCGGGTGCGTGGCGTTTCCCAAAAAGGGCGCCCACACCTCCAATCGGCCTCCCTTCATGTCGCGGGGCACGTGCACGTACAGCACCGACGTCTGGTGCGCCTCGGTGTCCCAGTGTTCGGGGGCAAACTGCTCGAGCGTGTTGTCCACGTGGGCGCCCGCGGACACGAGCCCGCGCTTGGCGGCGGCGGCGAGCGCGGCGGCGTCGGCGGCGTCGGCTGACGCGTCGCCGCCCTCTTCCTTGGGCGCGCCGCCGCCGCCAGACCCCGCCGCCACCGCCGCCGCCGCGTCCCCTCCCGTCCCGCTCCGGGCTGCTCCTTCCGCCGCTGTTGCCGCCCCTCCCACCCCGGCCGCCGCCGCCGCCGCCGCCCGCCGCGCCTCCTCCCCCCACGCGCCGTCGGCCCTCGCGACGCTCAGCGCGTCTTCCCCCCCCGCCCGCACCGGCTCGGACCTCAAGACATTCGCCACAAAGGCCGTGGCCCCCGGCAAGCGCACGCTGTCCAGCAATGGCACCAAGAAGCGGAACAGGGGCGCGGAGCGCACGACGCGCTCGCCGTCGCCCTCTGCGAAAAACATGACGAATCCGGTGGTGCGGCCGAAGGCGCCGGCCTCGAGCTCGTTGCGGCGGTAGAGGAGGGGGGAGGTCAGCAGCTCGCGCCGCAGCCGCCGAAACGCCTTTTCGGGGAGGGCCTGGCTGCGGGAGATCAGGAGCGGCTGGTCGCGGCGGTGGGAGTGGAGGTGGTAGGTGCGAGAGGGGGCGTCGGTGTTGTCGTTGGATGGGGGGTCGTCGGGGTCGGCCCTCGCGGCGCCGCCGCCGCCGCCGCCGCCGCCGCCGCCGGCCGGACCGTTCTCGTCGACGGCGACAACCCGCGCGGGCGGCTCGGGCTCGACCGCGCGCAGCAGCCGCAGCTGCCCCTCGCGCTCGCGCTCGCGCGCGCCCCTGCCCTTGATGTCGGCGGCATCGGCAGCAGAAGCAGCGGCGGCGGCAGCGGCAGCAGCGGAAGCAGCGGCGGCGGCAGCGGCAGCGGCAGCCGAAGCGGCCGCCTCGCGCCCCTCCTGCTGCCCCCGCTCCCGCTCCTGCATCTGCCGCCGCCGCTCGGCCAGCGACATCACCGGCCCCTGCCCGAGCCCGGCGGCGCCCGGCACCCCGCCCGGCCCGCCGCCGCCGCCGCCGCCGCCGCCGCCGCCGCCGCCGCCGCCGCCGCCGCCGCCCGCGCCCGCCGCCGGAAAGAGGATCCGCCGCTCGGGCGGCACGAGCGCGTTTGCGGCGGCGATCCGGCGGCGGGCCGCGATCGGGACCAGCTTGCGCATGTCGTAGATCCCGACGGTCCCGGGTAAGGAGACGCGCGCGGCGCGCGGCACCAGCGTCTCGAGCTCGGCGAGGGCGGCCGCGACGGCGGCGGCGTCGGCAGCGGCGGCAGGCGCGGGCCGCCCCCGGGCGCCGGCCGCGGCGGGGCGGTCGTCCTCCTCCTCCTCCTCCTCCGCCGCTTCCTCCGCGTCTGCCCGGCGCTTTTCGCGCGCCGCGGCCGCCTCTGCCCCGGCGATGTCGGCCGCGATCCGCGCGTCCGCGGCCGCGCCGCGCTCGCGCCGCGCCAGCGCCTGCGCGGGCGTCTCGCCCTCTCGCACGTCGGCAACAGACTCGGCGATGGGGCGGCGGCGGCGGCCGAGCAGGCGCGAGGCGCCGAGCATCGGATGCCGGCGCGGCGCGTTGTCGTTGTCGACGTCCTTGTTGCTGCGGCTTGTTGCGGGCGCGCCGCCGTCATCGGACAGGAAGGGCAGGCGCAGCGTGCCGCCGGAGGACGCGAACAAGGCGAGCGCGGCGAGCGCGACGAGCACGAGCGCGAGGACCAGTCGCCCCCGCCTCTGGGAGCCCCCCCCCAGTCGCGCGGCCGCGCGCCGGTCCTTGCCCTGGTCGTCGCCCGGGCCGCCGCCGCCGGCGCGCGCGGACGCCGCCCCGGTCCCGCCGAGGTAGGGCGACGCCGCGCGCTTCATTGGTCGTTTCTGTGTGCGATTGAAGAGAAGAAATCTCTTCGGTGTGGTGGGTCTCGGAGGAGGGGGTGACGTGCTTTTTGTGGGGCGGGGCACGGTGGGAAGATGAGCGGGCAGCGGCGCTTCTAGCGGCCGCGTGCGTGCAGAGATTCAGTGATGTGATAGTATATAGTAACGCGCGTCGGGCAAAATATTGCAGAAGTGTGTCTGTGTCGCGCGGGCGCCGCCGCCGCCGACCGCCGCCGTTGCCGGATCCCCGCTCTCCGCTCCGCCCCGAACGAGCCGACGCTGGCGCCTCCCCCTCTTCTTGATCCCTCCCCTCCCTTCCTCCCTCCCTCCCCTCACAAACAAAGGACGGACAGACACACACACACACACAAACACACGCATACACACACACACAAACTTATCACAAAACAAGATGTCGCGCAAGCTCGCGCTCGCGCTGCTGCTGGCGGGCCTGCTGGTGGCGGCGCCGCTGGCCGCGCGCGCCGCCGACGACGCCGCGGCCGACGACGCCGCCGCCGCCGACGAGGAGTACGACGACGAGGACGAGGCCGCGGGCGACGCGGGCGCGGCCAAGGGGGACGACGAGAAGGACGTCGTGGTCATCGGGGACAAGAACTGGACCGAGACGGTCGGCAAGTCCAAGTTCGCGCTGGTTGAGTTCGCGCTCGTTTCTTTCGCCTGTTGGTTTTTGAAACTGTCTGAGGAGGAGATCGTCTTTCTGTGTTGTCTCGCCCACCCCCCCACGAGCGCGCGCGCAACGCGTCGACCTCGCGTCATGCCGATCTCGCACGCCAAGGGGGGGGCGCGCGTGCCCCGGCAGAGGGGCAGAGGAGCGACGGCTGTCGGTTTTTCCTGCTCCTCCCTGGTGATGGTGTCGCTCTCTCGCTCTCTTATAACCAACCGCCCGCCCCCTTCCCCCCCCAACACCCCACATCCCACGACAGGTCGAGTTCTACGCCCCCTGGTGCGGCCACTGCCAGGTGAGAGACGATCACTGGGGGTCGGGCTGAGGTCTTGGAAGAGAGAGAGGCGCGTGATGCCTCTTCCCCCCCCCTCTTCACTCGAGAGGGGAGGGGAGGGTGGTGCCAGGGTGTCCCTCCTCCCCCCCCCCGCGAGAAAGCGCAAAGACAAGACCTCCCCTCCTGGCGGCCGACGGACACGCGGGCGCGTCGACGTACAGCTCCGCGCGCGCGACGCACGGCCAGCCACACGCGGGACAACGCGCGAACGGAAAGAGAGCCCTCTTGTGACGCCGCCGCCGCCGCCGCGCGCGCGCGCCGGTCCCCCGCCCCTTGGCTCCGCGCGATCGAAGCGCCGCCGCCGCCGCCGCCGCCGCCGCCGCCGCCGCCGCCGCCGCCGCCGCCAGCCGCCAGCCGCCAGCCGCCAAGATCCGAGGAAACGGAAACCCAACCCCCCCCTCCCCCCCTTTTGCCGCCCCGCCGCCACCCCCAAACCGAAACCACCCCCTTGCCGCCCTCTAAACAACAACAACAACAAACAAAATCGCCGGCTTGAAACAAACAAACAAACAAACACTAAACCAAAACGAAAAACGAAAAACAGCGCCTCAAGCCCGAGTGGGCCAAGGCCGCCACGGCCATCAAGGCGCACGACGACGCCATCGTCGTTGGCAAGGTGGACGCGACCGTCGACCCGGACATGGCCAAGAAGTTTGGCGTCAGCGGCTACCCGACGATCAAGTGGTTTGTCGACGGGGAGCTGGTGTCCGACTACGGCGGGCCGCGCGAGGCGTGAGTTCTTTTTTTCTTTTTTTTCATTCTTCCCCGCTTTGTCGTGTGTCGTCCCTTCTTTTTTCGCGGCGTCGTTTGTTTTTCTTCACGCCGTCCCGACCAAACCAAAAACCCGACGAACACAAACCAAGCCGACCGTTCGCAACTCCATCAAATAACGACACTATCCAACGACACCTCTCACAACCAAAACAAAACCAAAACAAAAATTCCAAAAAAAAAACACCAAAACACCAAAACACCAAAACACCAAAACAGCGACGGCATCGCCCGCTGGATCAAAAAGAAGACGGGCCCCGCCGCCGCCACGCTCGCCGACGCCGCCGCGCTGACGGCCGCCGAAAAGGACGCCGCCGTGCTTGTGGTCGGCTACTTCAAGGACCTCAAGGGCGCCGAGTACGAGGCCTTCACAAAGGCGGCCCAGAAGACCGAGGACGCCGTTTTCGCGCAGACCACCGACGCCGCCGCCGCCAAGGCCGCCGGAATCTCCGGCGGCCCCCCTGGTTTCTCCGTCGTCGCCAACCACCCCAACGAGGACCGCGCCACCGCCCCCGGCGGCAAAAAGGTGACCGCCGAGGCCGTCGAGGCCCTGCTGAAGGCCAACAAGCTCCCTGTGGTCGTCCCCTTTAACGACGAAAACTCGAGCAAAATTTTTGGCAGCGGCATCGAGAAGCAGGTTTTGCTGGTGGCCAAGAGCGGCGACTTGGACCACAAGGCCGGCGGGAAGTCGGCCAAGGCCTTCCGCGCGGCGGCCGCGGGCTTCCGGGGCAAGCTGACGTTCGTGGCGGTCGACGTGGAGAGCAAGAGCGCGGCGCCGGTGACCAACTTTTTCGGGGTCAAGGCCGAGGTGGGTCGTTCGTTCGTTTTTCGCTTTTTGTTTTTTGTTTTTTGTTTTTTGTTGTGCGGGGGCGTCTCTGCTTTTGGCTGCGCGTGTTGGTTTTGCCGGGGTGTTTGCGCCCGCCGTCTCTCGCTTTCCCGCGCTCTCCGGCGCGTCATGCCTCACCGCAACAACACAACCGCGCCTCTCTCTCCCTCGCGCGCCGCTGGCCTTGTCCCCCCCCCCCCCCCCAAAAATAAAAAACCCCCCCCCAAGCAACCCCCCCCCCCCCAACACCCCAACACCCCATCACCAACCAAACAACCAAAAACAACAGGACGCCCCCATGCTGCTCGGCTTCGAGATGTCGGCCAACAAAAAGTACAAGTACGCGGGCGACCTCACCTCTGAGAAAGCGGTCAAGAAGTTTGCCGACGACCTGCTCGCCGACAAACTGGCGCCCGAGTACAAGTCTGCCCCTGTGCCGGAGAGCCTCTTGGACGACGAGGGCGTGGCCGTGGTCGTGGGCAAGAACTTTGACGCGGTGGTCAAGGACGCCAAGAAGGACGTGCTGGTGAGTCTCTTTTGTTTTCTGTGGGATGGGAGGAGGAGGACGGGGGGCGGCGGGGGGGGGGGCTTGTGCTTTGGCACAGGACGCGGAAAACGGTCGCGGCAAAAAAACGACGAAAAAAATTCTCCTGAACAGACGAAACCCCAAATCCTCCCCCCCCAAAAAACAAAACAAAACACAAAACAAACAAAACCAACAGCTCGAGGTGTACGCGCCCTGGTGCGGCCACTGCAAGCAGCTCGCGCCCATCTACGCCAAGCTGGCCAAGCGCTTTGCCAAGGTCGAGAGCGTCGTGGTGGCCAAGATGGACGGCACGGAGAACGAGCACCCCGAGGTGGTGAGTCATTTCACGGAGATTATTATTACCATTCTTGGGAGCACGAGTCATCGGATGGCTCGTCGGACGAGTCGCATCGTCGCGGCCACGTGTGTGGCGCACGACGCAAAACGTCGCTCGACGAGACAACGCGCGTTTGTTGCCGCCCGCCGAGCAATAACGCTAACAACAACAAAAACAACCAACAAAAACAAGCTCGGCACAACAACCTGAACAAACACCACAACAAACAACAACCCCAAACCAACAGGAGGTCAAGGGCTACCCGAGCCTGGTGTTCTACCCCGCGGACAAGGCCGCCAAGCCCGTCACCTATGACGGTGGCGACCGCTCCCTCAAGGCCATGACCAAGTTTATCAAGAAGCACGCCAAGGTGGCCTACGAGCTGCCCAAGAAGGACAAGGCCGACAAGGACGCGGGGGATGATGACACAAAGGCCAAGGACGACAAGGCGGAGGAGGAGGAGGAGGTCAAGGACGAGCTCTAAAGAATGGTGGCGTTTTCCGCGCGCTTTTTTTTTTTTGTGGGGGGGTGGCCGACGAGAGTTTTGGGGTTGTGATCGTGAAAGTGGGGTTTATGGGTCTACAGCCGCGGCCCGACTCGATGGCGGGCGGCGCGCTCTCTTTTTGTTTTAAGGCGACCGCCCCCGCCCACCCGCCCCCACCCCTGTGCGTCGCTGCTTCTTTCGGTTTTTCCATCCGGTATAGGTTTTTCCCCCTTGTTAGGCGCTTTCCTCTTTTGTTTGTGCGCACCACATAATGCATCGGTCGTGTGATTCACCCGGGTTGGAAACGATGTGGCCCTCCAACGAGCATGAACTGAAAACGACAGAACGGCTTTTGCGCGCGTAAAAGGAGTCGAGAGAGAGCGCGCGGCGGAAAAAAGACGCCGTCGACCTTTTTTTTTGTTTTTTTGTCGACATGCATTTTTGGTGTGTGCAATTTTTATCTCTCTCTCTCTTGTCTCTCCATCGTTCTGTGCACAAAAGGGGATCGATCGCGCGCGCGTGTAAGGGGGGGCACGTGTCAAGGGGGTGGTCGTGTTTCTTTCTGGGTCTGCGTGTGTACGGGGGTGGAGGGGGATGGAGATGAAAAGGGGCAGGGATCGAGCGACGGAATGAAAAAAAACGCCGCCGGTCCGCTCTGCGTTTTCTCTCTCTCTCTCCCTCTCTCTCCAAACTTGGTTGGTGGCTGGTTGGCCGTCCTTTGTTGGTTTGAAATGTGTGTGTTTGTTGTGCGCGGGACAGGAGATGGTGCGGAATGCCGTGTTGCTGTTTGCTGGCGGGGGGGGGCGCAAGGGTTATGGCGGGCGGCGCACGCCCGCTCGCTTTTTTGCGTCGGCGCGCCGCCGCCCGGGCCCGCCCTCTCTCGTCGCTGTTCGCTTTTCGGCTGGCAAAACCCCGAAAAACAAAAAGCGAGAGGGAAAATCACCTCCGACGGAGGACGCCCTTCTCCCACTCAGTTGTTCAGCTGCGCGGGGCTCGGCGCCGCCGCCTTGGGGTTGCCCCCCATCTTGGACGCGTACCGCCCCGCGGGCGCCGCCACGGCCACCGTCGCCGACGCCGACGCCGACGGCGCCGAGGAGGCGCCCGCCACCGCCGACGCCGTGGTCGCCGCCGCCCGCCGCTTGCGCCGCGCCACCGCCACGAGCCCGGCCACGGCCAGGCCCAGCAAGAGGCCGCACCCGACCGCCGCGCCCGCCACGATCCCGACCGTCGCGTACGGCACCTTCTTGCCTATCCCCGCGCCCGCCTGGCGCGGGCTGATCGCGCGGCCCATGTCGGCGAGCTCGCGTGCCACCGCCGCCTCGCTCACGGGTGTAGCGCCGACGCGCGCGTCGAGCGCGGCGCCGGTGAAGTCGTCGCCGAGGGACTGGAGGGCGGCGTCGGTCTCGGCCGGGGGCACGCCGCGCTCGATGCCCGCGGCGATGAGGGCCACGCGCTCGGCCAGCTCGCCCTGGGCCACGGCGGCCACCTTTGCGATGTAGCGCAGCGCGGCGACCGTGTCAAAGGGGGCGGCGGCGCCGTCGGCCGTCGCAGCGCTCCCGTCGCTGGCGACGCTCCCGCCGGCGCCGACGGCCGCCACCTTGGCGCGCAGCACGACCTCTTGCACCTTGGCGTTGGCCTCGGCCATGGCGCGCGAGGCGGCGCGCACGAGGGCCTCGACCTGCGCGGGGATCTCGGGGTCGGCGACCGGCGAAACGGCCGCCGCCGCCGCCTCCTCTGGCGTCGTCTCGCGCCCGCGGAACAGCAGCGAGCGGCGCTTGGCGGGCGCGGGCGGCGCCGCCACGGCCGCCGAGGCCGCCGCCGCCGCCGCCTTGCCCCAGCCGCCCTTGCCGAACGCGCCGGCCGGCACGGCCGTCAGCAGGCTCGGCTTGCTCGCGCGCAGCGCGTCGCCGTACACGGCCGCCACGCTCGCCGGGTCGGCCAGGGCCCGGCCGGCGGACCCCTCGCTCGCGCCGTCGGCCGCCTTGGCAGCCGCGTAGGAGGCGCCGACCAACGACTGGCCCACGCGGTCGGCCGACGCTTTTTGCGCGCCGCCAAAGGCGCCGCCGACAAGCGCCTGCCCCACCTGCAGCGTCGACGTGAGCGCCGAGGCGTCGCCCAGGACGGCGGCCAGGTTTGGGGACGCGAGCGTGAGCTGCTCGCCCGTGAAGGTGAGGAAGTCGACGCCCATCGCGTCCGCCTTGTAGCCGAACAGCTTGTAGCAGCCGTCCCACAGCGCCTTTGCCTTGGTGAGCGCGGCGCCGGCCGCAGCCTGCTTGCCGCCGATGACGGCGCGCGCGACAGCGGCCGCCTTGAGCTGGAGCGTCTGCGTTGCGCCGTCCTCCGCCGCAGGGACGGTGAGCAGGGCGATCGACGTAACCGCGGCCGTCGGCGTGGCGGGGAGCGCCAGGGCCATGGGCACGGTCACGGCGACGTTCGTGACCGAGTCGGCGCAGGAGCTGCCGCTGTAGCCCGCGGAGAATTTGTAGTCGGCGCTCCTCGGCTCGGCGACGCCAAACACGCCCTCGCTGTCGGTCACGACGGCGACGCCGCCCGTCCCTGCCAAGCCTCCCGTGCGCGCGGCGTAGAACCCGACGCAGTCCTTGAGGCCGCCGATGTTGACCAGCTTGGCGGCCATCACGGGCGGGGGTGGGGGGGAGGCGGCGGCAGAGGCGGCGTCGGCATCCGAGCCGTCGGCGCCGTCGCCGCTCAGGCCTGCGGCCAGGCCAGAGGCCTCCTCGATGGCGGTGGTGTTGACGGCCTGGCCCAAGACCACGTCGTCCAGGCCCGTGACAAAGGCCCCCAAGGCCGACGCGTCGGACCCGGCCGAGGCGCAGCACGCCTTGGTCGCGTCGGCCAGGGCCACCTGCCCGGCCTTGGCCAGGCGGGCGAGGCGCACGAGGTCCGGGTAGACGGCCTCTTGGGTGAGCGGCGGCGCGTCGGCCGAAAAACCCGCTCCCGCCGACGCCGCCGCGCCCTTTGCCGCCGCCGCGAGGCCGTCGTACTTCTGCTTGAGCTCGGCGAGCGCGCGCGACAGCGACTGCACGGCGGGCGCCGCCGAGGCCGCGCACCCCTGCGCGTCGAGGCAGACCGAACCGAACGCCTGCGCCAGCGATTGTGGCGTCGACAGCGCCTCGGACGACAGCAGCGCGGGCGCCCACTGCGCCAAAACCACCTCGTTGCTCACTAAGGCGCCCGGCCCGCCGCACTCGTAGAGGGCGCGGGCGGCCGACAGCACCGACAGGATGCGCGCCGAGGCGGCCAGCGCGCCGACGGCCGCGGCCACGGCGGCGGCGTCGCCGCCGGCACCGCCGCCGTACGCCGTCGCACCGCCCTCTGCCGGCGCCCACGCGCCCGCCAGCATTGCAAGGGGGTCGCTGTTGACGGCGCCGCTGCCGTACTGGCCGCCCTTTCCGCCCGCGCCGACGTCGCTCATGCCGACGACCCCCATGGCCGCGTAGGCCGCGTCGTACTTGGCCAGGACGGACGCGGAGGCCGAAGACCCGGCCGCGGGGACGGCGAGCGCCGCCGCCGCGTCGGCGCCCGGCACCAGCGTGAGCAAGGCGACCGGCGTAACCACGACCTGCGGCGCGTACTCTGGCCCCGTGCGCACGTCCGGCGGGAAAGGGGTGAGGCCCGCGACGGGCACGGGCACGCGCGCGCCCGTCCAGCTGTCCACGCAGTGCCCGGCGATCGGGCCGCCCTTGCTCTGCGCCCACGTGTTTGTCGCCACCGCCACTCCCGGCCCTGTCGCGAAATCGACCGCGAAGGCCCCCAAGGCGCGGCCCGCGGTCGGCCCCGTGACCCAGTCCTTGAACATGCGGCCGTTGCGGTCGCGGTTGAGGCGGTCGACGGGCACGTAGTCGCGGTCGTCGGCCGACAGGCCGCGGCGGCCCCAGTAAAAGTCGCCCTCGCAGGCGCCCAGCGCGCCGACGCCGCGCAGCGCGCCGTCGAGCTTGTAGGCGACGGCAGACGCGTCGACGACGGCCTTTTCGCCGTCGGACGGCAGGGCGGCGGCCGTCATGCCCGCGGGGAGGGGCGCGGCCGTGCCCGGGCACGTGCCCGCGGCGGGGCCCGCGATCTGGAGGCCGTCGGCGGGTCGGTCGCCGGGGAGGAAGCCGGGGCCGCGGTTGGGGTCGGCGCAGCGCGGCCAGTCGCTGCAGTCGCGCCGGGGGATGAGGGTGCAGTTGCTCGGGCGCGGCAGGGGGCCCTGGCAGTACTCGATGGGCCACTCCCACTCGCCCGGGGGTTTGAGGGCGCCGGACGAGGCGTCGACCCACCCGGACACGAGGCCCGCGTCGCCCGGCGGCGCGGCGCCCACAGGGACGAATTCCCACCCGTCGGGCGGCGAAAAGGGCTCCGTGCCGTTGCCCGGCAGGATGCAAAAGCCGCCGAGCTCCTTGCCGAAGCAGAGGGACCCGTCCGGCAGGCCCAGGGCCGACGCGTCCAGCATGCCGCCGGCCTTGACCTTGGCGGCCACCAGCAGGGCCAGGGGGATCAGGGCGACGCCGCTGATTCCGCTGAGGCCAGCAAGGCCCGCCAGCCCGGCTAGGCCCGCGGCCGAGTTCTTGTCCTTGTAGACGGGCGTGGTGGGCCGGCGCGGGTCGACCAGCAGCACGCCCGCGCTGAGGAACGAGTCGAGCAGCGCGCCCTCGTCAACGGCGGCGGCGCCGGCCTTGCGCACGAGGCGGCTGCCCGAAAAGCTATCCACCAAGGAGTCCAGCTCGGCCTGCGACGAGGAGGAAGAGGCGTCGCCTTCCGCGGAGCACTGCCGCGCCGCCACCTTGGCGAATGCGGGGATCAGGTCGCCGTGCACCAGCCGGCCGATGCGCGCGAGCGCCGCCGCGTTGCTCGCGCTGCCGTACAGGCGCCCGCGGTCGGCGGCGTTGTTGGCGCCGTCCACCGTGCGCTGGGCGAGGTCGTTGGCGGCGGCCAGGGCCTCGGACAGGGCGGCGAGGAGGGCGGCCTCGGGGGCGGCCTGCGTCTGCTGGAGGCGGCGGCGCGAGGGCGCGACGGCGGCGGCGGCGGCGGCGGCCGCCTCCGCTTCGGCGGCGGCGGCGGCCGTGTCGGCGGCGGCGATCGTCCATCCCGTCTCGAGCGCGGCCGCGACCACGGGCGCGCGCGTGAGCACGTCGGTCGCGGTCTTGAAGGCCGAGTCGGCGGTCGAGGCGGCCACGGGGGCCTCGCGCCGGGAGGAGGCGGAGCCGCCCCTTTTGCCGTTGCCGCCGTTTTTCTTTTTCGTCGTCGCCGCCGACGACGCCTCGTCAGCGTCCGCCGCCGAATCCGCCGGCCCCGCGGCCTTTGCCGCCGCGGTCATGTTGCTGGCCGCGACCGCCTCGTAAAGCGCCGCCACCATGGCCCCCGGCGCGTAGTCCAGGCCGCACGCGCGGGCCACGGCCGCGCCGGCGTCCAGCACGAACCCGGCCTGCAGGTTGGTGCCGTAGACGGCGACGGCGCGCGGCGCCGGCAGGTCGGCCCAGGTGAGCGCGCCGCGGGTGAGCTGTTGATTTGTATTTTGTTTTTTTGTTGTTTTTGTTTTTTGTGTGATTTTGTTTGTTGATGAATTTGGAGGGATTGGTGGAGTTTGGTGGAGGATTGAGCAGATCCGCGTGTGTGCCGATTGGGGTCGGGGCGCGAGCTTATTTTTGCGGAGAGAAACTGGCCGGCGGCGCGCGTGCGAGCAAAGACGGGACGACCCGGCGGCGGCGGGGAAGCAAAAAAAAGAAAAAGCGACCGCGCTCGCACTCTCTCTCTCTCGAGAGAGAGAGAGTGAGAGAGAGCGAGAGAGAGAGAGAAATGCCGGATCCGAACCCCCGAAACACGACCTCTGCCCAAAAAAGAACGAACGGACTCACGTTGGTGTACCCGAGCGCCGCGTACACGTCCTCCCACAGCCACGCGCGCCCGCGCGCCGACTCGGCCCCCGCCGCGCCGACGTCCAGGCCGCGGGCGGCCAGCAGCGCCGGGTCGCGCGCCGCCGGCGCCGTCAGCAAGGCGACGGCGCCGACGGTGGCGCGGTAATACGGGGGGAGGGCGAGCTCGTAGGGGAACTCGACGTCGAGGCCCGTGGCGACGTCCTTGCACACGAGGGAGGCCGCGGGGGCCGAGTAGGGCGAGGCGGCGGAGGAAGAGGCGGAGGAGGAGGAGGGGGAGCCGCGCGTCGTCGGCTTCGTCCTTGCGCTCTTGGCGCCGCCGGAAGCTGCGACGCCGTCGGCGGCGCCGTCGGCGGCGGCGCGCGCGGCGGCGGCCAGCGCCTTGACCTCGTCCGACTGCTCGACCGAGTAGAGGGCCACCTGCGCCCCAACGACCGCGAACGAACCGTTGCCGTTGGTCGACGCCTCGAGCGTGGCCCCCAAGGTCACCGGATAGAGCGGCGCGTAGGCGACGCCGCACCGGGCGACGCCGCCGACGTGGAACTGCGTGGCGCGGAGGGTCACGTCGGACGCGCGGGAGATGCAGCGGGGGGGGCCGGCGGGGGCCGGCGGGCCCCGGCCGTCGCCGTACCCGTAGGGGCCGTCGTCGCCGTAGGCCGCGCCGTAGCCGTAGGGGCCGTCGTCGCCGTAGGCCGCGCCGTAGGGGCCGCCGTAGGGGCCGTCGTCGCCGTAGGCCGCGCCGTAGGGGCCGCCGTAGGGGCCGTCGTCGCCGTAGGCCGCGCCG
>Ga0105055_10007153_pt1 | contig 14954 bp, 14 predicted proteins | sample BON03_FD_78090 | JGI IMG/M metagenome (GOLD analysis project Ga0105055, IMG submission 78090) | Freshwater microbial communities from Lake Bonney liftoff mats and glacier meltwater in Antarctica - BON-03 | ecosystem: Environmental > Aquatic > Freshwater > Ice > Glacier meltwater | place: Lake...
ATTGATTGGGCGAATGAAATGTGTTCACAAGCATCATTAAATATAGTTGCGAAAAAATTTGGCGTAAAACATATTTTAACAGGACATCAGATGGCTACTGAAGGCTGGATGCCTGACAATGTCGTTCATTATAAACTAGATAGTATTAATTTCAGGGCCATTCATAAAAAATTTGGGGAAAGAAAATTGAAAACATATCCTGTGATTGGTTTTTTGAAGACGTATTATTATGAAAAAATTGCAGGTATTAAATTTTATTTTCCGTTGGATTACATAGAATACAATAAAGAAAATGTGAAAATTGATTTAATTGAAAAATACGGTTGGAAAGATTACGGACAAAAACATTTTGAAAGTATTTTTACTCGTTTTTATCAAGGGTATATTTTAATTGAAAAATTTAAGATTGATAAACGGAAATTTCATTATTCTTCATCCATTCTTTCAGGTCAAATGACAAAACAAGAAGCTTTAGATCTAGTTTCTTCAAATGAATACATTCTTTCTGGTCAAATGCAACAAGATAAAGAGTATGTAATTAAAAAATTGGGTTTTACAAAAGAAGAATTTGAAAACATTCTAAATGAAAAACCCAAAAGTCATCTCGACTACCCTTCACTCATTAATATAATTAATAAATTGAGGAAAATTAAAAATGTTATTCAAAATAATAGATAAAATTAAATACAAATTGTTGCATTCTCAGATTAAACCTGAGATTATTGGATACGATATTGCTGAAAATACAGGAGTTAGTAATATGACGCATATATCCAATAAAAAAAATGTATTTATTGGTAAAAATGTATTTATTGGACATTTTAATTATATAGATGGATATAGAAAAATTGTAATTGAAGAAGGTTGTCAAATTACGAATCATGTTTCTATTGTTTCTCATTCCAGCCATAACACAATTCGATTACAGTATTTGAACACTAAAAAAACTCTAGAAGGTTTAGAGAGTGGCGAAGTTTATATAGGTAAAAATACGTATGTAGGAGCTAATTCCGTAATTATGCCAGGTACAAAAATCGGTAAAGGTTGTATCGTTTCTGCATTTTCTTTTGTTAAAGGAGATTTCCCTGATTATTCTATTTTAAGAGGTCAGCCAGCAAAAGTGATTGGATCTACAAAAGATATTGATGCAATTTTTTTAGAGAAAAATCCAGAATATTTAGAATATTATTACGATAAAGAATTTAACAGTGAGGATACTAAATAAAATTGATCATCAAAAAATAGCAGCTCCAATTGTCTTTTCATCTGAATTATACACTTATTTAAATACAGATGTTCACGGGGAACTTTTCTTTTTCGAAGAAAACGGTAGTGTGATGCCTGTTATAATAAAAAACAAACGGTTTTTCAAAATTGGATATTGTGTTCACCCTCCTTTATTTGAAGGGAATACGTTAAATGAAAAACAAGAAATAGTTTTTTTTGAAAATCTTTATACTTTTTTGAAGTCAAATAAGTCAGTTGATTTTATAAATCCTCCAATTCACATTGAAAACTTCAAACAAATCCCCTCATCTTCAATTGGGTATTCGATTGGGATAATAAGACTCTCGCTAAAAGATAAAACAGAAGATGAAGTTTTTAGTTCTTTTAAACCGATATATCGAAATTTAATCCGGAAGGCTCAAAAAGAAAATGTTGAAGTGAGATTTGGAGTTGATTGCTTTGATGATTTTTATAAATTATATAAAGATAAATTAGTCTTGGAAAATGCACCTTTTGATTCCTACGAACAAATTAAAAAGATGGTATTTTCATTAAATGATAGGGATAAAAGTTTATGCGGAGTGGCATATTGTAATGGAATTCCTGATGCTGGTATTGTAAATATTAACGACGATAAAAACGCCTATTATTTTTGGGCTGGAACAGCTATGAATGCGCATCAAGGTTCCTTGAGATTATTGCATTGGGAAATTATTAAAAAATACATTTCAATAGGAATTGAAAATTATCGAATGGGTGCAGCTCGAGAGGGTGATTTGTTAAATGAAAAACACGCTAGGTTATTGGCTTTTAAAACTGGTTTTGGAAGTAAAGTTGATAACGGTTATCATTTTGTATTTGTTATAAATCGATTTAATTATAATTTATACAAAGGATTACTTAATTTAAAGTCAAAACTGAAAAAATAATTTTTAAATTGACGGAGTGGATGAGTAAAATAAAAAAGATATTATTGACGTTTGATTTTGAACTTTTTTTAGGAGATAAAAGTGGTACGGTTCAAAATTGTATGATAAAACCAACAGAAGAATTATTGAAAGTACTTTCTAAGCATAATTTAGCATCGGTGTTTTTTGTGGATACATTATATCTTTATAGATTAAAACAGATTGCTCTTGAACATGAAGCTGCAAGAAAGGACTATGATACTATTATAGTATTATTAAGAAAAATTATAACTAATAAAGGGTCTGTTTTCCATCATCTTCACCCTCATTGGTTAGACGCAAAGTATTTAAAAGAGTTGAACCAATGGGATGTTAGCGACAAAACAAAATTTGCGTTAAGTAATTTAACTCACAATGAGATCGAATTGGTTTTCAATCAATCAAATGAAATCTTAGAGGAAATATATGTAGGTTTTGAGAAACCTAAAACTACAGGTTTTAGAGCAGGAGGATTATATGCACAACCTTTTTTGGCTTACAAGGAGCAAATGCAAAAATACAATATAACGTTAGATTTTAGTGTGCTTCGAAACGCCAAAAGTGAGGGCAACAAAGGTGGGTATAGATTTGATTATTCTCAGTATCCACAGGATAGAATTTTTCATTTTTCAGAAGAAGTCAATATTGAAAATAAAGTGGGGAATTTCACAGAGTTTACACTAGATCAATGCGAAATTAAGGGAGTTTTTAAGATTTTGAATGGCCTCTATTACAGGATGAATTACAAAAAAGAGTCTTGGGAACGATGGGGCGACGGTACTTCTTCAGGAAATAGGGTCAAAAGTACAGAACGTGGAAACAAGTTGAAAAGTGAAGAATCTTTTTCAATTGAACTATTAAACACTGTAAAATCTACTTTATATCGTAATTATTTAAAAAAGGAAGATTTTTTACATGTAATCAGTCATCCTAAATTGTTTTCACCGATGAATATAAAATCTTTAGATAAACTTTTATCAAAAGTAAAATCAAAGTATGTAATTGAATCGGATGTGTTCCGAATTGGATCAGTTTAATTAACTTTACAAAAAGTTTATCTATAAGTAAATGAAAAAAGTATTAATTATATCTTATTTTTTTCCGCCTTGCAATTTAACTGCATCACAAAGGGTTATGGGGTGGGCAAATTATTTATCAGGTTTTGGTTATTATCCAATTATTGTTACAAGAAACTGGGATATAGCAATTAATTCTCCTGAGGATGCATCTTTGTCAACTGGGATTGATATTAAGCATGAAAAAAATGATCGATTTGAAGTTTATTACTTACCCTTCGTCGCTAATAGAAGAGACAATATCTACGCTAATAATAAGCATAACAGATACCTTCAAAAACTAAGCAAGGTGATTACATTCACAGAATTAATATTTGAAAATTATTTTAATTCAGCTATCCCATCTATTAATTTATACGAATTTTCGAGAAGATTAATCAGTGAAAATAAATCAATTGTAGGATTGATTATCTCTGCTAAACCTTTTATTCATTTTAAATTTGGCTATTGTTTAAACAAAGAATTCAATATTAAATGGATTGCAGATTATAGAGATGATTGGAATACGTCAGAATTGGAGGCTAATAAAAGCTTTTTATTAAGAACTATTTCAATAATTCAGGCTAGGAAGGAAAAAAAATGGGTTAGCACTTCTCAGTTTATAACTTCAATATCAGGAGTTTATGCTGACAGGGTGGGAAGGTTCGTTCGAAAAGAAGGAGTTGTTATCTTGAATGGATATGACGGTATTGATGGAGCTAAAATTGGGAAAGAGATTGAGAGTGACTCTTTCCAGATTACCTATAATGGTAGTTTGTATAGTACCCAACCAATAGAGATTATTTTAGAGAAGTTTAAGAATATTTGTGACAATCCAGATGTTAAAATCAGGGTTCAATTTAATTTTCCAGGACTAGGTTTTGATAAAGGTCAGGAAAAAAGAGTTAAAAATTGTCTCATTGGTTATGAAAATTTTATTCGTATAACTGATAGAATCCCACATCAGGATATTCTCGAAATTCAAAGGAATTCAGACGTGTTATTAATGGTTTCTCATAAAGGATTTAAAGGCGTTTCATCAAGTAAGTTATACGAATATGTAGGGCTTAAAAAGAGTATATTGTTATATCCCAACGATAATGATATTGTTGCAGAAACAATTACTGATACGGGCTTGGGAATCATTTGTGATAGTGAAATTGAATTTCACGATAATTTATTACAACTTATTTTTAATAAGCAAGACGGGAAAATAGAAGTTAACAGTGTTGAAAATGATAAGGTTGAGTTTTATTCGCGAAAAAACCAAGCAAAAGAACTTGCAAAATTATTAGATAGAATGACTAAAATTAAAGATAAATAGTATGAGATCATTCATTTTTAAAGTGCTTTATTTTATTGGGATACCAAGAGTTTTAAGATTTGGAAAGAAAAATAAATTAACCATTTTGAGTATTCATCGAGTATCAGAAGAGGAGGACTATTTTTTTTCGCCTATAAAACCAGCTAATTTTGAGAAATTACTGGTTTATTTACAGAAAAATTACACGATTATTACCTTTAAAGATCTTTTAGAAGTTAAAAGAAAATGGAAAAAACCACCTGTTATTTTATCTTTTGATGACGGTTATAGCGATTTTTATGAAAAGGCACTTCCAATATTAAAAAAATACAACCTACCATCTAATCATAATGTTGTTAATGAGTGTGTAAATCAAAATATGATTATATGGACACAACGATTAAATAATATATTTAATCATTGTAAAAATAACAATGTTGATTTGGAATTTATTTTAGATCATCAAAATTTTAGAAATCTAAATTTCGGAGAAAATTGGATGAAATTTTATCTTCACACATTCAAATATTTATTACTGTTACCAAAAAATGAACGGTTGAATCTTATAGAATTAAAAGAAAATGAGCTCTTTATAAAACCTACTGGCAAAATGATGAATTGGGAACAAGTAAAGGAATGCTCAATAAATAATGTTGAAATAGGTTGCCACACATATTCGCACGATGTTCTTTCAACGATTATTGAAAATCGAGATGTATTATTTGAAGAGATTCGTAAATCTAAAACAGAAATTGAAGAAAAAATTAATAAGAAAGTGAATATTATTGCATTACCTAACGGTCAAGGGAATCTTGAAATAGATGCTTTTATTAATGAAGTAGGATTTGATTTTTTATTATACGTAAATGAAGGAGTGAATTCATTTAATAATTTATCTTCAAATGCTATGAACAAGTTAAATAGAATAAGTTTGATAGACGAAAATCCATATGAAATGTATTTGAGAGTTGAATTGTTTCATTCAAAATTGAGGAAAAATGGCTGAATATATCATTAAAAAATTAGAGTTTGACAATTTTGAAGTCCTAATTCCACTGATGAAAGATTGTTTTGGAATGGACATTAATATTGAATATTTCAAGTGGAAGTTTTTAGAGAATCCTTCTGGGATATTTTTAGGATTTACTGCGGTAGAAACTATTTCTGGAGAAATTGCTGCTTATTTTGGCTTTATTCCTGAAAAATATTCGATGAATGGCGAAGAAAAAATTATATTTCAGGCTCATGATTTAATGACGCATTCAAATCATAGAAGAAGAGGTTTGTTTAAATTGGTAACAGATGCTTGTCTTGATTATATTGATCAGAATCATGAATTATTTGTTTTTGCATTTGGAGGTAATCATTCAACACCTGGTTTTTTAAAATGGGGATGGAAACATGTTTTTGATTTCCATTATTTATTTTATCCTAATATCTTTTGTCAATTTCTGAAGTTTAATAAAATTGATAATTCTATAATTGAAGAAAATTTAACTGATTATAAGATATTAGAACCATTAATACAGAATCATAAAAAGGATAATGAAGGGTTGTATTCTGTGAGAAGCGTTGAGCATATGAATTGGCGTTATCGTAATCCTTTGAATACGTATAGGGTTGACGCCGTTAAAATTCATAATAAAATAGAAGGTTTCGTTTGTTATTACTATCAAAATAACAAAATTTATTTATTTGATTTTATCTTCTCAAATTCTCGGAGTCAACAATCATTGTTACTCCATTTAAAAAAGATGGTAGTTAATAAAAAAATGAAAGGGATTGTATCTTTTTGTAAAAAAAATGGAAAGGAGGACCAAGTATTGAAATCTGCAGGATTTATAAACAACCCTTTTAATTTTGGACCTTTACACACAAAGACTCCTTTTATTTTTTATTCAGATGAAGAAAACCAGGATTTTTTTTCAAATTCTAAATTGTGGCTAATAGATGCATATGATCATGATTCACTTTAAGCAATAGAACTCGATCATGGAATATATGAGAATTTCAATTTCTCCATTTTGATTTTTTTCACTTTCAAAACAGAGTTTTTCATTTTTTTTCACTTTCTTTGAACTTATGTGCGGAATAACTGGATTTGTTGATTGGAAGAAACAATCTGATGAAAATATCTTAAAAGCTATGAACAAGACTTTGTATCATCGAGGTCCTGATAGTGGTGACGAGCAATTTTTTCAATTAGAAAATCATCAAGTCGGTTTAGCACACAAAAGATTAGCAATTATTGATATTACCGAAACAGGTAGGCAACCAATGATTTTTAATCAATATTGGATTACCTATAATGGAGAAGTCTATAATTTCAATGAAATTAAAAATGATTTAATTGAATTAGGACATCAATTCAATGGTCATTCAGATACAGAAATGATTTTACATGCTTATTCTCAATGGGGAGAAGATTGTATTTCTAAATTCATAGGGATGTTTTCATTTGTTATTTTTAACACTGACAACAATGAATTATTTTGCGTGAGAGATAGGGCAGGTGTGAAGCCTTTTTTCTATTATCTCAAAGATGATTTATTTATGTTTTCATCTGAATTGAAAGCTTTTCATCAACATACTCGTTTTAAGAAAGAAATCAGTTTAAATGCCGTAGCTGCTTTTATGCAATACGGGAATGTGCCAACTCCTCATTGTATTTTTGAGAATTGTTTTAAATTAAAGCCAGGACATACGTTAAAAGTAAATCTTGAAACGAAAAACATCGAGATTAAACAGTATTGGAATGTATACGACAGTTATAATAAACCCAAAGTAAGTTGTTCTTTTCAAGAAGCCAAAATTGAAACTGAAAAAATTCTAAAATCTGCATGTGAATACAGAATGGTTGCGGATGTTCCAGTTGGAGTGTTTTTAAGCGGAGGATATGATAGCGCTTGTGTAACTGCTTTACTTCAAAAAGATCGAACAGAAAAATTAAAAACGTACACAATTGGAGTTCCTGATATCGGTTTAAATGAAGCGCCTTATGCTAAAGATGTTGCCAACCATTTAGGCACGGATCATACCGAAATATATTGCACTGAAAAAGAAGCAATCGATTTAATTCCTGATCTTCCGTTTTATTATGATGAGCCTTTCGCCGACAGTAGTGCTTTACCTACAACTTTAGTGAGTAAGTTAGCTCGAAAAGATGTGACAGTTGTTTTAAGTGCTGATGCTGGAGATGAAATTTTTGCAGGGTATAATCGATATGATTATTTATTGCGATTTGGAAAAAAAATACAGCAAGTACCTCGTTTTGCTAGACATACTTTAGCAGGCATGATGGATGTTGTTCCTTCGAATTCGTTGCCAATCTTAAAAAATAGATACAATTTTCACAACCGTTACGAAAAACTGAAAAGTATTTTAAAAGATCCTTCTTCAGAAAAAATAATGTTGAGTTTGAGCCAGCAATTCACCGATAATCAAGTTCAAGGTTTATTTTTAAATACTGTAAATCAATTAGATACATCTTTTTTGAGTAAGGAGCTAAAAAGTGAATTTTCTTCTCCATTGTCCTATATGATGGCTATTGATTATCAAACCTATTTATTAGACGATATACTTCAAAAGGTAGACAGAGCAACAATGACGGTAAGTCTGGAAGGTAGAGAACCTTTTTTAGATCACAGAATAATTGAATGGGCAGCTCAACTTCCAAATGAGTATAAATATTTTGAAGGAACAAAAAAGTATATTGTAAAAGAAATCGTTCATCAATACATTCCAAAAGAAATGATGGATCGACCAAAAATGGGATTTGCGATTCCTATTGCTAATTGGATGTCCAATGAATTAAAAGAATACGTAGAATCTTATATAAATGAAAAAAACATTAGAAATCAAGGAATATTTAATTGGGATAAAATTTCAAAATTGAAAACGGATTTCTATAATGGAAAGAAAGAGTATGATATGAAAATGTGGTATTTATTAATGTTTCAAACATGGTATGATAGATGGATGAAATGAAAAATACAACCTCTTTTTTGAATGGTAAATCTCAAAACATTCTCTACTTATCGTATGATGGGATGACTGATCCATTGGGTCAATCTCAAGTGCTACCCTATTTAATTGGTTTGACCAAAGAAGGGCTGAAGTTTCATATTATTAGCTTCGAAAAGCAACATAAATTTTACACGCATAAAGAACATATTCAAAAAATATGTGATGAAAATGGAATTATATGGCATCCAAATAGTTACACTCAGAAGTCGCCTTTATTTACAACGATTTGGGACGTTTATCGAATGAAGAAGTTAACTAGAAAGCTTCATAAAGAATTTAATTTTTACGCGATACATTGTAGAAGTTATATTTCAGCTTTAGTTGGTTTGTCAATGAAGAAAAAATATGGAACAAGATTTATCTTTGACATGAGAGGTTTTTGGGCGGATGAAAGAATCGATGGAGGCTTGTGGGACTTAAAACACCCTATTTTTAAAGTCGTTTATAAGTATTTCAAGAAAAAGGAAATTAACTATTTCAGTAATTCAGATTACACGATATCATTAACTCAAAACGGAAAGAATGAAATTGAAAGTTGGGATGTTTTCAAGTCAAATCCACCAAAAATTCAAATTATTCCTTGTTGTGTAGATTTAGATTTGTTTAATCCAGCTTCAATTGATGAGGTAAAAAAACACACGCTTAGAACAGAATTAGGATTAAGTGAAACTGATTTTATTATTGGATATGTTGGCTCAATTGGAACATGGTACATGCTTTCAGAAATGTTAGATTATTTTAAAGTACTAAAAACTCAAAAATCAAACGCAAAATTTTTATTTGTAACAGGTGAGCGTCCAGAAAAAATTAACAAAGTAGTAAAAGAAAAAGGGATTCTAGTAAATGACATCACCATCACTTCATGCCTTCACAAAGATGTTCCTTTGAATATCTCGTTATTTGATTCTTCACTCTTTTTTATTAGACCAACTTACTCCAAAAAAGCATCATCTCCTACTAAACAAGGTGAGATTATGGCAATGGGTATTCCTTTAGTATGTAATTATGGAGTTGGAGATACCGATGAAATTGTAAAAAAATACCAAGCTGGATCTGTCGTTACTGAATTTAACGATGAGAACTATTTAAAAACAATACAAAATCCATCTACAGTCAATAGAGAATTAATGATGGATGGCGCAAGAGACTTTTATTCATTAAAAGGTGGAATTCAAAAGTATTTGCACGTTTATAAAGAAATATATGGAACAACGAAATAAAATTATTGTTACAGGAGGTGCTGGTTATATTGGTTCTCATACAATTATTGAATTAATTGAAAATACAAATTTTGAGGTCATTTCAATTGATAATTTTTCAAATTCATCTGAGGTTACTTTTGAGAGAATTGAAGCGATAACAGGAAGAAAAATTAAAAATCACAACATTAATCTTTGTGATCAACAAGAATTCTATAAAGTTTTAGAAACAGAAAAGAATTGTGTAGGAATCATTCATTTTGCAGCTTTTAAATCTGTTCCAGAATCTGTTTCAAATCCATATAAATATTATCATAATAATTCAGAGTCATTATTAAATGTAGTGGAGGGTTGTTTGAAGTATGGAATTAAAAATTTAATTTTTTCTTCTTCCTGTTCAGTTTATGGTAATATTGATGAATTACCAGTTAATGAAAACACGCCTTTTAATAAAGCTGAATCCCCGTATGCATATTCAAAACAAATTGGAGAATCCATTTTAAATGATTATGCAAAGTCATCTCCACATTTAAAAACAATTTCTTTACGATATTTTAATCCTGTAGGTGCACATATTTCGGGGTTAATAGGGGAGTTTCCGATACATCCTCCGACAAGTTTGATTCCTGTGATTACTCAAACGGCAATTGGAAAAATTGAAAAAATGTTGGTGCATGGAGAGGATTATTCAACAAGAGACGGCTCATGTGTTAGAGATTATATACATGTTTCAGATATTGCAAATGCTCATTTAATTGCCTTAAATTATTTATTGGAAGGTAAAAATGAAACAGTTAATTCAATTTTTAATTTAGGCTCAGGAGAAGGTGTTAGTGTTAAAGAGGCAATCTCAGTTTTTGAGAAAATCGCAAAACACAAACTTAATTATTCTATTGGGCCAAGAAGAGAAGGTGATATCGAAGCAATTTTTTCAGACACAACCAAGTCATCTTCTATTTTAAAATGGGAAACTAAATTTAAAATAGAAGAAATGATTGATTCAGCTTGGAAATGGGAAAACTATTTAAAGGAGAATAAATAATCATAAATTCTATTAACTTTACATTTATAGAATAGAATCATTGGCATTAGTAGATCGGTTATGGGAACAACAAAAATTTTAATTACAGGAGGAGCAGGATTTGTTCCTAGTTCAACAGCGAAAAAATTATTAGAAGATCCTTCTAACTTTGTTGTTCTGGTAGATAATTTTTTAACTGGCTCAATTGACAATATTCCAAAACACATAAATTGTAAATTTATTAAGTGTGACGTTAATAATTATCATGATATTTCACCAATTATGTGTTCTTATCAATTTGATTATGTATTTCATTATGCTGCAGTTGTAGGGGTTAAAAGAACATTGGAAAACCCTAAAATGGTTTTAGATGATATTCAAGGAATTAAAAATGTATTAGATTTATCTAAAAATACAGGAGTGAAAAGAGTTTTCTTTTCTTCTTCTTCTGAAGTATATGGAGAGCCTGTTCATTTGCCTCAAAATGAGGAGACTACGCCTTTGAATTCACGACTTCCTTATGCAATTGTTAAAAATGTAGGGGAATCTTATTTTAAATCGTATCAACAAGAATTTGGTTTAGATTATACAATTTTCAGATTTTTCAACACTTATGGTTCAAACCAAAGTACTGATTTTGTGATGTCTAAATTTATTAGAGCCGCTTTGAAAAATGAAGACATTACCTTGTATGGTGATGGATTACAAACTAGAACTTTTTGTTATATTGATGACAATACAGAAGCGTGTATAAACGCATTGAAAAATGATGATTTTGTAAATGAAGTTTTTAATATTGGTAGTGATACGATTATTACTATCAAAGAATTAGCTGAGACTATTGTAAGATTGTCTAATTCATCTTCTAAAATAGTTTATCTTCCTGCATTACCTGATGGAGATATGACTAGAAGACAACCTGATATTACTAAAATGAAGCTCTTATTGAACCGTGACTTGGTGTCTTTAGAGCAAGGGATTAAAAAAATACTTTTACTAATTAAATAAGCGAAATTGAAATATTAAATGTCAAAGTCTATTTTTTTTCTAGTACCTTATCCATTAGGAAAAGCACCTTCTCAACGTTTTAGATTTGAACAATATTTTGATTTATTAAAAGAGAATGGATTTAAAATTAAAATTAAATCCTTTTATTCTGATAAAACTTGGATGATTCTTCATCAAGAGGGACATGTTTTCTCCAAATCGGTTAGAATCATTTTCTCTTTTATTATTCGATTGTTTCAACTGGTTTCATTAATTAACTACGATTTTATATTTATTCATAGAGAGGCAGCTCCAATTGGACCTCCTTTTTTAGAATGGATTATCGCGAAAGTATTTAGAAAAAAAATCATTTATGATTTTGATGACGCTATTTGGCTACCTAATTATAGCGAAGCAAATACAAGTTTTCAAAAGTTGAAATATTACACCAAAGTAAATGGGATAATGAAATGGGCTTCAAAGATAAGTGCAGGCAATGACTATTTAGCGAAATATGCGAGTGCTTTTAACTTAAATTCGGTAATAAATCCTACTACAATTGACACAATTAACTACCACAATCCTCAATTATATACCGTAGATAAAAATAAAAAAAAACTCACAATTGGTTGGACAGGTACTCATACTACAGCAAAGTATTTAGAATTTTTAATACCAATTTTCGAAAAATTAAGTTTAAACTTTGATTTTGAATTTTGTGTTATTTCAAATGAAGAACCTTTAGCGAAAGTTAAAAATATGAATTTTATAAGATGGACCAAAGAAACTGAAATTCAAGACCTGTTAAAGTTTGATATTGGTATAATGCCTCTAACAGATGATAAATGGGCTAATGGCAAATGTGGATTCAAAGCATTACAATACATGTCTCTTGGTATTCCAGCAATCGTTTCCCCTGTTGGAATTAATTCAGAAATCATTGATCATGGTTTAAATGGGTATTTATGTAATAGTGAAGAAGAATGGTATGACGCACTCTATTATTTATTAGAACACCCCAATGAAATAATAAAAATGCATGATGCAGCTCGAAAAAAAATAAGTGACAAATATTCTGTTATATCAAATCAATCAAACTTTTTAAATTTATTTCAATAATATGAAAATCCTTTTCGCTACAGCTAATAAAAATAAAGTAATTGAAATTCAAAAAAATGTTCCACCTGGATTTCAAATAATTACATTAGATGATATTGATTTAAAAGAAGATATTCCAGAAACTTCTGATACTATTGAAGGAAATGCTATTCAAAAAGCTGAATATATCGTCAAGAATTTTGGTATTGATTGTTTTTCTGATGATACAGGGTTAGAAATAGAAGCGTTAAATGGTGCTCCAGGCGTTTACTCAGCTAGATTTGCGGGTGAAGAGAAAGATGCAAACAATAATATGGATCTTGTTTTAGTAAAAATGAAAGGAGAGCTTAACAGAAATGCACGATTTAAGACAGTCATAGCTTTAAGTTTAGGAAATGAGATTCATTTATTCGAAGGGATTGTAGAAGGGAAAATTAGAGAAACAAAAGTAGGGACAGTAGGGTTCGGTTATGACCCAATCTTTGAACCAGAAAATGCAGGGTTGACTTTTGCTGAAATGTCTATTGAAGATAAAAATAAGATGAGTCATAGAAGTAGAGCATTCGATAAAATGATTCGATTCCTAGAATCAATATAAATGGGTTCGTCAAAATATAGTTCAGATAGAATCGAAAGTGATACTGTATGTTTATTTGAAAATTCAGATAATTCATTAGAGGTAGTTCAGAGTTTAACAGCCTTAGCGAATACTGAGGGAGGGTTCTTATTAGTAGGTGTTAAAAAAAACGGAAAAATTTGTGGTGTTCTTCCAGGAATAGAAAGAAATACTTTAATTGAAGTAATTGGAAAACATTCAAGTCCCGCTTTTGTCTATTCTGTAATAGAAATTCAGGAAGGAGTAAGATTATACATTGAAGTACATGTAGATAAAAGCCTAAACTCACCAATTTACTTCAAAAACAAATCAAATTCCGAAATTTATATAAGGCGTAATTGTAGAACTATAAAAGCGAATAAGATTATAGAAAATATTTTACGTTTTAAAAATATTAATGGAAATAAGCCAAATGAGTTATCTATTGATGAATTCAATATTGTTGAATTGATTAGAAATGAAAAAGAAATCTCACTTACTCAATTACATAAGAAATCTAATTTACCTATTAATGTTGTCGATTACATTCTTGTTCGATTAGTAACTTGGGGGATAATAGATCTGAATTTTATAGATACAAATTGTCTATTTAAAATTGTAGAGTGAGTGCAAAAATGAACTTCTATGACCTTTAGTATCATCTGAAACTGTTATTAGTTTGTTTATTCGCAATATATTCTCTATCTTTAGGTCTAATAATAGTTAATTAAAAAGAAAATGGGTAGACCAGCAACAAAACCAGCGAAGCTTCGTGATGGTTTTTATATACAAGTAAAAAATCAAGGAGGTTCTGGAGTTCTTGTAAGAAGAGATACGAAAGAGCAAATGATATTAGCAGCAGAAGACTATTCTCGAACCAAACAAGTAAATGTGTTAGGTGAAATGAAAAATGACAAGTGGATTAGTTAAATTTCTTGTATTAAAACTTAAAAGGCTTTCATTTTGAAGGCCTTTTTAAGTTTTAATACTTTATGCTTACTCAAGATTACGTTAGTATTACCTTTATTTTAAAAAACTTTAAAATTATTTTCTTTATTTCCATACAGTTAATCAGCGAGTTATGCAAAAGTTGGCACTTTTCAACAATTAAATCTTGAAAAGTGCTTGTTAATTACAAAAGAGTGCGTATCTTTGTCGGCGCAAACGAGCGAAAGGAGATTGAAATTAGGAGGTAAAAAAAGAGCTTTTAAATTTTTATTAAAAAAAGCTTGTCAGAATAAAAAGATGTTTACCTTTGCACCCCGCAACTAACGAGAAGCGGTCAAAAAAAGATTTGAGGTTTTGAAAATACCCCGCGTAGAGACATTGCATGCAATGTCTAACTATATTAAAAGCATTTAAATAATGTCTAACAATAATAGTTACCATTTTAAAAATGTCACATAGGGATTAACCAAAAGATTACACAATAAGTTCTTTGAAAGATTGAGAAAAAAAGGAAAGACAGCGTAAAGTTAGAAACGTAAACAGAGCAC
>Ga0105055_10007177_pt1 | contig 14919 bp, 17 predicted proteins | sample BON03_FD_78090 | JGI IMG/M metagenome (GOLD analysis project Ga0105055, IMG submission 78090) | Freshwater microbial communities from Lake Bonney liftoff mats and glacier meltwater in Antarctica - BON-03 | ecosystem: Environmental > Aquatic > Freshwater > Ice > Glacier meltwater | place: Lake...
AGCCTGCCGGTCCTTTGGTCAAGCCTGCCGGTCCTTTGGTCAAGCCTGCCGGTCCTTTGGTCAAGCCTGCCGGTCCACCCAAGACGTGGCCATGCGACACTTGCGACAAGATGTTTTCGTCGAAATCTTTGGTGAAGGACCATCAGCATGTACACACCGGAGTCAAGCCCTGTGTATGCCACATCTGTGAGAAGGGCTTTGTCAGCAAGGGCAACCTCGTGCGGCACATGAGACGTCACACCCAAGGCAAGACCCACGAGTGTCAGACCTGTTTCAAGACCTTTCAGCAAGCCGGCCAACTTCGACTGCACATGGTGGTGCACACGGGAGAGAAGAACTTTGCGTGCGACCAGTGCGAAGAAACCTTCTGCTATCCTCATCAACGGGATAAGCACATCAACGAAGACCACAAGCACATTAAGCCGTATCAGTGCCCGCAATGTGACGCCAAGTTTCCGATACGTACCATGTTGGACTCTCACCGTCGACAAGCCCACGACCGCCGAGAGCATTGCCCAACGTGCCACAAGACCTTCAAGGACTTAAAATCGCTGGCCCACCATGTAGCGCAAGCTCACACCCAAGAAGTGTTGTATCCCTGTGGACAGTGTGATAAGGTCTACCAGGCGAAGAGATCTTTGTCTGACCACGTGAAGGCACATCATCGAGCGTGCACAGCGGATGCTTTTAAATGTTCCGTGTGCCTGAAGCCCTTTCATAGTGGTCGCCAAATGCAGGAACATGTGAAAAAGGTTCACGCCCCGAAGCAGTGTCCGGTTGTCACTTGCCACAAGGCCTTTATCTCTCGGGCGCAGCTCATAATTCATTGGAGCAAGTATCACCAAGCTCCCTTTTAAGATCTATCAATACATCAATATCTCAACATGAATTGCAGCCAAACTTTTGTTCTGTTAGCCACTCTTCTCGACTTTGGATATGGGGATACTCTTTCTGCAAGGTCTCAAAGTTCATGAGTAGATTCACGGGTTCTTGCATAAAGTGTAGATACAGTACGTTTCGGATTTGGGTGCGCGGCATGATAAGGTGCAACGAACGTATCTTTTGCATTTGGTCTTCAACATAGCCTTTGGAACGAGAGTGTGCTAGACAACTACCCATATTTGTTCATTGGTTACAAAATATTCATTGGTTACAAAATATTCTTTGGTTACAAAATATTCTTTGGTTACAAAATATTCTTTGGTTACAAAATATTCTTTGGTTACAAAATATTACCAACGAGAGCACATGCGACAGACTTTGGGTCCCTCCCAAGTTTTGGGCCACCAACTTTCTGTGGATATACAGTGGCTGGTATTGCTCTTCGCGGCCAGTGTGGCACCTTCGAAGGTGGACCATATGAAATGAAGATACTCCATATCGTGATTATCTAATGTGAGTTGAGATCCAATGTACAAGGTTAGGGCGTACACATTATCTTTGACTTTATCGGCGTAATGTAAAGTATGTATGCTCACAGCATGTTCGACCAGTTCCTCCACTTTTCCGTATTCTTGTCGGATCTGTTCGAGGGTCAAGTCTTTGAATTCGGTTAGCTCTTCAGAGATGGAGATATGGGGCTGCTTGGGTTTACCGCACTGACCACAAAACGGGGTTGAGAATTTATGGTCACAATGAGGCTGGCTTTCCCATTTGAAACCCTTACCTTTCTGGATAACCACGTGTCGGTTGGGTTCAAAAGGTATGCGCCACTCCATTTCTTCTGGCTTTACTTTTAAAACGTAAATAAAAAACGCAGATCCTCACGAAGTGGGTGTGGTGTGTTAGTCTTCAAACATTGTTTTTTTTATTTCTTTAACAAAGGGAATCTCTGGTGATTTTCGCAGAAAAATTATTGTCAGCTACGGTTTGTCACTTGAGGCTTGATCTGTCGTTTGCCGGGTTCGTAATAGCTTCCTCATCTGGTAGCGGTGGTAGCGGTGGTGTTGGCGAAAGGGACTTGGTACCCTTGAAAACATCGTCCAGCGCGTGTTGCACGTGTTGCTGAAAAAGTAGTAGGTCCGAAGCGTTAGAGATAGTTGCATTGTTGCCCCCGAGGGTCACGGGTTTTCCGTCGTACGAAAATTTTGCAAATTGGGTTGAACCCCGACTTTGAAAATTGAGATGGATACGTGAGGGGTCAAAGGGTTTGGCGTCTACCGCGGCTTTGGTGTCTACTGCACCTTCGGGGGTCGCCATATCGTTTGGTAGTTTCACCTTTGGATTTATGAAATTTACTGTATGATTCTGTTACAAAATTATCAAAACTAGTCTTTAATGGGATTTAGAGTAACGGTTCTGAGGGACGATCATACGGGACGATCATACGGGACGATCATACCCAACAAGACCGTTTTAACACGGTCAGGGCTTTAAAGGATAATGTTAGACATACTTTATTTTATTACACGGTAGAACCTCATTTTACAGGTTATGTTGGTCGGAAGATTTCCCAGTCGTTACTGGGATCGTCGTCCTTATCGTCGTCAAAGCCCGCCAGTTTGAGGGTGGTGGATACAATTTCATCGATTGGTTGAAATTGGTTGGCTTCAAGGAAGCAGTTGCCTAGTCTTTTGGTTTCGTCGGCGTTCCACAGGGACCCGGAGCCTTCCCAGTTCATGTTGCCGTTGGGTAGATAGATGACCGAGTTGCCAAAGTCGGCTTTCATTATGTAGGTGGTGCCTCCGTCTTCTGTATCGTCGGGGATGGTGATGGCGTATTTGACCGGGTAGAACATCGAGCGTCCCGACGTTTCGGAAATAACGGCATGTACTTGTACCACCTTAATGTGTACGGTCAAGTCTGTTTCGTAGTGGGCCCCCTTTTCGTCGTACAGATTGACCATGTCGGCGGTTAACACTTGATCTTCGGCCAAGGGACCGTTCAGGTGTTTGACGATCATCCACTGGGTCTTGGGCTCATAGAACTGTAAATTTAACCAGATCCAACGTGGAAGTCGGGGTCGGGTTACCAAACCTTGGACTTTCCGGGTGAGTCGGGTCAGCGTATTGTTCATGAACCCCGAGGCCATCCACTGGTGGTCAAACCATCCCAAGCCTTGGGAAAACTGTTTGGGAGCCTCAAACGGAGGAAACTTGATGCGAGCTTCGGTCAGCATTCGGGTGTAGCTCCAGTACAGGGTGCCGACACCGGCATAACACACCGGCACACAACCGTCGGGCGCATTGTAGGTAGCCGGTCGCTGGTTGTTCAAGCGGGCTTTGAGCGCAACGGTACGTCCTTTGTGAGTAGTGTACTTTAAATTGATACGAAAATCGCCTGCCTTGGGGGAGATAAGGGTGAATTCTTTGAGATGAGGTGCATCTTTGGCGTTCAGTTCGACTCGAAACGTGTGTTCTCCGGTACACTCGTACTCACCCCGAGTATTGGAGTAGGGCAGCGCATACCACTCTTCCTCGAGTTCGGGTTGCTTCTCGTCGGGAGTCTTGGTTCGTGTTTTATGTTCTTTGTGACTTCGTGGGCGATGAAACCCTACGCCTCCTGCCAAACTCCAGAGAACAGATTTTCGGGGGGCGATTTGCATATCTGCCACCACTTCTGGGGCGGCCAGTTCGATGCGAAACAGGATGACGGTGAAAGCGGCGTGGAAGTTATTCTGTCCTTCCATTTGGCCGTACATAAAGTACCAGCCGACGGTGCCTTGACCAAAAGGTATACACGTGCTCAGCTCGGGCGCTTCGGTCAAGGGTTGGATGGGTGTGTAGCCCATGTTCTTGTTAGGGGTAGGTAGTGTGGCTAGTGCCCCCAGTTCGGTGACATTGTCGGCCTGGTGCACGGCGTCTATTTGCACGTTCAGGCGATCTTTGTCGACCCCAGCGAATAATTCTCCGTGGTCTCGGATGTATTGAAGACCGTTGACCAAGAGTTCTTTGTACGTTTTTAAAGCTAGAGGCATCGGGTTTTTTCTTATAATTCAAAACATCTTTTATTGACTGATTCAACTGGTGGACATCAGGTTCAATTTCCGTAATCGTTTCGGTAACGACACGGCGTGTGACGGATCCAAGCAAGATGGACATCCGTTCTTATGGTAGTGACTTTCGTCGTAGTGGGGACAGTCTCGCTTGCTACAGTCCTTGCATTCTGAGTGGTCGGCGCACTGGTCGGGCGGGTGCGCGATGTACTCCTTAGCGTGGTGACTACAGTAGAGTTGGGAATTTATCGTATACTTGATTTGACCGTGATGATCAATGTCCACTGGGATAAGGTTGGCTTTTGCGCAAACGCAGCAAGGGGTGCGAATCAAACGTAAGGGGTAATGGCTCATGAAGGCTTTTTTTTCTGTCTACAATCTCTTTGCGTGGTTCCTCGAGGTACATTCGGCGCGGATCATTTATTCCGTTGAAACAAATGACTCCTCGTACAAGACAGATTTTTATCGGTGTATTAATTTTTCTTGTAGTCGGGTTGCTGGTAGCGGTGATAATTTCGTGGGCCGTTCTGTCTACTGAACACTATGATCGTTGGGTGAAACCGGGCGACGAGTATAAAGTGGGAGCTCGCGTGTATCGCATGCCCGATTTACCTATTCGTATGTCCCATCAGAAGACCGGGCGTAAGGACCAAAAGATCCTTATTCTCAGCGAAGCCTTTATGGAGGAAGAGCGAGATCTTATGATTCGTGCTACCACCTTGTTGGATGAGTTGAAAATTGATTACTGGTTGTCGGGAGGTACCCTGATAGGTTTTTCCGGGGTTTTCGGTACGTTTATCCCTTGGGACGACGACATTGATGTCCACAGCACGTGGGCGAACCGAGAGTATCTATTTAGTCGTAAATTTGCTACGGATGCTGCGCGTCACGACTTGGAAGTAATTCAGTTGCCGGAATCCACGCTTCACCATGCCACCAAAGAAGCAGCAGCGGTACGTTTGCGGCGCAAAGGTAAAGACCTGCCCGTGTGTGACATCTTTTTCGAAAAGGAAATGGAGGATGGTCGATGGGCCAAGGTAGATTCGTGGTTTGGGGACTCGCTTTCCTTCAACAAGCGTGAACAGTGGAACGCTGACGATTTGTTTCCTTTGGTTCACAAGGAGGTGGACGGTATGCGGCTTTCGTTTCCCAACAAGCCCGAGAATTTATTAAAAGCTCAGTACGGCTCCACGGTCAAGGAAGAGATGGTCTACACCGACCCTATGCTATCCCATCAGTTTCCCTACAGGTTTTTGTTTGCCTTTTGGAAGGTACGAAAGCCTGAATAAGGCTTGATAGGTACGAAAGCCTGAATAAGGCTTGATAGGTACGAAAGTCTGAATAAGGCTTGATAGGTACGAAAGTCTGAATAAGGCTTGATAGGTACGAAAGTCTGAATAAGGCTTGATAGGTACGAAAGTCTGAATAAGGCTTGATAGATACGAAAGTCTGAATAAGGCTTGATAGGTACGAAAGTCTGAATAAGGCTTGATAGATACGAAAGCCTGATTAAGGCTTGATAGGTAAGAAAGCCCGAGTGAGGCTTGATAGGTAAGAAAGCCCGAGTGAGGCTTGATAGGTACGAAAGCCCGAGTGAGGTCGGGTTAGATAGCCCGAGTGATCGGGTCACTCTTCGGATAATCGAGGTGGTTCCAGGGAGGGCTCACGATCCGGGCTTCCAGTTGATTCAATAGTTGGATCTTCTGGCTTTTCATAGCCGATTTCCGGCCTTTCATAGCCGATTTCCGGCATTTCATAGCCTTTTTTGGTCGTTTCGGGTATTTTTGCCTTTTTCGTGGCTTTTGCCAATTCTTTTAACCAATCGGGAAACTCTCCTAGGTGATTTATCCACCATGATCGTTCCGAGTAGGCCCATTCCATGGCGTCGCAAAAGTGGGTCCAATCAAATAAATTGTCGAGACAGCGCTCGTAGTAATCTTTTTCGTCTGGTTCCATGTGGAACGAGTAGTGCAGGCACCAGCCAAAGTCGATGACACTGACCTTTTCCTGTGTGTCGACACACAAGTTGTCGGTGTGTACATCTCCGTGAATAATGCCTTGAGAGATCATACACTTGATGTACAACCAGACTTGAGCACAAATCCGCTTGAGACGAGGGACAAAGTCACTTTTTAACTCTTCCTCTCGAATCCACTGACTCAGGGGTATGCCGCTATAGTGTTGAAACAGCCAGTACACCGCCTGCGGACGCCCCCGCTCCAACGTAATGTGTGTCCAGTCTGCTCGAACAGGTTCTGCCTTTTGCTCTCGACCAAAGAGAAAGGCCTGATGGGTTTTGTACACTGGATTCCACTCTCGTTTCAGAATTTCATGAATCTTAATTTCTCGCACGGCATTGACACCGGCAATGTTGATGTGTCGCATAGGATCTCCCTGTTTGCGCCAGTTGCGAGGCAAAGGGAAAGGGAGTTGGTAAGCATTACCCGTGTGGGTGGCATCTCGGTACTCGGTGCTACCCACCGCTACCGGCTTGATGATGACTTGAGTGTCTTTGCTGCGGTACTGTAAGACCGGACCCGAGATCCCCAAGGCCAGCATTTGAATGTCGTCAATGATACGTCGTTCCAGACCGCCCACAAAATCCGAAGTGTTGACGTAGCATGAGCGTGGAAAGTAGACCACCTCCACGTGAGGGTGGGAGGCTTGAAATCCGGCATATTCTGCCTTGCCAAAGTAGTCTTCTCCGATGAAGAGTATGTCAAACTTGAGTTTTTCCCATGCCACCTGTTTGGTGTCGCCGGTATGGTGGACCACGGCGTCGACGTACCTGCAGTGTTCCAGGATGGCCTTGCGCTGTTCGTAAGACATAATGGGGTTACGCTTTTGTTTGCGACATAGGTCGTCGGCAGACAGTCCGATGATGAGATAGTCGCAGCGCTGTTGCATCATTTTCAGGACCGCAAAGTGTTGTGTATGGGGCAGGTCAAAGGTGCCGGTGGAATATCCAATCACCATATTTTTACGAACTTTTGCAACCGCCATTTGATTTATTGTCACGGTGTATGAATTTCCCATTTTGTTAGGTTAAAACAGGAAAAACTGCAGGCAAACGCGGTCTGATCAATTCTTTGTGTGGGATAACCGACGCATACCATTAAGTATTTTTTGATACCGGAGCGTGAGCGTGCCTTTGATCTGTGGTTTCAAATTTACCAGTTCTGCGCTCATAGTAGAGCCCGATTTTAAAATATCGAGGTACTCTTTCTCGTTCTTGATGCGCCGCATTTTCCGTTTGAGGGAATCTAACTCGATCACCATGAGCATTTGTTGATTTTTCAAGATTTGGAGCTCTTGGTCACAGTCACTTAACAGCAGGTCGATGTCTTCAGCGGTTAAAACATTTTCTTCTCCGAACCAAACCTCCGATGTCTCGGACATTTTTGTTTCGGTGTCGTGTTGTTTTCAAGGCGTTCGATGAGCTAATTGAAGGCGTGGGTTTTGAGCCAGGGTCGAATGTGTTTGGTGCATCGAAATTTTCGAGTACTACGTCTATGCTTTACAACACCTGATTGTACGCAAAGCCATGGGACTTGCCGAATTGAAGGTTCGTGAGCTTCTTCGTGGTCCAGACCGTGTCCCCCGTGATCGGCCGTACCGCACAAGAGAAACGGTTTTTCTTGTGCCACGAGTTCAGTGTACAAGTGATGAGTGGCGCGATCTAGTCTCTGTAAACTGCGTTGATAGCCCAAAGAATCCCACCCTGTGGTGTGTCCCACGGTGTCGAGACGACTGTAATTTATCACTATGAGGGTCTTCTTCTTCTTTGTGGTTTGCTTGAGAGCTGTAGTTGCTGCGGACCATACTTGGCGCGTATGTACAAAGGTTATATTTGGGTTTGAGAGAGGTAAGATCTTGCGCATCATGGCCCAATCGGAAATAAAGGTGACTTGAAATCCGGTCTGTAAGGCATCATCCACCAGAGTGCCTTGGGTGTATCTGTACGAAGGACGACTTACTTGTTCATTCACTGTGATGCCGTGTTTCTCTGGACCTTTTCCGGTTAGAATAGTCCACCAATTGGGTGCCGTAATGGTGGGCACTGTATTTTTCAGGGGAAAAACTGTGTGGGATTGCCAAAAGGGTGCTTGGTGCAAAAAATGATACCCTAGGCCATCGATTAACAGCAAGACTACAATCATGAAAGGAGTTTATTTCTGTTGGATGAAATTCGTTCTCGAGGTTTAGTATGATCCGGAAAGACCTGGTCTTCAAGTAGACGTTAATTGAAAAAAACCAGAGTTGCGTTTTATGTTTGTTTGTCACATTGCCATAGTTTAAGAAAAAAATGGATCGCAAAGATCAGAGTGAACCTCCCCTAGACCTGATGGCTCAGCTGCACCTTTCTCCTGCCACAGCAACTTCTCCGGTGACGGACTTGTTGCCTGAATTCGCTATGCGGCCTGTCAACGCTTTGAAGCCTCGTTGCAGTATGCACGAGTTTTTTATTCAGCAAGCTGTGTCTTGGTCCACCCGTTCGACTTGCGCCAAGTGGCAAGTGGGCTGTGTTTTGGTGCATCAAGGCCGAGTGATTTCTACTGGCTACAATGGCTCGGTTCCGGGTGCACAGCATTGTGTGGACCATTGGAATGAACATTGGCACGACCATTGTGATGCCTTGTCCGAGAGTGATCTTTTATCGGGGGTGGATAATCTTTTATCATACTTGGACACGGAAGACTTTCGTTACCGCCACAGAGCGTGGTCTCGCAAGAACGAAGTCCATGCCGAGCAGAACGCTATCCTCTTTGCTGCCAAAGTGGGTCATGCTACAGACGGCTGTACCCTGTACACTTCATTGAGTCCGTGCATCGACTGCTCCAAGAGTATTGTCGCTGCTGGTATTCAAGCTGTGTACTTCAATCTTCGAAAGGACGAGGAGGCTTTGAATTTTCTGACCAAGCACGGGGTCTCTGTTTACCATGTGAGCGCTTCCCCTCAGGAGTCGAGTTGAGGTGAAATATCTGTACCCTTAATAAACGAAAATCTGTCTATTGAAGAGACCGTTCATTGTGTTGCAGCATTAAAACCACGTTTGTATTTCGCGGGCTTAAGCGCGACGTATAACAAAATGTCGGCACTTGAAGCTCTTTCACCCTTGGATGGTCGGTACGCGGATAAAGTGGCGCGGTTACGGTCGTATTTCTCTGAATTCGCTCTGATTCGATATCGTATATGGGTCGAGATCGAGTATTTGATCGTGTTGGGCAAGTTGCTAAAACTGGAGGGTGTATTGGGTCATCTGGACCAACTCCACGATTTTTACCATAACTTTTCGTTGTTAGAGGCCGCCCGGGTCAAGGAAATAGAGACCAAAACACAACACGACGTGAAGGCCGTAGAGTATTATTTGCGCGAAGCCCTGGCCCAGTGGTTGCCAGACCCAGAGCTCTGTTATATTCATTTTGGACTGACCTCGCAAGACATTAACAACACGGCCCTCCCGCTCATGCTCAGTGAGTGTTCCCGCACCGTCCTTTGGCCCATGATACGTCGGCTCGTCGGAAAACTTGACCAGATGTCCATCGGGTGCTACAGTTTGCCCATGTTAGCTCGTACACACGGACAGCCTGCCTCTCCAACCACGCTGGGCAAAGAACTCCGTGTGTTTGTGGAGCGGCTCACGCTGCAGTACCAACATTTGATAGACCTTCCCTTTTCAGCCAAGTTTGGGGGTGCCACGGGAAATTTTAATGCTCACATGGCAGCGTACCCGTGCTTTGATTGGTGTGCGATTGCGGACGATTTTGTCCAGTCGTTTGGCTTGGTTCGCATGCCTACCACCACTCAGATCGAGCCTTACGACAATTTGGCGGCCTACTGTCATGCCTTGGCTCGGATCAACACCATTCTTATTGATTTGTGTCGCGATCTGTGGAGTTATATTTCTTTGGGGTATTTTTTTCAAAAAATACCTCCCGAGTTAGTCGGTTCCAGTACCATGCCCCACAAGGTGAATCCTATTCAATTTGAAAATGCGGAAGGAAATCTGGGGTGGGCCAATGCCGGACTTGAACATATGGCACGAAAGTTGCCCATCTCTCGACTGCAACGAGACTTGACAGATTCGACCGTGTTGCGGAATTTGGGTGTCCCTCTGGGTCACAGCATATTGGCGTATCAAGCTTTGATGCAGGGTTTATCTAGTTTGGCTGTTAACGTCACGGTGATGACAGACGATTTGAACCAGCACTGGGAGGTCTTGACAGAGGCAGTTCAGACCATTTTACGCAGAGAGGGTCATATTGACGCTTATGAACTGTTAAAAGCGTTTGCTCGCCAGCATCCTACCGTGACTCGCCAAAAATTGCATGAATTTATTTCGTCGCTCGACGTGAGTGAAAAGGTCAAGGACGAACTGAGGGCCTTGACACCGTTTAATTATGTGGGCACAGCAGGTAACTCTGCCAAGCTTTCTGGGTTGGCCTTGGCTGGTGGCGAGGACACCCAATGAGACAAGACGTCGATAAGTGCTTTGCCTTGAAGGGCTTGCACTCTGGTCTTGAGAGTGTCGGGCGTGTCGTCGGATTTCACCGCACACACCTCTTGCCACAGAATTTCCCCAGTGTCGACTTTTTCTTCTACCCGGTGCACGGTGCAGCCGGTTACTTTGACTCCGGCCTCCAGCACGGCTTGGTGCACGGTTAGGTCTGTACCTTCGGCAAAGGCCGGTAATAAAGACGGATGCACATTGATGATACGATCTGCCCACTCTTGCACAAACGCTTGAGACAAGATTCTCATAAAGCCCGTCAGCACCACCACATCGGGCTGTATAGGTCTGAGGGCTGCGCTGATGCGAGCATCGTAGTGTGACCGAGCCTCTCCTCGATGCTTGACCGGATCAATTACTATCCACGGTACGCGGGCTGTTTTCGCTTTTTCCAGGATGCCAGCAGTACGACGATCGCTAATGACGAGTCCCACGGTTGCCCAAAGTCGGCCTTGATCAATGGCTTGTAACAAGGTCGCCAAGTCAGTGCCTTGAGTGGACCCTAATACTGCTAATTTCAGGGGTCGGTGTTGGTCAGGGCCAAAACTTCGGCGACACGACCTCCCCCGGATTTGAATATTATTGCAGAGCATGTGGTTGTGGTGACTGCTAGCAACTTGTTGCTCGTCTTTCTGTTTGGTGCCAGATACGGTGGGCTTGATTATGTCAGAGCCAGTCTCGACCAAGGCGGCAGCTTCATTGGACCATTCGATTTTTTCTTCGTCTAGAGTGCCATCCGTGCAGGCCATCAGGATATCGTATAGGTCTGTTTTCAACAACGGTAGCACCACTTGGGCCTCTGGATCTCCAAAGTGTGCCTTGAACTTCAAGACATGGATCTGGTGGGGTGTGGCCCTGAGACCGACATACAACACTCCTACAAAAGGGGTCTTCCACACGTCTCGAAGTCGGTCAAGGATGGGTTGAAACACGAACATCTTGACCCAAGTCAGTTGGTCTGGGGTTAAGATGGTGTCGGGACCGCAGTCTCCGTCGAGCCAGTGTTTGTGAGGCCGGGTTTGAGGCATGAGTGAGCATGTGTTTCCGTCGCAAAAAGCCATGACCGAGACCTCTTGTCCGAACACTCGGCGTTCCATAACGATCTTTTGTCCCGCCTCGCCCATGTGGTGCATAACCTGATACAAATCTCGTACGGCTTGTTCCAAGGTCTCAGGTACGAACACACCCTTTCCGTCTGTCAAACCCGAGGCCTTGATTACCGGAAGTGTTTCGTAGCGCACCAAACGGGCCAAGGCTGTGTGATAGTCGGAGAATAAATGAAAGGGTGCTGTGGGCACCTTGGCGGCTCTCAGTTGATCCTTGGCAAAGGACTTGTTCGTTTCTATTCTGGCAGCTTGTGGGGTGGGTCCAAAGCACGGAGTGCCTTGGGCAGCACATTTATCTGCACATTTATCCGACCCCGGTATGACCAAATCTGCCTGGGACAGTAAAGCTTCGGTGTAGGGTACGTTACAGGTCTTGGGTTCTAGCGCGGTGTCAAAGTTGCCGGGTGACACCCAAATGCGCGCTACACTGGGTGAAACGGACAGGGCTTTGGTCAGGGCGTGTTCTCTGCCTCCTTTTCCGAGTATTAAGACGGTGGCCATTTTATTATAGTCTTTTGCGTTGCGGTTTCTAGCACGAGACACGGTAGGGCTAAACAAAACACCTTTAACCATGGCCACAGAGCCCATGGTTGTCATCGTGATGGGTAGTGAATTGGATCGTAAAGTTATGGCCGGGGCAGAAGATCAACTGATCAAATTTGGGGTGTCTTTTGAGACTCGAGTCATTTCGGCTCACCGGACTCCGGACCTGTTGGCCGAGTATGCCCAGACGCTAAAAAGTCGAAACGTCAAGGTGGTGATTGCCGGTGCGAGCTTATCGGCGGCGTTACCGGGCGTGTTGGCTGCGTACCTACCCACTATTCCTGTGATTGGCGTACCCATCGTGCAACCTGATAGTGTCCTGGGAGGTCAAGACGCTCTGTATTCGATTGTGCAAATGCCGCCCGGTGTACCGGTGGCCTGTGTTGGCATCAATAATGCTCATAACGCTGCAGTGATGGCTACTCAAATCATGTCGTTAGTGTATTCAGGATTAGTGGACGAACTAAAGAAAAACCGAACAGAAATGGCGGTAAAGCACGGATCAGTGTAAAAGCACAGATCAGTGTAAAAGCACGGATCAGTGTAAAACCGCGAAACGGCCTGAAAGGCTGCTAGCTTTCCAGTTCAATGAGTCGCACCAGTTCTCGTTTTTGGATGAGGAGTTTTTTACAGCCTTCGGTGTCGGTCTGTAAAGACAAACTTTGTTCTATAAGTTTCAGTTTCTCTTGCATTTCGTTCTTGGGGGTGACGAGCTCCATCTGGTTTTTCAGAGGACTCCACCGGCGAACAGCGTCACCCGAGCGTTGAAAGACGCTAAAGCGATCCAAACTGGTCCATGTCTTTTGGCATAGATGTTGCACCGGAAGGTGGCGTATATGTCGCGCCGGAAGGTGTCGTAGATGTCGCACCGGGATGTGCCACATATTTGGTATCATATGGTAGTGTGGCAGACTTGTTTTGCGAAAATACACGGCTTAATAAAAGCTCACATTGGCGACCAAAAATTTCTTTATCCGGATGAATAAACATGGCACATCCGGGCCGGCGAGTGGCTGCCTTGTGGGAACCTCAGGAAGCCGTTTTCTTAGCCTACCCCACTGCCCAATACGTGGCCTTGGACAAGGTTCATGGTCGTAGACTGCAAGACATTCAGGCTGAAGAAGTCTTTCACCTGCAGAAGCACGTCAAGGTCACTTATCTAGTGAACAACCAGAAGGAGATGAACGATTTTCGCAAGTATTTGGTCAAGCACGGAGCCGATCCGGACCGGATTGAATTTTTGCAGGTGCCGCACTGCGATATTTGGATGCGCGACACGGGTCCGGTGTTTGTCGAAGTGATGGACGTGGATGGTCACAAATCCCTGACCATTCCGTGGCCCGGCTTTGACAATTGGGGGCACGCGCCTTACATCAAAAAGGGGACCAGTTGGGCCAAGTGCGACATTCCTAACTTTGTGCAGCGCGATATTGCCGAGCATCGTGGGTTTGTGTGGGAGCGAGTGTTGCACCGCTGTCACCCCGACGGCTTAGGTCGGTTTGAGTTGAGTGAAGACCAGACGTACATCATGGAGGGCGGTTCCACCAGTTTTAACGGGCAAGGCACGTTGATCACCACGACACAGGTCGTGTTTGAGCGTAATCCTCATATGCGCAAACAAGATGTGGAGGAGCTTATGGCTCAGTATTACGGTGTTAAGAAGATCATCTGGATTCCGAAAGGGCTGATCGAGGACTGGCCTTTGTTTTGGGGTCCGATTCAGACCGGGCCTCACCACAAGGACAAGGTGTGGACTCCTATTGTTACCACGGGTCATGTGGACGAGTTCTGTCGGTTTGTGGGACCTCACACGGTGTTGCTGGCCGAAGTGCACGGTTCACAGGACGGTACTCTCGAGACCATTAACCGCCATCGACTGGAGGCTGCCGCCAAGGTCTTGCGCCAGAGCACTAACCAGGACGGAGTGCCGCTCGAAGTGGTGCGCATTCCGGCTGCTCCTATTCAAATCATGGAAATGGATGTCAAGGACCCTCAATTTAAACAGTTTCAACATATCCGAAACTCGGGCCTGAGCAAGAAAAAGAGTGCACCCATTCTCTTGGCGTGTAGTTACGTCAACTATTTGATCACCAACGGCCTGGTCCTTATGCCCAAGTACTATCACAAAGGCACCACTCCGGAAGCCTGGGCCCACATTGATGCCGAGGCCAAAGCGGTCATGGAACGGGTCTTTCCGGATCGGGAAGTGGTGCAGCTTGATTTGCTAATCATTAATGCCATAGGAGGCGGAGCTAACTGTAGTTCTTCCAACCAACCGAGGGTCTAACTCAAGACCATTAATAAATCATGACTTTATGAAAACGCTCAGTAATTACCGGGTTATCACGACTGTAGAACATGTAGTAGATTGATACGAAAGGATCGGAATCGGTCCATTGTTTTTGAGACAGGTTCGTGAGTAGATTGGATAATGCTTGTAGACGTTGTTTGCGAGACTTCCCTTTCTGTGCCGAAGGAGGCAAATAATGATCTGGATTCCATCGAATAAAAATGACACGACCTTCCTTAAATTCGTCAATCAATTCGTCCATGCGACCACTTTCGCAACTTGGAACATAATACTGGTGTTGATGTTCGTCGCATTCAACAATTATATGGAGTTTTTGAGGATGAGATAATAGTAGATCGGGTCGGCGTCGGGTATTGCATTGTTGATGTTTCAGAATACTGTCTTGTAAGGCGATATCCTTTAAAACCCTAGGGTTGATTTATCAACCGAAAACTATGTTTACATTCAGGATCAACCTCCGTGCAAAAATAGAACCTTCCGGATATCGTTTTAGGTTTCAATGAGCTTAATTATC
>Ga0105055_10007188_pt1:0-12500 | contig 14891 bp, 7 predicted proteins | sample BON03_FD_78090 | JGI IMG/M metagenome (GOLD analysis project Ga0105055, IMG submission 78090) | Freshwater microbial communities from Lake Bonney liftoff mats and glacier meltwater in Antarctica - BON-03 | ecosystem: Environmental > Aquatic > Freshwater > Ice > Glacier meltwater | place...
CCCTGTGTGGGTCCCCTGTGTGGGTCCCCTCTGTGTGGGTCCCCTGTGTGGGTCCCCTGTGTGGGTCCCTCGTCGCGCTGCGTCCATGTGGCATCTACTCGCGTGATGTCTCCCGCTCGTTCAGACGCTCCCGCTTACCACAGTCCCCTTTTGTGTCCAGCCAACTGCGGTCTCGCCCCACCGTCCCCTTTTGTTTTTTAATGTCTAGACATGCCAGCGCCGCGCCACCTTCTATCGTTGTTAAGTGCGGGGGGGGGGGGGGGGGTTTTTTTTGGGGGGTTTTTTTTTTTTTTTGTTTGGTGTGTTGGGGTTGTTTTTTTTTCTTTTTTTGTTTTATCTCTGCGGCCAGCCTCGGGGCGCGGGTTCCATTTTTGTGTGGGTAGGGGGGGGGGGGGGGGGGGGGGTTCTTCGTGTGGTCGTTTATAATGTTGTTCTTGTCGTTTCGTGTGTTGTGTTGTTCTTGTTGTGTGTTTGTGTGTGTGACCTGTTTCTCTTCTTACAGACATGCCAGCTTTCGGCGGTCCGGGCCGCATGCGTCAGTCGTGCGACCAGCGGCGGTGCATTGCGCCCGCGCTGCCCGCAGTGCAGCCCGCCGAGGCGCCGCCGCCGGAACAAGGCGCGGAGCCGCCGTTCACAGTGGGACCTCCGTTCACAGCAGGGCCTCCGTTCACACCAGGGCTTCCGTTCAAAGCAGGACCGCCGTTCACAGTGGGACCTCCGTTCTCAGCAGGGCCTTCGTTCACACCAGGGCTTCCGTTCACAGCGGAGCCGCCGTTCACAGTGGGGCCTCCCTTCACAGCAGGGCCTCCGTTCACAGCGGGGGGTCCGTTCACAGCAGGGCCTCCGTTCACAGTGGAACCTCCTCCCGCCCTTGGCGCGCCGCCCATACCGCCGGGGGGCCTCTTCGGAGCCGGCCCTCCGCCACCCACCCCGCTCGCATCCTTGCCGGCGGAGGATGAGGAGCCGAGGGAGGAGCCGATGCCCGACGCGCCCTCCACCAACGACGGCGTCTTTCCCTTCACCTTCGCCGTCTCCACCGTGCCCATCTTCGCCGCAACCTCCGATGCCGTTGGCACCGTCGCCTCCACATTCGCCCCCACTGCCGCCGCCGCCGCCGCCGCCATCGCCAGCGTGGGCGTTGCCACCTTGCCCGCTACCACCTTGCCAGCCGTCGTTGCCGCCGCCGCCACCGTTGCCACCGTCGCCTCCACATTCGCCCCCACAGCCGACGCCGCCGCCGCCGCCGCCGCCGCCATCGCCAGCGTGGGAGTTGCCACCTTGCCCGCTACCACCCTACCTGCCGTCGTCGCCGCCGCCGCCACCGCCACCGCCGTTGCCACCTTGCCCACCGCCGCCCTACCTACCGCCGCCGTCGCCGCCGCCGCCTCCGTCGCCACCGCCGCCGCCGTTGCCAGCTTGCCCGCCGCCGCCCTGCCCACCGCCGTCGGCGCGGCCGCCGCTGCCGCCGCCACCGTCGCCGACGCCGCCGCCACCTCACCCGCTGTCACCATGGCCGCCGCCGCCGCCGCCGCCGTTGCCACCTTGCCTGCCGCCACCGCCGGCGCGTCCAAAAAGCAAAAACCGGTTAGCGGGCCCTCGGCGCGCAAACCTGGCGTGGGAGACATCGAGGATCTACCAAAGCCCCCGCAGGTAAGGGTGGGGCCAAGGAAATAACAAAATACTAACCTCCTTGCGACGCGACTGGCCCCAAGAAGGCGGGTCTACCGGAGAAATTAACTGCTTGTAGCCACGCCTGTTCGCGATCGGGCAATCCATATGTAGAAAGGTGCCCCACATAGAGTGAGTTGCAATACGAATGTGAATCGCTTTCGTTGTCACTAGTGGGTCGGGCGCGACCACTAACGGGACCACTAGTGGGCCCACTAGTGGTTTCGCTAGTGGGCCCACTAGCGGTGAAACTAGTGGGCCCACTAGTGGTAAAACTAGTTGTCCCACTAGTGGTCCCGCTAGTGGTCCCACTAGTGGTCCCACTAAGTGGGCCCACTAGTGGGCCCGTTAGTGGTTTCGCCCGACCCACTAGTGATAACGAAAGCGACTCACCCTTGAAACGCGACTCATTCATGTGAGGCACCTTTCTATGCAGCGCATTACATAGCCTAGGACCTGTCAAAGCATCCGCGGGTACGTATGTGACAGATGATTGAACACCCGTTTCAGTCTTTACGTGAACAGCCGTTTGATTGCGTTTGAATAATCTTAGTGTTTAGGTACCAACAACAATGTCAATATTCGAAGATATTGTCAGCACTTGGGCGCTGTTGTATCAATATTTAATGTACACCTTTAGGAGCTTTCAATTTAATCATTTGTTATAACATTCCTATCTATACATCTATTTATCGATCAAGATCGATCGATCAATCGATCGATCTACCCATCTAGCTATCTTTTTTTATATCTATCTATCTATCTATCTATTTAGGTAGGTAATAGGTGGGTAGGTAGGTAGATAGATGTATAGATGGCTAGCTAGCTAGCTGTCTAGCTAGGTAGGCAGGTAGGCAGACATGCAGATAGGCAGGCAGCCTGGCTGGCTGGCAGGCAGGCAGGGAGGCAGGTACGTACGTACGTGCGTACGTAGGTAGGTAGATAGATAGACGTACTATATATACTTGCGTCGAGCAGAGCTCCTCCCCCCCCCCACATGTAGAGGACAAAAGACCACTCTGCACCACTTGCGGCCTACGTGTACCGGGAGAACTCTGCGGCAATCGGGTGAGCGCCTTCCAGAAAGCCGATGTTTTGTAGAGGACAAAAGACCACCCTGCCAGTTGTCCTCTAAGCGCTTAGAGGACAGCTGGCAGAGTGGTCTTTTGTCCTCTACACCACAGGCCAACATCAAGAGCTTTTCCGTCAATGCGCAGCAGTACATGAAGGAGCTGATGCCTTAGCTATCTATGTAGGTAGATAGGTAGGTAGGTAGGTAGGTAGATAGCTAGCTAGCTAGCTGTCTAGCTAGCTGTGCTAGGTTGGCAGGCAGGCAGGCATGCAGACAGGCATGCAGACTGGCTGGCTGGCAGGCAGGCAGGCAGGGAGGCAGGTACGTAGGTAGGTAGGTCGGTGGATGGATAGATAGATGCTCCACGTATACCTGCGTCGAACAGAACTCCTTTCATCTCGCAGGCCAACATCAAGCGATTCTCCGTCAAGGCGCAGCAGTACATGAAGGAGCTGATGTCCGAGCGCGAGCCGCAGGACGACCCCTCTGGCGAGAAACAGGCGCTGCAAACGCTGCTCTACCGCGCGCACGTCTACATGGTGCGGCCTATGCATATGTATATTCAGATAGATAGATAGACGGATAGAGCAGTACATGAAGGAGCTGATGCCCGAGCGCGAGCCGCAGGACGACCCCTCTGGCGAGAAACAGGCGCTGCAAACGCTGCTCTGCCGCGCGCACGTCTACATGGTGCGGCCTATGTATATGTGTATTCAGATTGATAAATAGACAGATAGATAGATCGTTAGATGAATAGATAGTTAGATGGATGGATAGATGGCTAGATGGATGGATGGGTAGATGAATTCATGAATCGATTGATAGACATAGATAGATAGATTGACAGATAGATAGATATATGTATAGATAGATCGTTAGATGGACAGATAGATAGATAGATGGATGCATAGATAGATAGATGAATGGATGGATGGATGGACCGATCGATGAATTGATCGGTCTATATAGATAGATAGATCGATATTTGCATGGTGTGCTCACCTGCGAGGAAAGTGTGAAGGCTGTAGAGGAAACGTGCCGTACTGCACCAGTTGTGCCACTTTTCCTCTAAGCGCTTAGAGAGCAATTGGCATAGTGGCCTTTTGTCCTCTACAAAACAGCGACTCCCGAGGTTCGACTCCCGGTTGCCGCAAGTGGTATATTCAGATAGATAGATAGACAGCTAGATAGGTCGTTAGATGATAGATAGTTGGATGGATGGATAGATAGCTAGATGGATGGATGGATGGATGGATAGATGAATCGATGAATCGATAGATAGATAGAAAGATTGATTCATTGATTGATTGACAGAGATAGATATATTTATAGCTAGATAGTTCGATGGACAGATAGATAGATAGATGGATGCATAGATAGATAGATGAATAGATGTTTGGATCGATCGATCGATCGATCGATTGATAGAACGATGGATATATAGACAGATGGATCGATCGATCGATCGATCGATCGATCGATCGATCGATATATGGATATATCGATAGATAGATAGATGGATGGATAGATAGATAGATGGATGGACAGACAGATAGATAGACTGGTAAGTTGATAGATAGATAGATTGATCGATCGATAAATACATGCATGCATACATACATACATACATACGTACATACATACATAGATCGATCGATACATAGATAGGTAGGTATGTAGGTAGGTAGGTAGGTAGATAGATCAATCGATCGATCGATCGATCGATCGATATACATTAATTCATATATGCAGCTTTCTCACGTAGACACGTACCACTAGCGTAGAGATCCGCTCCTCGTCCTCAAGGTGCGTGCGCTCACGACCCTTCTTTCACAAGAAGAACACACCACCAACACACCTACTTATAGATGAGGAGAGTCTACTCTCGGACGACCGACCGAGCTACCGAGGAGCCAGTTTGGACGACCGGTTACCAAAGCTTCCCCCGCGAACCAACTAGGGGTGCGGTTCGTTTACTTAAGCTACCCACGCGAACCGATTCCGAGTGCAGTTCCTTCCTGTAGAGAGGCAAAGGGGCACAACTGGTACAGTACGGCACGTTTCCTCTACAAAACAGCAACTATCTGGGGTTCGACTCCCGGTAAGCCGCAAGTGGTTAACCCTGCGGCAATCGGGTGAGCGCCTTCCAGAAAGCCGATGTTTTGTAGAGGACAAAAGACCACTATGCCAGTTGTCCTCTAAACGCTTAGAGGGAAAGTGGCACAACTGGTACAGTACCGTCCATTTCCTCTACACTTCCTTCTTACGTAGACCAGAACTAACGCAAGCACCCGCTCTGCCCAGATCACGCACGGCGCGGTCCTTTGCGGGGAGACGCCAAACTGCGAGCAGTGCCCTATCCGCGACGCGTGCGAGTACGGCACACTCCTCAAGTCGGGCGCGATTGGCAACCTCGGCCAACAGGGGAGCGTGCCATCGGCAGAGGCGAGGGCGGGCGGGAGCGTTGGGGCAGCCCGCGACGACGCGCGAGCGCCCGGCCAGAGCGCAAGTGCTCGCGGGAGCGCAGGTGCTGGCGGTGTTGCTAGTGCTGGCGGCAGCAAAGGTGCTGGCGGCAGCGTTGGTGGTGGCGGCAGTGCTGGTGCTGGCGGTGGTGGTGGTGGCGGTGGTGGTGGCGGCGGTTCTGCTGGTGGTGGGGGTGGCGGTGGGGCTGGCGCTGACGATGGGGTTGGCGAACGTGCTTATGCTTGCGGCAGTGCTGGTTGCGGCGCTGCTTCTGTCGGCGGCGAGGCGGAAGGCAGTGTCGAGGGGGTGCCCGAGACCACGCCACTGAGAGCTGCCCCACCCTTCGCGGAGGAGCCTGTGGCATTTGGGTGTGTGTCCGGAGTCATGCCTGGGGACATGTCCAGGGACATGTCCAGGGATGTGGCCGGGGACGTGGTCATGTCCAGGAACATGTCCGGGGATGTGGTCAGGGCCGTGGCAAGGGATGTGGCCAGGGACGTGGTCCGGGACGTGTCGGGGGACGTGGTCATGTCCGGGGATGTGGCCAGGGACGTGGCCAGGGACGTGACATGGGACGTGATCAGGGACGTGTCTGGACACGTCCCTCGACTTGTTCACACCGGAGGCTCCGGCGTTCACACCGAAGGCTCCCGTGTCCCCGGACTCGTTTCTGGACACGTTCACACCGTAGCCTCCGGCGTTCACACCGGAAGTTCCGGGCTTCCTGGACACGGCCCCGCGGAGGTGTCCGGCGACATTGCGCCCGACGGCGGCGTCTACGGCGGCGGTGAAGGGGGCGGAGGCGAGGGAGGCGCCTGTGGGGGCATCGGTGGCGCCTGTGGGAGCGTCGACGGGGGCGTCGATGGTGGCGTCGAGGGCGGCGGCGGGGGCGGCGTGGGAGGCGACGGGGGCGACGTGGGAGACGGCGTGGACGGCGGCGCAGAGGGCGGAGTAGACGGCGGGGTGGACGCTGCCGAGTTAGCGGAGCTCTCCCTGGCGGCGCGCGGCGCGGGCGACAACAACTACCAGCTGGCTTACGCGAGAGAGGTGAAATAATAGCGAGATAGGTGGTTTAGTAGTGATTGAGTAGTAGCGAGAGAAGTGTGTAGTAGTGATTGAGTCGTAGAGCGCGCGGCGCGGGCGACAACAACTATCAGCTTGCCTACACGAGAGAGGTGATTTGGTAATGATTGAGTAGTCATCGAGAAAGATGCTTTAGCCGTGATTGAGTGGTAGCGAGAGCGGTGGTGTAGTAGTGATTGAGTCGTACGTAGAGCGCGCGGCGTGGGCGACAACAACTATCAGCTGGCCTACGCGAGGGAGGTGCTCTAGTAGTCATCAAGTAGTAGCGAGGGAAGTGGTTTAGTAGTTAACCCAGAGGTGGTTCAGTAGTGATTGAGAAGTAAGTAGCGCGGCGTGGGCGACAACAACTACCAGCTGGCCTACGCGAGAGAGGTGACGAAACAATAGCTCGTTACTAGCTCATTACTAGCCTAGTAGCCCACTACTTGGCTAGTAGTGTCATTACTTGGGTGTTGCCTCGTAACTAGCGAGTAACTAGCCTAGTAGTTTGGCAGTGTATTATAGTTGAATTATTGTAGTGGTGTCTCGGGCGACACCCAGGCACTCTTCCCCTCGCCCCGTCTCGAACTACTCATCCACCGCACAGTCTCCTTATATATAGACAGAGGTATATATACCTGTGGGTTAGCCCTTAACCAGAGAGGTGCTATGGTAGTGATTGAGTAGTAGCAAGAGAGGTGCTCTAGTAGTGATTGAGTAGTAGCGAGAGATGCTAGTGATTGAGTAGCAGTGAGAGGTGTGGTTTAGTAGTGATTGAGTAGTAGCGAGAGAGATGGTGTAGTAGTGATTAAGTAGTAAGTAGAGCGCGCGGCGTGGGCGACAGGGTTAAGGGTTAACCCTTAACCCGAGAGTGTTTTTTTGTCCTCTACAAAACAGCGGCTATCTTCTTGTGTCCTCTACAAGGCACTCTTCCCCTCACCCCGTGTCGAACTACTCCTCCACCGCACCGTCTCCTTATATATAGATAACGGTATATATACCTGTAGGTACATAGAACTTTCTTGAACGCACACACCGTGTACAGGTGACTACACCGTCTCCTTATATATAGATAAAGGTATATATACCTGTAGGTACATATAACTTTCTTGAACGCACATTGGCCTTGACAAGATATTATTTTACTTCTAGTCGTTTGTGCTCGAGTCAATCGACTTTTCACTCTTCCGGCCCGCCTGCATTGCTCACACTGTTGCAGTACTATTGCACGGCTGTTGGGCAGTATACGACCCCCCCCTCGACCTCCCTTTGGTATGCCATACACCATACAATATTGGTAATAACAATATCGTACGCACACCCCGTGTACAGGTGACTGACGGAACCTACGCGCCGCGCCACGCGGGCGACGAAACCCCGCGGCTGTATATACCTGTAGCTATATACAACTTTCTTGAACGCGCACACCGTGCACAGGTGACTGACGAAACCTACGCGCCGCGCCACGTGGGCGACGTAACCCCGCGGCTGTATATACCTGTAGCTATATACAACTTTCTTGAACGCGCACACCGTGCACAGGTGACTGACGAAACCTACGCGCCGCGCCACGCGGGCGACGTAACCCCGCGGCTGCTGCTAGTCAAGTCGATCCTCGGCGACCACGCCCGCGGCCGGCTGCTCGTCTCTCCCTGGTCGGCCTTCAAGGGCGTCTTCCCGATGCAGGTTTGTTTTTCGATGTTTTCAATAATATAGAGTTTTGTCGTGAGCCATGAGGACGTCTTTTCCACTTGGCTAATACCAGCGCTGGTATTAGTCAAGTGGAAAAGACTTCCTCTTGGCTCACGACAAAACAGGGGATCGAAAACCTCGGGGTACGTAAAAAAACCCGGCGCGAGTCGTTCGCGGCGGGCAGAGTGGCAGTCGCGCGGACGGGCCCAGTAGACTCCCTGGTGAGGACTCCTGTTTTGTCGTGAGCCAAGAGGATGTCTTTTCCTCTTGGCTAATACCAGCGCTGGTATTAGCCAAGTGGAAAAGACGTCCTCTTGGCTCACGACAAGTTTGACGCTGGGATTATTAATAGGGTCGAACGGTGGGCTGATGACACTGTTGAGGAACGATCTCCTCCCCTCACGGTACTCCGTGTGTGGGTTGCGGCTGTTTCGGCCGCCCGCCGAGTTTCGCTTAGGCGCGCGCTATTAGTAGCTCGGGTAAGTAACGACTTCCCGAGCGGCAGTTAGTGCGTGTCTGTAAATAGCCCCGACGGGGTTTAGACAGACATCTGGGCAGCCATTGAAGCTTTGGCTCGTTGCCCTTCACCTCCGACACAGCCGAGCATGGTTTCTTAGACACGGGCATTCCTTTTTTTTTGCAGGGCACCTACTTCTTCCAAAACGAGGTGTTTGAGGACGAGTCTGCGGGAGAGGTGGCTGTGCCGCTCCGCTGCCTCGGCGCCAGGCGTCCCGTCTATCTCGGACGCTCCATTGAGGGCGTCTTGCGCCACCGCGGCGCGCGCGAGCTCCAGCTCCTATTTCGCCAGGGATATGTGTGTATTTCTATAGTAGATAGCTATCTATATCTATCAATTGATCGATCGATTGATCGATCGATCAATCGATCGATCTAAATCTAAACTTGTCTCTATCTATCTATCTATCTATCTATCATCTATCTATCTCTATCTCTATCCATCCATCTATCCATCCATCTATCTATCTATCTATCTCTGCCTATCTAACCATACATCTATCTATCTTTTCCCAGGCGTCCCGTTTACTTCGGCCGCTCCATTGAGGGCGTGTTGCGACACCGCGGCGCGCGAGAGCTCCAACTCCTATTTCGCCAAGGATACGTGTGTATTCCCGTAGTATATAGCTATATATATTGACCGATCGATTGCTCGATCGATCGATCGATCGATCCATATCTAAATGTGTCTCTATCTATCTATCTATCTATCTATCTATCTCTATCTCTATCCATCCATCTATCCATCCATCTATCTATCTATCTATCTATCTCTGCCTCTATCTAACCATATATCTATCTATCTATTCCCAGGCGTCCCGTCTACCTCGGACGCTCCATCGAGGGCGTGTTGCGACACCGCGGCGCGCGCGAGCTCCAGCTACTGTTCCGCCAGGGATATGTGTGTATTTTCGTAGTATATAGCTATCTATATCTATCTATTGTTCCGCCAAGGATTCGTGTATATTCCCATAGTGTATAGCGCATCTATATCTATTTATTGATAGCGAGCTCCATCTCCTGTTCCGCCAGGGATACGTGTGTATTTTTATAGCATATAGCTATCTATCTACATCTATCTTTCTATCTGTCGATCGATCGATTGATCCACAACTAACTATCTATTGCATGCATCTGTATCTATTTATCTCTAGCTCTATCTACCTATATGTATCTATCTGTCTATCTTTCTGTCTATCTCGATCTATCCATTTATCCATATTATCCATCTATCTATCTGTCTATCTCTGCCCCCGCTGCCTCGGCGCCAGGCGGCCCGTCTACCTCGGCCGCTCTATTGAGGGCGTCTTGCGACACCGCGGCGCCCGCGAACTCCAGCTCCTATTTCGCCAGGGATATGTGTGTATTTCTATAGTAGATAGCTATCTATATCTATCAATTGATCGATCGATTGATCGATCGATCAATCGATCGATCTATATCTAAATGTGTCTCTATCTATCTATCTATCTATCTATCTATCTCTATCTCTATCCATCCATCTATCCATCCATCTATCTATCTATCTATCTCTGCCTCTATCTAACCATATATCTATCTATCTATTCCAAGGCGTCCCGTCTACCTCGGACGCTCCATCGAGGGCGTGTTGCGACACCGCGGCGCGCGCGAGCTCCAGCTACTGTTCCGCCAGGGATAAGTGTGTATTTTCGTAGTATATAGCTATCTATATCTATGTATTGTTCCGCCAAGGATACGTGTATATTCCCATAGTGTATAGCGCATCTATATCTATTTATTGATAGCGAGCTCCATCTCCTGTTCCGCCAGGGATACGTGTGTATTTTTATAGCATATAGCTAGCTATCTATATCTATATTTCTAGCTGTCGATCGATCAATTGATCCACATCTAACTATCAACATTGAGGGCGTGTTGCGCCACCGCGGCGCGCGCGAACTCCACTTCCTGTTTCGTCAGGGATATGTGTGTATTTCCATACTATATGGCTATCTTTATTTATCTATATATCGACCTAGCTCTATCTATCTATTTGTATCTATCTCTCTATCTATCTCCATCTATCTATCTATCTATCTATCTTGATCCATTTATTGAGCTCCAGCTCCTGTTCCGCCAGGGATACGTGTGTATTCCCATAGTATAGAGCTATCTATATCTATCGATCGATCGATCAATTGATCGATCGATCGATCGATCGATCGATCCATATCTAGCAAGCTCCAGCTCCTGTTTCGCCAGGGATACGTGTGTATTCCTATCGTGTATAGCTATCTATATCTATCTACTGGTAGCGGCTATCTATATCTATCTATTGATAGCGAGCTTCAGCTTTTGTTCCGCCAGGGATATGTGTGTATTTCCATAGTAGGTAGCTATCTATATTTATCTATCGATCGATCTAGTTCTATCTATCTATTTGTATCTATCTATCTATCTATCTTGATCTATCTATCTATCTTTCTATCTTGATCCATTTCTTGAGCTCCAGCTCCTGTTCCGCCAGGGATACGTGTGTATTCCCATAGTATAGAGCTATCTATATCTATCTATTGATCGATCGATCCATCCATCCATCGATCGATCGATCGATCCATATCTTACCAGCTATTTCTGTATCTGTATCTATGTGTCTCTAGCTCTATCCATCTATGTGTATATATCTATCTATCTATCTATCCATCTATCTCTATCTATCTATCCATCCATCTATCTATCCATCCATCTATCTATCCATCTATCTATCTATCTATCGCTGCCTCTACCTATCAATATGTCTATCTATCTATCCGTCCATCCATCCGTCCGTCCGTCCGTCCATCTATCTATCTATCTATCTATCCATCCATCCATCCATCGATTGATCGACCGACGACCAATCTACAGTCCATATATCCATCCATCTATCCATCCATCCATCCATCCATCCATCCGTCTATCTATCTATCTATCGATCGATCGATCGGTCTAGCTTTCTAGCTATCTAGCCATCCATCTATCAATCGATCGATTGATCTATCTATTTCTATTCATCTATGAATCGATCGATCGATCGATCATCTACCGATCTACGATCGATCGATCTAGCGATCTATCTATCGATCTATCTGTCTATCTATCTATCTCTTTCTATAGATCGATCGATCGATTGATCGATCGATCGATCGATCGATCTATCTATCTATTGATCGATCAATCTATATACAGATCACCCTTTCTTTGCGATCTTTAACCTAAACGCCGCGACCTCTTGCCTATTCACGCACGCCTCTACCTCTCCTCTTTGGTGTGCCCTCACAATCTCTCACCCAAACGCCTACCCCTTTCTACTTGCAGAGGACAAAATACTACTATGCCAATTGTCCTCTAAGCGCTTAGAGGACGACTAGCATAGTGGTCTTTTGTCCTCTTCACTACTACTCATCGGTAACCGGCCGATCTCCCTCGCGCGCTGAAAAGAAGGCGGGCCGGGGAGAACCTAGGCACACGCACGCGCAGGCGCGCAGCGGGTCGACACCCTTACAGTATGGTATGTGTTGTTGTTGTTAGCAGTCGATGCCACACATATATCTCGATGTATAGGCTCTGATTTCGCCCGACACCGCACCACAGCTGACCGTTTCTGATCAGTGGTTCGGTCATTTCTGATCAGTGGTTCGGTCCCTTTGTTTTTACCCAGAGGTTGTGTGTTCGACTCCCCGGTGTTGACAAGTTCCAATTGGCGGTTTATGCGTCGGGTTCACCCAGGATTCGGGTATGTCGTCACGCAGCCCCCGCCGGTATCTCTGCGGCTCCCCTCCGGCAGCCTCCGCATCCCGCAGACGGGCGCGCCAGACAACGCCAGGCTAGACGCCTACTCTTCCCACCAGCGTGTGTGTGTGTTCCGCTAGACGCGGCTGTTACTCCCTGTAACGTGGAGCCTTTCGACCCTGAGCCCTCGTGACCTACCAACTTGTACAAGATCAACAAGATGAACCAGAACCAGAACTACAACATGAACACGCGCGGCGTGATGACAGTGTAGAGGAAACGTACAGTACTGTAC
>Ga0105055_10007193_pt1 | contig 14883 bp, 14 predicted proteins | sample BON03_FD_78090 | JGI IMG/M metagenome (GOLD analysis project Ga0105055, IMG submission 78090) | Freshwater microbial communities from Lake Bonney liftoff mats and glacier meltwater in Antarctica - BON-03 | ecosystem: Environmental > Aquatic > Freshwater > Ice > Glacier meltwater | place: Lake...
AGGACTCAAGTCTGTACCCCCCCCCCTACGGGACAAGTCTGTACCCCCCCATACACATGCTTTGAAACCCCTCAAAGTAAAGCGTTTTCGAGATTCGCGCTACAAAACCTTAAACACTCCACCAAACGTGTCTGTAGTGTACTGTTTTCAACACATACAGTATACATCCAAAAAATTTCACAAAAGTGTGCACGGCGAGCGCCGCTTGAGTCGCCCACAACACGCAAAAAGCTGTGATTATTATGCAATATGCACATAGGGGAAACTGATGGTGCAGACTGCTGGTGCAGAGCATGTACCCGCAGTACGCTGTGCGACGCATCCTTGCTTGGGTACTGTGTTTGAATTTTGTGAGTCAGATTATAGGGGCCTCATCCTGGGCAATGTGACATCCTCACTGATCAAAAAACCCAAGCGCACCGCACAACACCTGTTAGTCTCCTTACCACGCCCGCGTGTCCATCCAATGTGGCCGCACAAGCAAAAACCCCTGCAGAAGCCAGCAGCACAAACAAGGTTGCCCTTTGTACGTACGACAAAATCAAATAAACTAAACGGCACTGTAGCCCTGCGCATCACCAGGGTAATTGATCGATGCTCGTCGTATTTTTGCGCCCCCGGCCAGCGCTGCAGGTGTCCCCTGATTGCAACCTGCAGGCTGCACATGCACCTGCTGCACCTGGATATGCGCCCCTCCTTCAGCAGCATCTGCCATGCCCGCGCACTGTTCCGGCTGCACTCTGTGTCTCGATCTAACAGGGCGCTGTTTTTTTTCAAATTGGTGCGCCCTGTAGACCAAAGTCAATTTTGGCGCCCTGTGGCCCGAGGAAGAGGGCAGGGCGCAGCGCCGTCTGCAGGTGTTTTGGTGCCGGACGTCCGACAGAGAAATGCTGTCGCCCACCGTGCTCAAGCCAACCCAGGGCGCATCTGCTCAGAAAGCCGCTGGCTGAAGCCGTGGTAACGCTCTCTGTCGCTCTCGCAGCCCGCCATGCAGGGCGTTTGAGAGAAAAATTCATCTCGCTGGGCTCTTTTGCAGGACAGGGTGATTTCCCTGTATCACAGGGCGAAAAGTTCCGCCCTGGGAAGCCCAACGCGCAAGGGGTACCGTTAAAAAAAATTTACAGACATACATTGGGGGAGTTAGGGAGATTGATTGGGGGATTAGTTAGCCCGAGGATGCATGCCAGCCCACCAACATTGTGATCTGTTTTACGCTAGGTTGGGGATCTGCTTGGGTCTGCCGTAAACTAGGTAATTCTCCGGTCCTCCGGTCCGGGACAGGTTCTTGGGTCCTAAGTGACTAATCAGGTGCTTGGCATCCGCTTAGTCCAGTGATTAGGTTGAGTCTTAAAGAATGAGAGAAAGAAAGGGGGGTTGTTTGGTTGGGACTTTGTGAAAGGTACTACTCTTCCTTATGAGAAAAATTTTGTATCGCGGACCCATTTCCGGTACAAATTGTAGTCAACTTTGGCGGGAATTTTTTTTGGCGGGAAATTAAAAGGGATGTGAAATGGATTGTGGATGAGAAGGTAAACAGAAAGGCGCAGCGATAAATTTTGCAGATCTCAGGATGAAACTCAGTCGGACAGGAAAATAATTTGTCAGAAGTCATATGTTCCCATGTCCTCGAAGACTAAAATTCAACAAAGGGGAAAAATACAACCACTCAAGACCGTTGAATTATCAGAATATCAAAAATTTCATTCTCAAATTTACATGTACAGACCCCAGGATTGTCAGCGCCAAAACGGATGTTGCGGAAACATTTATGTTACAACTCTTGATTACACTCATTCCTTAGCCCACGGGTTTATATTTATATTATCGGGGTTTCCCATTTTCAACAGAAATACATGTGCGCAGATATTGATGTAAACATGGATTCTTGTATACATGCGACTTCATTTTTGTTGTGAGTATCTATATTAAAGTGCGCAATCACAGTCGTGTGGCTTGGGACACTTGGAAGTCAGTGCTTTTCCCGGATTCTCGAAGAGACCCTTGACATAATCTCTTTCATGGGGTACATTGAGATACTTGAGAAAATAATAGGGGTCATCATGAAATGGGCGTGGTTTTGGGAAATGTGCTTGTACAAATACCGTTTCCAAAACACCTCTGTACACACAGGACGCCATACGGCCACATTCAAACTGGGTTCTGGAGGTTTCGAATCTTTCCAGTTTGCAGACTTCCATCTACATTTGTTCGCTGATACCCAGGACCCGTAGGGTTTCGTCTCTTGGACCAACTTACAATAGTGTGTTGGTTGCGAGTGTTTGGTCTCAAACCACATAAAACACCCATGCATGGTGCTTGGGTCCTTTCCTGGATTGACACCATGCGAGTTTCAAATACTGCACAACATACATGGGAACTGAAAGAGGCGCGATCGTGGTATCTATAGTATCAGGGGAGGGCGAAGTTTGTATTGGTTACACTTCGGTATTTGTCAGCTTATGGGACCCGAAGCATGTTTTGGGATATTTGTATGAGTATTGCTCGGATGACTAAGCAACCAAAGCTTGTACCAGACATTTTCAGTAAACCCGTCCCTTTTGTACCAAGCAGTGGGGATGCAGGCAATCGTTGCCAAAATGCCTTTTCAAATTGAAAGGTCAAATTTAAAAGATTTTTCGTCGTTTGCTTGCGTCCCCACGGCTTGGTACCAAAGGGACAGATTTACTGAAAATATCTGGTACAAGCTTTGGTTGCTTAGTCAACTGAGCAATACTCGTACCAATATCTCAAAACATGCTTCGGGTCCAATAAGTTGACCAATGCCAAAGTGTAAGCAATACAAACTTCGCCCTCCCCTGATACTATAGATAGCACGATCACGCCTCTGATATGTTCGAATGATATGTTTGAACCCCGCGTCAGAACCACATGATTGCTCAGGATTAGTACATTGGTGTTGCTGCGTGTGCACGCCTCAATGCAGACGGCAGCATACCTTGCAAGTTACAGCGTTAGAGTTTAGCTCAGTCCACAAGCTCAGGACATTTTGAAACGTCCGCAAGCTCAGTGCCTGCCGTGAGCGACACTGCAAAATGTGCCTCACGGTCAGCTTGCATGCACGCGCGTTTCCAAAGATGCTTCAAATTCCAACCCTCGATCATAGCAAACCTCTGCGGCGGATTCGTATGCTCCGTTTCTCCCTCCGTGTGTGCTTGTGTCTCTTGATTCGAGGTTGGAAATGTTTGTGGACGACGCTTTGAATTCCACGGTTGCAAAATTTGCCGCGAATTTTTTGGTTTTGGGACCAAAATAGTTTTTTTTGGAACAAAAAATCCTATACGTTGTGATTTTCTATCGTTTAGGTTGGTTGGTTGGTTTGTTGTGATTTGATACTACTTTTAGGGATGTATTCACCCAAAAAAAATAACTGTACCCCTTGATGGCCCCTCAATTTTTTTGGTCAGCATGATTCACCAAGTAATCTAGCCGAGTCCCGGTACCCTCACCGCGGGGGGGGTTCACCCAGGGGGAGCCCAGGAACGGTTTGACCGACCCAATCAATTAATTTATGTTCCCTTACTGAGCGTATTTAAAGTTGTCTTTCAAACAAGACACTTGCGTTGTTAGCCCACCATCGCTCCTACGTGAACTCAAGTGACTCAGGGTCGGTCCTAACCGGGAGCATTCCATTATCCATAATCCATTTTCCTCTTCCCACGCACGGAGGTCCGCATTTTCCAAACTTCGGGATAATCTGGAGATATCTTTCATGGATACGAATGGGGACCGTAGAATTATGTCCCATGTGGGACATTTACTGAGAACGCCGGAATTGTCACAGGAAAATGGATTGAGAAAAGTTTTTTTAGTGATCGTTAAATTCCATAAAATGTCACAAATATCACAACAAATATCACACCTGTGAAATTTTCAGTGAGGAAAATGGATTATGGATTATGAAATATTCCGGTCAGGACCGACCCTCACGCAGTAGTTTTGACTCGCTCCTACGTGAAATAGTCTCGCAGTAGCCCTTTCGTAATCACGAAAGATCTTAAAAAAAGTTCAAAATCAAGTGCGTGTCGACTACCCGCATATACCACGATACATACAAACATGTGACGTGAACTGCGGGAGTGCCTTCGAGCCAGACGCTTCCGGGCTATATTGTTACTACACACCACCTGTGTGCTTTCCCTCTGTACTTGGCACGCTAGCTGTGTGGCGGCAAAACACACAAATAAAAACTATTTTACTCATCGTTCAGTAAAAATATTTAGAATGTTGTCACAAGAATTTTTTCCTCCAGGATCTGATCCTCTGCACAAGATTATGCGGTACCGGTTTTATTCCTCAACTTTACAACAACATAAGAAGTTGAGTTGTTGATTTCAGTGTGACCAAAATGGTCAAAGGGAAATCTTTTGTCCGGCCCCCCAGTCCGGGACAGATTCTTGGGTCCTAAGTAGTTACGGTGGGGTTGGGTATTTCTCGAACGAACGCGGATTCTCAATGGAATCCAGTTTACAACGCAGTCCATCGAATTTTTTGTTGTGGAAACGAAACGATTCGTCGGTAGTTTGGTAAGGGTGATCTTGATGCGACAAACCTGCGGCCAGCGCTCGAGCAGGGCTGCGGAAAGCAAACGCTGACGCTAGGAAATTATTGTTCCAAGCGAATTTGCTATATGTTCCTAATTTCAAAATGTAGAGGAGACTGAGATCTAGGTCTGCGCACAACTTCGGGACTTGTGTTTGGAGAACCGATGCGGTGGCGACTTCTGGAAAAAAAACGTGTTTCGACGCAAAAAAAATCAGATTTTGTACAATTGACACAATTATGCGAACCTTAGACCTATTCGAAATATAAGTGCAGAAATGGCAAGAAGTGGAGGGCGATTGAGTGCAACGATTCAAGGACAAAGATAATATAGAGTTTGTATCAAAAGTGGGCGAACTATAGCAGACGATGGATCAACTTGGTGAGATGAAGCGAGGGGACTGTAGGGTACAGCGCACAGAAGCAGCAGAAGCACGAAGCATCCCAGCGTGCTGACAGGACTAAGGCAACTCTGCAAATACCAGATGAGTTCAATCTTGAAATGCGCAGAAAAATCCAGAGACAGGGAGCGAGAGTCTGAGACGATGTAAAACTAGCTTAGTTGGTCAGAGCGCGGGACTGTCAGTCCCGAGGTCGGCGGTTTGATTCTACCAGTGGCAAAGACTCCACAAACCGAGAACTCAAATCTACATGGATTTGAGGACAATTTGAGCTACATAGACCCTCAAGCAAGGGTAAATTACTGTCTCAAGTAATAAAAACAATCATCAATCAATAAATGTAGGGTGACAAGTATAGCTCATGTGCAAGTTGCTGGGCACAGAGCGACGGGAAGAATAGGCAGAACAGGCGATGCAACAAGGCATACCAGAGGAGAACGACATCATGTAGCAGCAGTGGCAAAAGGACTTCAACGACGGAGGAGAACAAGGGACTGCACGACATCACGGAGACACAAACTGTTGAAGCGCCAGCTCTGGGTTGACTCAATGAACGACAACGTGTAGGGGCGGAGCGGGAACTGTGGAACCTCATATCACAGGTGAATGGCCACAAGCAGGGAAGGGAGGAGCACGACACAGTGCGGCAGCGAGAAGACGTGGTAAACAATCCGAGTGATCAAAAATATGAGAAGTCCAACAAAAAGCAGGAACAAGTACGGAAGGATATGACGAATAAGCAATGTAGCATGGCAAACAGCAGAGCAAACAGCGGAGCACAAAGGGGAGAAAAGAGCAAAGCAGAGAGAGGATCATATTGCGGAGCAACAAGTCGAGTAAAGAACGAGAAAAAGAGCAGAGCAAAGAAAGGGGCAAAGAGCGGAGCACATGGCGGAACAAGCAACGGAGCAAAGTAGTGCCAGGCTTCACTGTGGTTCAGGAAAATATTCACATGATATGTCTAATAATAGCAAAGAGGGGAGAGTTAGGAGTGCGGGGGCGGGTTCAAGCTTGATGGGAGGCAGCAGACGATGAATGAGCAAAACGCGTTCGAAGCAATTGCCAAGGGTAAGACAGCTGACAATAAGAGCTTGGGCGAAGAGGACACTGGTATGGAACCTGACACTAGAGTACGCAGAGAAATTATTCTAGAAGTATTACAGATTCAAAATGATTGTGTTGTGATCACTGGCAATGTTCTTTGCAGCATTGTCAGCGCTGGCGAAAATGAGCACACATGCAGATGCAGTGGGCACCAACAAAGTGGTAACCACGAGGACGTGGAATAATGAGCTCTTGCAGCATGAATAGCAGTTGCAGTGGGGGTTGTACTCATGATGCCAATGGTATTCAATTTAGTAACTGGGGCTGCCGACCGCTGCTGCATACTCAGTAGTGGGGATCGGGAATCGTCCAAATTCTCCAGAGATTTGTTCAGCTTTGCACTTGGGTGTTGATTCCATGACTACCTTTGGGCCAAGTGAGGGTCACATACTCCAGGACTGTTTGTTTGGTCACGATGAATGCTGTAGGGTTAAGGGGGTTGCACGCATCCGTCATGTAGGTTGTGCGCATCCGGGTGATACTCCCACCCTTGCGCGCATCCGCTCCTCAAAGAATTGTTGCACGCATCCATCAAAAAGGTCAAACCCTTGCGCGCATCCATGATAAAAAATAACATAGCGCACATCCGATTTTGAAATATCTGTATAGGGTGATATCAATCAACCCCTCACTATGTCGGACACTGGCTACGAAATTGAACCATTCGTCTCTAAACTCTCAACCCTAACCGAGACTAGCGGTCTCGGCGGCTAGGGCCCTTTTCCCCCTTACATGCAGCGACGGTGATCGCAGACGACACGCTGGGGGGTGGTGTGAACTGACAATGGGGGGCGCAGCCTCTGTGGGCCCAGGGTTATACAACAGCCATAGGGTTCCATAATCCAACCCTTGTCTATGAGGGGGTAAACAAAGACCGGAACCATTTCTCATGCAGCCTGAACCCTGACAATGTCGGCGGTCAGGGCCATCCTCTGTTGAAAAACCTCGGTATTAAGAACCAAAGTTTCGGATGTTCGGATCCAAATGTTGGTTTTTAGTTACTCTGAAAACAGATGCACGCAAGGGTCATTTCTGAAACGGATGCACGCAAGAGTCGTTTTGGGCGCCGATGCGCACGACTAGAAAGGTAATTTTAACGGATGCGCGCAATTGACAGGGCAACGGATACGCGCAAGGTTGGAACAAATCCCGGGTGCACACAACCCCTTTAATCATGACAGAGTAACATAATGACTCTAATAAAATGTTGTCATACTCCATTAATTCAAGTGCCTTTATTTTCAACGTATCTTATAAAGTTTCTCATGTGATGACTGTGCTGCACCTCGCCCCGCGAGCTCATCTGCAACAATTTTCTACTTGAATGTGTATGTGTGTGTGCCAGGGTATGTGCGTGTGTGTGTGGGAGAGAACGTACGTGTGTGTGAGAGAGAGGGAGCGTGATTGATTGATGTTGCATCTATTACTTCGGAAGAAATAGTCTAGCAGCTTTGCTGAAAGCTCTACGTGCTCAAATATGTGTCACAATCAGGAAATTTGCAAAATCTGGCGATCTAGGACGAGTGGCATGAAACGACTTTGGTTCTTATTGTGTTCTTGCTGCGTGCCCAGTTGTCTTTTTCCGCCACGCGCTCATGTATCTTGGGCTTCGTACCTTCAAGATGATCATATCACGGTGTGTGTGGGTGTGTGGCTGCCGTATGTCACTGGCATAGATTGTTCTCTGCTCTCTCTTCTGTCCCTGCGCTTTTGAGTAAATCCCCCTAAAACAACCGCCTTGGCAGCAAATCACAGACGAGCCCGTTAAAAGGACACAGAGATAGACCATGCACATATAGACCAAACTTTGAAGATAACATATGTGAATAGAAAGCATTGCGAGAGAGAGGCAGGGCACCGCACCTGGAGAGCTCATACAGAGGATGTCAGAGTGCAGGCGTGTCTCAATGTGTGTTTAATCGTTCATAGTAATTCTAGGAAGGGGCAGCTTTCGTTGTGTACAAGCGTGGTGGATGGATGATGGTTAATGTGGGGTTGGGTATTTCGCGAACGAACGTGGATTCTCAAGGGAATCCAGTTTACAACGCATTTCATCGAATTTTTGGTTGTGGAAACGAAACACTTCGTCAGTAGTACTGTAAACGTGATCCTGACGCGGCAAACCTGCGTCCAGCGTCAAGCAGGGCTGCGGGAGGCAAACGCCGAGCGCTAGTATTTGATTTTTCCATACGAATTTGGTATATTTTTTCAGAATCAAAATACAGAGAAGAGTCCAATCTAGGTCTGTGCACAACTTCGGGATTTGCAAAAAAAATGCAGCTGCACAGTGCCGACTTCCAACGAATTTTGCGGCCAAACACGTTTTTAATCTGAAGTCGGCGCTGCACAGCCGCATTCATTTTGCAAGTTCATGCAGAGACCTAGATCGGACTCTCCTCTACATTTTGATTCTCAGAACATATACCGAATTTGCATGGAACAGTAAAATGCTAGCGCTTGGCGTTTGCCTCCCGCAGCCCTGCTCGTGTGCTGGCTGCATGTTTGCCGTATCAAAATCATGTTTACATTACTACTGACAAATCATTTCGTTTTCACAACAACGAACTCGATGAAATGCATTGTAAAATGGATTCCACTGAGAATCCGCGTTCGTTTGAGAAATACCCAACCCCACCTGAAGGGGTGGTGGAATTATCGATAAATTTGGTACCGAACATAATCGAATTTTCCACCAGGGGGTCTAAGATCCATCACCCCTCTCGGTTTGAAACAACCAAATAACAAGTACTCACTAGTTTCCAGGTGCAACCTCCACCATCCCAGAACGCTGTTTTATAATATGTTGGGTCTTGAAGTATGATACTAAGTAGAGTCAGTAAAAAGTCAGATTAGCCTCCTTTTCAGGCTCAGTCTTGACTGGTCGGAATCAAAAATTTCAGGCTCATCGGACTTGGCTGAGTTTCTTTCTTTCTTTGATTCAAGGCTTGGGTGGGATACCAAACTGAATCACTGTGATGAAGCGCTTATTACAGCCACCGTGGCGTAGCTGGTAGGTATACCACAGTTACTGCAGAATCCCGGGTTCGAATCCCGTGAATGAAATCTCCACATTTCATCATAATCGATATTGCCCGTACGAACAACCCAACTACGAGTCTCGTTTGCATTTCATGCGGCATTTTGCTCTCCCCCCCACCGGCGGCTTCATGGTGGTGCGTCAACGTTGTCAGGTCTTGTCATGCTGTCCACAGCTTCAGTATGGTGTCGCTCAGGCATGACTTCCTGTCCATCTTGCACTTCCGCACTTGTAGGGTACCCGGGCTAGAATCTCTTGTGCTAAGCCTGGATACTCTCACACTGGACTAAATGGGTGGTGAGTACCCTATTCATCGCTTATGACCCAATTTTCAAGAGTGTAAAGATTCAGGTTCAAATTTTGGAGACTCAAACTTTAATTTTTTTGATTTTTTAGGCTCGGATAGTAATTTTTCAGGTTCCAAACACCCCGCAGATAAGTGACTCAGACAAACGCCTTTTTAAAACTACTAGTATGTCAATCCACCACCTCCTCTGAGCACTCATATGCACCATGACTACACCAAACACTTCCTGTCTTTCTTGCTTGATGATGATTGCTTTTATTACTTTCAACAGTAGTTTAGTACCCTTGATTGAGGGTCTATGTAGTTCAAATCTATGGGAATTTGAGTACTCGGTTTTAGACGGAATTGAACCGACGACCTAGCGAGTAACATTCCCTCGCTCTGACCAACTGAGCCACGCTTGCGCGTGAGGTCTTTTAACACACCCTGAAAAGGTAAATTTCCGCCATTCCCCACAACCAGAATCCACCGTGACTATGTGGAATCTTAATATTTACGATTATACTATGATTCCGTACCCGGCAGGCTTATTTGTATGTATGTATTGCTTATTCAGTCCTACTTGAGGTAGAGACAACCCGCTCCAGTGCTGTTTTAAGATTTCACTTGTCCCAGTGTTACAAGTTACCCCTCTACTAAAATCCATTCTTGGGGCCTTCTTTCCTCACGCCCCCTGCCCCCCTTCATGGATCCCAAGTCTCCCAGCTATCCTGACACCCGTACTAAGCATGTGTGATCTATTCAAGACTACACATGCGATTTCAAATTTCGTGCTTGTGTCCGCTTGTCTATCCACAGATCCAATATGATAGGAAATTTTCTTGTATGTACCCAACATATTCGATAATTCCGTCTGGTGGATCTTAGTTGTGTGTGGGGGGGTGTGGTGGTTTAAAAAGTGGATTAGTGACCAGGATAATATAGGAGTGGTGGATCTGGGTCATGAGGGGGGGGTGTGGATTGGGTCAGGGTGAATTTGGTGATTATTGTGTTTTGAGACTGGAAAATCCCAGGCCAAGTCTGAATATATACAACAAACAAATTCTGAGATCTCCAAAATTGGAACCTGGATTTTGGATCCTCAAAATCAAATTCTGAGGAACCTGGAAAATCTCAGTCTGACAAGTAAGTCTGACTCGGAGCCTGAAAAATAAGGAAAATGTTACTTGTCTGTATTGTTATGCCTTCAAATCCGCCGGACATATCTGAGAACAGCAGTCTGGGGGTGGTGGACATGGTGGATGGTTAGTGAGCGCTTAGCGTTTTGGTTTTGTACAGGGTGGAGGATGGTGATGGGGTGGAATATATTTGGTATCGTTTATTCCTTTCTTCTTTCTGTCTTGAGTGGCAAACACCCAACTTCATTACTGGGCTAAGTGTGTGTGTGTGTGTGTGTATTGCTTTGTTTTATTAAACCAATATGCACTTGCATGAACAGCATCATATTACAACACATCCACACAGCCAGGAATTTTCCGATATTCTTCCCTCGCCTGTACTCCCTCTTGCATGCTTGTGCATCATGTGAAAGACTATGCCTTTTCGCGAAGAGGCATGGTTTTTGGTTGCACGGTTTTGTCGTGGATTTTGTTTTACTGTCAGTTGTTGCATCAGTTTTAGACCTCAAGTGCAAGCGTGGTTCAGTTGGTCAGAACGAGGGACTGTTCATCCATAGGTCGTCGGTTCGATTCCGTCTAAACCCCAAGAACTCAAATTCACATGGATTTGAAGTACATAGACCCTCAATCAAGGGTACTGAATTACTGTATCGAGCACATAGAGCTTCCAGCAAAGCTACTAGACCATTTCTTACGAATTAATAAAAGCAATATCAATCAATTGAAAGTAATGAAGGCAATCATCATCATCTGTCCTGTTGAAATTCTTTTGTGCATGTTTTGTTTGATTGGGACACGTGTGGTTTTCAGAATTTCTGGTACTGACTTGTTTTTGTTGTTCCTCGATCTTTTTTAGTCTGTCTTAACACAGTTGGCGGGGAATCAACTTGTGGCCAACTCTGAGCGCGCCCACACATCTCGTTGTCGTCACCAGCTGATGAATTTTTGGCTTCGAGAATCGAACCCGGCGCTACCCAGCCCATAGTAGAACCCCAGCACTACCCAGCCCATAGTAGTGGGTCGATTCGCAATTCTTACCATGTTTTTGAGGTCACCTACCCCACCAATTGCTATTTAACAATCCCAACACTACAGTTTTATTTTTTGAGTTTCCAATCTTCTATTTATGATGCAGGTTCTCAATGCTGAGTAGCATAAGTCGGCCGAATGTATAAAACAGGTGTCGGTCTACGGATGCTCCGGCTGAGAATCGTGCTGCGAGCTGCGAGGCGGCATAATAGACACAGGGCGAGAAGCACAATCAAGATAAAGACGCTCCACCAGTCAGATGGCTGGTGGACCCGACAAGCCCGGGTGTTCATTTGAAAAGCTGTGGGATAGTTGCGTGTGCCCCCACTGCGTATCTTGACTGCGTCTTGACTGTGTCTTGACTGCGATCATCATCTTCTATATACGGATGGCAAGGTTTGGTTTCAGCGGCGCTTGAAGGCGTGCGCACATCTTACGCCCCAAGTGCTGACCTTGAGAACAACTTCTTTAACGTTGGAGGAAGCCTTCGCGTCATGGCGCAGCTCTGTTTTCCTCTTGAGAACTCTTTCTCTGTGACACTCTAAGCGGTTCGAACGGCTTCCTGCTCAGAACACCTTCTGTAGCACGAACACCTCCTTTCGGCAAGAACACCTTCTCTGCAGGCAGCAGTTCTCTTCGCGGAACAGCTTGTACTAGAGAACGGCTTCTACGAGTCTGGCGCTGCTGCATCTGAACGCCCACCGTTAGAGAACACATTTCTCAACGCACCACCTTTTGCGAGAACCCTTTCTCCTGTAAAAAGCATTCTTTTCATAGAAACCCTCCTTCTACAGAACAAGTTCTGTGACACCCGCGCCGCCGTTTGCGGTAACCCCCTGTTTAAGAACAGCTTCTCTGTCTGCTCTTCAAGAATGCTTTCTCGTCAGTACCTCGTTCTTAGAGAACAACTTCTTCGCACCTCTGCTGGGCCTCGGTACTAGCTTCGTGGTACCCCGGTAGCGTGGGCAAAGTCTACCTCACCTGTCCTCTCAGGACGCGAACACAGTTTCTTGGTACTCACATTACCACGCACGCATCTCGCTAGGGGTTATGAACATAGAAGTCTAAACACGGCAGAGATTCAGGTATCAGTATTATTGTTTACAAGGACACGTGTGTGACAACTGTATTGTAGTCTGTAAGAAAATTGGGGCGCGAGGAACCATTGTATTCCGAGGAATGTATGTGATGTGGAAATATATGATATATAGAAATAACAGTGATGGCATGACTCACAGAGAGATGTAGAGTGCATAGAACAAGAGCTTGCTTGCACACATACATACAAACACTACAGGCAGCAGACGTGACTCTCCCCTATCCATACCTGAATTGAGACATATCGGACCAAAAGTACGCAGATATGACTTACAAGTGTAGTAGATACGCTCTAGAGCTCGCTTTCCCAAGCCCCAGGCCATCGGAGAGCCCAATCCCCTTATGATCCCTGTTGCGTGTCCAGAACTTCTAAACTAATACCTAACAACAACTTATAGAACGCGCGAGACAAGAGCTCGCTTTTTACTTTTTAACGCCCAGCCCCAGGCCATCAGAGGGCCCAATCCCCTCGCGAACACTGTCGCGTGTTTTCCATACCTGAACTGAGACATCGAAACAAAAGTACGCAAATATGACTTACAAGTGTAGAAGATACGCTCTAGAGCTCGCTTTCCCAGCTCCAGAAAGTGGAGAGAACAATCTCCTCACGATCCCTGTTGCGTGTCCAGTACACCTAAACTAATACCTATCAGCAACGTATAGAACGCACGAGACAAGAGCTCGCTTTTTTACGCCCAGCCCTAGGCCTTGGAGGGCCCAATCCCCTCGCAAACACTGTCGCGTGTTTGCCATACCTGAACTGAGACATATCTAACCAAGAGTACGCAGATATGACTTACAAGTGTAGTAGATACGCTCTAGAGCTCGCTTTCCCAGCCCTAGGCCATCGGAGGGCCCAATCCCCTCACGAAACCTGTTGTGTGTCCAGTACACCTGAACTAATACCTAACAGCAACATATAGAACGCACGAGACAAGAGCTCGCTTTTTTACGCCCAGCCCTAGGCCTTGCAGAGCCCAATCCCCTCACGACTACTGTCACGTGTTTGCCATACCTGAACTGAGGCATATCTAAACTAATACCTAGCAGCAACATATAGAACGCACGAGACAAGAGCTCGCCTTTTACGCCAAGCACCTGCCATCGGAGGGCCCAATCCCCTCGTGAACACTGTCGCGTGTTTGCCATACCTGAACTGAGACATATCTAACCAAGAGTACGCAAATATGACCAACATGTGTAGAAGATACGCACCAGAGCTTACTTTTCAAGCCCTCGAACATCGGAGAGCCCAATCCCCTCACCAATCCTGAACACTCTGTCATCGCATTTGTGCTGATGACCGAAATCGTGTACTCGGGACGATAGTCTCCTGGTGAAGATGCAAACACATACTTGTGAAGTGCGGGGGTACTACCCAAGGCTGTCGACACGACAGAAATGAAAAGGAAACAAGCGAATTTTAGTAAAGAGGATGTGAACGTGATTCATACCTGAAGTAGGCCTGGCGGTATGTCGGAAACAATAAGGAAACCCACTGATCATTTCTGCAAGTCTTTGGACGTTGTTGTGTTCTTGGCACTCGGATGACGCCGAGGGATTGGGGAGTGTCACGTCTCTGCAAGTTCCAAATCAATTGGACAACACGTTCAAACCAGCCCAGCTGGAACAAACATGTTGCCTGCCCGGGCCTTACGTAATGGTAGGTGCTCTGATTGAGACCCATAGCCTGGCCTGGGATTTCAATCCACGAGATTTGCCAATGTCCAGGACCACGTCCTTCCATCGCTATCTCGTAGAATGCGGTCACGGCTCTGATGTGCAAAATGTGATCGGAGAATCGACCGGGGTGGTCAGGAGGGAATGTTTAAATGGGTCGCATTTCAACGTATTTGACACACATAAAATATAAAACCACAGACCCTTAGATCTACAACTTGTTGTTTACAGGGGATGCCCGTGGGGTGTCGTAGCACGAACAAGTGTGAACGTATTCTTGATTTATGTAACATATACTATGTACATAGATTTTACACATAATGTACATTGATGCTGTGGCTTACAAACACACATTATACAAACACGTAGGAGTACACATGACAGGGAATTACTCTGGGTGGGTGCAGGGTATGATGGAACACCATAGGGTGCAAAAAAATCCAAAAGACGACACGCCTGCCGCCGCTGCTGCTTGTATGCGTGTGCGTGTGTGCGAGGCAAATTCATACACACATGTCCGCACTCCCAATACACTCTGAACAAAACTGC
>Ga0105055_10007194_pt1 | contig 14883 bp, 10 predicted proteins | sample BON03_FD_78090 | JGI IMG/M metagenome (GOLD analysis project Ga0105055, IMG submission 78090) | Freshwater microbial communities from Lake Bonney liftoff mats and glacier meltwater in Antarctica - BON-03 | ecosystem: Environmental > Aquatic > Freshwater > Ice > Glacier meltwater | place: Lake...
CTCGCTTCGTCAGTTGTTTCAGATGTGGCTGTCCAGAATTCACCATCGATTTGTTCATCTCGTCAAGTTAATAATTCGGGAACTGCAGGTGGGACTACGCTATTTCCTTGAAAGTCGCGATCAGAGCAATCAATTTTTTATGAGCCGGTTTATAAAAACTAAACGACCCCCATCTTGAAAACGGATCTATTGTTCATGTCCGATGCCGAGAGCTTGAGTAGCATTGAGAGCGATTCAGAAGATATTGGAGTAAATGAAGCAGTGACACAGAAAAATGCTTTATTGGAGGATCATCCAGAAAAGGACGAAGAAGAAGGGGAGAGACTGGCTATTGAGAGAGAAACCCGGGAGCAGTTGTTAACAGCTGCAAGATCAGGTGAATTAGAAGAAGTTAAGGAGATTCTTAGATATGCAAGTGAAGAAAACCTTGATGTTATAGATAGTAGGGTGGAGCATCTACCTGGATGTTGTCCTGGTGATCATATGTCAGGATACAGTCCACTTATGATAGCATGCAGACTTGGACACTTGGAAGTAGTAAAAGTGCTGAAAGCCAACGGAGCCAATATGGAATTATTTGATATGAATGAGAAGTTTACAGCTCTAATGTGCGCATCTTATTACAACCAACCTGATATAGTGGAACTACTTCGCGATTGCGATCACTCCTATCAAGATGCTGTGGGCAGGACACCACTTATCGTGGCAGCGATTCAGGGACACCTCAAAGTTGTGGAGCTTTTATTGTGGGAATCAGATGTGGATTTTGTTGATATTACAGGATCAAGTGCTTTGGTTCATGCGGTGAAGGGTGGTCAGTTGAGAATTGCGAAATTATTGTGCGACTACAGTGCTGATGTCGATAAAACTGATCGCCTATGCCGAACGGCACTTCATCATGCTTCACGATGGGGGTTTTATGGATGCGTGAAACTTCTTCTTGAGAGAGGAGCTGATGTAGATACAAGGGACAGAAAAGGGTGGACACCTTTGATGCGGGCTTGTCGATACAATCATTTGGAATGCGTGCGATTAATCATCACAAAAAACCCGCTACGCAACATACGTGAAAAATCGGAAGGAAGGACAGCACTGATGCTTGCTGCGATGTATACAAACAATACTGGAATGATTTCACTGCTCCTGCTTGAAGATCCAGAAAAAGAGGACTCGGATGAACGTATTGATGTTCTCGTAAAAGATATTTATGGGAAACAGGCATTGCAAATGGCTTCTTCAGTAGGTGTTCAAGCACTCATTCGAGATATCATTGAATTATTGCCTAATGTTGAGGATTAATAAATATTAATAATAATATTGTTTATTACTAATAACTATTCTAGAACCTTCGACTCCTTGCTGGCGGGCCGGCAACTGCAGCTTTGGTACTAGCAGCTGATTTCGCTACCGACTTTGCAACCGCATTTTTAGCCTTTTCGACTTCAGCAGCTTTCTTCTGCGCTTTTGACAAGGTTCCTTTGACAAAGGCTGGATTCTTGGTCTTCATAGCCTGCTCTATCTTACTGATTAGTATCGAATTAGGCACGCCTTTTCCAGCTTCGTAATCTTGGATAATATTCGCCTTGATGTTGCAAGCAGTCGCGAGTTCTTTCTGAGTAATTCCCGCTTTGGTTCGTTCTTGCATCAGCAGTTTCTTGAACTCCATCGATATTTTCTCCACCTTTAGGTTGTCGGAGTCTTCGAGAGTGGCAAGGTTCTTGGTGGTTCCAACTTGGACGTTCCCGCCAGCTCCATACTTCTTCTCTTGGGCAAGCTCTCCTTTCCTGGCAGCCTGGTTAACAAACTGCGTCTTCGAAACCCCTGCTCCTATTTCGCCTCGCTCGTCCCATGCTACGCTATCCCAATCTTGATCACCCATCGAGAAACTTTGCAGAGTAGACCCTAAAATACGTTTAAGCACATGGAGGGTATTGAATTAGCGAGCTCTTCGAATGGATCGGTTAGACGGCGAAAACGACCTAGCGCTGCCCCTACGAACAATCTCAGCTACAATCAGCACTTAGATAGGCTGAATAACGACAAAGACAACGAGGAAATTTCAAGAGGACCCAATTCCTTTAAATGGTGGTTCAAAAACCTTGGGATTGTGTTTGTGATTTCTGGATTTTTAGCCATCTTAATGGTTTTAATTTCATACACGGTTAAAGATACCAACAGTACCGTCAATGTAAACGAGTACTGTAACTTTGATGACTTCGGCGAATGTATAACACGATTGCAAGAGTTACTTCGAGATGATAGCACGTCTTTACGCCGTCCTACTCATTTCTTCTCTTCGCTTAGTATATTTTTGGTATTCATATTCTTGTATCAAGTTTATAGTGGTAAAAAATCTTTGGGTATTGAACGACAACTTCAAAGTTTGCCCAAAACCGAGATCGATATATTCTCCAAGTCTGGAAAGAGCCGACCGAGTGCAGAAATATTTGATAAGATTGTTAGATATATCGTGGATGTTCGTAATTTGAAGTTGTTGCAAATCGACGTTCTGACCTATCCTGACCTCCGAGCTCGGAATCCGGAGGCCAAGTATATGGATTCTAATTGGGGCGTAGGCCCTAACAACCAAGAGCCCTTTTCATACCGTAATTGCGCAACAAGTTCCATTTTTCAGCTAAGTGATCTTGCAGGCTTAATTTCGCCAGAGCTATTTCTCTGGACTCACGAGTCGGCTCGAGAGTATATGGATCGTATAAAGCAGTACATGGAATCATTTAACGAATGTGAAGAGCTTGACCGACCGCCAATTACAATTGATTCACAGCTATTTAACAAGTATGTGGTTCTTTATGAAACCGCAAAGTACAGTAAACTGGATTTCACACAAGATCATTGGAATCAATTTTTGAATGCTTTCAATCATATATATACCAGCATTACTGCATTGGAGCATTTGGATACAAACTAATGCGGGACGTGGATTAAACATCTAATTATGTAAATTTTGAAACTATATAAATTCCTCTTCGCTGTCATCAAGACTCAAAGGAGGGGGACGCTCTAATAATTCCGGCGAGCAAGGAATCACTGGAGGCGGAGTTAGAACCCGATTTAGTACAGGTACTTGCAACAAAGGTTCATAAATTTGAAATGCAGGAGCAGCTTCTACTGAAGTACCAAAATCATTCGACATCGAGTCAAACACATCGGTTACACTATGGGACGATGGTGACCGGCTATTGTGATCAATACTTCCATGAATTGTTTCGTATTTAACGCCGCTGTCTTGAACACGTGATTCATTCGCTTGAGACAGCTCACTATGGCCCATGGTAGAAATACTGGAAGCAGAAAAGTTCTGCGGAAATTCAATAGAGGCAGCAGTTTGATCTTCAGTTGGTGGCTGATCCAAATTAGAGTGATACATTGGTGTTGATTGGTCAAATATACCCTCTGAAGAATAATGTTGCTGATCAAATACACCCTCTGAAGAGTCATGTTTCTCGAATGATTCTGAAGGTGGTGGTTGTTGATCAAATACACCATGATTGATAGTATCTGTTGGTGGTTGGTTGAATCCCTCAGTAGGTGGCTGATTTAAATCAGAGTGATGCATTTGAGTTGGTTGGTCAAATACACCTACTGAAGAATAATGTTGCTGATCAAATACACCCTCTGAAGAGTCATGTTTCTCGAATGATTCTGAAGGCGGTGGTTGTTGATCCAATACACCATGATTGATTGTATCTGTTGGTGGTGGAATGAATCCCTCCGTTGGTGGCTGATCCAAATTAGAGTGATACATTTGTGTTGATTGGTCAAATATACCCTCTGAAGAATAATGTTGCTGATCAAATACAACCTCTGAAGAGTCATGTTTCTCGAATGATTCTGAAAGCGGTGGTTGTTCATCAAATACACCCTGATTGATTGTATCTGTTGATAGTTGAATGAATCCTTCAGTTGGTGGCTGATCCAAATTAGAGTGATACATTTGTGTTGATTGGTCAAATATACCCTCTGAAGGATAATATTGCTGATCAAATGCACCCTCTGAAGAGTCATGTTTCTCGAATGATTCTGAAGGCGGTGGTTGTTGATCAAATACACCCTGATTGATTGTATCTGTTGATAGTTGAATGAATCCCTCAGTTGGTGGCTGATCCAAATTAGAGTGACACATTTGTGTTGATTGGTCAAATATACCCTCTGAAGAATAATATTGCTGATCAAATGCACCCTCTGAAGAGTCATGTTTCTCGAATGATTCTGAAGGCGGTGGTTGTTGATCAAATACACCATGATTGATTGCATCTGTTGGCGGTTGGTTGAATCCCTCAGTAGGTGGCTGATTTAAATCAGAGTGATGCATTTGTGTTGGTTGGTCAAATATACCCTCTGAAGAGTCATGTTGCTGATCAAATACACCCTCTGAAGAATAATGTTGCTGATCAAATGCACCCTCTGAAGCGTCATGCTGCTGACCAAATACACCCTCTGAAGAGTCATGCTTCTCGAATGATTCGGAAGGTGGCAGCTGTTGATCAAATACACCATGATTGATTGCATCTGTATGTTCTTGTTGATCATCAATAGACCTCTGATCAAACAAACCTCCATCTTGATTGAATACGCCATCCTGCTGACTACAACGCTCTACAGGTTGAGGATTAAAAACAGCTGGCGATCCTGGTCGGTTGGATTCATCAATGTGGTGCGAAATGCGTTGAGCAACAGAAACATGCTGCTGATCAGAAACACCCGATGGTTGAGATAAAAAGTCTCCATTCATTCCTTCAGATTGATAGCCAGCCTGAGAACAAGTCTGCTCTCCGAATTGGGAACTAGTCTCTCCATCGTAATTTTGAATTCTAGTAACCTCGGATCTACCGGGGGATGAACCGTGAGAAACTGCTCGGTCTACTATTGGATTTGTGTTTTGCTGCGGAATACTAGAATCATTTCGCGGAGCATGATGCAAATTTGATTGCTGTCCTAAAACTTCCTGATCGCCGTAGCTTCCTTGAACATTCGACATGTGATTGTTTCCTGGACCACTGTTGGAAGCAGGCTGACTTGCAGGATTAAAAACTTGAACTTTTGAAAATTGACTCGGTGGAGCGTATACTGGCGCTCTATTTTGTGATTGCTGCGGTACACTTGAATTTGTGGCCGCATTGTAGCCCACGTATCTCCCACCTGCCTTGGCAAACGGACTGGCAGCAGGCTTGGAGTAGACAGGTGGAGCCTGAGTAGGAGGAGTCGAACCACGAGAATCGATAGGTCTATAGGCAATGTTGTTCCCGTATTGGGAAGCAAGTTCTGGGTTTCCTACGGTGGTAATGAACCCATCCGGTTTGATTGTCCTTCGAGGCGCTGCGTCACTTTGAGAATGTCGATACACCTTCGAGCTCATAGGTGGAGTCGATGAAGCAGGAGGCGGAGTGTACGGACGATTCTGTTGAGCTTGAATCATTGCCGGAGGCGCACTGTATGATTGCGGTGGGTGATGAGGTATCCCTGGAAAGTTAGTCGGAGGGGCGGCAGAATGCACGGGAGGTGTAGCGGTCTGAGGAGGACTTTGACTATATCCTGTCTGTGATGTAGCATATGGCTGGTATGAAGCCCCTCCACTTGGGGGAGGAGCAAGATTCGCCAATCGCTGTGCTTGCAGCGTGGGGTCTAAGGTCGCTCCAGCCATCACAGGGGCTGTTCCGGTACGTTGCTCCTCACTAAACATGAGCGGCATTAGAAACTGACGAACACCAAAACCTTCTGCTAAATCATAAGGAGTCTTTCCCATATCATTCTTACAAATGGGACTGTTTCCAAGACTGACGAATAGCTGGACAAGGTCCATGTGACCACCTGCTGCAGCATAGTGCAAGCAGGTATTATTGCGCTGACCAACAGCCATAGGGTCTGCACCCAACTCAAGAAAACAATCCACAATATTCCTACGACCTGAATATACTGCCGAGTGTAAACATGTATTGCCGTTCGAGTTCCTTCGATGAACATCCCACTTGCCACTCGAAAGATACGATTCCACCTGAGTCAAGTCTCCTGCCGAAATACCAGATAGAAATCGCTCCTCTTCTGTTGGTTCTGGAGCCACGATATTCCAGAGCTCGTTGGTTTTGTTTTGAATAAAACCGAACATCAGACAAGTGCAGATAGTGAGATCGCGTAGGGCTCAACGAAAAAAAATAAACACAAAAAAAATTGAATTCCCACCCTAAGGCCTAAGAACAAAAAGGATACGGTTGTATCTGGTGAAAATATAATCGAATATTTATTAATTTTAGAATACAAAAGGCAATCATCTATCAGCGAATTAATCTGTATGGATCGACAAGCATCCCTAGAAACCCAAGTTTATTATCAAGATATATACGAAGCCAAGCTTCGTGGTAGTGACACTAGAGTTGGAGGATTACATACAGAAGAAACGTATTGCGGTCCTTTGTCCACCTTCTTGGGTTTTCTGTTTCCATGTATAGTTTTATGCCCAGTAGATACTAGAATAACATTTTCCGAGCAATCATAAATATTTTTAATATAGAAATTATTTAATGAAAAGGAAATCAAGGTTGTATTATCGATCCATCGTAAGAAACAAGATTCCCGTGGTAAGTCTCCTTGTTTAGAGAAACAAAAAGAAGGTTGTATATTTGATGCGAAGCTTTTTCAATTGAAAACACTTCGTGTGTTATTGACCCTGTGAAAGGTTTTGAAAGACTTGTGTCAACAGTGCCTGGATGAATCCCGAAACAAACCGTATTCTTCTTTAATCGTGTTGCTTCAATGGCTACGCATTTGTTAAACATATTTTGAGCAGCTTTTGAACCTCGATAGCTATACCACGAACCTATTTTGTTGTCACTTATGCTTCCAACTTTCGCAGACAGGTTTACTATAAATGTATTTTCCAGCTTACTATCTAGAATATTCTCAGTGATTGCCCACTTGGCCAGCAGGAGAGGACCTAATGCATTCACGGCGAAATTCTGCATGGCCCAATCTACTTCGATGTCTTTCAGCCTCCTTTCTGGTTTTCCTTTGCTTTTACCACCGTCATGTAACAACCCTACGGTGTTCAGTATCCCTGTGAGATTACCTCCTTCACTGACTATTTCTTTTGTGATGCGGCCTATACTCTTGTCGTCACAAATATCCAAGTCTTTGAATTGAACACGACCTGGAAATGCTTCTGACATTCTTTCAGATTCTTCCGTTCGACTGTTACGAGCACTTATCCAAAGCATTCCCGAAGGATTTCGTTCCAGGAATGCTCTTCCTACACCACATCCAATACCCCGACTACCCCCGACTACCCAGAGCTTCATTTTGCAAGATTTTGATTTCGTCTTTCTAAGAACAACGAATGATTTTTTTAAAAACCGTTCTCGTGCAATCTAGTAAAAGATTTTTGTTATGTTGTAAAATAGCGTTTACCAAATCGCTTGAACTGACTGAACTCGAACATATTCAAAAACTCAGTTGAAAATTCAGCAGGCATGAAATATTGAAATTGGTTGTTGAAGCACCACTCGATTGTGTTGTAGAACCAAATTGGAAATTGAAATAAATCACAAATGAATTCACGTCAAATATCAGCCGCAGATCTTGTAGACAAAGTGGAACGGGGAGATCCAGAAGAAACGGAACTTGAATTGGTCAGCGAGTCTTATCGAAATATTTTTGGATTCTGGCTTATGGGTCTCTTGAATAATAGCGTATACGTTATTATGAATGCTGGAGCAAAGTATATATCAGCTGGCGGTGTCGGTTTAGTCTATACTGCAAATATTGCTCCTGTATTTCTTGTCAAAGCCACTTTACCATATTGGTATCATAAAGTTTCTTACAACACTAGAATCATAATGGTGGCAGTTTTGAATGCTGCTTGCTTGCTGCTGGTTGGGCTATCCTCAGATGATGCACTGGGAATTAAACTCTTTGGTGTTGCAATCGGGGCTTTCGCATCAGGACTCGGGGAAGCAACTTTTCTTGGGTTCACAACCAAGTACAATCCCAAACAGTGTATCACAGCATGGGCTTCAGGAACTGGTTTTGCTGGGGTGTTTGGCTATGCATGGAACGAACTTTGGATCAGCGGAGCTAACCTTAATTTCGCCCATACTGTTTTGACTGGCCTGGTGCTCCCCGTGGTGTGGCTGCTGGTATTCTTTTGTATGCTTACCGAGTCCACCTCTAATGTTGCCTGCACTGAAAGCACCAAAGCTCCAAAGATGACGCTCAAACAAAAATCGGTTTTCATCGTTACTCGACTTTGGGCGTATATGTTACCGTTGGTGGTGGTGTATTTCAGCGAGTATGCTATGCAAACGGGAACGTGGTCCTCAATAGGGTTTCCTATTACAAGCACTGCTTCTCGAAATCAGTTCTATAGTTACGCTGGTTGGTGCTATCAAGTTGGGGTGTTTCTTTCTCGTTCCAGTGGCTCTGTCGTTCGAATTAGTAAGGTGCAACTTTGGTTGATGCCTACAATCCAAGCACTTCTTTTGGCATTTTTCAGTCTTAACGTCATCTATATGTTTTGGTTCAACTATGGGTTGCTGGCTCTTTGCTTCCTTGCTGGAGTTTTAGGCGGTGCTGTGTATGTTCATGCATTTCTTCTCATTTCCAGAGAAATTGAGCCGGAAAATGTAGAATTTTCTCTCACTTCCGCATCCATTGCCGACACATTTGGCATTCTGTTCAGTGATATCGCTGGAATTATGATTCGTAAGTTTTAGTTTCTATTCGAGACCTGTTTCTGATTTTTTAAAATGAGTAGAAGGCTGCTTATATGCGCAACATTCGCTAGTAGATTGTAGTCTGACTTCCGAAGGAATCATTTTGTGCACACCGCCTGTATATCAGTGTGGGGGAAATTTCAATACAACAGGAAACCCAGCGTTTCTATAATTTATTCAGTCTTCATTGTATTTACCAGGTTTACTGTTCAGCATTCGAGTTCCCAGGTTATTTGTCAATTATTATACAAAATAGCTCATATCTTAATTAAGTACCAATAAAATATTTAGTTTGTAAACTGTTTCAGAATTGATTAGTTGTTGAAGGTGTATTATTCCTTTTTTCTTTCACACTAGCATGGTACTCTATATCAAGCCGAGCCCCCAAAGATGTTCTCGCGGGTGCCTAAAGAGACCAAACCAAAGTTTCTTGATTCTTGCGAATTCTCTTCACTAGTCTGCAGACTTTCAAGTACTACCAAGTTGTACATATGTATTTTTAAAAAGAGAAGTGCATCTTTTATCCTTTCAAACGTAGAATTCTGATTATTTAGCCCCCCTCCATTCCCTCACTGCCATTGACTCTGGACGGACGTCGGAGTATTGTTAAGACCCATTTCGGCTTTATCTGATGGAAAATTCAGCCGCATCTCGCAAAAAGAATAAACAGAAATGGGGCGGTCAAAGGAAACAAGTGATGAACGAATCTGATTTTGCGGTGAATGCGAATGAAATACGACAAAGAGAGCGTCTTGAGTCATCTTCAGGCGAGGACGAGGAATTCGTGAGTCAAAAAGTACAACCGCGAAATTTCCCTCCTGTAGAAACATTAGAAGACGATTTCATTGATGACTTGGAAAAAATTTCCTTGTCAAAGAAGCAACAAGCCTTTGTTGATTCTTTGGAGGCCGGAAAAGAAGAGGAGAGATTGATCGCTATGGGTCTTACTGAAGAGTCTGCTGCTGATTTAGATAGGCTTTCAGAGGTGAAGGAGGAGCGTGAAAGAGCCCAGCGACGGCGAGAGTTGGAAGGTAAAAAGAAAGATGAGCTCAAGGCAAAAGCGCTTGAGAGAGCAGCAGGGTTAGAAAGTAAACTAAATAGCAAAAAGGGAGGCAGGTCCAAAAAGAAGAAGAATTAATAAGTCAAGTATTAATGTATAAGTTTAAAATTTAATTAAATTGGAAATCAATGTAAAAGTTGATACAAATTTAAAATTCAAATTGGAAATCAGTGTTGATTGGGTAGACCATTTGATCTGATTCCCCATGGGCCAGGCACCCAGCACCTCAGAGGTTCCCTTTAGCATGGATCTTTTTATGCAATCGGAGGAGATTCGGAGACGAAGACTTAGAAAGCGTCTGGGTACTACATTGGATGCCCGGCCTGTCAGAAGGCTTCCTCTCAATTTCTTTGACGATGAGAATCCTCCAAGCAGCAGCGGAACATTGGGAAATGATCCGGAAGCGGCGCTAGATATGAAGTTATTAAAGACAATCGGTGTAAAGGTCAGAGGCCAAGGTGAAGACTTTGGCAATAGTTATATTACCAGGAAAGACAAACTAACAGAGAAGGAATTAATAAAGGAAGCTGATAATGATGATGTCGACGAAGTGGAAGAAGATGATGCGGATGATATGTTTTTGAAAATGCTGGAACATTTTGAAAATAAAATGGGAGGGCCGTTGATTCTAGCATCTGAGATGTCTGCAACTGGCAATAGATTGGCTTCTTTCAAAGGAGTAGTCGCGGAATGCCGCATCATTGAAACTCCGATACCTTCCTTTACCAAACCTCAGGATTTTGATTTAATGACAAAATTCAAACATCCAAATATTCGCCAAGTGCATTTTGCAGAATTTAATGACAGTGTCTCCTTTATTGTGTGCGAACAAGTTCACTTATACTTGACAGACTTCATTGTATCACAAGGAGGAAAATTCACGGTAGAATTAGGACTTCGCTTTGCATTTCAACTATGCATGGCGTTGAGGTATATTCACGAAGATCTCAATCAAGGCCACTTTGGAGTCCTCATGTCATCTATTCTTGTAGACGATAAATCGCCTCCAAATATCAAACTCGATGACTTTCTTATTTCATCTCAGCTTCATGCCTATTCTGGGGATTTCGTCCCTGAAACTTCAGGTACATTCCAATCCGTAGATGTTTATATGTATGGACTCGTTTTATACGAACTTTTACTTCATCGATCCCCTGAAGATAATAATGCTCCAGACATGACAGATATTCCTGAACAGTTCATGAGTGTTCTGCAGTTGTGTTTTGCCCCTTCGGCTGACCGTCCACCGATGAAACATATAATGAAAGTTCTTCGTAAAGTGATGCTGGATCTGAATCGGATAAAGCCAATCCAAGTCGCCGAAAAAGAACGTTGGCTTGCCAGTTATCACTATACTCAGCTTTACTGTTGTTTGAGCATTGATTATCGTGAATTTACTCCGATTCAATTGGACTCTTGTCTCGTTGAATTCTCACCTGGTGTAGTTATTGACACTATTTCGAAAACTTTGTTTTTATGCAAATTTGATATCCCGTTAATGACTAGTGATCCTATGAGATCCATTGGCACTGAACATGGCAGGGTGCTTCTTTTCGACTACTTTGACGGCATTCCACTCGATAAAATTCAATTTCCAGATATCTCCATTCGAAACTATTTGGTAAAATGGATTTTTGTGAGTTGCATATTCGCCATTAGTCCTACTCAAGACTTGAAAATCAGCCCCAGCTCTATCTATGTCGGATTTGATGGAACTATTCGTTTTACCGGACTGTGTAATCCTGCATTTAAGCGACCTATTGACAAGTTTCAAGATCATGTTTGGAGCATCGCAGCCGCGATTGTTTATTGGATTTGTAAATTAGTCCCTCCTGCGGATGACAGTTATGAAAGCTACCTGGAAACGGTCTCAAGTGTCTTGGAAAACACCCATGGTATAGAATCTTCTTTGGTCTGTTTGCTGCTCCAGTGCTTGGTCTCCAATGCCGAAAGACCTTCTCGTGAAGACATTCTAAACTCCTTGTCGTGCTGCATAGACCAAAAGACCTTTTTCGACTCCATCAACGTGCCAATGCCACGAAACGTGGCGACTATCAAATTATGTGCACTTCGATTGAAATGTAGATTGTTGCGATTTCAACTTGGAGTGTTACCAACCCTCCGTATTGAATCATCCCGAGACAATATCTCCGTTATTGCATCAAAATTGTCTAGTTTATCTTTAGATCATCTAAATGAAGCCGTCAGCGCGACGTTGACATCTAGTTCTGCGAATACTACCATCAACTACGAGAGTCCAGGGATAATGCGGGTATGTGAGCGTATAGGGATTCCTGTCTCAAAAGAGGAAAGCCCTTTGTGCAAAATATTGATAGTTCGTGGAGATAGATTCGCTGATTTATTTCAGCTATCAATATGTCTTTGCAGTAGTGATGTAGTGGCCTTTATTTCTTACCCTTCTGGTGATGGCGAAATACAAATGGAACAACGGGAGATTTTATTTGCTGCATTGTCTATCGTATCGATTGCTACCATCACTAGAGGTGTTTCCAAGCTACCATTGAAGTCTTTGATGAGTGCATTTACAAGTTCTTTTCATAGAAAACGCCAATTGACTGAGTTTGGTATCAAATACGACGTGTACTTAGGATTAGCAACAGAAGGCGACGGGTCTAGAGAGCTGCATTCCCAAGTGATTGAGAATTGGTTTGCTACGAAGCCACCTGAATTGGTCCTTGCAGTATCCAGCTATGGCAAGAGCAAGGGTTACTGGGAACGCACTGTAAATTTGGAGCTGCATTCTAAAGTTCTTTTCTATGTGATTCCTGACGATGCATTTGCCTATTCGTTGTTGATAAGAGCAACTATCTATATACTCTCTGGGAAGACGGTAATAGTGGTCATGAACCATGACAAGAGTCGGTTGACCAGCCACCGAGCCGAGTTTCTGAAAGTTATTGAACCTTTTCAAAGTGAAAACCTGTCTCTGTACTTGATGGACGAATTGGAAGATGCAATTGAAATGGCGATCGATTTGTCAAGTGGAAATGATTCGACTACCAATCATCTTGCACGAAGCAACTCGAGGAGACCAAGTTCAACGGTCCCTCAATTTGAAAGTGCTTTGTACGATACTGAGTTTCTATTGCACGACCTCGCTGCATCAGGAGTGTCACTGGAAGAAATACCTGATTTGTACCTGCAACATGTTGCAGCTATAAAAGATAGTTTGCAGCAATTTGAAGGGGAGTTCACATTGCCGCGCATTTATCCACCAACCATTCAGCAAGATATGGATGCGGTTTTACCGATGCAGCTGGTCCCTAAGAAATGAATTTTTCACTTTATTCGTACCTTAATTAAGATTCCTGCTTCAAGCGCCAGATAGACCACGAATTTCGAGCAAGGACTGCAAAATGATTGGAGGTAAGAAGCTGCAATTTCAGAGGTTCAATTGAATTGGATTTGCTCCAACCAACAGCCACATTGTTTTGATATAGGATCACTTGACCCTTTTTGTCCAGTATTACCACCATGTCCCTGTCACAGCTAATGGAGATGACTGGATTCTTGGGTATCTCTTTCAAGTCTGTTCCCAAGCTGGAAGTCTTTAACGAATTCGAATCGAGTCTCTCTACTTGACCGTTTTCAAAGCCAACGAATATCGATTGATATAATTGAATGGCGAGACTGGAAACGGGAGACACACCGCGTTGTACGAGAAAGAGTGCAGCTCCACAAGGAGCCATGACTACATGATCCTTTGCTTTTGACTCTCCATATACGTCTAAAGGCAAGTCCGCCACATTGTCGCTCTTTATAGTTGCACGATCGATCCACTGTTGGATCTCGTCGATCATGGGAGCTTTAGGTAAAACCATTAACACTACTTCTCCGGAACTCATCCCTAGAACGAATGTATCATCGTCAAAAGCAGTAATGCAGGTGAGCACTCTTCGGGAGGTGTTTAGATTTGCAGATACATCACGGGAGGGAAACTGTCGTGGTACCGGTATTAGCACACCCACTTGTAAGACCCACATGTTTTTCAAATCAAAGTCAATGCATCGAACGAAATCTTGAGTAATTAGGAGAATTCCACTTTGGGAAAGTGAGCAAGTTGGGTACACTGAAGTATTAGAAAGATGCTTTTCAACGCATATTTCTGAACTTTTAATCCAACGACTTCCTTCGTTTTCCATATCTAGTTTCATGGAAAGGATGTCAGCTCCAGGGTCATAAACTTCCCCATCGTTCTCCCTGTCCAATTCTTCAAGCTTGTGTTTTAATACTTTCTGTTCTGGTTCCAAAGTAATTTTAGTTATGTATCCCATTCCACTTAGTGTGGAGACGAATATGGATATCGTGTACGAATGTGAATGAAGACGTTCACTAACAATACAGCAGCAAGAAATAATGTCCATCGATTCAGATGGGGGCTCTTTCGTAAGAGGTGTGCAGTCCACTAGACTTGGTCCCTTGCAAAAGTCATGCCGGTCGAACAAATCTTCGCGGGTGCGCCACACGCATAAATCCCCATATGAACTCACCGTGATCAATATTTCTAATTCGGGTATTCGTTTGGCTAATATTGTGTTTCCAATACTTGACCCCGTGGTGGCAATGAATTCTGGAGCATTTTTACGGAGTTGACGAATGCTATCATAATAAGAATGAATTGCATCTAGATCTCGGTTGACTACAGCTTTATGATTTCTCTCTTCCCGCTCTATTTCTCGTTTAAGTAACTCATCGAATCGATTCTTCTTTTCTATTTCCTCGCGAACTCTTTGCTGCAACAAGTGCTCGTTATACTGTTGACGCCAAATAGTTTCCTGTTCGGCTTCAAGTATATTTCCCTCTATGTTTTCAACAGTGGTAGATGCGACTCCATTACGCGCAGGACTTTGATTGTCGAACATCAAATAAAAATCAACAATATTTTAACCGTTTTATCGAATTTGTTTTTTCGAACAAACAGTAGATAATTAAAATTTAAACCCCCCAAATGGATCCACCTACAACAACTATTAAACTTTTGAAATTCGAAATATGGCGACATAATATCTCTGAAATAATCTTCGAACATTGAAGATGAGGAACTCTTAAAATTTGTTTTGAGAAGCGAGACCACATCAA
>Ga0105055_10007199_pt1 | contig 14879 bp, 11 predicted proteins | sample BON03_FD_78090 | JGI IMG/M metagenome (GOLD analysis project Ga0105055, IMG submission 78090) | Freshwater microbial communities from Lake Bonney liftoff mats and glacier meltwater in Antarctica - BON-03 | ecosystem: Environmental > Aquatic > Freshwater > Ice > Glacier meltwater | place: Lake...
AGGATTAACTATTTCAAGTATGAATTAATATTAAACTAGACAAATGTGAATTCTAAATGAATGGTTCCAACATCCAGAACCATTCATTGATGTTAAGTGAATATTTATATAATATACAATATATAGATATTACTATATCATCTAACTCAATATACTTGCAACTTAATAATACTCGAATGTTCTCTTCTCTTCAAGTTAATAGTGATTGATATAGCATTGTAAACATCACTTTGATTTTGGTTGTGCTTTTAACTAAAATTTGAATTTAAAGAATTTGTTAATTGTTTAAAAAGTTAAACCATGATTCGAAAGCTTTCCATTGTGCTAGATTTCCCTACTACTAGATTTTTTGCACGGATAAATCGTTTGATATGTGTCCTTGGGAAACGGTTGTTTCAAATTTGGTTAGTCAATATGTGACTGTTTTACTAACGGACTGTTGCTGCTAAATTCCTCGAATATCTAACACAAATTTATATCACCTGATTGTACTTTAGCCACAGCCTTAAGATAAGCTTCTCCAGCAGTTTTCTCATCCTTGAAGTATCCGACATGTTTCCTAACCCCTTTAACTTTAATCTGTACCACCCATTTTTGGGTTCGTTTGTACCAGCACACACCTTTGAACTGCGAGGTGAGTTGTCGATTAGAGGAAGCTTTAGTTTCAGTTCTGGTCTTTAGTTTTTTGGATTCGTTGAATAATCCAGCAGCAGTCTCATCAAAGTCAAGGGCATTTGACCAAGTGCGCTTGCGAGTCACAAGTTTATCTTCAGGAAACATGCTTGATTCATCAATGAATCCAAACGAACTTTGCTTTGGACTTGAAATATCATAAAAGTAGTCTGAATAGTCGTATGGTTGAGAATAAAAGGTGTCTTCGTGATGAGTGGTTTCTGAATCGTAGTTTGATTCTTCAGAAATAATCATGAAGTTGTCTTCGTCGCCGTAGTATCCAAACGCATCTGGGATATCAACAATCATTTGTAGTGTTTGAGTTTATTAAAGAGTTACTGGTTTGGTAATTTTGAATTTTACAATTTTTTTCTATAATCTCATGATCGTTTTCAACCCTATCTTCACAACGGGGTGTGAGACTGCTATTGTTACGTATAGAAAACCCCTAGGGACAATAGAAATTTGGAATAACATGTTTCGAATTTCAGCCTGTTTTTCACTTTGAATCACCACCTTTAAAAAAAACACGTGCCCGCCCGGATTTTTTCCATCGGTCTACCAGAGATTCCATGTAGAAGGCGGTCAATATTCAATCTCCTTTTCCTTAATTAAAATAAACAGCAAACTTTGGAAGACACAATTTATTGATGCACGCGAAACGAAATAGCCCCCCACAATACAGTTTTATAGAAAACAATAGACGGCCACTACCACAATTTGAAAATACACACAAACTATCTAGATCTGTATCGCAGGACCAGCTCCATTAATTCTTGTATTATTGAAGTTCATTGGTCTTTATGGATCATTCTTATAAGAATTGGAAATATCTCTGTTTACCATTTGTTCATTTTTGAACTGAGTCATACAGTGTATGTCCGGCGTTGCGAAACACGTGCAGGTCTATAGGCTGCATTAATTTTTATTTTCAGAGATAGCCAGGATACAATAAAAATGGATCCAGAAATCAGTTAAACTTCTCGATTCATATCAATTCGAATTCTGCAACTCGAGCTTAAAAGTATTCTCTCAAATGATTCTAAAGTTAGATAAATATACTACAGCAGGAGATGTTTCTAGTTAAACTCCGTTGGCTCTTGTGCCTACCTTGTTTAATCTCTAAACAAGCTCTTTCAACATGGTTTGCATGGTTTGTCCTCACTTGGCCCACTTGCAATTTTAATTCTTTATTCAGTTCGAAGGCGTCCGAAGATTTTCGATGCTCCGCTTCCATTTTAAGCATTTTGATTTTCTTTCTTCCTTCCTTTGCTTCAATTTTATTCTTGCTTCCCCACTCTATCTTTTCCATTTGAAGTTCGCGACTTAATTGTTTCAAGGAGTCTCTTGATGATATTCGGGACAGGCCATTAATACTCTGTATCAAGCTCAATGTTCTGTCACTCGACGAATAGTGAGAAGACCTTTTTTTTCGGTCCATTTGCGTCAGCACGCAACTCGATGCCATAAAATAGAATAAATACCGCGCTTAAAAAAATGCTTTTTGTTGCATTTGTCACCGCGATTGCTTTTGCCAATGCAAGCCCTTTCAATCCGCACATTTTCCCTGGTCGCGGTAGTTTCTTTGAAGGGTGGTATTGGCGTCACATTGACCATGTGAACAACCGCAGCGTTGCAGTGATAATGGGCTCGTTGGGTGAGGGCGAATTCACGCAATCATGGGCAGCCATGCTGTACAACGACAACGGAAAGGTTGAGACAGAACAGATTTTTCCCGGTAACGCTTCAGTTGGACTGGGTCCTTCAAGAATTCTGCCGGTATCTCGGGATCCGGGCTTGGTGCTACCCGCAGACTTCAGATACAAATCGCAAGCAGGTTTTTTCGACGTTGTCGACGACAAGGCTGAACTGGAAATGCAGTTCCCTAGCTGGAAATTCAAAGGCCAGGTCACTGGTCGACGTGTTCCCTGGTCTGAGAAGAAACCTAATGGTGATGGTCCGGAAAGTTACCTCGCTCATCTCCAGGCACTTTTACCATGCCACTACTTTGTTCACTCGCTCGCTAGTGAAGCGACATATACGCTTGAATCGAGTGTTGGGAAGAAGGATAAACAAGGCAAGGGCTTCGTTCACTTGGAGACCAACTATGGACAAGCGTTTCCGAGTGCATGGGCGTGGGGCGAAGGGGTGTCCTTTGATGGTGAGACCCAATTTGTGTTCACTGCAGGTAAATTCACCATTGGCGGAATTAACGCAGCAAACTTTGCTTTTGCATTTCGGTCTCCTGAGCGAAATTTGACATTTCGCTCCCCTGACTTAAATCAGTTCGCGATGAACGATCAGGCTTGCAAAGGAGTGTTACGCCTGGAAGCCTATGATATCATGCACAAAGTAGTGCTCGATCTAAGTGCTGAGATAAGCACCTTTAGCCAGCCTTTGTACTTTCCTACTCACAGTGGTTTCAGTAATCATCCTGGATGTGTCGAGTCCTTCTCAGCACATGGCGTCGTATCTGTCTACGGGCCTTTGGGGAATTTGTTGCAAAAGAATCATTTTCCGCTTTCTGCATTAGAATTTGGCGGGAAATATATGTGCGGGAGAAAGTTGGACGAGCTCACTGAAATTGTATAAGTAGCAAATTTAAAATACAGAGGAGAATAAATTAATTGTCGAAACAGAAACCACAACAAACAAATTGATTTCTACCCAACACTTTTTTAGAACCTGACTATGTCGTTTACAAGTGAAGAATCATCTGCTTTTCGTTCCAACCAGATTCACCGACTTAAACGTAATCACACGATGCTTCTTTTTTTTACAGTCACGCTTGGGGTTTGAACAGATTTGCTCCTCCACCTGATGCTGCAACTAGTACTACAGAAGATGGTACACGTGATAATGATACAGATGATACATCACTTAATCATATACTGCGCTTACTCCTTATAGCCGTGAATGATGAATGCTCCTCATTATCTGCTTTGAGAGGACATGGCGAAATCATTAAGAAAATATATTCTGTCCTTCGTTTCTCCTGGAATAATGAACTAGAAACTGTTGGGGTTTTTGTCTCATCAATCGCAAAAGGGATAAGATTTCCGGCTCCTACAGGAATTAACGTGAACATGATGCCTTTCATATATGGGGATAAATCTTCTTTACCAAAAGAACCCAGTTCGCCTCGCCAGAAACATTTACTACTTGACAATTCAGGAAAGTATGATTGAAGAAGAATGCGTGACTCAAAGACGCCAAGGTCTTCACACAGAAACACCTGGTTGTGTGTGCATTACTGATACGGAAACCAATGGAGGAGAATGGCAACATGTGACGAGCCCGCCGACTACAATTCGGTGGGGCAGAGGTTCCTTCGACACGACAGGTGCAAATGGTCGATTCGTTGGAGGATTGTTTATGGCTTCATCCGTGGGGAAACCAACGAGAGTTTGGAACGCTAAAGTAAAAGATCCTGCAGTGGTTGGGCGCCTCGGAAGTGTAGAACATATTCGACCTGCATTAGGAAATGGATATGTTTTGAACTCCGGTGAATTGGTATGGATGACGGATTTAACACCGCATGAAGCTCTTCCACTGAAAAAAGGGACGTATCGACAATATTTCAGGCTTGTTACAGATGATATTAGTGTTTGGTATTCGCAGCACTCCACACCGAATCCTCTCGGGATAGAACCGCCAAAATACATACGAATTATTCGCACCAACAAATTCGAATAGGTTTATCATTCACACCTTATTATTAGAATAGTGATGCGTGGAAAACAGGGTGCTCATCAATTTCTGCTTGGATATCATGTACATCGCTCAAGAATCGTTTGACTTTTTTGTTTGTGATTTTGTTTATTGTTCTTTCCATATTTGATTTAATTCTGTTTCTATGCTTTCATCAATAAAATATATAAGAAAAAAGTGTAGATGAAAGATTTTAGTGTTTAAATTTTATTGGCAATTGTATTTTGATAATAGAACTAGGCTTTTTTGCATCTGCCATGACGATGTCTGCCGTTGCAGGAGTCACATGGTCGGTTGGGACACTTACCAGCGACTAGCCCGCAGTTCTCCCCTAGCGAATAGCAGAAGTGGCATGTACTTCGCTTCCGAAGCATGGTGTACGATTTGTGAGGGTAACTCTCTTGAGAGGTTTTAATATTTTTGGTTTTGAATGTTTGATCTTCCTCACTTTGACCAAGGAAATTATGATTGGGTTTATGAGGATTGACCGACATACCATACAAAATGTTGGTTGCCACTTTTTCCCCAAGGTCAAAATCAGTCCACAACTCCCACACTATTACATTTCCATTTTGCATATTTAACACCTACGACACTTGAAAGGTAGGTTGAAACTACACCACGAGCACCAGCAGATCTCCCGAATATAGATTTCAACGATACAGTCAACAAAAAAGTTCCGAGAATTTAGTCCCACGACAATCAACGTGCTCCAGTTTCTGCGATAAAGCGATATCAATGATTGAGGGGGAATGGGTGGTCAGCGTAAACAGGACTTGGAAAGTAACTGTAATCAATGTACTCAACCAAAAAGTAAGCTAGAGAAGAGGAGTGGTGGGCAACGAATCGAAACCAATAATTGATGGGATGAATGCTTGATATTTAGGTCCCCTCGTCTATTTTTTGAAAACGTGGAAGAATGAGTGCAAGGATTGTTGATGATTGCGGGCTCACAATTCTATGGCACGATAAAAACGGTAGCACTGAGCTGTTCAGCTCGCTTACCGGTAATACCGTTAAGTTGCGACGGAAAGATCCAATGGATAAACTTATTTTCTCGTTGGATGCTTATGATAAGTTTGGAAAAGCGAAAGAACAGTTGGTTATGGGGAAGTGGATCACAGGTGTTTCATTGAGTGAAGACGAACAGACGATTTCAATAACCCGTCGTGATGATGCTTTGCCTATGGAAATACTTTCAAAAAAAGGTCTCAAGAGTTTCTACTCGGAGTTACTGGCCATTCTTCCTCCCGATTCTTCTATTCAGAAACCTAAAATTTCGAGGACAGATGCACCCTTCGCTGGCTCTTTAACAGCTGTTGTTCAGAGTAAATATTTTAGTTCCAAAATCAATGGTAGCTCTCCTGTGAGGTCTGTTAAACCCGGTATGTCATCGCTGCCCGTGAACGATGTCAAGAGAAAACGAATAACCCCAATCTGTCCAATCATTGAGGAAGCAAAACGACCATCATTATTTGGGAGTTTGAAATCAGTGATCACCAATCCTGTGTTTGGCAATGGTTTTGTCAACAGTGGTAACTCCTGTTATGTGAATTCTCTCTTGCAAGTGATATTAAGATTGCCTGGATTCATGGAAGCAATCAAAGATCTAGTCACCACTGAAACGCATTGCACTAGTGCACTAGTAGCGGCATATCAACATGTTTTGCTCATGGAGGCAAAAGAAACACTGCAGCCGTATGATGCATCACAAATACAACTGACTGTGTCAGGTAAACTTGGAATTATAGCCGAAAAGTTTTCACAAAGGACTCAACAAGATGCACACGAGTTTTTAGTATATTTATTCGACTGTTTGGAAATGGAAACAGGGAAAACTGTTATTGCTGATTGGTTTCGATCGGGGCTGCATTACAAAACGCAATGCAACAGTTGCAATTACAATCACACACAACAGCAAATTTTCATGGAGATTTCTTTAGATTTAGACAGCACGGATTCAGAAACTTCAGTCAAGATTTCTAAGCTGATTGAGAAAGCAATTAAGGGTAACATATCTATTCCTGATTACAAATGTGAAAAGTGCTTGAATTCTGGAGCTGATCAAATTGTCAACGTAGACTACATAGGTCGTTTGGCGGTTTTTCATATCAACCGTTTTGGATTTTCTTCTACTAAACGAAAAGATCCAGTTTTTGTGGAACCGCAGATCACAATAAGGGATGCGAACTATATTCTTAAAGGAATCGTTTATCACAAAGGGCAGAGCATCGACTATGGTCATTACGTCTCAGCATCACTTGACATCGACGGAACTTGGTCGGAGTACAACGACACCAGAGTGGAGCGCATGAAGAAACAATCTGATTTACTGGAAGATGTCAGAAAACAACGTGAAGTATGCATGGTCTTTTATTCAAAAGCAATCGAAAACAAGTAATCATATTTATTGAGGTAACATATTAGCACCATAGTACTTTGACATGATGTAATAGTAAAAGAAGTCAATATAAAGACCAGTTTGAACTATTCCTGAAATCCAAACTATCCATTGCATCTTTGAAGATGTGTAACTGTCCTCTGTCAGGTATCGATCAATCCAATTCACTAGATAGAGAGCCCTGTATGCCCCTAGGCAAAACACATAATTGGCTGTCAAATTTTGGACGTTGCTATATCGTTGGATTAAAATTAACTGTGGGAATATCGCCAACGCTTCGAGGTAGATAGAAAATGTCCACAGAATTTCAATGATAGTGAAATCACTGTGGACCAAAAGAGCCATCAATGCACAAGGAGCAACTGCGAACTCGAGATACCTGAAAGAATCTTCTTCTTTTTTGTATGATGCTTTCCACGGGGTCTTGAAACGAAATAAGTATACTATCATACCAGATGCAGTTATATAGAACACCTTCATGCAGAAATTATACACGTGAAGAAAATCAAAGCGCGAAAAACTGAAGAGATCCAAGTATCTAAGAAGCAGAGCATTATATAACGAACTGACGATAAATCCAACAAACTTACCGAGTGATAAATACCAATAGGTACAGTTCCTGCGTTTTTAAAGAGATGCCTATACAAGAGACATGAACATACGATTCATTTTGAAACGGTATTCTTACCTTCGGTGCTTTTGCTCTTCCATAACTTATGGAATAGAACTGCAAAGCTCACCAGATGCAACATATCGCCACCCAATCGGAATATATTCATTAGTAGTTCGAGACAAGTAACGTAGTAACAAACACTATCTACCAACTGTTAATACTCTCCTGGTACAGGTACTAGACGAAAAATTTCAAATGAATTTTTTTAATTTGTTATTCAACTTATTAACCTCGCATCTGGGAGAATGACGACCCAGAATAAGAACCATTATTAAATCCAGGAGCAGGAGCAGCGCCCCCAAATGAATTTGCGATACCTGATTGATTTGCAAACCCAGAGTTTCCAAACCCATTCGATCCAAAGGCGCCTGGTGATTGATTGGTAGGAGCCCCAAAGCTGCTTGTTGGTTGCTGATTAGATCCGAAACCTGCGGATGAATTAGATCCAAAACCTGAAACTGGCTGTTGAGTTGATCCGAAACCCGAAGCTGGCTGTTGAGTTGACCCTAAACCTGAAGCTGGCTGTTGAGTTGACCCAAAACCTGAAGCTGGCTGTTGAGTTGACCCAAAACCTGAAGCTGGCTGTTGAGTTGACCCAAAACCTTGAGCCCCAAAACCACTTTGGCTAGCACTACCAAATGATGACGGAGTCGTTGCGAAGCTTGAGAAACCTCCACCTTGTATAGTTTGATTTCCACCTTGAAAGAAGCCTGTACTACCAGGACCATACTTCTTCTCTAGCTCCGTATAGAGCTGGGTTTCTTTGCCCATATACTTTTGAGTCGTTTTGTCAATGGACGCAATTTTCGATGGATTATACTTTTGGTAAAACTGGGTAAGTCGTTGTCGATGATCTTGATTTCCGGGTGCAGCATTAGTAGTAGCACCAAAAGCAGCGTTTCCAAATCCCTGAGTTTGTGGTATCGAATTGCCAAATCCCTGGTTTTCAGATGGCGTAGAAGTCAAACTACCAAAACCTTGGGATGGTGGCGGCGTTGAATTGACATTCCCAAACCCAGAAGGAGTTCCTGCAGCACCGAATCCAGCAAAGGAAGCAGCTGGAGTTGACGACGAAGGAGTTCCTGCAGCACCGAATCCAGCAAAGGAAGCAGCAGGAGTTGACGATGCAAACCCAGTAAATCCTGCTGTACCAGTTGGTGTCCCGAATCCACCGCCATTCACCAACTTGACTTTTGCTTTGTATTTCTTTTCTAACTGGTCCAGCATGTTGTCGTACTGGCCTTTGTATTTAGAAAGCGCTTGATCTATTTTGGCGATATTCGATGGATTATGTGTTTCATAAAATTGCGTCAACGAGGCCTTCAAATTCACATTAGTGAAATCGCGTGCAACTCCTGCAGCAGATCCAAAAGAACTCGCATTCACGTTTGGCTCTTCTTTTATTCTAATAGAATTCTCTTTAAAACCAATGGATGTTTCTTTCGCTCCAATAGAACTTTCCTTCGTTCCAATAGAACTGCTTTGGGGGAACAAATTTGTTGCTGGCACTTTCTCGTCGCTTGAATTTAATTTCCCAAATGAAGATGGAGCAGAAGGAGTCTTTACTGTTGTATTATTTAACGCAGTTTCACCAACAAGATTGAGCCCACCAGACTTTTTAATAGTTGAAAAAGCTGGTTCTTCCTCGGTTTGTTTGCAAGAAGGATTCCATTCTGCGTTGGCTTCTTCTGATGCCACCGTTTTTAACACTGGAGGAATGACTTGAGTTTGAATAATTCTTTGTGCTTGTTGATCAGGTTTGTAAGCAGACTTGAACGATTCAAGAAATGCTAATGCCCTTGAATCCTCTTCGGCTCGCTTGTCGTCAGTGAGAGGACCAATTTCTTTTGTGAGATTTCGAGCCAATTGCCTTCGATGATTCCGTTCATCTTTTTTGTTCGGACTCTTAGGAATATTTTGCAGCTTTGAAATTTCGATTCCCGAACAATCTTTCAAAACGGGATCTTCAGGAAGTGAGAAAATCAATGATTCGTGAAATGTAGCGAGATCGTGAAGCTGATCATGCCTTGATTTGAACTTTCGAAGTGTCGGTGTTGATGCTCTCTTTTCTTCAACCACAATCGCTTCGTGATTTTCAACTTGTGAAATATCCCCGATTACGGAATCGAAACCATTCAATCTCGCATTCATCTCTCGAAGGTCTACCATATTCTTGTGCCCACGTCTGTACGTAGCAAGAACCATCTCCAGGAAAGCTTCCGCTGATATTTTGTTGGTTCCAAAAAAAAGTGAAGGGCGTGTTTGTTTTTCAGCAGCTCTAAATTGGTTCTCCAAAATTGAAAACTGAGTTCCAAGATTGCCGAATTTTTTTTCCAGGCGGTTCTTCGATTTTAAAAGTTCCGTCTCGAAATTGGAATCAGGTTTCGTGTCCTTTCCATCCAGCAACTTGTTGACAATACCGATGCAAGATTTCAGTCGCAGTTCCTGGTCTAAGTATATCTTCCTCCTAGTAAGCAACTTTGACCGCAATCTCTCCAAATTCTTTTTCAGGTTGGATGTATCAGCTTGGTCCAATCCATTCAAATAACGCATATTGTCGCTATAGACCAATTTCAATGACTCCATCTTATCACGGAAATTCTCCGAATCGTCAGGTCCCCTTGCAAAATCCTTCTGCAAGTCGTTGTGTTTACTGTTAATCAATATATTGATACTCTTTAGCAGTGAACTTGCTTCGCTCTCAAAGCTATCTCCTTTGTTTGAATGTTCGGGGAACCGCAGGGCGGAAGGTGATGATACTTCCTGACGAGAATACTTCATTGCCAGCATCGTACCATCACCATTTGAAGGAGGAGCATCCAAACTTCGTTTCTTCTCTAATTCTGATATTTTAGTTTCAAGAGCAATGTGTTTTGATTGAAGCTTGTGAACTTGTCTTTGGAGCTCCATAATATGAATATCTTTATCATCAACGGATGAGGTTTGTTCGTCGACTTTTTTGTTCTCCTGGATTGGAATATCTGAAGTAGTATCGGGAAACAGGTCACTTGGGAAATATCCACTACCATACTTTTCCTGCAGCTTTTGAAACAATTCCATTTCTTTTCCTTTGTATTGATCAATAGTACTGTCCACTTTGGGAATCTTGGAAGGATTTGCTTTTTCATAAAAACATTTCAAAATGGCTCGGAACTTCAATGTCTCCGCGCTTGCTAGTGGTTTCTGCATATTAAGAAATTCAGGGGCAGATTTAGGAACTACGTTCTTAAAATAATCAGTTATTCCGTCACGAGTTGTAAATATAAAACCCTCTTTGACACCAGAAAAAGCAACATTAGTAGTCGGTTCTTTCTTTCCAATAGTTGAAAATGCCTCTTGTTTCTTTTCAATGCCCAAATCTGCAAATGCCGGTTCCTTCTTTTCATTATTTGAATTTGAAAATACTTGTTCTTTCTTTCCGATACCAAATCCTGAAAATGGCGGTTCTTTCTTTTCAATACTTGAATTTGAAAATATTGGTTCTTTCTTTTCAATGCCAAATCCTGCAAATGCCGGTTCCTTCTTTTCATTATTTGAATTTGAACATATATGTTCTTTCTTTTCGATACCATATCCTGAAAATGCCGGTTCCTTCTTTTCATTATTTGAAATTGAAAATACTTGTTCTTTCTTTTCGATACCAAATCCTGCAAATACCGGTTCTTTCTTTTCAATACCAAACCCTGCAAACAAATTTCCAACGGCTTGCAGTTCTTTCACTTCCTCTTGTACCATTTTCTGATTGCTTTCATTCGTTTGTTGCACTGGCGGTATTTGCGGCAACTTCTGCAACGGAACAATCATATCAGGATATTCATTCGGCACAACGATATCACTATCCATTAACGAAAATACCTCAATAATCCCATCAGTACTAACAACAACTAATGCGGGACTCGGGGAAAAGTTTGGCTTTGACTCTAAATCACCTCCTTCACCGTACACATAAAAAGGATGCATTGGAATCGTCAGACCATAACATATAGTAGCACTTAAGGGCAATGAGTCATTTTGAACTTCCATATCGCCGTCTTCATTTGGGCCCAACACAAGTGGTCTTTCATCCAACTCAAACATCGATAGTTCAAGGATCTGTGGACGAGCCACAAGATCACCTTTTGGGGATTTGACAACTAGAATTTTCCAGTCAAAATCATCTTTAGAGCTTCCTATTAGTACCATGTTTCGACTCCATGAGGAAACAACAAGGACTGCGTTGAGATGAGGGACAAAATTCAAATAGAACTTATGCTCCCAAGGTTTATCTGTGCTATTAAAATTCAACGGATCTTCAAACAGAATGGAATCCAATACCTCAATACCGTTACCAAGTCTGCAAAACATAATAAATGGAAGTGATCCAGGCTCGTCGTCGTCGACCTGAACACCTCTCAGTCCTAACACCAAAGTATCATCATTCACCCACAGTAACGTATGGCACTGCACAGGATCTTCACACGACCCGCATACTACTGAATCTACAACGGATCCATCTTTGATAAGAACTGCTGCTCCATGAACATCACCCACTGCCCATACTCTGTATTTAGTGTTGAATGCAGCACACAGAACAGGTTGATCAAGTTTAACAACTGATAACACAGAGCCACTCATTAAATCTACATGATGTATGGCATTGCCTTCTAGCACAGCTATAGAACCATCGCCGCTAGCAACCTCAGACACAGCCACCTTGAAAGCCCAACGGAGGACAGGATTGGTAGCGATCTCAAAGCAAACAACCGACATGTTACTCCATGCAATAAGAATATCGTTACCTAATAAAGTTGTCACAAGAGCACCTTGGATCTCTTCCTCGTCTACCAACAGCCATGCATACATCATCGTCGATTGTGGTTGAATTATGGCGTCTTTGATCTTAGCACTTGATGAGGATCCTCCTAAAAGTACTTTTTCAACTTCATGTGCTGCTAATTCGACGTCTGAAAACGAAATGGCCGATATACCTTCACTCTCCACTTGGAAAAGGTACCCAAGTCGATTAGATATCGCCAATCGACCTTGGAATCTGTGAATAGAAGGGTCTGCAGGACGACCATGGGAACTCAGAAACTTGCCTCTCGAAACTATCTTAACGTTGTCAACCTGCTGCTGAAAACCTTCATCGTCGCATTCGATCCTTTCAGGGTTTACCTCACCCATCACCACACACGATGCTCAAATAAAAAAGGATGCGGGGACCGTACCGACATTTTCCTTTTGGAACGTTCTGCTAATGCATTTCAAGGAACGATTGTTTTTCAAATCCCAAATATCTCTTTCAAGACTATTTTCTTAAATAGATGGGTTTGAAATGCAGCAAAAGTTTCTCTAGACAATTGAGCAAAAATTGTTCTAAGAAATTTATTAGTAAGAGTTATCAGGGTTTGATAACGAATTCAACCAATAAATGTTTCTTTATTTCATGTGATGGGACTGCCCCTAATCAGCAACGAACTGTGTTCTACTTGGAGCCATTTTCAAGTGAAAAGGTTCATGCTGAAAGAATCACCCATTTTAATGTCTATAACGTAGGTTCCGGATGGTGTGAATGCGTGTTTGGCTTTACAATCGAACCCGGTAAAGTCGTTGAGTTCGGGATCTCTTTTGAGCATTTGAATTTCGTGCAAGCAATTTTAAAACTCCAGCGACAAATTCGAAAGCAAAGAGAGCAGCGGAGAAAGCAAAATGCGATTTCTATACAAAGGCTCTTCAGGGGTTTCAGGTGCCGACGACCAGAACTATGTGCGATGTGCAATTGTTTCAATAAGAAAGGATTCGGAGTCGAATTAATCAATTCCAAATACAATCTTGGAAAAATATTTCCCAAAAATACCCTTTTCAACCAGACTGAAGGGGTTCTATGCATCCCTTGCTTTCGGATCCAAATGTATGAAACACTTGTGATTGATTCATGGATCATTATTCCATCCAGCATTCTGTACAGCAAAGAGATTTTGTGGCTTGGATATATTCCTACCAGTAACGTCAACTGGGCAAAGTCCAACTTGTATCATGCAACCAGGGCAGCCACTTTGACCCAGAGTACTTTCCGATCCTCGCGGTATTGGACCAAGTTCAAATGCATGATTTGTCTCGATCATGTCCCACAGGGGTTTTCGTGGCAACAATATATGAAGCGAATAAACGTACGCACTGGTTGTAGCAGTGACAAGTCGTGCAATTTCTGTATTGAATGCATGCGAAATGTCATGGTTCATAGTGCGAATGATGGGAAGATGAACGCTGTTTGTCCAGGAGAATGCAAAAATGTAATTCCGCATGAATTGATTGCTAATATTGCAGGACAAGGTACCGTGGAGAAAATGTGGAGTAATAGGAGAAAATGCTGCAAGGACTATTTGACACACATCAAAAAGGGGAATGTTGAGAAAATGACTTGGAACTTTTACCGTGATCATACACGAGCATGTCCCAATTGTTTTGTGGTGATCTACAAAGATGGTGGGTGTCCAAATATGTATTGTCATTTTTGCGGCACTTCATTTAACTGGGAAATGGATTCACATAGGTTGAAATAAATTATTTTTGTAATCACGAGTAGTTTTATCTCTTTCTTCAAATATCATGGTTGATTAAGATACATTATACAAAAAGAGCAGTTTATCCCTTTCTTGTATAACATGGTAAGATTCATTAAAGTTGCAATACTAACAGCGCAACTCGCCCTAAAGGAAATGCTATATGCCATATTGTATGCCACTTGAGGTAACTATGGGCGTTTCTGGTTTCCAAAGCTAGGATGGATTTAGTTCTAGCCAACGAGCCCGCTAACAAGGAAGAAAGAAATAGTGCTGCATGAGTATATTTGAATTCCCACATCAACATAAACCAAAAACAGAAACAGAACACGAAAGCACTCGCGTGAATTTTGTCCAATATATTCCAATAACTTGTTTCCCCAAAAGTTAAAACATCGTTTCCCCACGAAAGAATACCTTGAAAAAACCACAAGATTGGCTCAAACAAGTGGATTTCTTCTCCTACATATAAAAACAATGAAACCCCAACCACAGAATAGGTCCAGCTCGAAAGTCCGTATACGCTGAAATGAGATGGTTTGCGTCTGAAAAGACCTCTTGGAATAGCGCTCTTAGAAGTGAACATGTTTTCCCAGCTTCGAGTTATCACAAGAGGAATCATTCCGTAAGTTGAAACCCAAGAAGATCCGTTACAAATATTGAACGCACTAAACAAATGTAGTATTAGTATTGCTTCATCAATCAATCAAAAATGACGGTTGTATTTTAATTCATTAATGGTGAATATTTTCGGATTTAACGATCTTTGTAACGATCCACTAGAATTGGTTAAGGAGTGTGTTCACCCGTCGCTGTTAAGAGGAGAGAGCTTCCTTCCTGCATATATTATATATACATAAATACATATATATACTATATC
>Ga0105055_10007201_pt1 | contig 14877 bp, 11 predicted proteins | sample BON03_FD_78090 | JGI IMG/M metagenome (GOLD analysis project Ga0105055, IMG submission 78090) | Freshwater microbial communities from Lake Bonney liftoff mats and glacier meltwater in Antarctica - BON-03 | ecosystem: Environmental > Aquatic > Freshwater > Ice > Glacier meltwater | place: Lake...
AGTCCTCCTGCCCTGCCCATGCGCATCGCGCCCGGGCATCCTGCCTCCCGGACTCCAACCCCTACGGCCGTGACGGTCTAGCACACAGTCGCTCTCTCTCCACCGCGCGGCGCGCGTTGCGTGTTGCCTAAGTCGGTGTCGCTTCTTCTATTAACCATTTATAAAAAAAAAAAAAAAAAAAAATACAAGACAAAATCCCAAACCAAGCGGCCATAGCTTTATCTCAATTTGTCTTGCGCTGCGGGGAGACATCTAATAACCATTTATAATAATAATAAAAAAAAAAATCTCCTAAAACCGGTGAGTTTTCGTGTTTTGAAGAAATAGAAATAGGGGGTTTGGGTTTTTTTTTTTTTTTTTTGTGTGTTTTCGACCTAGGTTCCCTGTGAAAAAAGATGCAAAAAAGAGGCGAACTTTTGGGGGGGGGAGACGGCTGTTGGGAGCTGTTGGCTGTTGGGAACGCGCTAACGCGTGACCACATGCTCCTTTTAGTTGCCCGTCAGCAGACAAAATAGTCAGGCGGATGAGGCCGTCACTCTGGACCTCGTGGGGCGTCGGGAGTCGGCCGGGAGCCGTACTGTTACTATTTCTTGTGGACTGTGGGTACACAAGTAGAAGTAGAGCTACGTGCTACGTGTGCAAGAGCTAGAACTCTCCCCAGTCGTAGAGCTACACTACGGTACAGTATAAAGTACAGTATACGTACGTATATGGATATGCAGACGTACGAGTACGTGTACGTGTGTGCGGTACGATGTCATACACTGTATGAGCTTTGGCTTTGGACCCGACCGGTATTTTTCTTAGGTTCGCAGGGGTTTGCCGCCATCGTGCCGTCGTGTCGGCTGCTGTGTGTGTGTTTGTGTGGGGGGCCGTCAAGCTCAAGCAAGCTGCAAGCTGCAAGCTCAAGCTCCTCACTCAAGCAAGCAACAAGCAATGCGCAATGCGCGGCAATGCACAAAAACGTACACATATAAAACATCAAATAAACGTAGTAGAGAACATAGAACGACTCACCGACTTACAGATAAGAGATAGACTCAGAGACTCATAGACTCGGGTTGACCCGAAGGAGTCCAGGGACGGCACTGCAAGGAGGGGGGCCTCCCGGTGTGGGGCTGGAGTGGGGGAAGCCCGAAGCCTGTCACACGTCACACAACCCTCAGCTTGTCGAAATTCGCCAATTGCAGGTAGTCGGCGGCGGCGGCGGCGCGCAGCCGCACCCTCGCGTGGAGCAGGCCGCCCGCGAGCGCGAGTGCGATTCCGGCGGCGTGCACGGCGCGGATCTGGACGGAGAAGAAGAGTGCCGAGGTGCAGATGATGACGACGCGCCGCAGCAGGTTGAGTGCGGCGTGGCTGTTGGCCGAGACGTGCGAGAGGACAGCGAAGGAGGCGCCATTGTAGACGGCGAAGCAGACCCCGTTGAGCGCGGCAACGGACATCAGGGCGGCGGTCGACAGATTGCTGTCCAGCTGCACTCCAAAGACGGGCAGGCCCGACAGTGCCGAATAGCCGTCGCGCAGAACGACGAGCGGGAGCAAGAAGAGGAGCCCGTACAGGCTGACGTGGTAGAAGAGAACCAGGTCCGATTTGGCGCAGCAGCTCTGCGGGAAATCTTGCCGAAGCTGCTTGGCCAGCACGGCACGCGCGCTGAAGCCAACGTTTGAAGCGAGGGTCGCGAGCAGCGCGTCGCGCCGGAACTCGCCCTCGGCACTGTACGAGACCAAAAAGACGCCCAGCATGATGGGAACTAGGGAGAGGTACGTTGCCCCGCGCTCAATCTGGCCCAGCCACAGCGCAGAGAGGAGGCAGGTCGTGAGGGGTTCGCCGGCCTTTACGGCCTCGACGAAGGGTGTGCTGGAGAGCGAAAAGGCCAGGTTCGTGCACACAAACGCGGCCGCGTAGGACCCCGCCACCTTGTATACGAGCCAGACCTCGCCGGTCAGCTCGCGCGGCATGTGGTTCAGCCAAAGCAAGAGCCAGAGGAGCAACGTGGAGATCTCAAACTGAAAAACGAAGAGATGCAGCGGGTCCAGCCCGTTGGACAGGCAGACTTTGGACGTCATCACGGCAACGACGGCCGAGGACCACCAGGCGGCGACTAGCAGCGAAAGTGGCGGCTGGTCGCGCCGACCCATATGCTGGTGGCGGCTTGGTGGGCGTGGCTCTCGGCCACGCTGGGCGTTGCTCGAGCACGGCCAGCCGATCCTGACGAACGAACGGTAAAACGCCGCCCAATTCACATGAACGGGTTTCCTCCAGGTGATTATTAATTTTAATGCTAGGGAGGGTGGGTCAGAGTACCTGCCGGGAAAGAAGCTGCCGAAGCGCTGCGCCGCAGCCAAATGGAAAAACTTCCGCCTGCGGTAAATCGTCCCCCCCAAGGCGCTGCGGGAAAGCGGACGCGGGGCAAACCGCTGCGCCCTAGCGCCCTCCCCCCGCCGCCAGCAGGGAATATTTTTATATGTGCTGTGTGCTAGTTCGGTGCGTGTGGGTGTTAAAAAAAAAAAAGCCGAATTCGAATAGTCGATAGTTTAGAGACGCGGTGAGACTGCGCGCGTGCGCTATCGCTGGTGCTAGCTCAGTGGCTGCTTGAACTGGAACAGGAACGAGCTCGAAAAAACGGTGAAACCGACCTCTCTTCTATGATTCGTCAGCACAACTCTCTCAGTCCTCAGCCTCCCCGAGCCTCTCCCATGCGAGTTCGCCCATGGTGAGCCGCCCGAGCCAGTCGTCCACCTTCCACGGGCTCGCGGGCCCCGCGTAGGCGCAGAACTTCTTCGCCTGCCGCACCACCGCGCAGGGCGACGCGCGCAGCGTGCCGAGCACCGCCTTGAGCAGCGGGTCCTTGTCCTTGACCTGGAGCGCGGCGGAGACGTCAAGGACCGCGAGCGTCCACTGGCGCAGCCCGTCGGAGCCGTCGCGGCTGCGCTCGGCGAAGTGGCGCATGAGCGCCGCCATTGTTAAACCGTCGGCCAGGCCCGCGTTGGTCGAAAACAAGAGCACGAACGACGAGCCGGCCAGCACCGCCGCGAGGTTGCCCTCGGTCAAAGAGACGACGCCAGGCACCCCGTCTCTACTGGAGCCGCCGGCCGGGGGGGCGGTTGGCGCGGGGCGCTGCTGGCTCGACTCGCCGGCCGGCGGCTGCGGCGTCGGCTGCGGCTGTGGCCGTTGCGGCTGCGGCGGCTTCTGCTGCTGCTTCTTCTGCGCCTGCTGCGTCTTGGTCGCCCACTTGATAATGTCGTCGCCGAGGTAGACGAGCAAGAAGATGCCGACGAGCAGCACGAAGACCACGAGCCAGCCGCCGTGCACGAACCAGGCCGAGAGCCGCGCGCCCGCACCCGGCGGCCGCGGGCCCCCGAGCGGTGGCATCTCCCTCGCGCCCTCCCACCCGCCCGCGCGCCCCTGCAGGCCCTGCACCCACTGCGCCAGCGCAGCCTCACGCAGCTGCGACATGTCGCCCGCGAGGCGCGCTGTCTGCACCGAGCGCAGCCCCGTCGAGGCGCGCGCGGCTCGCAGCGCAACCACGGCGGGCGCGGCCGCGGGAGCGCCGGCCAGGCCGCGAAGCCGCGCGGCGAAGGCTGTATGGCGGCCGGCGTCGAGCCACGCGAAGCCGACGCCCTCGCCGCTCTCCTGCCGCAGCGCGAGCGCGCGCAGCTGTTCGTAGGCGTGGCTGGTGGCGTCGGACCACTGGGCCCCCGTCGGTACAACCAGCAGGACGCAGGCGGCGCGCGCGGAGCCGGCGGCTGGGGGCGGCCCGTTGCACGTCTCGAAATAGTTGGCCGCGCTCAGGGCGGGCACCGAGGCGACAGCGAGCTTCTCGAGCGAGGCGAGGAGTGCCTCGCGCTGCGCAGTGTCGCTGCTTACACCCACGCCCAGGACGATGGGCGTGGCCGTGTCCGGCCCGTCGGGGTAGACGGCCAAGGCCGGCAGCTCTATGACCCCCGCGCGCTTGGCGAAGTCGGCCGCCGGGCTGCCGCCCTCGAGGCCGCCCGACACGTGCAGTGCGCCCAGATCGAGGTGGCGGAAGCGCGAGCCGATGTAGCGCGCAAAGAGAGTGTCGGCGGCGGCGCGCGAGGCGCTCAGCACCAGCACCTTGGGCCCGGTCTGGACCGAGCGCGGCAGCTTGGCGGCGCCGGTGCTGGCCGAGCGGCGGCGGCCGCGCGCGGCGGGTGTCTCGCCCAGAAAGGCCGAGATCTGCTGCTGCGTCGGATGCACCTGGGCGGTGGGGTGGGCGGCGGGGTGAGGAGGTGCTACCCCGGCTCCGCTCGATTCCCAAGCCAAGGTCGAGAGGTGGAGGGCGGGCTACGCACCCCGCGGATGGCGCTGGGCCGGTTGGTCGCGAAAGAGCGCTTGAGCCACTCGTACACGTCCTCCGCCTGCATGGGACCGTGGTAGGCTTCTCCCGTGTGAGAGCCGCCGCCCTCCTCGGTCGGCGTCACTAGAATTAGCGCCGGCGCCGAGCACTCAAGCCCCAGGCTGAAGGCGGTCTGGCGGCAGTGCAGAAAGGCGCGGTAGCGCTGGACCAGCCCGAAGTTGGAGTCGATGTTGACCCGCGCGAGCCGTACCATCGGCGGCAGCTTGTGCGCGAGTGCCTCCCACTTTGCGCTAAACTCCTTGCACGGCTCGGACCAGTCGTGGTAGAACTGGAGAAGCCATGTCTCACCCGTCTGTTAAAAAAAGAAGAGTTTGCGTGAACTCTGGCGTGGCGTGGCGTTGGAAAGGAAAGCTCAGCCACGTCCATCCCCCCCACCCCGTCCTCACCTCCTCGGTAAGGTCGGCGTGGTTCTCCGACGTGAGCGAAAGCGTCTCGGAGAAGATTGGCGGACCGCGCGACTTGCCTCGCCGCTGGAACGGGTTGTGCCGTCGCTGTAGCTCCTGCTGCTGCGCTAGCCTCTTGAAGTCCTCCCCGTACATGTCGTACTGAGATCGCGTCTCTGGGTCGGACAGCACCTCGTAGGCCGCCGCGATGCGCTGAAACTTCTCCTGCGCCGCCACGTCCCTAGTCTTATCAGGGTGGTTGCGCTTAGCCTGCTCACGGTACGCCGACTTGATCTCCGCCGCCGTTGCGGACCGCCGGATGCCGAGCTCGGCGTAGTAGTTGACCGCCGAGCAGGCCTGGAGAGCGCACAGCAGCAGCCCTAGACCGCCGTGTCGCCAACGCATCTTGCTGTTTTGTCGGTGTTGTCCGAACAGTCCCATTTTACACCCATCGGTATCATGCGAGTACAGGTGTGTAGTATACTCGCGTACACTGTGAACGAACGAGTATGTGTGTCTACCTCTCTCGTGTATCGTCCCTGTCGCTCGCCCTGTTGTGTCATGTGCTCTGTGTATAAAACTACACATACACAGCACACCACGTTGTCCGCCTCTCAGCCCGCCAGCGTATACGACAGCCTTAGCCTTATTCTTATTCACATTCACTAGCTATAGCTGTGCAGCCTCGTGTGCAGTCCCGCGTAAAATGGCGACCCACAATGCGCCGAACACATGGTGCCACACGCGACGCACACCGGGGTTCGAGAACGGCTCGGGTGCACGTTCGCCCGGAAACTCAAACTCACGCTTAAATCGGACAACCAAGAGTCACCCTGCACCCTGCAGAGCCACGTCAGCTGCTGCCAAGGCCTCAGTCCTAATCTCAAACAGCGCTGGCCAACATTTCCCCGTGACGTAGAGCCGTCCCTCGCGCTCGTCGAACGCGATGCCGTTCAGCACGGCCTCGTGCCGCAGCTCGGCGCTCCCGTTGCCCAGGCCGCGCCGCTGCTCAGCGGTGAGGAGCCGCCGCAAGTCGACGAAGCAGCGGACGCTCCCGCAGCTCGGGTTGATAATGGCCAGTCGCTCGTCGTGCCATAGGTTAGCCCAGATCTCGCCACGCACCCACTGCAGGTCGTTGAGCCCTTCGAGCTCGCGCCCGCCCGAGTGCACTGGCAGCCGCCGGCCGACTTCAAAGGTCGCGTCGTCGAGAACCGTGAGCGTGCTCGAGCCGTCGGATACAAACAGGCTGCCCCGCCCGTCGCCCGTGATGCCCCAGCCCTGGGCGATGGCGGGCGGCAGCGGGAAGCTATCGCGCAGCTTGAATGTGCGCGGGTCGCGCACCAGGATCAGTCCCTCGCGCCACAAAAGCTGAATGCACCGGCCGGCTTGCACCGTCACCCCCTCACCAAACCACGAACTGGGCAGGCGCTCGCACCGCAGCAGCCGGCCCGTGCGCAGGTCCACCCGGCGCACCGTCGAGGCGCCGTACACGCCAGTGCTCTCGATCAGCGTGCCCGCCGGCTCGAGGAAGAGGCCCTGCGTGAAGGCCCCAGGGTCGTGCGGGTACGCGTTCACGACGGTGTGACCAAACGTGGGTGGCCCGGTCTGCACGACGAGCGTCTGCGCCGGCTGAGCGAGCAGGCCGGCGAGGAGGACCAAGGCACGCATAGATCGCTGGCGCGGTCGACCCACACATCTCTAACTGCTTTGCAGCCACAAAACGGCCGACTGCACGATGCGGCCGGTCACGCTCTCCGTGCTTGCCAGCCTCGCGTGGGTGGCGCTCGGAGACGAGGTGGTCACGTGGGCGGCCGACCTGGCGGCCATGTCGGGCGCGGTGGTTCCGTCGGGCCGCGCCGCCTTTGCAATGACGCTGCAAGCGGATACCGGCCCGCTGAACAGCAAGCTGTGGCTTTTCGGCGGCTTGACGGACGCCAGCACCTCGTCGAGCGAGCTGTGGTTCTACTCACTCCTCAACTCGGACTGGGAGCAGGAGCTGGCGAGCGGGCCGGCGGCGGCGGACGGGACTCGCATGGCAGCGGTGGCGCGCAAGCTGTACGTCTTTGGCGGCGCGCCGGCGCTCGACGGTCGCATGTGGATCTTTGACACGCTCGCCCAGACGTGGAGTTCCAGCGCAACAGGCTTCGCCGGCCGAGCCTACCACACGATGACGCGCGTCGATACGACGCTCTTCATCGTCGGTGGCGCCGCGACCGCCGCGCTGCCGCAGCTCCTCACCTACGACATCACGCTGGGCGCGATGAGCCAGCCGACCACGAGCGGCACTTCACCCAGCGCGCGCACCGAACACTCGGTCGTCGCGTACGCAAACCGACTCTACCTCTTGGGCGGCATCGCGCTCGCGGACTCGACCCTCGACCCGGCCGTCTACGAGCTCGACGCCTGCGTGGGCTGCCCCGCCAACGCCTGGCGAACCGTGGCCACGACGGGCAGCCACCCCCTCGCGCGGCGCGGCCACAGCGCCACCGTGATCGGCTACATCATGTTCGTCTTTGGCGGCGTCGACCTCACCGGCGCCTACCAGGATTCTGTCTACGCCCTCGACCTGCGTTCCTTCCGCTGGTCGACCCCGCACGCCCTCGGCACGCCCCCCGTCGCGCGCTGGGGCCACGCCGCGGTGCTGGTCAACGAGCAGATGCTAATGCTCGGCGGCGTCGAGAGCCCGCCGGCAGGAGGCGGCGCGCAGACCTTCTCGAACGCGCTCTTCTCGCTCTCGCGCCGCTGCCAGGGCACGGTGCGGCTCAGCGCCTCGCAAGGCTCCTTCTCGATGCTCAATTCGCAGGCGGGCGCCACCGCCTGCTCGTGGGAGCTCGCGCCGAGCGGGGCGCACCGCGAGGTGGAGGTCTACTTCACCTACTTTGCGCTCCAGCCTGGCCACGCGCTGCAGGTCTTCGACGGGCCCATCTCGCGCGCGCCTCTCGCGGGAAGCAGCCTGCCCGCGCGGCTCACCAGCGGCTCGGGCGGCCTCACCTTCAACTTCTCCTCCGCCACCGGCACCGGCGACGGCTACGGCTTCGCGGCCTCGTACCGCTCGCTCTGCGCCGCTGGCGCCGCCTACGCCGCCGCCATCTCCTCGTGCCTGCTCTGCCCCAACGGCACCTTCGCGCGGACCGCGGGCGACACGTGCGCGGCCTGCGACGATCGGCACTACGCCGATGCCGAGGGGAGCATCGAGTGCACCGCCTGCCCAGACTACTCGCGCGCGACCGGCGCCGGCGCGACGGGCCTACTGCAGTGCCGCTGCCTGGCGGGCTTCCACCGACGAAACGGCTTTTCGCCGTGCGAGGCGTGCCCCGCGGGCGCCGTGTGCCCGGGCGGGACACTGGGGCCGGGGCAGTCTGCCGCGGGCTGGTGCCGCCACGCTCTCGACTACTACAAGTGCTGCTCCGGCAGCTGCCCGCTCGAGGTCGACGCGTGCCCTGAGAGCGACTCCGCGGTGGCGGCGCTGGGGGACGAGGCCTGTCCCACCGTTTCGATCGCGACGCTGTCGCTGGTTGCCTTTTTGGTCTCACTGGGCGTCGTGGTTGCGGCGGCGTTGCTCTGCTGGTGCGTCGGCTTCACCGTTGGGGTGCGCAAGGGAAACTCGCTCGCGATGCGCGACGTGATGAGTAAGCTGGGTTTCTCCAAGGAGGCGGCGGAGGCGGAGGAGGCGGAGAACGAAATGGACGAGGAGGTCGCCACCACGGTCAACAACTTGATCTCTGTCTCGGGGCTCGCGCTCGAGATCGAGCCGGTCAAAGTTTCCACATCAAGCCGGAAAGGAGGCAGCTTCAAACTGCCCAACCCCAGAAAAAAGGAACGCAGCTCGCTCGTCGAGAATGGCCGCGCCAACACGTACAACAACCGGCCGCCCGCCGACGCGCCGCCCGCTTCGGCCTCATCCTCGTGGAGCGACCTGCCCCCCGCGTACAGTGCGGGCTACTCGAGCCAGCCCAGCCGACCTGACTCGTCGGGCGGCCGCTCCTGGTCGGGATCCAATCAGAGGAGAACCGCCCCAGCGCCGCCCAACGACGACGACGAGTATTGAGCGCTCTTTCTCTACTCACTAGGCTATAGAGGGGTGGGTGCTAGCCCCAGGATCCGTACTTAGACCGGGGGGTGGCGAGTGGGAAGACGCACAGGAGGGGTGGAGAGAAAGTAGGAGTAGGAGTAGGGACTAGGACTAGTAGGGGAATCAATTCCTGCGAGGTGGGTGGGGGGGGGGTCTCCGGCCTCTTTTCCTTTTTAACCACCCCTGCCATGACCACACAGCAGCCAGCGGCACGCTAGAGCTAGAGCGCTAGCATAAGCATAGGCATAGGCATAGGTGTGTGTGTAGTTATTACTTCGTCTACTTCTGTTATTAGTATTATATTATTATTATATATATAATATATATTAAATTATTAGATTATATATATATATGTACGGGAATAACCGTAACCGGGAAAAGCGAAAAGCTGCAGGGGAAGCTGGATCTGGATGTGGGAGACAGCGGGATACAGTGGATCTCTGCTGCAAAATGGCTAGATATAGCTCGATCCAGGGATACAACGGGATACCAAGGATACGGTGAGATACAGGCGGGATACAGGTTGAATACAGACAGCAGACAGGCGAAACATCGGACATCCCAAACCCAAAAATACACTCAATCCAGGCGGGGCCAGGGGAGGGACGTACACGCCACTTCACAGGAACAGGCAAATCAACCAACACGACCTATACACATGGCCATGCAGCACGCCGCATTTGTCACTCGCGGCCCAGAGGGCCTGGCCACGACACACGCGAAACACACAAGCTGATCGCGAGCGCTCTCGAGCCCCGCGCCCCACACTCCTCACCAGAGGCCTCGCCTGGCTTCCCCCTAACAGCAGCAGCGCCAGCGCGGGTCCGCAGCTGGCAGCGCCGTCCATCCCGTACCGCGCGCCGAACACTGCTCAGTACGCCCTGCGCTGCTGAGGGGCGGATATCTCTTCGTCCGCGTGGTCCCACGCATCTCATCTGTCTCTCGCCCATTCGCTGTACGCCTGCGGAACCTTTTGGCTGAATCGCTCCGAGGCTGCGACGATCAGGCTCTGCGACATTGCTCTGGCCGCAGCACGCAACGCAATCTCCGGCGCCGCGCGCAGCACCGCCGGGAGCTTGCCCGACGCTTCGAACAGCACGTCGCCGGACAGGGCGCAGATTCTCGCGTCGGGCTGGGACGGCGTTAGCGCGCCAGTCACTTTGACGTCGATCGCGTCGGCGAGGCGCTCCATGCCTGGCCCGATGAGCCTGAAGCCGAGGCTCTCCAGGTATGCAGTCTGCGTCCGCGAGTCGAGGGTGCAGCGCGCTCGCAGCTCGACTTCGATCCGGAGCGCGACAAAGTCGAACTCCTCCACCTTGATCAGGTACTCGTTGTCAGTGCCTTCGCACAGCGCCACCTGCCCCGGGTCCCACGACGACAGGACGATCGTGTTGGCGCTGCTCCCAATAAACTCGTGGAGCGAGCCACCGCTCTCGGGCCGCACCATCGTCACCGACTTTTGCCGGCAGCCAAAGCGGATGGACTGCGCCGCGCGGTCGAGCTCGAAAATATACTCGGGCGACGCCATGCAGGGCGCCGACCGGCGCGCCTTCCCTACCGCAGCAGGGCTCGCGCCGCGGCGCGCAGCCAGCGCAGCGCCGCCGAAGCCGCTCGCTGGGCCCAGGAGGAGCAGACAGCCGAAGGCGGTCAGCGTCATGGCCTTTTCTGGTCGGAATTTAGGGTGAACTTCGTTATAAGTCTATTTATACACTATCGGACAAAAAATAGATTTTATAAGCGGGTCTATTTTTGGGAGCTTCTCGCGCCAGTAGGCCGGCCTACTAACCACAAACTGTAGCTGCAGGCTAGCGCACCATCCGCGCGCTCGGCGCGCGCCAACTGACCATCCAAAGCTGCGGGGAACCACGTCGGCCTGGCCAAGCAGTCATCGCGGGCGATGCAGCGAAAGAACTGCCAACGCCCACCTTTGTTTATCAACACCCAGGTACGCTAATGTCCCTCGCGAAGGTCTGCCTCGCGCTTCTCGCGGCGATGGTCTTCGGCACCACCCCCGAGGGCCTCGCGTTTCTGGAGGCCAACGGCAAAAAGGAGGGTGTCGTGACCTTGGCATCGGGACTCCAGTACAAGGCCCTCACGTCGGCCCCCGCCGGCGCCAAGTCGCCGCTCGTCGGCACCCCGTGCTCGTGCCACTACCGCGGCACTCTGACCGACGGCACCGAGTTCGACTCGTCCTACAAGCGCGGCGCGCCGACCACCTTCGCCCCGAACCAGGCAAGCCCGCCCAGCACGCCAGGTGGGTCGGCTATAGCGGCCCACGCACCGCACCCTTTTTTGCAACGACGCAGGTCGTCAAGGGCTGGACCGAGGCGATGCAGCTGATGGGCGAGGGCGACAAGTGGGAGCTCTACCTTCCGTCTGAGCTCGCCTACGGCGACCGCCAGCGCGGACAGTTCATCACGCCGGGGGCCGTTCTGGTTTTCACTCTCGAGATTCTGGAGGTCAAGGGCGAGAGTAAGGCCAAGGCGTAGGCCCGCGCAGCGACACCGGGGGTGCCGTACCCCGTGTTTGAAGCGAAGCAATACTAAGGCCACGGCCACGGCCGCTGGCAGGCGCACGGATAGCATCACCATCACACACCATTCGCAGCCATTTCATTCTCTCATCTCTCAGCTCTCGAGCGGCGCGTGTGCCAGAGCCGTGTTGGCGTATGCTCGCGTCCGGTGCGTCTCGCAGTCTGTGCGTCTGCGCATTCATATCTTACACATGTACCTGTCCTTCTCCTCCTCAGAGCTCAGGCTCAGGCTCAGAAAGATATATATCACAGAGACACAGAGAATCTGGCGATCTCAGAGAAAATAAGAATAAGAGCCGAATACGCGAATAACTTTAACTTATATATATATATATGATATATTAATAATATATGTGTGAATAACTACGATTTTAATTATAATATATAATACGCACACACACAGAAGCACGCGCACAGCGCGAGCGCAGAGGCCGACTCCATTTAGGAGTCGGTCGGCTCATACTCTCAACTCTCATAGGTCTCAGGTCTAGACGTACCGGTCATATAGAGGACATTTTTTTAATAATAACTTATTATAAGTAATAGTAATAACACACATACAGCACACAGAAGCACGCGCACAGCGCAAGCGCAGAGGCCGACTCCATTTGGGAGTCGGCAGCACTATCAGCTATTAAAGACCGCGGATGCGGTGCGTTATGTTGCACTGGCACGGCTGCGATCGTCGAGCGTCGTACGTTCGTTGCTACAATACGTGTACGCAATACGTACGGTAGGGGCCGAAATGCAGAAATAGCCGCGACGAGCGGACCGTTTGCCGCCCGCCGCAACACGCGGAACCTGGTTTTATGCGACAGTCAAGCGAGGACGAGGCGTGGGCGCGGAGCGAGTCACCGGCGCGGAGCGAGCTGGCGGGCGGCGCGGTGCGCCGGCGCCTTTCGAGCGTGGCCACCGAGGTGGCCAAGGCGCCCGAGCGCATGTTTGGGGAAGAGAAGATGGAGCGCGCAAAGTCGCAGCTCGCCAGCCAGTGGGTCATGCGTACCCCGACGCGGGTGATCGTCGCTTACTGCTCGCTCCCCGCCGTCATGATCCTCCTTCTCGTCGCGCTGTACGGCACGATGCCACAGCTGGCGTCCGTGGTTGAAGGCTCGCTCCGCACAATCGTGAGCTGCGTGTCTGTAGTCGTCGCTGCGAGGCTGTGGGCAGCGCGCCAGGGCGCACCGCGCCAGCAGCAGCGCGACGAGCAGCTCTGGATCGTGCTCTGCCTCGTCCTGTTTGCCATCCGTTTTGAGCCCGTCACGTGGGCGCTGTATGACAGCAAGCTGCTCAGCCTCTGGCCGCTCTCGTACCTGCGGCGGTCCGTCGCGCAGGGCTCCGTCTACGTGATCATGATGTTCATGACGAGCGTGCTCGATCGGCTGAGCCGCCGCGGGGCGCCGCCACGGGGCGCCTGGTTCGACGCGCTGGCGCGCTCGCAGGTGCAGCTCATCTCGGTGTGTTGGGTCTGCTCCGAGGTGTTCACCAACCCGCTGACCAAGGACGCCATGCTCTTCAGCGGCGCGTTCGTCATCGTCGGCGCCGGCATTGGCTGCGTCTGGTTCCTCACGGCCGCGCAGTTGGCCTACCTCTCGATCAAGCGGATGGACTGGCACGACGCCGCGGCCAAGGCGGAGCGGCTCTTCCTGCTGGCGCTCCTCGGCCTGATGGGGATGCTCGGCGTCGCGCAGCTCTTCGTGCGCCAGGGCCAGCACCACTTCAGCGCCAAGCTCGCGGGGCTCTGCGCGCTCGAGTTCCTCTACATGCTTGCCCACGTCTTCTCGCCCTCCAACCTCAGCCAGACGGGAGAGATCGCCCTCGACTTTGGAGTCTGAGCGTCCGAGCTAGAGTCGCAAAGGTCTCCGTTGAGCTGAGAGCTGAGCCCTGGGGCACGTTTCCTTGAGCCTTGAGTTTCTGAGTTGCTGAGATCTCTTGAAGCTATCACCACACGTGGCAGACTGTGTGGCCGCCTCGTGTACGGGCTGTGCAGTAGTGGTTGTATGGTGGTTTAGTTTGTGCGTGGTTGCGAGAGTGCGAGAGCGGTCAGAGCGGCCTTTTGAGCTTTGAGCCGGGTCCTTGTCCTTGCCCTTGCCCCCCGCGCGGCCTATAATGAGCCGTTTTTTTCTATAAATAATAATATACCCCACAACAATGACAATAGATCGTGTGCGAAGGGTCACTGACGAAAACACATAGCATTATCAGGATTAGGCGTACGTGTACGACGTGAACGTGACACTCGACTCACACGTGACACCAAAAAAAAAACCAAACAATCCTGCGGCCTGTGGTGACGTTCCGTTCGCCGGTTTTACACACCACTGTCGCATCTTGCAGCACGACCTCAGCACAGAAGCCGTCCGCATCCGCCCCTTGGCCGTTTCAGGCTCATAACATATGTCGTGCGATTAATCCACCCCTGCCCCAGCCGCCTCTCTCTCGCCGCCCTCCACTACAGGCTCCAGTCGATTGCAGCCTTGCCCTTCTGTACGAGGAAGGCGTTTGTCTTAGAGAAGACCTTGCAGCCGCGGAATTTGGTGACGGAGAGAGGGCTGGGGTGCGCCGCCTCGAGCACGCAGTGGCGCGTCCGCGAGATGATCGTCTTTCCCTTCTTCTGCGCAAACCCGCCCCACAGGATGAAGACGACGTTCTCCGACCGATCGTTGACCGCCTTGACGACGGCGTCGGTGAAGGTCTGCCAGCCGAACTTGGCGTGCGAGTTGGCGCTGTGCGCCCGTACCGTCAGGCTGGCGTTGAGCAGCAGGACACCCTGTTTGGCCCAGGCCTCGAGGTTACCCGTCGCCGGCGCCACGAAGCCCAGGATATCCGACGCCAGCTCCTTGTAGATGTTCTTCAGGCTGGGCGGAGTGGGCACACCGTCCTGCACGCTGAAGCAGAGCCCGTGCGCCTGCCCGTCGCCGTGGTACGGGTCCTGGCCGATGATGACGACGCGCACGTCCTCCAGCGGAACCAAGTTGAGGCTGGCAAAGGTCATGTCTGCCGCAGGAAAAACCTCTTGGCTCGAGCGCTCCGCCCTGACCTTGTCCGCCAATGTCCGCATGTAGGGCTTCGGCAGCTCCGCTGCGAGCGCCGTACGCCACGACTGGCTGGTCAGCGTTGCGAACAGCTCCTCGACGCTGTTCACAGCCTTAGCCTCGCCGGCCACGGCCGATGGCGCGGGGCGCTTCGCCGCGGAGGTCGTGGTCTCCTCGCCCTCCGCGGAGGTCGTGGGCGCCTCGCCCTCCGCGGGCCGCTTCTTCTTCAGGAACTTGTCCATCGTTCACCGAGCCGCAGGTTTGAGCGGGTTTCGAAGAAGGCGGCGAAAACTTGGAGACACTAAAATTTGGCGCGAAAACTGCGACCAAAATAGATGAAAACTTTGTAACGACGGCGCCGACGCTCGCGCTTCCGGCTTTGAGCTAGTCCCTGCTGCCTTCGCCTCGCTCGGTGCCTGGGGCCCGAGCATCAGGAAGTGGTTCACCGAGCTCTGGCAGGAGAAGATCAAGGATGCCAA
>Ga0105055_10007206_pt1 | contig 14871 bp, 14 predicted proteins | sample BON03_FD_78090 | JGI IMG/M metagenome (GOLD analysis project Ga0105055, IMG submission 78090) | Freshwater microbial communities from Lake Bonney liftoff mats and glacier meltwater in Antarctica - BON-03 | ecosystem: Environmental > Aquatic > Freshwater > Ice > Glacier meltwater | place: Lake...
AGCGAGTCACGATCCTTAGGATACAAAAACGGGACATCCAAGTCGCCCTTTTTGCTAAGGAATACGTGACGGTTAATAATTCACCGGCCGTCCTGCGTACATGTCGACTTGCACATACTGCTATGGCAGTTCCGCTTCGCCAACATTTCCACAACGACTCTACGGCAACAGAAAGCCTTTTTTAACTTTATTCTCCACTGTTCGCTAACGCTCTCTATTACGAAAATGCAAAAAGGCGTTGCCTACCTGTGACTAATCGACTTCGCGTTGCTCTCCATGTCGATCAGCGCATGTTCACTTCCTGATTAAGCTAAAATAAATCTGTGTATTTTTCTATTATTGATAACTAACCTGATATTTTAATTCTATAAAATCATTGAGATAATGATAAACCTGAGCATTTTCTAGTTTAATCTGCTTAGTTAATTTTCCGAAAAGAGGCTTGCCTTCACCTAACAGTATTGGCGCTTGAAGAATTGTTATTTCATTAATTAGCTGCAAATTAAGAAACGATGTTATCGTGATGCCGCCATCAACATAAGCATGTGAAAAACCCTTACTTTCTAGTTGACTGATTAACTCAGAAATATCGCCGGAATAAATTTCGACTCTACCTTTAAGATTATCTGGTACATCTTTTACTGTATTGCTGAGAACAATAATACGTGTATTACCATAAGGCCATTGCTCCGGAGGTAGATTAAAGCCTGAAATTCGATCCATACACTTTCGACTAATCACCATGCAATCTACAGAGCTAATAAAGTGGCTAAACCCCATGTCCGAGTGCTCTCCCATATCAGCTTCAGCATTGCCAGCGTTTTCAAGCCAGTCTATGCCATCATCGGCTGTGGAGGTGTAACCGTCAGCGCTTGTTACAACGAATACTGAACACTTCATACCATTTTCCTTTGTTTAAATTTAGTACCGTACTTTACTCTTTCCAAGCTATCACGCGTGAATAATACGAACCGCCACTATATTCGCGGAGGCATTACCTACGTTATAAATAGATATATCTCCGTCACTGCCTATGCTTTTTCAGCTAAAAAGAACGACTCTCCGGGGCGAATATAAAATTGTTGCGTGGTGTTTGAATGACTTATTCGCACCTCGCCATCAACGTTGTAAAGTAAGTCTACTGCTTGCGAAAAACGAGGATGTGTATCACCGTCTGCAACGTCATGAGCCAATGTGTATTTGTGGGGCTATCCGGATTCGAGTGCAATCATGCTCACACGCCACAAAGATTATCGACTGGAAAAATCGGCTCCAAAAGGATAACTGGCAAGCGCTGTAATAGAACCACCGCTCCAAGCTAAAGTCGTATAAACCGACGGGGCAAGAACTAGCTCTTTTTCCTTAGAGACCGTACTTAACTGATGACGGGGTTCATGCAACACGTTATGGTCTAACGCTAGGAGAAAGTTCGCAACTTAAGCTATTTCCAATTATCTCGTTTAGCTTGTTGTAGTTTTTCATAGCCTTCTAGCAATTTAATATGCCGTTCAAAACCACCCAAACTCAAACCTGGACAATGTAAGTTGTGAAACACTTTTTGTCCTTCGACAATTTTAATTCCATCGGTAACATTATCTTGGCCATACATCTGTGCTAAGCCGTGTTCATATTCAGAGTAGTTACGTTCATCATGTTGTTTAATTTCTAACAGGGCTTTTAAACAACGGTAATGGCGAATAGTATCTTGACTTGCTTGATCGAGTGCCAAGCACCAATCAATCCAATCCATTGCTTGTTCGTCTTGTAAAGCCAAGCACAACATCGCCTTAATTTCGCCTAAACGGATCTCTGACCATAAGGTATCAGGATCGGGGGCTAAACCTATAAACGGTGCAACCGGTGTTTGATCGTTATAGCCACCTTCTTGCAAGCGTTCGAATACGTCTTGCCATTGCTCAGCATCGCCATCTTTTAGCGTTAATAAATCTTCACGGAATAAGGCACCTTCATTATTATTTTCCCAAACCAATTCATCAACCGGATAAATGTCTGACATGCCTGGCACTAAAATTCGGCAAGCGTAGACATCTAAATGTTCATAATCAGCGATATAAATATCAAAGCCCATTTCATGGATCTTATTACTTAAATAAGTAAATTCAGTGATTGTTTTGCTGTCATGTTCCCAATCATTAAATTCAAAATCGGGCGTGCTTCGGAAAAAATCGTTTGAAATAAAACCACTCGAATCAATAAAGTGCATTTCTAAATTAGCTGATGAAGCGACTTCCTCTTGATCGAATGTCGGCGGATGAAATACATCTAACTGATCTAGGCTACGGCCTTGCAATAATTCGGTGACGGTTCGTTCTAAAGCAACTTCAAAACTAGGGTGAGCACCAAAAGAGGCAAACACCGATCCATCTTTAGGATTAATCAGTGTCACACTCATAACAGGATATTCGCCACCCAAAGAAGCATCCGCCACTTTAAGTGAGTACCCATGCGATTCTAATTCTTCAATGGCCTCTTTAATCAATGGAAAGCGATTAATAACCTCAGCAGGGACTTCGGGCAAACAGATCCCTTCAGCAATAATCCGGTTCTTCACATAGCGTTCAAATACTTCTGATAAACCCTGTACACGTGCTTCATTTTTAGTATTACCGGCCGACATGCCGTTACTAACAAAGATATTGCCAATAACGTTAATTGGAATATATAGAGATTGTCCATCACGTAGGCGTAAATATGGTGTTGCACAAATACCGCGCTCGCCCGTACCGGAGTTAGTATCAACTAACATCGCTGGTGTTAATTCGCCATCAGGATCAAAATGCGCCCATAAGGAGTCATCCATCAATCCGTCAGGCATTTCATCACCCGTCGAATCAAACCATTGTTCATTTGGGTAATGTACAAAGTCATTATTACAATGTTGTTCGCCCAAGTAAAAATCGGCAAAGAAGTAGTTACAACTTAAACGCTCAAAATATTCACCTAATGCACTGGCTAAACATGCTTTTTTAGTGCTGCCTTTACCATTTGTAAACATGATCGGGCAACTTTTATCGCGGATATGGACCGAATAAACATTGCTCACGGGATTAAGCCATGATGCCTCTTCTACATCAAAACCAAAGGATTTTAACTTAGCCTGCATGGTAGCAATACTCGTTTCCAAGTCGCTATCTTTACCTTTGATAAATGTTTTTTCAGTCATAGTTACGTTACTTTTAGATTACTGGGCAAAAATGGCTTCAGATTAAGAAGCCATCGTTTATTAATTTAAAGGGCTTTTATTGTTTTTGAGGCTTTATTACACCAATAGCACCATCAGAACGTGCTTTTAAATACGCATATAATTGATCCATATTTTCCATAACTTGCACATTGGCCTTCCATGATGGCATGCTACCAATCCTACCAGATTTGCCATTTTCAACCGTATCGTAAAATTGTTCTTTTGAAATAATTTTTAAACTATCAGCAAGGTTTGGACCCACCATACCTTGCCCATAAGTACCGTGACAACGTGCACACCAATTACGGAATAATTTAAATCCAGCATAGCTGCTTGCATCCAACTTATTGCCATCGACAACACTATAAAGGCCTGCCACTACCGATGATGATGTTGATTTAACTCTTGGTGTTACAGTTACGCTAGGCTCAATTATTGGCTGTTGCTGTTCCGGGGCTCCCATTTCTTGTGCCGCTATTGCGGCTTCGGTCGTTGAAGTAGACTCATTTACCACTGCTTTTGCAGGAACGACCTCTTCTTCAATATTGTCTTTCATCATCGTCACTGAGGTTGGCTGATCTTGTATCACTGCGACCTCTGTTGCATCAACGGGCGTAGGATCAATCACCAGTTCTGTAGCAACATTTTCTGAAGCCATTTTTTCTGTCATTACATTTGCTTGTTGAGCAGGCACTTCGACTAATGTCTTTGTCTTATAACCTTCGTCATCACTCTTTAATGCAGGCAAAAACGCCGCAATAATTAACGCCAGAAATACAACGTGTACTGCAATTATGAGTTTAATATGCTTCATATTTATCTCCTGTTTTTCTTTTAAAATATAAGCAAATAATAGCACTTAGCTTATAAGCCTGCATAAGCTCTAGTACTATAAGCATTTTATGCCGCAATACCCCTCCCCAGTATGAGATAATATAACGCAAATAAATTAAGTCATCCTTTTCAAATATGAGAGAGGGACTCACTCAACCAAGGTTTTATAATGAATACTGAACAGATATTGTTAATACGCAGCGACTCAAAATGTGAATTATGCAGCTCTGAATCAAATTTATCCGTGTACGAAGTGCCGCCTGTTATTGATACTAACGATGAGCAGTGCATTCTTGTTTGTGATTTTTGTCTTGATCAAATTGAAAACCCAGAAAATACTAATCCTAATCACTGGCGTTGCCTAAATGATAGTATGTGGAACGCCGTTCCCGCGATTCAAGTCATCGTATGGCGTCAACTTAAACGTTTAAATACTGAGATTTGGGCGCAAGATCTGCTTGATATACTGTATTTAGATGAAGAAACGCAAACATGGGCTGCTGCGACAGCAACAGCTGAAGCTAACTCAGTTGATAGTAACGGTGCAATCTTAAATGCCGGTGATAGCGTGACACTCATTAAAGATCTTGAGGTTAAAGGCGCAGGCTTCACCGCTAAGCGCGGAACGTTAGTAAAAGGCATTTCATTGACTGGTAATTCTGAACACATCGAAGGTCGAGTTAATGGTACAAGGATTGTGTTACTCACAAAATTCTTAAAGAAAGCCTAACCCAAAAAAAATATACCTTCGTCATTAAAATTACAGCGAATACATCTAGTGGTTAATCTAACCATAAACCACACTACACGTTCTATATGATAATTTAATCAAATGGAACACCATTAAAAAAGTGTTGATTAACACGTCAACAATTAAGAGACATACAATCTATGAGCTTTGCCTCACTGGGCTTATCTGCCCACATACTTAAAGCCGTAGCAGAAAAAGGCTACGAAACACCATCCGCTATCCAACTACAAGCAATACCTGCCGTACTTGAAGGTAAAGATGTTATGGCTGCCGCCCAAACTGGCACCGGAAAAACAGCGGGCTTTACTCTGCCAATCTTAGAGTTATTATCAAAAGGCGAGCAGGCAAAAGCCAATCAGGTTCGCTGCTTAATTTTAACTCCTACTCGTGAATTAGCTGCACAAGTGGGCGAAAGTGTTGCCATGTATGGTAAAAACTTACCACTACGCTCAGCTATAGTCTTTGGTGGTGTGAAAATTAATCCACAAATGATGAAGCTACGTAAAGGTGTTGATATTCTGGTTGCCACACCGGGTCGCTTACTCGATTTATACCAACAAAATGCCGTGCGGTTTAATCAACTTGAAATTCTCGTGTTAGACGAAGCTGATCGCATGTTGGATATGGGCTTTATTAACGATATTCGAAAAATATTAGCTGTTTTGCCTAAAACGCGTCAAAACTTAATGTTTTCAGCAACGTTTTCAACGCCAATTCGTAATCTTGCAAAAGGCTTAGTGAATAATCCCGTTGAGATCTCGGTCAGTCCGCCAAACACGACGGTGAAATCGGTCGAGCAGTGTATTCATCCTGTGGATAAATCGAAAAAAACAGCTTTATTGATTCATTTAATTACAGAAAATAATTGGCACCAAGTATTAGTGTTTTCACGAACAAAACACGGCGCCAACAAGATAACCAAACTACTGGATGCTAGCGGCTTAAAGTCTGCTACTATTCATGGCAATAAGAGTCAAAATGCTCGCACTAAAGCATTAGCTGATTTTAAATCAGGTAAGGTTCAAGTATTGGTTGCTACTGATATTGCCGCACGTGGTATTGATATTGACCAACTGCCACATGTGGTCAATTTCGACTTACCAGATGTGCCTGAAGATTATGTACATCGTATTGGACGTACCGGACGAGCTAGTGCAACAGGTCAAGCCGTATCATTGGTCAGTGCAGATGAACTTAAACAGTTATCTGATATCGAGAGAGTAATCGGTGAACTACTTGAACGCAAAGTCATTGAAGGTTTTGAACCGGTCAATAAACTGTATGAAACACGTTTAAACTCTCGCCCAGCTAAAGATAAAAAACCTAAAAAACCCCATGTTGGTCACCGAGATGGGCAACGTTCTGGTGAAAATTCTCAAGGTCACAAAACCGGTGCAGGCAGAGCTCGTCGTGGCTAATTTACTTGCCTGATAATCAAATATATTAGCGTGCTATTTAAGGCACGCTAATGTTTTATACGACCATTTTTATTTACCAAACTTAGCTTACAAATTCGACTTAAGCTGCACAACCTTTTTGAATTAACTATGTAATGTTAGATGTACAAAAATAGGACTACATCAATGCGTAAGTTAAAAGAATCTGGGCATAAAGCCCTAGTAATAGTTGAAGATATTGGATTATTCGTTATTGCTGTAGCAACTGTCATAGCAATGAGTTTTGAAATTGGATCAATGTTTCAAGCTATGATGGTGACACTTGCAGATCTTTTGTTACTTTTTATTTACCTTGAAGTATTAGCAATGGTTGGAATATACCTTAAGTCAGGAAAGCTACCTGTTCGTATGCCACTTTACATTGCTATCGTGGCGCTAGCACGCTATATGATTCTTGATATGAAGAACTTAGATACATTAAGAATGCTTGGTCTTGCAGGCGTTGTATTAATTCTTGCTTTAGCTATTCTCGCCATTAGATATGGCCATGCTAAATTCCCCTATGGTAATAATGAAGACAATTAATAAAGCCTTCAAAATAGGCGGCGCAAAATAACCCATTGCCCTTTAACTCAAATGTTAGATTTCGAACTCGTCTCAATCTCACTTTCATAATTTTCTTGGGCACTCATAGCTTGTTCGATATGGGTTTCGGTCCATTTTCGAATAGATCTGAATAATACGACCAATGTCTCGGCTAGTGGTGGCAGTGGCATCAGCGAAAATTTAGCCCTTAATGGTCAGAAATACAAAAAAGAGATTGGTTTGGAACCCCCGCTACTAATAAAGATTACCGTATCACCAGTACCGATAATGCCACTACAATTAACTAGGTGCGATGCACTAACAATATCGTTCAAAAGTCCTGACATATTGGACTAAAGCCCAATCTACAGCAGTTAAATCTTAACTAAAATCTCACCCATACCAATACCACCTAAATCACCAGCATAACGCTGTACACGTGAAAAAGATCCCGTTTTAGCAAATTGGCTATCCAGCTTAGTAAATGAATTAAACAATAGTGCTAAAAAAGCCAACGTATGGGGGCCACAATCATTAAAGTTAGCTGGAATGCCTTGCATCGGTGCTTTGTTTAATAATACCGTGCCCCGTTTCATTCCATAACCAAGATGAGCACCCACATCCCCTAACACAGCAATAGTGCCTGAGATCATTCTTGCAGCACAATAATCACCGGCATTGCCTTCAATCAAGATCATGCCACGACGCATGTGATCGCCAGTTCGAGCACCTGTATTACCTGTAACAATAACTGTTCCACCTGTCATACCATTTTTATAGCCTGGACGTGCACCACCGACAAATTCACCCGCATCGCCATTGATTTTAATCTGGCCTGATTTCATTTCACAGGCCGTATAAATTCCAGTATCACCCGTCACTTCAATTTGACCACCTTCTAAGAATAAACCTAGATAAGCACCCACATTACCTTCAACTGAAATAGTACCAGAAGTCATATTGCGACCAACAAAATCAAGTTTGTCTGTACTGTTGGTAAATTTAATATCAGCGGTGTCATCACCTGTAATATCAAACAAACTATCAACCCGGGCAGTGCGATTACCGGTAACTAACTCAATCGCTGCAATGTCAGCAATAGATTTATCTACAAGCATATCTGGTGTTAACGGCGAACAATCAATACGTTGTGCAGGTGGTGTTTTAAGGGCGAACATTAATGTACTCATGCCATAATCTCCTGTAAATGAAAATGGAATGGACCTAATTTACCACCATAATTACCGGCACTAATACGACGAATACCATTTTTAGCACCTAAATCACATACAGCTTGAATACCTACTCGCATCGCTTTATCGATATCTTCTTTGGTTAAACCATCAATAACAATTTCCATTACCGATTCAATGTCTGGTGATAAATCACTTTTAGTTTGACCTTTCAGCGTTGGGCAAAAAGCATCATTACTTGAGGCCATTAATGCTTTATATTTCGAACCCACTTTTGAACCAGAACGTACGACGCCACCTGGGAACGGCATAATGACATTTGGGATTTTCCTCATTTCTTCAATGGCCGCTTCACAGGCCACTAAAGCTTGTGCTTGCGATTCTGCCAACACTAAGAAATTACCTCCTCCGACAGATGCTTGAACACCGGTTTTTTCTTGTGTTAAAAATTCGCCATCCATTACCGGAATGCGCCAATAACGCTTACCATCAATCATTTTTGAGATTTGAAAACCATCACCAAAGAAACGTAAGTTTTGACCTAATGCCATTTCTGTTTCACTTTCTAAACCTGAAAACAGTGCAGACGTTGGTGATGTAAGTACACACTGTCCTGCCCGAGTCTCTACTTGTTTAGCTAAGCCTTTTCCACCCATAGCAAAAATAAGTATTGAGACGCCTGGGCGACCATCTGGCGTTTCAGTTGCATCAAGCTCGCGTTCAATTCCTGCTTCACAACCACACGCAATAACTGAAGTCGCAAATCCTGTGAAGGCTTGTGCTGAAATCATCGCCCATTTAGCATTAAGTGCAGTGATAATTAACCGCGTGCCTTTCATAGCAAACGCTTCCGCGAAGGTTGGATCAATTGTTACACCATTGATAATCATATCGGGCCTCCTTTATGTAACGGCTGCACGGTCAAACTACCTCGGCCATCATCAATAATCTCATCATCACTAATTTTAAAGTTACCCATTTTTTGAGTATGAAAACGATCAAAATAGGGTTTTAATGACTTCTCAATACTAATGTCATATTCAGGTTTAACGACATGCGTTGTACCCCATGTGACTTCAATCAAATGACCATCTTTAACAACCATAGTGCCATCTTTAAATACATAATCTGGTGTACTGAACATTTTTTCACGATCAGCATCATCAGTATAAACGGTGATATCAGCCGCACCACCAATGCCTAAATGTCCACGATCGGCCAAGCCGACTAATTTAGCAGCACCAGCACGCGTCATGATTGCAATTTCATACAAGGTATATTCGCGTTCAAGTGATGCCAAATGACTCGCTTTTTGAGCTTCCGGGTGTAGGGTCGATAAAATATCGTTACGGAAAGTCTTATCCATCAACAATCTAATAAGATGTGGATAACTGGTAAATGGAGCACCGTTTGGGTGATCTGTTGTTAAAAATACCCGCCATGGATCATCGACCATTAAAAAGGTTTCAAGACCAATCATCCATTGCAAGGCATTTACATAACTCTGATCTTTATATTTGAATGGCAAGACGCCACAACCCGCATCACATTCGATATCCATACACACCCATTTATTGGGATGAGCATGAGGATGAGCCCCATGTTGACGCATATTATCGCCAGATGCAGTAACGGTTTGACCAAATAAGATCTGACCCACATCGACCGTGATATTTTTATGTTTATTAATCGCCTCAGCAATTTGTGCTGAGCCTGATGAAAACTTAAAGTCACCCTCAGTACCATAACTATGGAACTGAATATGTGTCATATGCATGGGTAAACCTTCGATACCTTCCATTGTATCTAGCGTTGTACTCATATTCCCTGGTACACCTAAGTTACAACCATGTACATGTAAAGGATGTGGCACACCTAATTCTTTCACCGCGCGAGCAAGGCGTAACAATATTTCACGTGGAGTCACACCATAAAATTGATTATTTTCGTCCAAATCAAGTTTGCGTTGGTTAAATTTAAAGGCGCTAATACCACCTGGATTCACCACTTTCACACCGATGGCATGACTTTGATTCATCGTCCAAGCGACGTAGTTATTAATGGATTCTTGATCTTTATTTGCAGCCATCATGCGAAGTAGGAAATCATCGCTACCTAACATGACATAACCGCCCTTATCGATAATCGGTGTGTCATGCATCTCCATATGCGCTTGGCGGGCATTAACGGGCAAAATAGCAGGTTCAAAGCCTGCGGTATAACCCATTTCTGCATAACGATAACCAGCAGCTAAAGTGCTCGGTGCGGCATGGCCACTACCACTACGTAATAACTCGGTACGCGCTACCACATCTGCCGCATGATCCTCTGGCAACATCGTACGCGCAATATTGACCTTACCACCACCGATATGAGTATGCATATCAATCGCACCCGCCATGACCACTTTATCTCGAAGATCAATTTCTTGATCTATTTTTATATCGTCAGGGCGTTTTACAATTCGACCATCAAGAATATAAATATCACGGACTTCATTTTCTACGCCGTGTGCCGGATCATAAATCCGGCCACCAGTTAGTTTTGTTAACATTTATCTATTCAACTCCTATTAAATTAGGATTTTTATTTAAGTTCAATTCGGATTCTTTTTGAGAACCGGGGCGTATGTTAATACATGAGGATCGGAAAAAAGGATCCAACGCCGAAATTGAGCAAAAAGACACTAAATTATATCTCTTGTTCAACAGCGCTTAATACATCAAATGTACTAGGCAAACCACTGTCACGTAATTTTCTTAATGGTACTGACACCACAGTATCGCTACGGAAAGCACGCCCCGCATGATCAATACCCGGAGTACCCACAGGAATAAAGACTTCAGGTTCTTTTTCGAACGTCATACCCGAACGGCCTAAAACAATCGTTTTTGCTGTTGTTTTAGGTGGTGTATTATCAATATTAAAACTTGAAATCCATACTAAGATATCCACTTCGTCTTCAGCTAACATCCGATCAGAATTAGCAAGATAAGGATCGTAATCTGGATAGCCACGACTAAAGTTAGTTCGCATTGGGAAACCTGATTGCCACGCAGATACTTGATTTGCAGTCACTTCTCCATCCTTACCCGCTAAAGGTAAACCGCTAGACCGCGTTTTTAAGTTTAAATCTTTAACCATTTCACATATAGTTTGAACGGTGACTTCAGCATGATCAAAATCAAGCATACTCGCCGCCCAGGTTACAACTGAATATTTGGCGTTTTTAAGTTGTTCAGCCAAACCAGTTAAATCATTGATACTGATGCCGCCAACACTCTTGGCTTGTATCGATTTTCCTTTAACTAAAGCGCGTAATACTGACAGAACTTCTGGCAAATTAGCATCATCACAGGCTAATATATTGGCTTTTTTACCATTTGGTGACGTTGAGGCATCACCTGATGGTGCTTTACCAAGATAAATCACTTCGCGTGATTCAATATCTTGGCCAAACATACTTTCTTTATTCCATACCACACGTTCATAAAATCTAGGAAAACCAAGCTCAATATCACTACCAATCACCAGTAATAAATCCACCCGATTTTTTACTTCGGTTAATGTCGTTGTCATCCATCCAGTATCTTGCAATACCAATAGATTCTTAAAAGTGTGTGTTGAAAACATATGATCAACTGTCGCACGACTTTTATCAGCTAAGGCCATTGCCGAACGCGCACCATTTAAATCAGTCGCCATTCCAGCAATAACAGGCTGTTTACTTGTCCGTAATAAATCAGCAATATGTGTAACAGCTTTATCTAAAGAAACCGCCTTACCTTTCACTCGTGGAGATATGTCTGTTATAGGCGTTTCAAATCCTTTTTTAGTCACAGCATCGCCGTTTTCCATCACGGTGACCGTATTACCCTCTACTTTGATAGTAAGATCATCTGATGCAATGCCACAAAATGGGCTAGGTACTTCCAACCACATTCCTGAATCAGTCATTTCTGTCATATTAAAATCCTTAATCGTACTTAATATATTTAAAACGTGGATCAGAGGGGGTGCCTTCAAAAGGACTACTGTCTTCTTTAGCTGGCTGCCACTGCACAACTTTTTCAATCATTTTTGCCAACTCGAAATCTTTATCTGTAATTCCTTTGGCGCTATGTGTCGTTAATTTTACAATAACAAATGCATACGATGCTGAGATATCAGGGTGATGCCAAGCCGCTTCAGCTAAATGGCCAACCGTATTCACTACCATCAGCGTACCTTTCCAACCACTGGTTTTATATTTACGACGGATCCAACCATTTTCAAAATACTAATGAGGTAGTTCCGTTGCTAATTTTTCAGAAATTTCTGCTTCAGAATACTTTTTTTCATTCGTGTCAGTCATGATAAATTACCTTTAAATAAAAACATTAGGATACCGGATTTTTTTTTAACTAACCATTTTTAGCCCGCATTAATAAAGAATCAATACTATTTTGTTTCAATTGTTTTTGCAGAGCATCAGCTTTATCTCTACCAATAACAGGTCCAATTTGGACACGATGCCAAGTATCTTTATCATCAATGGTTACTGTTTGTACTCTAGATTCAACACCTAAAAAGGCAAGTTTTGCTTTATAAGCATCCGCATCGGAAGCTTTACGAAAAGATCCAACTTGTAATAAATAACTGACTTTATCAACTGACTGGTCATTATTTGTTGTTGGAGTCGTTGGGGTAGTAGGTAACGTTACGACGGGTGGCTGTGTTTTTTTAGGTGTTTCAACTACAACTTCCATTTCAGGCAATAAAGTATAAAACTCAAACGTAGGTTCTACTCCATTATTGTTTTTACTAACCTTTTTCTCAATTTCTTTTTTTTCTGGTGTTGCAACAATAGTTGGATCATCTTTAATATGTAGTAAAAACATAATAAAAGCACCCACAGCAAAACTGAGCAACATAGGTCCCCACGGCATCACTTTTTTTGGTGCCGAATTTCGTGAGTTTCTTCTTTCTGCCACTTACATTGTCTCCGGTGTTGATATACCCATAACTGTTAAACCATTAAAAATTACTTGTTTAACAGCAGAAACCAGAGTTAACCGCGCCTGACTCAAGTCTAGATCATCAACAATGAAGTAATGGGCATTGTAATAGGTATGAAAATCACGGGCTAAATCCATTAAATAGTGGGCCAATATGTGCGGCGTATGGTTTAATGCTGACGATTCTATTATTTCTGGATAACGCGCTAGGGCTGTTAATAAAGCTTGTTCATGTTCTTCAGTTAAACGATTTAAATGCTCTGAACCTTGCACTTTATCCCACGATAAACCACGTTCAGCTAATTGTCTAAACACGCTACAAACACGTGCATAAGCATATTGGACATAATAAACAGGGTTATCGGTACTTTGTGTTTTAGCGAGTTCTAAATCAAAATCCATATGTTGATCAGCGCCACGTAAAACATAAAAGAAACGAGCAGCATCTTTACCCACTTCCTCTCTTAACTCACGCAAGGTAACAAAGTCACCACTACGGGTCGACATCGCTATTTTTTCAGTACCACGATATAACACCGCAAATTGAACTAATAATACTTTTAATCTATCGGCATTTTGATTCATCGCCACTAAAGACGCTTTTACCCGTGGAATATAACCATGGTGATCTGAACCCCAGATATCAATTACCGTATCAAAACCACGATTAAATTTATTCAAATGATAAGCAATGTCAGAAGCAAAATACGTGGTTTGACCATTATCACGCACCACAACACGATCTTTTTCATCGCCGTAATCAGTCGATCTAAACCACCAAGCACCGTCTTTCTCATACAATACTTTTGAATTTTTTAAGGTTTCAATTGCTTGATCAACAACACCCGATTCCATCAATGAACGTTCTGAAAACCATTCATCATAATCGGTACCAAAATCAGCTAAATCATTGCGAATATCAGACAAAATTGAATTTAGCCCTAAATCAAATAACTGACGGTATCCGGTTTCACCTAATAATGCCTTTGCCTTATTGGTTAATCCATCAATATGCAGTTCTTTGTCACCACCTTGGGGTTCATCAGCGGGTACATCAGCAAATATTACACTTGCGGGGTGACGAAATAGTTCACCTTGCTCTGTTTTTAAAGTAGCCGCAATATCTAAAACATAATCACCTTTATAAGCATTACTTGGGAAAGTGAACCGTTCACCACAGGCAGTTAAATATCGTAACCAAACGCTGGTTGCCAAGATATCCATCTGTCGTCCAGCATCATTGACATAATATTCACGATGAACATCAAATCCTGCTGCCATTAATAAACGACTGACCACCGAACCATACGCTGCACCACGACCGTGACCAACATGAAGTGGACCTGTAGGATTCGCCGATACAAATTCAACTTGAACGCGTTTTCCTGTACCGATTTGGCTACGACCAAAGTGTTCACCAGAGGCTAAAATATCTTTAACGATTTGTTGAGCTGATTCTGCTGCCAAAAAGAAGTTAATAAAACCAGGTCCAGCGATATCTATTTTAGTAATAAAGTCAGTATCTTTCATGACTTCAACCAATAAAGTAGCTATTTGGCGAGGATTTATTTTGGTTGGTTTTGCCAACATCATCGCAATATTACATGCAAAGTCACCGTGTAATTTATCTTTAGTGCGTTCAATTTGTATTTCTGGCAAATCAATTTCAGGAAGTTTGCCCTGTTGAATAAGGTCCGTTAATGCAGTTTGAATTATTTTTATAAGCTGAGCTTTCAATGTCTTAAAACCTGAGATTAATTAAGTCGGGGTATTTTAACTGATCATGAGTTATGGATCACAGATAGAAAGTTGATCAAGCTCTGTTTTTAGCAAATTTTGACGTGGTCTAATGGATTAGAACAGCCTAGTTAAGAGATAATACTCAAAACTGGAGCAATTGAAATGACCA
>Ga0105055_10007209_pt1 | contig 14870 bp, 9 predicted proteins | sample BON03_FD_78090 | JGI IMG/M metagenome (GOLD analysis project Ga0105055, IMG submission 78090) | Freshwater microbial communities from Lake Bonney liftoff mats and glacier meltwater in Antarctica - BON-03 | ecosystem: Environmental > Aquatic > Freshwater > Ice > Glacier meltwater | place: Lake...
CCCCCCCCAAGCGGCCTTTCTGTGGTTAAAGTATTTTTAGGCGCCCCTATTTTTGGCGGGGGCCCGGGGGAAAAAGGGGGGGGGGGGGGGGGGGGGGGGGGGGGGGGGGGGGGGGGCGGGGGGCGGAAAACTTGCCAAAAAAACGCAAGCTGCTCTTCGGCTTTGCGGTCCGCCGGACGCCACCCGCCCTCTCCTTGCGAGCGCGCCGGCGGCCCTGCCCGCCGCCTTTTTACTCGTGACCAATACGCGCGCACACACGAATTCTTCAATTCTCTCTTTTGACACGCTTTACACGCCTGCCTTCGAGACCTTTAGGTACGTCGCTAATAGCCGTTGCTGGTTTCGGAGGAAATTTTTCGGAGGAATTTTTGTTCTCGGAGGAAATCTGAACAACGAACGGTTTCCGCCGCCCCGCGCCGAGCCCCCCGGCGCCCGCAGCACAGCCGGCCACAGTGCAGCAGCTCCACAGGTACAAGTGTGCATCTAACCCGCACATCCGCCCAATCCACAGCCCCCTCGCGCATTTAACTAAAAGAGTGGGCCCAAATCCCCGTCGAAATGATGAAGCCCGCCGTTTCCCCGGGCGCGGCGCCGCCCGCGGCGGCGGCCCCCGGCGCCGGCGCGCCCATCCCTCAGCCGCAAATGGGCGTGTTCATCCCCTGCATCCCCGGCCTCCCCGTGGGCGCCACCGGACTAGCCCTCGTGCCGACCAAGATCGGCGGCGTCTACGTGCCGCTGGACGCCGAGGGCGCGCCGATGATGTCTCACCTGACGCCGCAGCAGCAGACGGCCGTCAAGGCGGCCCTCGGCGACTTTCTCGCAAAGGCGTCCATGACCGGGATCTGCGGGCTGTGAGTTTGTTTTTTTGGTAGCTTGATGTTCCGTTTGCTGGCCGTGCTTTGCTCGCTTGGTGTCGTCGTCTCGCGCTCGCTCACACACGAAAAACAAAAAACGAAACGAAACGCGCCACGAACGATGCCCTTTCCTCCCCCCCCCCCCCACCAACCAACCACACCCCAGCATCTGCTGCTTCATCCTGTGCCCGCCCTGCGCCATCTACTTTCTCCTCCTCAGCTGCTGCTGCGTCGGCTACCAAATGACGCAGTTTAAGAAAAAGCTGGCGACCCAAACGGTGCCGGCGCAGGCGCACGCGCCCAACTGGCAGCAGCAGCAGGCGGCGGCCGTGGCGCCCGGCGGGCAGCAGGCGCCGGGGCCGCCGACGGGCTACCCGCCGGACCCGCCGATGATGGCGCCGCCGGTCGCGCAAGCGCCGCCGCCCGTGGCGACGCAGGTTTAATGGGGGTCGGTATTTTGTCCTGGAGAGAGCGGCGGCCGACGGTTAGGCGGGGGGCTTCTCGGCGCGCGCGAAAAGACGATCGCCTCCCGCCGCCGCCGCCGCCCCCTTTCCTCCTTTTCTTCTCTCTCTTCCATAGCGGCGCCCGCGTATGCTCTGCGTCATCTTCGATCCATCGGCACCTCTAGCACGTCGCGCGATCATCGCATCGATCCCCTTGTTACCGACGAAGATCCCGCGCAACCAGAACCACCGTCCGACTCTCTCTTCGCGAGCGCCAATCATCGCCGCCCCTTTTTGGCCGCGCCCCAAAGAACACACTCTCAGCGCCACCAGGCCTTGCAGTCCGCCCGCGCGCGTCGTCGGCTGGTGGCGTCTTGCCCGTCGCCCTCGGACGTTGAGAGAGAGAGAGAGAGAGAGAGGAGCTCCCCCTCTTTTCCCACCCACCCGCCCAAATCGCAACAAAGCATGGCGTCCGAGCTGTCGAGCTTCATCGAGACGGAGCTGCGGCGCAAGGGCCACGCCCTGGGCAGCCTGGACGACGACGTGGACGGCGGCCTCGTCGACGACCTCGAGTCGCGCGCGCTCGTCGGGCCCGGCGGCGGCGGCGGCGGCGCGAGCAGCGGCGGCAACGGCGGCCGCAACGGCGCTGGCGGCGGCGGCCTTCGCGGCGCGGCGACCTCGCTGATGGGCGCGCTGCGCGTCGAGGCGCGCACCAAGGAGGCCCAGAACGCGCAGACGGTGTCCAGCGTGCGCCGGTCCGTCTGCGTGGGCGGCGGCGTCCTGGTCGCTCTGGTCGTGGCAGGGCTGCTCGTCACTGGCCGCGGCGGCGGCGGCGGCGGCGGCGGCGGCCGCGCGGGCGGCGGCGGCGGCGGCGGCGTCCTCTCGCCGCGCGCGGCGGCCGTGCTGGCCGGCGGCCCCGCGGCGCCCGAGGCCGACGGCGGCCTGCTGGCGCCGCCACGGCTCAAGGACGGCGGCGGCGGGGACGGCGGCGGCGGGGACGACGCCGTGCGGAGGGACAAGGGGGAGGAGGAGGGCGAGAGGAAGGAGGAGGGGGGCGGCGGCGGCGGCGGGGCGGCGGCCGCGGTCGCCGACGGCGGCAAGGGCGGCGGCGGCGACGGCGCGGCCAAAAAGGAGGAGGGCGAGGGCGACTACGACTACGAGGATGACGACAAGGAAGAGCCGAAAAAGCCCAAGGAGGGCGAGGGCGGCGGCGGCGGCGGCGACGCATCCAAGCAGCAGCAGGAGGACGCGCCAAAGAGCGAGGAGAAAAAGCAGCAGCAGCGGCGGGAGGAAAACAAGGAGGATCAGCCTGCCGCCGCCGCCAACCCCGCGCCCGAGTCCAAGGGCAACGAGGACACCGCCTTTGACACCGAGGACTACGAGGAGGCGCCCTCGCCCGCCCAGAGGAAGGGCGAGGGCGACGGGGCGCGAGGCGGCGGCGACTCGCTCGTTGACGAGGCGGTCGCGAAAGAGACCGGCGGCGGCGGCGGTGGCGGCGGCGGCGGCAACGGCGGCGGCAACGGCGACGGGCAGCAGGACAAAAAGCCGGATCAAGCGCGCGAGGACAAGCCGGATCAGGAGAAGAAGCAGGAGGGCGGTGGTGGCGGAGGCGGCGAGGACGAGGAGCGGATGAAGAAGCGAAAGTGGGACGAGCAGCAGCAGAAGAAGAAGCGCGAGGAGGAGGAGCAGCAGCAGCGGCAGCAGCAGCAGCGGCGGCGCGAGGAGGAGGAGCGGCGGAAGAAGGAAAACTGGGATAGGGACGAGCGGGCCAAGAAGGAGAAGCAGGAGGGCAAGCGGCAAGAGGGCGGGCAGCAGCAGCAGCAGCAGCAGCAGCAGCAGCAGCAGCCGGAGCAGAAAAAGAAGGACGGGGGAGGAGGAGCGGATGGCGGCGGCGGCGGCGGCGGCGGGGGCGGCGAGCAAAAGCGCCCCCAAGCCGACGACGACGACAAGTGATCTCGTCGGTCCCTTATTTTCTTTTCTTTAGGGGTCCTTTCGCACAAACGCATGATCTTTCACAGACGCAACGAAACGATCGTCTCGTTTCAGTCGTCACAGCGCCAAACAGAAACCAGAGCGAGGCCCGCGCGCCGCCGCCGCCACGCACCGCAACGACAACAAAGAAAACTGCTCGTCAGCCCGTGCTCATGGCCGCCACCGCGTGCTGCTGCTGCTGCTGCTGCTGCTGCTGCTGCTGCTGCTGCTGCTGCTGCTGCGCCGGCCACCCCGCCCCCCGCCCCCCGCCCAGGCCCCCCGCCCCCGCCCCGGCCGCCCGCGCCAGCAGAGCGTCGGCCGCGGCCACGTCAAACGCCCCCCCGCCGCCGCGCGGCTTGTAGAGCAGGGTCGTCACGTACTTGCCGCGCCACCGGTGCGTGCTGCCGACCACAAGGGCGTTGATGCCCGGCTGGTGGTGCTGTTGCGGCTGCTGCTGCGGGACAGGCGGGGGGGACGGGCTCTGGCCGGGCGCGGCCGCTTGACCGGCCGCCGCCGCCGCCGCCGCCGCCGCTTGCTGCTGCTGCTGCTGCTGCTGGAGCTGCTGTTGCTGGAGCTGCTGCTGCTGCTGCTGCTGGGATCCCGACGACGACCCCCTCTGGACGTACACGTGGTTTAGCACCACGTGCGTCGGCCTGGGCAGCGCGGCCACGCCCGCCGCCGCCGCCGCGCTCTGCGCCGCCGGCGCGTTGAGCAGCGTCAGCGCCAGCTGCGGCGGCAGCGCGGGCGGCTCCTTGGCAAAGTCGTCCGCCTGTGGAGGCGCGCAGCAGTAGCTCTCGGGCGGCGAGGGCGGCGGGTCGAACCCGCTCGCGCGCACGCCCTCCACGTTGTCTGGCGCGTATTCGTGCACCTCGGCAACGTTGTTGACGTTCCCGGCCTCGTCGCGCATGGCCGGGCGGGCGGGGTCGTGGCGCCACTCGCCGTCGACGATGAACTTGTACTGGTAGACGCCGGGCGGGAGCAGCTTGACGACAGAAAAGTGGGCGTCGCCGGCGGCGGCGCTTGCGCCTGCGCCGACCGCGCCCGCGCCGCCGCCGCCGCCCGCCGCCACGCCTTCCCCTCCTGCCCCCCCGCCCCCCCCTCCCCCGCCGCCCCGCTGCAGGGGCTGCCGCGTGGTCCACGCGTCGAACGACCCCTCGACCTCGACGTGCCGCCCGCCGTGCGCCCACTGGAAAACAACGGGCACGAGCTTTGGCGGCGGCGCCCACGCGCCCGCCGCGCTGGCGCCGTCGAGCCACCCGCCCGTGAGCAGGGCGGCGCCCGTGGTGGGAGCGGCGGCGCCCGCCGGCAGGGCGCCGCCCAGGAGGGAGGCGGCGGCCGCGGCGGGCGGGGGCATGAGGCCGGCGCCGCCGCCGCCGGCCGCGGCGGCGGCAGCGGCGGCGGCGGCGGCGGCCGAGGCGCCGCTCCCGCCGAGACTGCCGGGCCCGAGGCCGCTGCCGCTGCCGCCGCCGCCGCCGCCTCCCGCGCCGTCCTCGCCCGCGCGGCGCGGGTGGACGTTGCCCTGTTTAGTTTTGTCGTTTGTTTTGGTCATGGTGGTTGTGTGCGAGTGTGAGAGAGGGGAGGGGCGCGAGCGCGACGGCGAGGAGCGACTCGGTGAAACGACGCGAGAGTCACCGGCGGCCGTCACGCGCGGCGCGCACGCGCTCAGCTCAGCCTCGCTTGTTGCCCGCGCTCCGCTGATGTCCTGGTTCGCTGCCTACTCGGCCCGACCGATGGCGAGCGCCCCCGAACCAAGCCGGGGCTGCCTCTCCTATTCCGCGCGCTCACCATCGCCGTCGCGGAGAGAGAGAGAGAGTCAGTCAGAGAGTCGGAGGGAGGGTTTGCGCAAACGCGTCTGAAAGATTTGAGATGGGAGCTGATGAGGGCGCTGCTTGGCCGTGTGAGCGTGTGTGCGAGTGTGATTGATGTGGTCCCGAGTGTAAGAGCGAGTGACGCAGCAAGCAGAGTGAGCGCGATGGGCGAGGACGACCTGCCGCCGCCGTCGCATGTGCTAGCTTGTGCTAGAACTAAGGGCGCCCTCTGCCCTGCGCAACGCCCACTCCACACCACGCTCTCCTCCTGCTCAAACACAACACGTCCCCACCCCAACAACCCCCACACACGCGTCGGACTCCTGTTTCCACAAATCAAGAAAAGAAGAGACAAATCTACCTGTCCTCCTCCAAAGAAGCTGCCATGGCGGTGGTCTACACCAACGGTGAGTCCGCGGGCCAACGAATGGCCCGCGCGCGCGCGGTGGAGGGCACGGATCACGCGCGCTTTGAATTCAATCGCAAAACGACAAGAGGGGGGGGATCTTGCTCTCTGCACACCCGACGACTGACTTGCCCCCTTTTCTCCCCCCCAATTGCCCCCCCTTGCAAACGCAGCCACCGTGCAGGACTTTCTGGAGCGCTACGAGGTCGGCGAGACCATCGGCGTCGGAGGTGAGCTGCCCGTCGGATTTGCCGCCGCTGCCGCCGACGCCGCCGCCGGGCGACGAGACCGCCCGCCCGCCTCTTTCGCGTGTCGGGCCGTGTCCCGCAGCGCCCCCCTCTTCCCCCCTTCTCTTCCCCCCGTCCGTCAAGTCATCCCCCCCGCCCGCCTCGTCGCGCAGCCTCGCCCGCCCTGACGCACCACAAATCAACCTCGAAAGCCCCCGCAAAAACCCACCAACAAACAACAACAACAAAAAACAAAAAAAGGCTTTGCCGTCGTCAAGCGCGGCCGCGACCGCGAGTCGTCGCAGCCCGTGGCCATCAAGGTGGTCGACAAGTCGCGGTACGCGGCGGGCGACACGTCGCTCGAGCGCGAGATCCAGGTCCTGTGCAAGGTGGACCACCCCAACTGCATCAAGCTGTACAGCGTGTACGTGACCGCGCGCAAAGTATATTTAGTAACAGAATTGGTCACGGGAGGCGAGCTGCTCGACCGCATCACCGAGCGCGGCCCCTACCCCGAGCGCGAGGCGGCGGGCGTGGTGCGCCAGATCCTGCGCGGCGTGGCCTACCTGCACAGCCACGGCATCGTGCACCGCGACCTCAAGCTGGAGAACATGGTGCTGGAGCACGACGCGGCGGACGCCCCCCTAAAGATCGCCGATTTCGGCCTGTCGAAATTCTTCTCGAGCGACAACGTCCTCTCGACGATGTGCGGCTCGCCGCAGTACGTGGCGCCCGAGGTCCTTGGCGTCGGCGACTCTCCAGACGGCGGCGGGGAGTACAGCCCCGCGGTGGACATGTGGTCGGTCGGCGTAGTCCTGTTCATCGTTTTGAGCGGCTACTCGCCGTTTGACGACGACAACGACGCGGTTTTGTTTGACAAGATCCGGCGGGGCGCTTACGACGCCGACGACCCCGTTTGGGATGCCATGAGCGCCGGCGCCAAAGACCTCGTGGCCCGCTTGCTGACGGTGGACGCGTCGGCGCGCCTGACGGCGGTGCAGGCGCTGGCGCACCCGTGGATCGTGGCGACGGCAGCGCCCGAGGAGGACGGCGGCGGCGCGGCGGCGGCCGGCGGCGCGGCGAGGGCGGCGGCGACGGTGCTGGCGGCGCCGGGCGGCGGGGTGGGGGCGGGGGGCGCGGAGCAGGGGGCGGCGGAGCAGGGGGCGGCGGCGGAGCAGGGGGCGGCGGCGGCGGCAGCACCAGCGGCGGCGGCAGCACCAGCGGCAGCAGCAGGCGCACCAGCAGCAGGCGCACCAGCACCGTCCGCGCATCCGACGCCGACGCTAGCAGAGGCGGCAGCGGCGGCGGGAGGGGCGGCAGGAGCGGCGGGAGCAGCAGCGGCGGCGGCGCCCGGAGCGGGCGTGCCCCCGGCGACCACCAAGGCGGCCGCCCAGGCGGCCCTGCGCGCGCAGAACAGCTTCCGACACCAGGTCGCCGCGGCCGCGGGCGCAGTCCCGCCCCCTGGCGGCTGCGGCGGGGCGACGGCGGCAGAAGCGGCGGCGGCGGCGGCGGCGGCGGCGGCAGGCGGCGGCGGCGGCGCGGCGGTAGGCGGGAGCGGCGGAGGCGACGACGCGGGCGCCGCCATCGGCAGCGAGGACTCGGGCGACGAGGTGGCCGCGGCCGTGGCCAAGGCCACGGCCATGTGCGGCGCTGCTGCCGCCGCGCCTCCTCTGGCCGCCGCGGCGAGCGCGGGACGAGCGCCCGTTCCCGACGACGAAGACGCCGACGGCGCAAGGCCGCCGGGCGCGGCCTCCGCCGCCATGCCCCCGCCGCCGCTCGCGGCCGCCTGAACCTCCTCTTACCTCGCGCCCCCTTTCCTTCATCCTCCTCGCACGCTCGCAAACGCAAAGGAGTGGGGGCCGAGCGGAAAGGAGGAGCTCCCGACCGCAGGCTGAAAGAGGGCTCCTTCCTTTCGCTCGCCTCCCCCCCTTTTTTGCCCCTCCTCAAAACACGCTCCGCGCGGCCCACAAACCGCCGCCGCCGCCGCCGCAGACGAGGCCCCTTTGCTCTTATGACAAAACCCTTCTCCCCCCTTCCGCCTCCTCTTTGTGCCCATCCTCGGGCCTCCCTCAAGCCGCCAAGGCCCTCCCTCCGCCGCCGCCGCTGCCGCCGCCGCTCCCTTTGCCCGCTTAGAGAGCAGCAGCGCCGGGCTAGTTGACGCGCGCAGGAGAATAAAAAAAAAACTTCCCGTCGCGCCCCCTTGCCGCGCCCCCGCACGCCTCGAACATAACACCCCCCCGTGCGACGGCTCGCGCTTGGCGCGCCTGCTGCTCCTACCCCAGTGCGCGTTTTCCTCCTCGCTGCCGCCGCCCCCGCGCCGCCCGCCCCTCTATTTCCCGGCAGCCGTTTTTTGTCACGAATTTTTTTCTGGATCCATTTTTCAGACCGAGCGAGGCCAGTGACATCGGCGCGCCGCTCGTGCACAGCAAAACATCTCACCCCTTCCGCCCCGGCTCCGCTCGAAGGCTTTGCCTGGAGCGATGCTACACGCGCCGCACGCCCGCGCGCCGCTGAGGCGGGTTCGATCCAGAATTTATTTTTCTTCCCGTTATTTGCTTCCCCTCATCCACCCGTGCCGCGCGCAAAACCACTGCTTCTTTGCAGCCCCCATTTCCCCTGCACTACCCTCGCCCTTTTCGGGGCCGAATGAACAATCGAGCGTGCCGCTGTGCGCTCCTGGTTTTGTTTCTCGAGCCAGCGGCCGCGCCAAACGCTGCCGCACGCGCCCAAAACCCAAACGGAAAAAAAGCAGGGCAGAGGCACACACGCACGAGACAAATGATGTCTTTTTGCACCGCCCGCCCTCCTCCCCCCCCCTCATCCTCTTATTTTGAGATTCTCACCCAGGTCTACCCCTTCCCTCCTCTCCGCGCTCCTGTTTCCGCCCGCCCGCCCTCGTTATTCCCTGCCGGGGCGCGGCGGCGGCGGCGGCGGGGCGGACAAAAAAGCAAAAACGCCCGGGCGCGCCTCGCGCTCGCGCGCTGGTCAGACTTTTGTGTAATTATTCAATCGACACACTCGCGCCGCATTGCACATAGAGGCGATTCCGATGTCAAGACACAGCGCCTGTCGGCGGCCGGGAGCGCGGGCGCTGCGCAGGCCAAAAGACCGCCGGCGGCGACGACGACGCCGCTGGCGGCGACGACGATTAGACCAGGGAGGAGAGGCCAAGACGGGGGGAGAGGCCAAGACGGGGGGAGAGGCCAAGACGGGGGGAGAGGCCAAGACGGGAGGAGAGGCCAAGACGGTTTTTTCAAGAGACGCCGCCGCGGTGTGTGATTTATTTTGCACGCGCGCTCTCAAGGCCGTGTGTCAGAAAAAGCACTATACGCGCGCGGTCGAAAAACGCCGCTCTCCTTTCACGACCGCGGCGAGGCGTGGCTCGGAAACAAGCGACCCGAAACGCCAAAAGAGACAAAAACGTAGGCGGCGGCGTCGGCCGTTTTTTCCTCACTCTGCCATCGCGTCCGCCGGCCGTCCGCTGCCGCCGCCGCCGCGCCGCCCGCCGCCGCCGCCGCCGCCGCCGCCGCCGCCCACCGCCCTCTGCACCACCACCCCGCTGCTCAGCACCGCGCCCCCGGGCGGCGCGATCGCCTCCACCACCTCGATGCGCATCTTCTTGCCGTCGAGCGCCACGCCGTTGTAGCGAGAATAAGCCGCGCCGGCGTCCTCGCGCCGCTCGAAGACGACATGCGCGGTGCCTTGCGAGCGCCCTCCCTTGTCAAAGTGCACGCCGTAGTCGCGCAGGGGGCCGCACGTGAGGAAGAGCTCGCGGACGTCCGACTCGGTGACGTTGGCGTCGAGGTTGGACACGAAGAGCTTGCTAGACGTGGGCTCGGCGCGGCGCGGCGGCGGCGCGGGCGCGGCGGCCGGCGGCGGCGCCGGGGCGTGGTGGTGGTGGGGGGGCGGCGGCGGGCCGCCGTAGCCGTAGGCGGGGGGCGGGCCGCCGTAGCCGTAGGCCGGGGGCGGGCCGCCGTACCCGGGGGGGACCATCCCGTAGCCGGGGGGCGGGATCATCGTGGGCCCGCGCCCCGCGCCGCCGCCGCCGCCGCCGCCCTTGCCGCCGTTGCCGCCGCTGCGCCGCGCGCCGCCCGCCCGCCCGCCGCCGCCGTTGCCGCCGCCGCCGCCCGTCGTGGGCACCGGCTGGTAGAGCCGCCCGTCGGCGCCGCGCACGAGCGGCACGCCCGCAAAGGCCGCGGCGGCGGCCTGCCCGCCCCCGGCGCGCTTGGGGCCGAGGCCGGCGACGGCGACGCCGCCGCGGCGCGCGCCGGCGGCGGCGGCCCTGCCCGGCAGCTGCGCGGCCGGGGCGGCCGCCTTTTTGTTGCCCTGCTGCTGCTGCTGCTGCTGCTGCTGCTGCTGCGAGGGCTTGGCAGGGGCGGCCGGCGCGCCGTTGCCGCCGCCGCCGGTCTTCTTGGTGGCGCGGCGGCGCGCCGACTTGCTCAGGCCCGCGATCTTGATGACGCCGCCCGCGCGCACGCCCTCCATGGGCGCGGCGCCGCCAGAGGCGCCGCCGCCGCCGCCCGCCCGCTTCTTCCTGGCCGCCGTTTTGGTGCCGCTGGCGCCGTTCCCGGGCGCCGCCGCCGCCGCCGAGCCCGGCGCGCCGCCGTCGCCCTTCTTCTTGGCCTTTTGCTCGCGCAGCTGCTTGGACTTGGAGCTGGCCTTGCCCGCGTCGGTGCCCTTGACCGCCTTCTTGCTCTCGGCGATGAGCTGCTCCAGCGACATGTTGATGCGCGTTTCCGCCATCTCTTTTCACTGATGGAAAGGAGGAGGGAGGGCGGGCGGGGGAGCAACTCTGTCCGTGTGTGTGTCACGGGGGAGGCGCGCGCGTGCGGCTCGCTTGGTCAAGCGACGCGCGCACGGAGGTGGCTTCCGCGCGGGCCGGCGCGCGCGCTGTCGTTGTCGTTCTGTGTTGTGGCGCGCGCTTGACAGGGAGAGAGAGAAAGAGTTTGTGTGTTTTTTGCGCAAACGCTGCTTTGCTTGAGAGAAGAGATGGACGAGGGAGGGTCAACGTGTTGTTTCTCGCGTTGTTAAATGGGGTGGTGTGTCGTTCGTCCGAGGGAGAGGCGAAGGGGGTGATGGCGGACTCTTCTGTCCTCGCTCTCCCCCCTCTTTGCCTGAGCATTCTCCACTCGCGCGACCCCACCTCCACCATTACCACACATTCACACCCACGCCCACGCCACCGGATCGAGATTGGACACAGCATCACACACAGAGAGAGCCAGCGACAACGCGCATCCATCCAAACCAGTCACCATGCTGGGCAGCGCCACCCACCAGGCGCGCGCGCGCCCCAGCAGCAGCAGCCACACCAGCACCAGCAGTCATACTGCTGTGAGGCGGCCGGTCGTCCGCGTGGTGGGCGCCGCGCGCGCTTGCAGCACCAGCGGTAGCAGCAGCGGCGGCAACGGCGGGTCGGCAGCGACGACGGCGGCGGCGGCGACGCGCAAGCGGAGAGGAGCAGCAGCAGGGGCGGCAGCCGCAGCGGCGGCATCCGTCGCTCTCTGCGCGCGGCCAGCGTCGGTCGCGTGCCGGGCCATCGAGGAGAAGCGCGAGACCGCGGAGACCACGGAGGCGCCGGTGAGTCCCTTGCTGTTTGTCGGCGCTCCAGACGCTCAAGCGCCGCCCCGCCCACGCAAGAGAGGCAAACGCTCACCCCCGCGCCCCCCAAAAAACATTTACAAACCCACCAACCCCCAACCAAAACCCACTTCACAGGATAGCCTCCTCTCGGACGCCGCGCGCATCGCCGCCATGCGCCGCGCCGACGGCGCCCCCGAGCCCAAGGGCCCGTCCCCCGCGGACGGCGGTGGAGGCGAAAACATGCTGCAGGGCGCCGCCTCGGAGGCGCGGCTGATCACGTGGCCGCGGCCGCAAAAGGCGCTGCTGGACACCGCGCTTGTGCTTGGGATCGTGGCGGGGGCGAGCGCCTTGGTGTTTGGGCTCAACGTCGTGCTGGCGGAGACGGCGACGGCGTGGTACGCGAGCCGCTAGGCGGCGTGGCGTGCCTCTCTTTTTTGTTTTTTGTTGGAGAGAGAGGGAGAGGGGGGAGGGAAAAAGAGAGGCGGGGACGGGGCGCCTACGATCGCCGCCTCGTCGCGATCGTTCGTATCATTTCATTCGTCGTCGCCTTGGGTAGTGCACTAGCTCGCTCCAACCTCCCCCCTTTTTACCAATCCAATCTCCTCCTCGATCCCTGCTGGGTTTCGTTCTTTCACGCGCGCGGGCAGAGAGAACCAGACAAGAAGGATTGCAGCAGCCTCACACCCTGTCTCTTTCCACGCGAACGAAATACACAATGGGCAACTCCGGCAGCATCTCCAAGGAGAAGATCGTCGAGATCGCCAAGACCCCGGTGGCCGGCTACCAGCCGCCGCTCGGTGAGGAGTTGCGATCGTTGCCCCGCTGCGAGCAGAACAGCGCGGCGGCCGGCGCCGACGAGGACGACGACCACCGACCGTCGGCCGCGCAAAGGACGACGCGCCGACAAACCTATCAAACCAAAAACCCACACAAACAAACGAAAAACAGGCCCCCCAAACGCGGCCAACCCAAAGGTCTACTTCGACATCAGCCTCGGGCGCTACGGCGACGCCACCCCCCTCGGGCGGGTGGTGATGGAGCTGAAAGAAGACGTCACGCCGCGCACGGCCGCAAACTTTGTCGCGCTGGCGCAGCAGCCGCCGGGCGCGGGGTTCAAGGCCTCGCGTTTCCACCGCGTCATCCCGAGCTTCATGTGCCAAGTGAGAAGGGGGTTTTGCGGGCGGGGGGCGCGTTGTGCGCGCCGTTTTTGTTGTTTGTATTTGTTCCAAAACGCCGCCGCCAACCCCAAAATTCAACGCCCTTTAAAAAACAACAACAACCGACCACAGGGCGGCGACTTTACCGCCGACAACGGGACCGGCGGCCGCTCCATCTACGGAAACAAGTTCGCCGATGAGAACTTTGCGCTCAAGCACGCGGGCGCAGGCGTCCTGTCGATGGCCAACGCCGGGCCGGACACCAACGGCTCCCAGTTTTTCCTGTGCACCGTGCCCACGCCCTTTTTGGACGGCAAGCACGTCGTGTTCGGGCAGGTGCTCGAGGGCTTCCCCGTGGTCAAGGCCATGGAGGCGTGCGGCAGCCGCGGGGGCGACACGTCGTACGACGTGATGATCGCGGACAGCGGCGTGCTGGCGCGGGCGGCGAGGGCGGCCAGGGCGGGGGCGGCGGGCGGCGCGGCGGCCTCCGGCCTCCCCCGCGTGGCCGTCGCGGCGCCGCTGAGGCGCCTGGCGGCGCCCGCGCCGCGGCGCGCGGCGACGGCGGCCGCGGGCGGCGTTGGGGTGCGCCGCTTCGCCGGGTTTTGAGGCAGGCATGGGGGAGGCAGGAAGAGAGGAGGAGGCTGCCAAAAAAAGCGCTCGCCGGCGCGTTCCGTGTGTTTCGGGCGCGTGCGTTCGCGCTCTCGGCGTCGGCGGCGGCAGGCCGCGGCGGCCGCTCTTCAAACCATCTAGGAGGCGCGCTTTATGATTTGTGTAGACCCTCGGACTAGCGTTTCAATCGCTTCGATCAAACTGTCCAAGCCTCTCTTTTTTGTGCCTCGTTGATCCCAGATTTGATTCCGATCGCCGAAAGACCACACCCCTCCTCTCCTCTCCTTCCATTCGTTCACATCTCTCACCTCGAACCGCCGCCCCCTTGATCGCCAGCGCTCAGGCCCGCCCCTCCCGAGGGGTGTGGGTGGGCCGTCGGGGCGCGAGCGGGTCGCGCGCGTGAGTCGCAAAGACGCAAAGACGCAAGAGACGCAAAAGCAATGGCGTCGGCGTCGGCGTCGGCGTCGTCGTTCCCGTCGCCCCCGGACGCCGCCTCTCCCTCGCCTTTCCAGGTTGCCTCCGCCGCCACCATCTTTGCCCTGTCGTGCGCGGGCGTCATCGGCCTGGCCCTGCGCCCGCAGAGCTTCCCGCTCTTGCCCGAGGCCTGGTGGCGCGCCCTCTTGGCGAGGACGGGATTGTGGCGGGGAGGAGGGCCCGGCTCCGCCGCCGACGCCAACGGCGCCGCCGACGCCAACGCAAACGCCCCCCGCTCCCCCTCCTCCTCGCCGCCGCCGCCGCCGCCCTGCCCGCCGCCTCCTCCTCCCCCCTCCCCCGCCCGCGCCCGCGCCCGCATCCCCTCCGCGCCCCGCCTCGCCTGCACCTACGCCCTCCCGCCCGCCGCCGGCGCCCTCCTCATGCTCGCCGCCGGCGCCCTCTCGCCCGCCGGCCTCTGGCGCGGCGTCGCCGGCGACGCCCGGATCCAGCCCTACGCGATTGTCCTCGTCTTCCTCGGCCTGGCCTACCTGTCCGCCGCCCTCGACGCCACGGGCGCGTTCGCGTGGGCGGCCCTGGCGGTCGCCCGTCGCGCCCGCGGCAGGGGAAGGCCGCTTTACTTTTTGTTTTTCGCCGCGTCCTCGGCGCTCACGCTCCTGACGTCCAACGACGTTTCGGTGATGGCGCTGGCGCCGCTGGTGCTTCACACGTGCGCGGCGAGCGGTGAGGAGAGAGAGAGAGAGAGAGGAGAGGAGGAGCGGCCTGGCCGTTGTTTGTTTCGTCTTGTCTACCTTCGGCACCGGCCAAGAAGGAGGGCAGAGAGCGCCCCCCCCCCCCTCCTCCCTCGCTCACGCCCTCTCGCCGCTCCCCCTCTCGCCCCAATAAAACAAACAAACAAACAAACCCACCATCCGCGCGCGCGCTCCTCAGGCGCCGACCCCACCCTATACCTCTACTCCATGTTCGCCGCCTCCAACCTCGCCAGCATCGCCCTCTACTTCGGCAACCCCACCAACCTGATCGTCGCCGTGGCCAGCGGAATGACTTTTAGCGGATACTCGCAAGCCATGGCGCTTCCCGCGGCGGCGGCGGCGGGCGCGGCGCTCCTCTGCATGTACTATTTTCAGGGGCACGGCGCGCGGCTGCCGGCGCGCGTGGCGGTGCCCTCTGCGGCCGCCGGGCCGCGGGGCGGCCTGCTGGCGGACCCCCTTGGGGCGGCGTGGTCGGCGGCCTGCCTTGGGTGCTGCCTGGCCTTTCTGGCGGCGGCGCCGGCGCTCGGGTGGGCGCTGTGGCCGCCGGTCTTGGCGTGCTGCGGGGCGCAGCTCGCCTTCTCGGTGGGGTCGTACGGGGTGCTGGGGCGGGCGGGGGGCGGGTGGCGGG
>Ga0105055_10007226_pt1 | contig 14838 bp, 10 predicted proteins | sample BON03_FD_78090 | JGI IMG/M metagenome (GOLD analysis project Ga0105055, IMG submission 78090) | Freshwater microbial communities from Lake Bonney liftoff mats and glacier meltwater in Antarctica - BON-03 | ecosystem: Environmental > Aquatic > Freshwater > Ice > Glacier meltwater | place: Lake...
ATCTGGTAACCTTACTTTTCCTATAAAGCAGAGCCCTTGACTGTCTTTTTTGTCTGCAGTGATCAGATCCTGTTCTTTGGCTTTTATCCGTACATCAGGCTTTTGCATGTGTCCGATTGGGAAAAGCGCCTTGCTCAGCTGACTTTGATTCAATTGGCACAGGAAGTAGCTCTGATCCTTATTCGGATCTGCCCCAGCGAGCAATTGATAGGCTGTTTTCCCATCTTCACCCATGGTTTCGCCTTTCTGGCAATAATGTCCCGTAGCGACAAAATCTGCTTTTAGCTTTTCAGCAGCTTTCAGGAAAATATCGAATTTGATCTCTCTGTTACACAGAATATCCGGATTGGGCGTTCTGCCTGCTTTGTATTCAGCAAACATATAATCTACGATTCTATCCTTGTATTCGTCACTGAGATCTATGGCTTGAAATGGAATTCCTAACTTTTCTGCCACCAGCAACGCATCAGTGGAATCTTCCATCCAGGGACAGTCGTTGGATATGGTGACAGATTCATCGTGCCAGTTCTTCATGAACATCCCGATGACTTCGTAGCCTTGCTCGACTAGTAGGTGAGCGGCAACGGAACTATCGACCCCTCCGGAGAGGCCGACTACTACTCTTTGTCTTGTCTTCATGTGGTGTAATAAGTAATGGATTCAAGGTCCATTAGGTTACAATGTTCGCAGAACAGCTTTTTTAGTGAAATTGGTTCTGATTGGGACAAAGTTAAGCTAAATCTAATGTCCTGTAATTCCAATTATCTCTAGGCCTTAGCAGTTTTGTGGATTGGAGTATCAAACAAATCATTTGTGAGACACAAACGGCCGAAAGAATTAAGGATTTTGGAGGGGTAAAGAAATGACTGTTTTATGGTTTTGGATTTTAAGGAACGTAAACTAGTCGAAGGTTTATGTTGAATCAGTTTTTAAAAATTCGAAAAAATTCATGGAGAAAGACACCATAAACATAAATGAACGTGTGATTTCGCTCTTTCAGAGCTTTAGAATATATCTTTCATTTTACCCAGCCCTATAGTCTGGGCTAGGTTATGTAGGGCTTTCAGCCCTTTCACATGGAACAACTAAAACAAAACGCCAAACTACGCACGTAATATAAAACCTCCTCTTTGCGCTTTCATAGTGTACTTTGAGCCTAAAAAAGACTTTTTGAAAACTTCTGCTGATTACTGAAACCTTACAGTTTGAAATCCTCTTCCCAGAACTTGAATCCGCCTTTTAGCGCATTTTCATTTGTTCCCAATCTACACCCTTCAGGAACAGTGGTAAGCAATTTAGAATTTCCACCACCGAGGAGAATGTCATCTGGCTGAAAGGCTGCTCTAAAGTATTCTACCGTTTTTAGTACATTTTTCTCCCACCTTTTCGAACCGCTTTTAGTCAGGTATTCTTTGCCTACATATTCTTCAAAGGTTTTTTTCTTAAATGGAAGATGTCCGCCTTCCATGGGTAAAATGGTGTTGTGTATAACCATCGCAGTGCCGAGTCCGGTGCCGAATCCTAAGAAAAGCAGCTTTTTGCCCTCATAACTACCGAGAGCCTGCATGGCAGCGTCATTTATAAACTTTATAGGGCGATTGAAAGCGGCCTGAAAATCATACGTATTCCAGCCTTCGCCAAGGTTCACTGGCTCGGAGACTATTCTATTTTCTCTGACTACTCCCGGGAAGCCTATCGTAATCATATCGTATTCCCAATGGGAGGCATTTTCCTTAACTAGGTCTACCATCTCTTCTGGTTTGAAATCAAGTCCAGATGGGATTTTTATACGTTCTTCGGCACCTGTAGCCAGGATTTTTACATTCGAACCCCCAATATCGATTACGAGGATTTTCTTTTTGTTATTTTCCATTCATTGAAACTAAATAGAAATGTTTACTTACCGAAGAAGAAATTAAATCAATTCTGATTTTTTAAATAAAATCTGGGATGCGTTAAAGCAATTTTAATTTTGGGGGAAATGATTTTTCTATTACCAAATGCTGAAAACTTTCATTTCTTACTTTAAATTAGAGGTAAAACGAACAGCCCATATATCCCAAATCATTTTTATCTATCGAATGATTTGATCTCTTTAAAACAGAATATTCAACCTAGCCTATGTCAATCAAAGTTGCTATCCGGCACTATACCAAATACGAATACGATCGCCACATTGCTTTAAGCCCACAAGTGATTCGCTTGCGACCTGCACCACATTCTCGTACGCACATTAAAGGCTATTCTTTGAATATCAAGCCTGAAAACCACTTTATCAATTGGCAGCAAGATCCGTTCGGCAACTACCTCGCACGCATTGTTTTCCCTGAAAAGGTGAAATACTTTGAGATAGACGTGGAAGTGATCGCTGACATGGTGGTGATTAATCCATTTGATTTTTTTGTCGAAGACTATGCTGACAATTTCCCTTTTGAGTACGATGAAAGCGTAAAGAAGCAACTTGGCCCATATCTGGAGGTCAAAGAAGCTGATCCTTTGCTGATGAAATTGGTCGAAAAGGCGAAAGCATTGATTACAAAAGACATTATTACGGTGGATTATCTGGTGGCGATCAATGCTATGATCAACCAGGAACTTCGCTACAATGTGCGAATGGAACCCGGCGTGCAATCGTGTGAGGAGACACTGACCATCGGCTCAGGTTCATGCCGTGATTTTGCCTGGCTATTTGTGCAGGTTTTACGCCATGTAGGTTTAGCATCAAGATTTGCCTCAGGCTATTTAGTTCAATTGAAATCAGATGAAAAATCTCTTGATGGGCCATCAGGACCGGAGGAAGATTTCACCGATTTACATGCGTGGACAGAAGTTTACGTGCCTGGAGCAGGCTGGATAGGATTGGATTCCACTTCTGGACTATTTGCGGGAGAAGGGCATATTCCACTGGCTTGTACTCCAAATCCTCAGGATGCTGCACCTATTACCGGGATGTCTGAACCTACAGAAACGGAGTTTTTCTTCAAAAATGAAGTCACTAGAATTGAGGAAACTCCTCGGGTGACCAAGCCTTACTCAGAAGAGAAATGGGAGAAGATACTTGCAGTGGGTGACCTAGTAGATGAAGATCTAGAGGCAAATGATGTTCGACTTACGATGGGAGGAGAGCCCACTTTCGTATCTGTGGACAACCAAGACGCAGCCGAATGGAATACAGCTGCTGACGGCGAGCATAAGCGAAGTCTTTCCAATACACTTTTTCATAAACTAAAAGGAGAATTTGGCGAAGGTGCACTGATGCAATACGGTCAAGGAAAATGGTATCCTGGAGAACCGTTGCCACGATGGAAATTGGCTTGTATCTGGAGAAAAGACGGAAAGCCGATGTGGCATAACGATGCCTTGATGGCTGATCTTTCCAAGGATTATGAGATGGGAGACACGGATGCAGAGAAGTTTATGTCCGAATTGGTTACCCAACTTAATCTTGACAAAAGCAATCTTACGCCCTTGTATGAAGATCCATTCTACTTCATCTGGCAGGAAGGGAAAGTTCCGGTAAACATCGATCCCTACAAATACGATCTAAAATCTCCTCTTGAGCGTCAGAAATTAGCGGAACTGCTCAATGAAGGTTTAGATAAGCCGGTTGCATTTACTATTCCGCTGGAATGGGATTTGGAAGAAGGTATTTGGCAAAGTTGCAAATGGGAATTCAGACGGAAAGATTTGTTTTTAGTGCCGGGGAACTCTCCTGCAGGATTGAGATTGCCGCTGGATTCTATCGAGTTTACGCCACCGGAAGAAGAACCTATCAACCCGGAGACAGATTTATTTGCTGATGTACCTGCCTTGCCGGATTCAGCAGTTAAAGCAACAACATTTAAAACACCACCTAAGAATTCAGAGCGAATTTTCAAGACTTCCTTAGTGGTAGAAGTTAGAGAAGGAAAGCTCTTTATCTTTTTTCCTCCACTTACCCGTATCGAGAATTATCTTGACTTGGTTAGCGCAGTGGAGCGAACAGCACAAAAGCTGGACTTGCCGATTTTGATTGAAGGATATGACCCGCCTTCTGATAAGCGTATCGAAAAAATGATGATCACGCCAGACCCAGGGGTGATTGAGGTAAATATTCAGCCAGCAAAAAGCTGGAAGGAAGTCACTCACAATTACGGTGTTCTCTATGAAAAGGCCCGGGAATCCCGCCTGATCAGTGAGAAGTTCAATGTTGACGGAAAGCATACGGGCACCGGTGGTGGAAATCATATTACACTGGGTGGATCCACACCAGAGAATAGCCCATTACTAAGAAGACCGGATGTCTTAAAGAGTTTCATTACCTATTGGCAACATCACCCGGCATTGTCCTACTTGTTTTCTACGCAGTTCATCGGACCTACCAGTCAAGCACCGAGAGTAGATGAGGGTCGGGATGATATGTTGTATGAGTTGGAATTAGCTTTTCAGCAGGTTCCAAATGGCAAAGAGAATGAAATTCCTTTCTGGATGGTAGATCGGATTTTCAGGAATTTGTTGGTTGATATCACAGGCAATACCCATCGAGCAGAGTTTTGTATCGATAAGCTTTATTCGCCGGATTCCAGCACGGGACGTTTGGGGATTTTAGAATTTCGAGGCTTTGACATGCCGCCTCATTACCGAATGAGCATGGTTCAGTTGCTGTTGATTCGAGCGTTGATGAGCTGGTTTTGGAAAGAGCCATACAATCACAAACTGGTGCGCTGGGGGACTTCACTGCATGATAAATTCCTGCTTCCGCACTATTGTGAAAAGGACATGCTCGAAGTGGTCAATGATTTGAAAGGCGCTGGATATGATTTTGATTTATCGTGGTTTGATCCGTTTTTCTCCTTCCGCTTTCCTTTTATTGGTGAGCTACAAGTAGAAGATATTCATATTGATATGAAGATGGCAATCGAGCCATGGCATGTGTTGGGAGAGGAGATTTCCAGTACTGGAACAGCTCGCTATGTAGATTCTTCTCTGGAGAGACTTCAGGTAAAAATCTCAGGTTTGACAGATTCCCGATATCATTTGCTTTGCAATGGGCATAGAATTCCATTGAAGAATACAGGCATTCAAGGCGAGTACGTAGCCGGGATTCGTTATCGAGCTTGGCAACCTTATTCTGCTTTGCATCCGACCATAGGCATTGATACGCCGCTGGTGATTGATCTGTATGATACCTGGACAAAGAAATCGGTGGCAGCATGCCAATACCATGTGGTACATCCTGGAGGCAGGAGCTACGACAACTTCCCGATAAATAGTAATGAAGCTGAAGCCCGTAGAATATCGCGGTTTTTTGACTTTGGTCATACCATAAATCCTTCACCGGACATACCTAAGACCATGCAGGACGATCAAAAATCAGGTAGATATATATCCAAAACGAATGTAAAAACGACGTATGATGAATCTCCGGAGGTCATTAATCCTGAATTCCCTTATACAATGGATCTCAGAAGGTATAAAAAGCGATAAGTGTTCATTATATGATTCAATAAGTTCATTTTTGCGGTATGATTGAGTCTTATCTTATTGACAAAATGTTCAATAATGAGCCATTTCTAGATGAAATGGCCACCGACCAAGGCAAAATACATCCTCATTGGGAAAAATTAGCTAGATACTACGAACAGATTGGATCTGACCGTATGGGGCAATTCCATGAGGAAGTGGGTCGTCAATTGCGTGAAAATGGCGTGACATACAATGTCTATGGTGATCCCAATGGGATGAATCGACCCTGGATTTTGGATCCTGTTCCGATGGTTTTCAACAGTGAAGAATGGGAAGGAATTGAGAAAGGCTTGATTCAGCGAACAGAGTTGTTGAACTTGGTTTTGAGTGACTTATATGGAGATCAAACGTTGATCAAAGAAGGCCATATTCCATTTGAACTGGTTTATAATCACGGAGGATTCCTAAGGCAGGCTCACAATATCAAGCTGGATGGAGACCAGCAGCTCATTCAATATTCTTCTGATCTAGCGCGTGGCCCAAATGGTAAAATGTGGGTGCTGCATGATCGCACCGATGCTCCATCTGGTGCGGGCTACACATTTGAGAATAGAGCAGCGATGACCCGTGTATTTCCTGATCTGATCAGGGAAAACCAAGCGAGGAAAATCACTTCGTACTATCAGACCTTCAAAAACACCCTTAGTAATCTCACAACAAATAATAAGGAAAACCCTCGAGTGGTTTTGCTTTCGCCAGGTCCTACTAACGAGACATTTTTTGAACATGCGTACATTTCCTCCTTTATGGGATTTACGCTTGCTTTTGGTGAAGATCTCACTGTAAGTGATGGCTATGTCTGGTTGAAAACCATCAAGGGCCTAGAGAAAGTAGATGTGATAATCCGCCATGTGGATGATGTTTTTTGTGATCCTTTGGAATACAGAAACGATTCTCATCTAGGAGTTGTGGGCTTGATGGAGGCGGTAAGACAGCGAAAAGTCTTAGTGATTAATCCATTGGGATGCAGGGTATTAGAGAACCCCGGTTTAATGGCTTTCTTGCCTAAAATCAGTAAGCATCTTTTAGGGGAAGATCTGATTTTGCCTTCCGTAGCTACTTGGTGGTGCGGTCAGCCCTCCGAAATGAAATATGTTTTTGAAAAGATAGATACGCTGGTGATCCGCAATATCTACAGGGGTACACAAAAGAAATCTGTTTTCGGGGGTGATTTGTCCAAAGCCGAATTAGACGCGTTGAAGCGGGAGATTCGTCGTAGCCCATATATGTACGTAGGTCAGGAAATGGTTGATTTTTCTACTTCACCTTCCTGGATCAATAATAAGCTGGAGGCAAGAAATGCGGTCTTCAGAAGCTATGTAGTCGCAGATTCGGAGAATAAAAGTTATAAAGTAATGCCTGGTGGATTGTCCAGAAGTTCTCCGGAAAAGGGGGCTTTTTTAGTATCTAATCAAACAGGAGGAATCAGCAAGGATACATGGGTGCTCGGAAAGGGAAAAGATGTTGTGTCCCCAAGTAGCAAGCCAGTGAAATCTCAGCCTTTGGTGCGAAACGTACTGCCAAGTCGAACTGGGGAGCGTCTATTTTGGCTGGGAAGATACCTAGAGAGAGCGGCGTATTCTGTGCGCTTGATGCGGATGACCTTGCTTTCTTACAATGAAGCTGACGATGATATTCATATCCACGAAAATCCCGTACTGAGTACTTTGCTTCAGACGCTCACCGTGATGACAGGTACGTTGCCAGGATTCACTGTGAAAAAAAATCTGAAAAACCCAGAGGCTGAATTGCTGGCTTTGGTTCATGATGTGAAAAAAACGGGCAGTTTGGCTTATTGTATTCAGTCTTTTCTTACCAACGCCTATTCTGTTCGGGATCGATTGAGTTTAGATACTTGGAGGATTTTGGATAGTATTTCGGAAGAACTCACACGGATGCGAAAATCCGATACGACCCTGATGCAAGCCTATCAAAGCCTCGATAATATGGTGGTGAAATTGATGGCTTTTTATGGGCTGAATATTGATAACATGACTCGGGAGCCCACTTGGCATTTGCTGAATATTGGTCGATTTATTGAGTCTGCTGCTAATAACTGTCTGATTTTGAAAGGAATGCTAAGCAAATCGTTTGATTCTGAATCGAATAAGGAGTTGATGGAAGATACTTTGCGTTGCAATGAAAGTTTGGTTACTTACCGCTATCGATACCGATCAAATCTGGAAATGCACGGTGTGCTAAGCTTGTTGATTCTACACGAAGACAATCCCAGATCATTGATTTTCCAATTATTGGAGATTGATAATCATTTGAAAACCCTTCCAAATCAAGATGAGAAGGAGCTTTTCAGTACCGAGCGAAAGAAGTTGCTAGAAGCGATCACCAAAATCAGGTTGTGTGACATTGAAATTATCTCTGTTCCAAATGATAAAACCCATGAATTTGATGAGTTGACAGACCTTTTGGATAAAATTATTAGGCTGCTGCACGAAACTTCTGATGCTATTTACGAGAAATACTTTAGTCATACTGAAACGAGATATCGTATGATTCAATCTTCTGTAATTCCTGAGATATGAAATATAAAGTCACACATATCACAGATTATATCTACGAGTTTCCCGCCACGCTATGTCACAATTTGATGTTTCAGATTCCTCAGAATGTATCTTTTCAACAGGTACAGGAATACAGATGCGAAATCACTCCAAAGCCTAGTTGTGAGATAGAGAGGACGGATTTTTTCGGAAATAAGTACTTGTATTTTTCTGTTGAAAGACCTCATAAAAACTTGACCGTCAACTCCAAAAGTGTGGTGGAACTCTCTGCTCCTCCTTGGATCTCTGTCAAACCAGCGGAAACGATGCCATGGGAGAAAGTAGTTGATTTTCTACATTCTACTAAGTCTAGTACAGACATCCGGCAATATTACCTGGAATCGAATCACGTTCAATTTGTAGATGGGATAAGTGCTTATGCCTTGAAATCCTTTACTCCTAAAAGGCCGATCATGGAAGCTATGCTGGACTTGAACACCCGGATATTCCATGATTTTACTTTTACTCCAGGTTTCACAGATATCAGCACGCCGCTGGAGAAAGTGTTTAAGCACAAGAAAGGTGTTTGTCAGGATTTTGCACACTTTTCATTAGGCTGCTTACGAGCAATTGGATTATCTGCACGATATGTAAGTGGGTATCTCGAGACTTTGCCGCCTCCAGGGAAACCCAAGATGTTAGGGGCAGATGCTTCTCATGCGTGGATTGCAGTATATATTCCGGGGCATGATTGGGTAGAGTTTGACGCAACCAATAATCTGCTGGTGAATGATAGGCATATCAGAGTGGCCGTAGGCCGTGATTTTGCTGATGTGACTCCGCTCAAAGGAATTGTGTATAGTGGGAGCGAGCAAGAAATGAAGGTAAGTGTGGATGTGAGAAATATGGATGAGGATTAAAATTTATATGTATATCCGCTTTTCTATCAGTAACGATACAAACTCTTTATAAAATCAGGCAAGGTCAGGGTCACTTCGGTCACCCGTCATCCCCGCCTGCAGTTCGGGCAGGGGTCTTCCAGCTTTTAAAGCAAAGAGAATAAGGCTACAGGCATGATTGCGGATAGTCAGAAAAATTTATCAAATAATCAATCTCACACCACCCAATTCTTCGATTCTGTATGGAAAATGATCAGTTGGAGAGCCTATAAACATGAAGTTTACAGGGATCTTCCACTCTTTGGAAATGATGGATTAACGCAGGATTGAAATCCCCATGTACCTGTATGAAATCAATTTTAATCTCAGGATATACACGGTCTAGCACGTCGATATCCCTAAGAAGACTTTCTGAAAGTTTTTCCCCTTCTGCTGTCACAGTAGCTATTCTTAGTTTTCGAGTATGTTCATTTCTTTTGATATAGAGCATCACCTTATTCAAGGTGGACACATCGTCGTCTTTGGTGAAAAACACAAATTCCTGCACATTGATACGATTGATAGCTCTTACGATTACCCTGTTGGATCTTCGAACCCATTTTTCCACTGGCTTGAAAAAGTATTTAATGAGAGTGAGTAACAATTCCAGAAGGAAAATCCGGTTGAGCATCACTACGACGATAAGCATCGTAGGCACAAAATACTTGAAGAATACACCCATGTAAGATGGGTTCATCACCGCATTTCCGAATATCGCTGCTGCCACCATGATGATAGCTATTAATAAGGTGATCCAACTAGAGCGCTCAGGTCTTGGTAGATTTTTCCGCCTTACTTTCAATAAAATATTACCTAGTCCAAAGAGCACCATTACCAACAAAAATGCGATGGTATAGACACTTGCCAAAGCTCCCAAATCCCCTGACGTGATAAGTAGGATAGAATTACAAAGCAAAAAGAAGGTGATGGAAATCAAGTAAGTAGTCCCTTTTTTCGTTCGTTTTAAGAGGAATGGGGGAAGGATTCGATCTAATGTCATTCGCTCCACCAAGCCACCTACACCCACAAATGAAGTCAAAACTGCTCCACTTAGAACTAACGCAGCATCCACTGAAATAAGTAAGGAAGGCCAATTCCCACCTGCTAAAAATCCCATATGGGAAAGTAAAGCCGCTTGGTGATCTGCTACCTGAGGAATTGGGATAATTGCCAATGCTAGAAATGCCATCAATGGATTGAATATGCTTGCAACTATCCACATATTTCGAAGAGTCTTGCGAAAAACTCCTCGCTGCTGCTCTTCAACGAAATTAGCGGAGCTTTCAAACCCTGAAATTCCAAGCATTGCAGCACAAAAACCAAAGAAAAGAGCTTTTACAACGCCGTTTTCGGTTGGGGTAGAATTATTGGATGCAAAAACATCTAACCCATTTTGCATCAGATACAAGCCACAGAAGGAAGCCAGCAGAATTAGAGAAGTGATATGGAAAATGAAAATCACCACTGCCACTTTGGACGATTCACCTATTCCCATGATGGTGATTCCCATGGATAGTAATAGCAACCCTATTGTAGCCCAAATTATCGGCCACTTGTCCCAAAGCTCATGCACGTAATTCATGGCTTCAGAAGCAGATATCACCGCTGTGGCCATATAGGAAAGAATAGTGAGGGTAGCTGCCACAGAAGCCAACGATTTTGGTGGTATTAAGTAATGCATTATAAGCACCGCCATTCAAGGGTATGGCGCCTACGACTTCTCCATATATTTTTCTGAAAAAGAATAGCACTACAGCTACAATTAGCAAGGAAATTCAGGCGTATTGTCCTGCATAGGCAATCGTGAGTGCGGAGACGTAAAGGCAGGAAGAGCTTATATCATTTTCGCATATCGCAGTAGCAGGCAGCTCACTCAGCTTCTTTGGTTGAGGTTTCAAATTGTTTTGATTCTAGGAGAGTTGGGAAAAATCAATTTGGATAAAAACACATGCATTTACGCATCAAAGAGCTGAATCTTCAGCTATCAGTTTTTTGATGATTCCTTCCAATCTAGAATATTCCCAAGTGAAATCAAATGAGCCTTTTTCAGAATTATTTGAAAAGTATAATTATCACAGAGCCAACAATCATGATAGCAGAACCGACGATTTTTTTTTGAATGTCTTTTTCCTGAAAAATTCTATAGCCCAAAAGTACACTGATAATAATGGAGAGCTGGAAGAGTGAAAGTGCATAACCTATGTCCATATTTTCAAAGACATAATTCGTGGAAAGTTGCATGGTGCCAATACAAATAATCAATAAAAACAGCTTCTTAAAAATATCTATTTTAAGATGCGCAACTTCATGTTTTAGGTTTACTCTATATGCTAAAACGAGGATAAATGAAAAGATCGCTCCAAATATGCACCAAGAAAAAAATGCGATAATAGGTGAGGATGCTAGGATGACTTTCTTTACAAATACTGCTTCGATCGCTGTTAGAATCATTGCACCGATTCGGAATTGTATCTCCTTATTTTTCAATAAAGCTAGCGTAAAGCGTTCTTCAGTGGTATCAAGTACCAGATAGCTTCCGTAAATGATAATCCCAATTCCTAAAATCCCCCAGCCATTTGGGATTTCTCCCAAAAGGAAAATGCCGAAAATCACACCTATAATAGATTTGTAGGAATTGATAGGGCCGAGGATGGAAAGATTTCCATTCTGAAGAGCTTTGACAAGAAGGCCATTTCCGAGGGCCCCAAAAATGCCACCAAGTATGGAATAAATTAGGAAGTTCTTACCTAAGTCTACCAGTTCCAAAAAACCAAATCCTACCAAGCATATAAAAGTAAGGAAGAGATAAGTTAGGAAATTGACCCAAAGGGGATGAGAACCCTGCTGAGTGAGCTGCTTTTGAAAGACATTACCAAGTGGATTGGATACCACCCGTAGAAAAATAGCCAGCGAAATGAATAGAATATCAGTCAAAAAATCTTCAGTTTAAACTCAAATTTCCTTTGTTCAGAAGCCTTTAACTAATACTCATTAACCCAGGTAAGCTTATAAGTTTTGACTTTATAACTTCTTCCTTTTGAAAGAAATGTCAGCCCTCTATTAGGTTTACCTGCCGATCAACCTCCTGACTTCTTGGCTTTGTATCCTGCTGTCTGAAGTACCTGCACTACTTTGTCCCGATGATCTCCTTGAATGAGGATCTCACCATCTTTTGCAGATCCGCCTACGCCACATTTATTTTTTAGCATTTTGCCCAATTCCTTCAGATCGTCTTCGCTTCCTACGAAACCTTCTATCAGCGTTACTTTCTTGCCAGCACGGGCTTTCTTGTCCAGCAATACTTTGAGGTTTTGCTGATTGCTAGCTAGCGTTTCTTCGCTTTCGTCATTTCCAGTTTGAAACTCAAAATCGTTGCTTGTGGAATACACTACGCCATCGCGCTTTTTCCAATCGTTATTTTTGTTTGCCATATTAAATGAAAATACCTGCCCATATAGAGCAGGCATTAAGGTTATTAACTCAAAATTACTTCGTTTTAAATGTCCAAACAGGACGTTTTGCATGGTTTACCACGTCTTCTGCGATGCTTCCTGTAAACAGGTGTATCAAACCAGTTCTGCCATGAGTAGCCATCGCTATCATGTCTGCATCTATGTCTTCGGCAAATTCCACAATACCTGCTTCCTCAGAATTTGAATTGTAAATCTCCGCCACAGCATGCTTTATGTCATACTTATTTACAAAATTCTTAATTCGTGCAGTTGACTCACGAGTGGTTTCAAAGCTGTTTGGCGTATTGATGAGAACTAAATAAAGATCTGCATCAAACCATTTTTGGAGGGTTTTAAGGCGCTCTGCTAATTCGTCTTGGTCTTGCTGGAAATCACTGGCAAAAACAATCTTCTTAAAATATTCATGACTAACTGCAGCTTTGACGGTGAGAACTGGACAATGAGAAGTTCTTACTACTTTCTCGGCATTACTTCCGATCAGCACTTCTTCCATGCCGCTAGACCCTTTCGAACCAATAACTACCAGATCTGGATCTTCCTCTACAATTGCTGACGAAATGTTTTGGAAGGCATTTCCAATTACTATTTTGGTTTTTAGAGCATATTTATTTCCCGCATATTTGTCCTCTATTTCTTTGAACTGTAGTTTGCGACGGTTCATGAGTTCTATGAAGAAAAGCTGGTTTTCATATTCAGGAACCATTTCTCCACCACCCATAGTGCCCATTCCACTCGTAGAAGGAACCTCGATGACATGCAAAACTAGTATCTCTACATTGTCAAATTTATTTGACAGGCTAGTAGTTAAATCAAGAGCATTCTGGGCTTGCTCTGAAAAATCGAAGGGGACAAGTACTTTATTCATAGCTAATGCAGAATTGGTATATGCCAAATTACCTCAATTTAGAAGATAACAAAAGGACTTTTATCAGCTTTTTCCTAAAAAAACTAAACCGATTCCGTATAGAATAACCCAGACTAAAGTGCTGAGGGCCATTTTTTTCAAATTGGGATCTATTTCTTGCGAATTCTTACCTCTCTGGACATTGATTCCAATGCGGATCATTAGAGGGAAAACGGCGAGTGCAACCAAAGAAGTCCATTCTTGGGTGATAAATGCAAAAATTAACAGGCAATAATTTCCTCCCAATATCAAAAACCAATTGTAAATAATTGCGGCTTTCTTACCAATTCTCACCGGTATGGATCTCTTGCCCGCAGTTGTGTCGGATTCTATATCTCGGATATTATTGATGTTTAGTACAGCTGCGCTGAAAAGCCCTAAGGCAATTCCTATCCAAATAACGGAATCGTCCCAAGCCAAACTATGCAAGAAATAAGTGCCATAAACGCCCAACAATCCAAAAAAGATAAACACGGAAATATCCCCTAAACCTGCATAACCGTAAGGGTTACTGCCTGAAGTATAGGAAATGGAAGCCCAGATGGCTGTAAGTCCAAATCCTAGAAATATCCCAAAGAGAATCCAATCCTGTACTGCCAGATAGAGAAGAATCAATCCGGAAACCAAAGCCAAAACACCAAATAAGTACATCGCTTTCTTCATTTCAGGTAAAGAAATCAAGCCAGACTGCACTGCTCTCATTGGCCCTTGTCGATCTTGATTGTCGGCACCATGAATAGTGTCGCCATAATCATTAGAAAGGTTGGAGAGGATTTGTAGAAAGATGGTAGTCAGCGATGCAAAAAGAAGGATTTCCCACCGAAAAACGGATTTGTATGCAGCCAAAAATGATCCTGCGAATATACTTGCCAGCGCGAGGGGTAACGTACGAAGCCTGACCGCATGTAGCCAGGCTTCTTTTTTTGTTTGAATAGATTGTTTCACTCAGTCCGAAATATTCTGATTAAGCGTTGATAATATCAAGGATTTCCTGATCCAACGGGGATACTTTCGAAGGGAAATATTTGATCAGCTCACCTTTTTCATTTAGTAGATATTTGCAAAAATTCCAGCTGGGCTCCTCATTATTCCAACCATTCAATGCTGCGTCGGAAAGCCATCTGTAAAGTGGATCCTTATCAAATCCTTTCACAGATATTTTCTCAAACATCGGGAAGGTTACCCCATAATTTTCTGAACAAAATGATTTGATTTCATCATTCGAGCCAGGCTCCTGACCTCCGAAATTATTGGCAGGAAAGCCGAGAATTACAATTTTGTCGCTGTGCTCAGTATAGAGTTTCTGAAGCGCTTCGTATTGCGGAGTATAACCACATTTGGAAGCGACATTGACTACCATGATTTTTTTGCCTTTGAAGGAACTGAAGTCAACTTCTTTTCCATTCAAGTCTTTCATTTTGAAATCGTAAAATGATTTTGCCATAGTGTTTTCGTTCAAAGAAGCAGTTTTAGCCTTGGTCGAATGGGTTTTGCTGATAGAGTAAGCACTCACTAGCAAA
>Ga0105055_10007227_pt1 | contig 14837 bp, 12 predicted proteins | sample BON03_FD_78090 | JGI IMG/M metagenome (GOLD analysis project Ga0105055, IMG submission 78090) | Freshwater microbial communities from Lake Bonney liftoff mats and glacier meltwater in Antarctica - BON-03 | ecosystem: Environmental > Aquatic > Freshwater > Ice > Glacier meltwater | place: Lake...
GACCAGACCCGCTTCTTCAATCCCTTCTTCCCCGCCATCACCAACCTCAAGATGTCCACTAACCATGGTGGACACTATCACCCACTCCATCATGCAGGCAGGGCAGTCAGACCGGACGGATACCTTCGATCTCTCCTTCTGTCCACTGGTCGCGCTCCTCAAACCATTTGTTCAGAAACAGTCTCGTGTGTTCCTTGAATTTTTTCTTCTTCTTTTCGAAGCTCTTGTTCCCTGACGAAATGTTCAGACCTCCAGAGAGGAGGGTTAGATTGCCCAAGGTGTGGAGCTTAGTGTTTCGCGCAATTGTCTCCTGCTCCAACGAGGCGGGATCAGCCGTGTTGCCATCAGCTAAGGGCCAATCATCGCCCCAAGACTGTGGAAGAACGTGTTCGACCCACAGCCCTTCTGGCCGCTCACTGTGCTCGGCCAGCTTCGTTCGGCTTCCAACTTCAAGCTCCCAGAGGATGTCAACCAATCGGGGTCTTGGTGAAACCGCGTAAGCATTGCCTGTGAGAACGCCCCGACGGAACTCCGCTTCGTCGGGGAAGCGGCTGCTATCGCCTTTTCGATCAGAAAAGAATCTTGTGAACACATCAACGGATGGCCCTTCGGCTTTGAAATTTGCGCTAAGAGATTGAAACAGCTTGTTTAGGTTCTTCGTCGTGAGGCCGCAGATTGCGCGCCGGACGAGGTAGGAATAGATCAGTTCTGTCAGTTCGCGTCGCTCGTCACGATCCAGCTCAGAGCGTCCGATCTGCATGGCGATCGGGTATGCCGTCGTCACTTGCCATGCTGCGAGCTTGCGTCCTAGCCAGTGCAAGGCTGGATCCTCGTTCTTACGCCCTTCCAAGGTCTCGTGGAGCGGTGCGTAGGTCTCGATCAGGCGCAACTCGTCCTCGACGTCCTCAAAGCGCGGCTTGTTCTTAGGGACGGCGAACGCGCGATACTCAGCATAGAGTTCCCGCATGGAAATCTTCTCGCCGGTCTCTGCGGCAAGAGTATGCGCGAGAAAATGGTCGATACGCGGGCGGGTTGGGCGGGCGTTCGGCGCAGCCTCCTTCCACCAAGCCATGTCAAACGGGGTCCAAAGTTTCGTGTAAAGTTGCTCAACCGATGCGCTTTGCTTCTCGGCCCGGTGAAAAATGTTGTTTCGTACAAGGTCCATCGCCAGAAGCGGTTCGCCCTGTGAGTTCAGCGTCTCAAAAATAACTTGAGCGTCATCATTTTCCCCCAAGGTAATCACGACCAGTTTCAGGTGATCCAGCACGGCCGTCAGTATAGCCTCCAACCGCTCTTCCACGAGATCAAGTTCGACGCCTTCGTCTTGGTCCATCTCTGGTGCATCGGCGTCTAGGTTGATCTCGCTCTCATCATCCGGTCCGTGAAACGAAAAATCGTCGATCCAGCTGTAGAACAAGTGATACGCCCTGAAAGCTGGAAACGGCGTGTTCTTTGGCACCCCGCGTCCCCAGTAGAGATGGCGATACTTTTTCGATATCTCGGGATAAGACATCTCGACAAGGTCATGAAACAGCTCTCGATCCGACGGCGTGGGATTCAGCTTGAACTTTGTCAACGGATCTCTGTCCTTGCTCTTCGGCACATTGAGAAGATAGCCGTCGATGTGCTCGATAAGGCCAGTCAGGTCGTGGTGCCGGGCGACTTCGCGCAGCGCCGCCAGCAAGATCTGGAAGGTCGTAAGGCGCTGCTGGCCGTCCACAACCTGAACGACGGGCGTGATGCCGATCTGCGATCCCTGATCGACCGGAGACAGGATCAACGCGCCCATGTAATGTTCGAACTTCGCATCCCCTTCCAGCACCTCGATGGCCTTGGCAGTGACATCTTCCCAGAAAGGCTCAAGCCGCTTGTCGCCCCACTGGTATTTCCGCTGATAAAGCGGAACCATGAACCGACGTGCTTCTTTTAGAACGACTTCTACAGGATGATCGGCAGCGTCCATAATCTTGTCTTTCTTAAAGAGGCATTTCCAAAGCTACGCTTGACTTATTACATTTTCCGGTTCTCTGGTGAAGGCCCTTTCGCCCGTCGACTTGAAGCTGATGGGCCGTATTGGGGTTCGGACGTGGCTCGCTAAGTCGCATTGGACCGTCTATATCCAGAGCGCAAAAGCCGACATCCGAGGTACGGCAGTAAAGTCCGCACAGCCCACTTTGCCAACGATCCTTTCAACGTTTGCAAACCGTTGGAAGCGGCGGTCACCTTCATTGGCCGTTTACAGGTCCAGAGCCTAGTCCAGCAAGCCCGACAGATCGTCAGGTGAGAAGGTCACTTCGCTCAGTTTCGGCGCACGCGAACGCTGCCGCGGGCTGGCCCTCGCTTCCAGCTCCTCAGACGCACCGCGCCGGTACCGATCGTAGACATTCCGGATGATCGTCCGGTTGTCCTGCGATCGGCCAGATTCATCCCAGAGCGCATCGAACCAGCCCTCGTAGAACCGAGCGATCTCGTCATCCACGTCCAGATCGAACTGCTCTGTCCGCAGGTTCTTGTTCAGGTTCATCGATGACCGGAATACAGCCGAGCCGCGCTCCCCGGTCACGATAATCACCTTTGCATGCACCGACAGGCACCGGAACGCGCCAGGGCCCAGCGCCTTGATCAGCGGCCCAGCAAACTGAGGCGACTTCTCGAAGGTGCCCCGGTCCAGGAGCATCCGAATGTCCGTGATCCGGCCCGACACCCGGATATCGGCCGCGCGCTGGGCATCATATAGGCCCGTCGTCCAGGTCGATACCCGCACGACGGCTGGGCCTAACTGGTCGACCATATGCTCAAGCGCGTCGATTGCCGAAAACTGGCCAGCGGTCACGCCGGTCACCCGGACGCCAGGATCGAGCGGTCCGATCGTCAGGGCGGCATCCGCGGTGCGGTGCGCCACCTTTCTGGTGGTGGCGCCTTGGTATCGGAGCGCCCGTGCTTTCGTCGCCATCAGGCAGCCGCCGCCTGCTCGCGCAGGTCCTGAAATTTCCGGCCATCCGCGACCAGGACCGCCTCGCGCCCGGTCAGCCTTTCCCAGCGCGACACGATCACGTCGACAAACTTCTCGTCCAGCTCCATCAGGCACGCCTTTCGACCCGACTGCTCGCAGGCGATCAGCGTCGATCCCGAGCCGCCGAATGGATCCAGCACCCAATCGCCTCGCGCCGAGCTGTTGCCCAGCATCACAGAGATCAGCCCGACCGGCTTCATGGTCGGATGTTCGCCGGAGCGCCGCGGTTTGTCGAACCGGATGACCGACTGCTCGACGCTCTCGATCGAGAGATCGGACCCGGTGATCGACAGGACCTGCCCGCCAAGGTCGATCTGCACCGTGCCATCCGGCATGATGGTGATCGGCTCGCCCGCGTCGTCAAAGACCGTGGTCTTCGCCCGACCGCCGAACCAGCGATGCGCCGCGCCCGCCTTCCACCCGTAAAGAATCGGCTCGTGCCGCCATTGGTAATCCGACCGGCCCAGGACCAGCGACGGCTTCACCCAGATCAGGCAGCCCGACAGTTTGAACCCGGCATCCTTGAAGGCACCCCGGAAATTGAAGCCTTCGGTGTCGGCATGCGCGACGTAGATCGGCGCGCCCTTCTTCATCACACCAGCCGCCGCCAGAAAGGCAGAGGTCAGGAACCGCCGGAACTCGGTGTCCGACATGGCGTCGTTCTGGATTTTGCCAGCCGTGCCTTCGTAATCGACATTATAGGGCGGATCAGTCCAGCACGCCTGCATCCGAACCCCATCGACCAGCGCGTCCATATCGGCACGCGAGGTGCTATCGCCGCACATCACCCGATGATTACCCAACTGCCAGATCCAGCCCCGCTGCGAGACTGGCCGCACCGGCAGCTCCGGCACATGATCGGGATCACCAGGATCAGAAGGCAGCGACCCGTCCAGATCGTCGGGATCGAGGCCCGACATGATGTTCGCCAGTTCGTCCTCGCCGAAACCAACCTCGGCCAGATCGACGCCCGCGTCCTGGATCGCAGACAGCTCGAACCGCAGCATGTCCATGTCCCAACCGGCATTCAGCGCCAGCTGGTTGTCCTGAATGACCAACTGGCGCGCCTCGATCGGAGTGAGGTGACCGAGCCGGATTGTCGGTACCAGCTCCAGCCCGAGAGATTGAGCCGCATAGAGCCGACCATGCCCTGCAATAATCACGCCATCCGCCCCGATCAGGATCGGATTGGTAAAGCCGAAGGTCCGGATTGATTTCGCGATCTGCCCGATTTGATGCTCGGAATGTGTCCGCGCGTTTCCCGCGTAGGGAACCAGCTCCGCGACAGGCAGCTGAACGATTTCCAGATCCAGAGGCGTCAAGGCAGGCTCCTAAAAAAGGAACCCGGCCCGCTTGAGCGAGCCGAGCATCCGTGAGTGTGGCGAGAGGAACAGGCAGCAAGGCGATGGTGGAAACCCGGCAACCCACCAGTGGAAACCCAAGGTGGAAACCCATAAAAATCCTTTAGCACTAGAGGCTTAGCGCGCAAAAGACACCCGTATACGTATGTCCCGTGGAAGGACCCGGAAACGGCTGACAAGGTGCCGAGGCGACCATCACCAGCCGCCATCTTATCCAATTTATGCACCAAAACAGGGATTTATGTCTCGCCAAAAGTTCAACGTCTTCTGACAGATGAACCACGCGCCCGCGCCCGCCTTGCGCTTCAATGTGGAGATCGACGCCACCCCCGGCACCATAAGACCGCCCCGACTCACCGTGCCTTTTCCGTTTCATAGCAAACCCTTAGATAAAGGCGCCAACCGGATCGAACCACCGCCCCATCATGCCGTGCGCGACACGACCAAGCCGACAAAAAAAATTCACGCCGCTGTTCGCGGCTCACCCGGCACCGCTGCTGTTCCGCGCGCCAGCACCGACCGACCAGCGCCCGATCAGGGAGCGTCGTCCCCGTCTTCGAGCGGCAGCTGCCCAGCGCGCATCGGACCGTCAGCCGACCGAGCCGGGACCTTGACCGGCTTCGCAGTCTTGGCCCGAGCGCCCCGCCTTGACTGGTTCAGATGGTTGGAGATCGTCTGCAGCGACGCGACCCAACGCCGCCATGCCGTCTGGCGCACCAAGCCCACAGCGATGCAGACCTGACGCCAGCGACGTCCTTCGGCCCGCAACCAGACGATCTTCGCATCATCCGGGCTGAGGAAGCGCAACCATTCGATCGCCTCATCCATGCGCTGGATCTCGGCCGGGTTGGGCACCACCCGCATCCGAGCCTCGCCGTATCCGTAGGCGTGCTTGACCTCGTGGACATACTCCGGCCAGGACGACCCGTAGCCCTTGGGCCCCGACCCGGGCGGATTGGGCATGCGCCGCAAGGTCAGCGCCGCCTCCTCGAGCCGGTCCTCGATGATTTCAACCGTTAGCCTCATTTCAGCACCCCTCAGTAAACGCCGATCCTGCGCAGCTGTTCAGCCGTCACGAGTTTTCGGCCAATCAGCTCGTCGCGCTGCGTGTTCCTCACGGCGCTGGAAGGCACGTACAGGCCTTGGTTGATCCGATCCGCCAAGAGCTCGAGCCCAGTCTTGCCAGGCAAAGCGTCAGCACCATGCGCCGCTTTCTCAGCAGTTGGCCGAGAGCCGGACCCAGAGCGCATCCGCAGATGATGCGAATGCCGAATCGCAGCTGTGAAATAATCCCAAGACCGCAATGGCGACGGCCGCAGCTTCGCGGTCTGCTTTTTGATCACCGGCAGCACGTCCAGATCCAGACCATACCCGGCCTCGAGCCACCCATTGACTACGTCCCGAGTGCCGTGAAGCTCCAATCGAGATGCCTCAGTCAGCCAGGGCCCAGCAATCGCGATGCAAGCTGCTTCTGGATCCCGATCCTCGCGCCCGATAATAGTTACAGGTTCACTTACAGGGTTAGTGTGCCAATCTGACACTAGGTATGTGCCACCCGTGTCACTAGCCCTAGTGTCACCCGTGTCACTAGCCCCTAGTGCCAAATTGGCACATGGCCCTAGTGGGAAGTCAGCCTCGAACCCCAAGATGTAGCGTGTCGAGAGGTTGCCTTTTGAACGCGGACACCACCGCCGCTCCCTCCGAATGAGGCCCAATCGCTCCAAATGTTCGAGATGCCTGTTGACCGATCGACGGGACAATTCGGCATCCCTCGCGAGGCTGGTTTGAGAGGGAAAGCAGCCGTGATCTGGGTTGTGCCGATCGGCCAGAATGACCAGAATTCGCCAGATTGGAGGCGAAAGTCCGCGCTGTTCAAACGCCCAATTCGTCGCCTTGTGGCTCATGACCACCCCCGAACTTTAAGATGGTCGAACCCATGGAGGCAGAGCGCCTCCTCAGCGTCCCGAACAGAGCGCACCAGAGCCCACGTAAACCCTTGCCCCATTACCGCGTCGGCAAACGCGTGCTGCGCCTCAGAGAGTCGCCCCGTGGGTGATTTGAGCTCAAGAAACAGAACCCGCCCCGCCCAGATCACCATGAGGTCTGGGAAGCCCGGATAGACCCCCATACCGACCAGGATGGCCTGCCGCTTCCTCGCCGCCTCGCCGCCACCGGTCACCTCGTTTGCAGAGTGATGGATGATCGCCGTATCAGGCAGCACCAGGCGCAAGAACCGCACCACGTCACGCTGGAGATCCGCCTCGGGAGTGCCGCGTTTGCGCAGAATTGCGCGGGGCTTGGCCTGAACCACCATCAGCGAACAACCCCTCGACCATCGGAAGACAGCACTCGACCCGGAGTGAGAACTGGCCGTGGAAAAGGAAAATTCAGCCTTGGGCAATCTGTCCGTCCCGCAAAGGGACACCAAGAGCGATGCCCACTGCCGTCCGCCGCGATGTGCTGGTGGCAGTCGGCACACCGCGACGAAATGTGTGGCGCTGGGCGCGGTACAGTCCCAGCGGGAACATCGGATAGACCCTCGGGACCGAGCCCAGCGCCGCCACGTCCGCGCGGAGCGCCACCAGATACCCGACGCTCCAACCCGAGCGCCGATTCCAGCAGCGCCATATCCCGAACCGCGCCCATTAAAGCATCGCAGTACGCGTCAGACGGGACACGATGGCCTCCATCATGTCGATGCGCCGATCAGCGTCCTGCTGGGTCATTCGCCCGGACCGGACCCACTTGGGATAGACCCGCCGCCGGAGAAACGACTCGCGCTGGGCCTCCTTGATCAGCTCCTGAATGGCGAACCGAGGCGCGCCAGTTTGACCATCAGACATCCGCCACCTCCTCGAACGATTTCGACAGGGCAGTGAGCAAACACTTCCGACCTTCCTCGGAAAGCTGCGCCGGACCCCACTCATGCGTCAGCGACCGACCACCCGGCATGTCCAGCCTGACGCGATGCGAAGGCGAAAACTTGTGCGGCAGGTCATCGCTGGGCATGCCGATCGGCAGCCAGGGCCGACCGCGGTAGAAATCCGCTTCTGACGACATCTCAGCGCACGGCCCAGCCTGCTCAAAGAACCGGACCATGATCGTCTCGTCCGGATCGTCACCGGCCCAGACCTGGACAAACCACCACTGGTCACGACCAGAAATATCCGTCCGAAGGAAACCAAACGGCTCGCCGGTATCCTCCGGATCAAACGGCAGCAGGTAGGTGTTCGACAGATCGACCATCAGCTCACCCGCCCGAACTTGCGCCGCGGACGCCCAGCGCTGCGCGTCTTGGACGCCGCCTTTTCGCGTTCCCTTAGCCAATCCGCGACCGTTCCGCGCCGGTAAACCACCCTGCGACCCAGCCGGATGCAGGACGGACCAGATCGGTCGCTCTCCCACCGCGCCAAAGTGTCCACCGACACGCCAAGCTGTAACGCCAAATCAGCACGCAATATCCAGTCGTCCAGGACGCTCGCCGCGTTGTCATCCGAGTCCGAATCTTGTCCACCCATCGTGGAACCCCTCCATCAACGTGAAATCGTTGATCGAGATTTGCACGCTAAAGAGGCAGGCACCGAGGCGAAATGAGGCGCAACTTAACCGCGCAGTTTCGCCGCTCAAAAATATGGAAGACCGACTCGCGTTTTGACAAGTCAAGCCGGGATTTTAGAAATCAAACAGGGTATGTATAGGTCGTTGCTAGCCAATACGGAAGCATATGCATTTTATTACAAGGGGTTAACGCCGTGATCGGAAAAAACCGTGATTCTGCGATGCAACCAAGGTCACGTCACCCGGCACTGCCCGAACCATAAGGAAAAACACGCTAGAGGAGAGCAGCGGACAAGTGCCCAGAACGCCAGAAGGCATGACCCGCTCAGAACAGGAACCACCCATGATACAAATCCCAACGGCATTTTTCACCGTCACAGAGCTGAGCATCAAGTGGCGGTTGACCACGTCTGAGCTTGCAGGGCTCGCCATAGAAGGTAAAATTTCAATCGTCACCGGGATCGGACCCACCGAGACGGACAAAGGCTGTCTTCACGGACTTGTAGAACTCTACACACCCGAAATGTTGCCAATGTTCAGAACTGACAAAAGTGGACCAACCCGAATGTCGGTGACAACGATCCGACCTCTCCAAACCAGCGAATGGCGCCACATCATCGGCGATAAACAGACACTCATGGTCGACTTTCAAGACCTCATGGTGGAAGGTCACCAGGTGCGATCCCTCGAGGGTAAGCAAGGCACGCACACGCCAGCACCGACCCGAAATCCCGGCGGTCGGCCGACAGGATTTGATTGGGACTCCTTCTGGCGAGCGATTGCGGTCCATGTCCACAAAGAAGGTGCACCCGCAACTCTACGAGAATTCACCGATGTTGGCGCAAACTGGTTCGAAGGCCAAGGCAACGCCGTCCCGAGCGACAGCGTTATCAGGAAAAGGCTCTCGCCCCTCTGGCACCAACTCCGAGAGTGACGCCCAGCCACTGGTGGTCAGTTGCTTATTTTGACTGCGCTAAGAGGATTCTATTTTGCGGAATCGGTGCAAGTGACTTGCAGCGAGCAGAAGCATGCGCGCTTATCCACGACCTCCGCCATACCTTTGCATCCTTGCTGGTCTCCGGCGGTGCCTCAATGGAAGTGATCGGTCGGCTGCTGGGTCATACCCAGATCGGCACCACCCAGCGCTATGCACATCTGATCGACTGGCCGTGAGTTGCCGGGGTGAATGCCGTGGGCAAGATGTTGAAGCCGCGACTGCGGGTTGTTGGGGAACGAGCTCGGTTAGATAGTCCCAAGAGCAACCAACGGTTGGCTTTTCGTGCTGCTTGCTCTAGGCAAGTAAAAGAAAATCATTGATGTTGAAAACTTGGGCCAAAATGAAGGCGTCGTGTCAGCAGTGGCTTCGGTATAGGGTGGGAAAATGCCAAAAAGAGAGAGCCACCGTGCAGGCAGTGAGCTGTTTATCGTCGACAATAGTGCTGATGACTGGAAGGCTTTGCGGTACCTTAATGACTGGTGCCAGCTTTCCAAGTCTATCGATATCGCTACCGGTTACTTTGAGGTAGGTGCCCTTTTGGCTTTGGGCGATGAGTGGCAGAAAGTAGATCACATCCGTATTCTTATGGGTGACGAGGTTTCCAAGCGTTCAAAGCGCGCATTCGAGTCTGGGTTGCGAGATATTTCCGAGAAACTTGACCAAAGCATTGAGAGCGAGAAGGAAAAGAACTACTTTCTTCAGGGTGTTGCGGCGATAGTCGAAGCCATTCGAAGTAAGAAAATCGAATGCAGGGTCTATAGAAAAGACAAATTTCACGCAAAAGCCTATATTACACATGCAAGACTTGAGGTCGTCGGGTCTTCAGCACTTGTCGGCTCTTCGAATTTTACCATCCCTGGATTAACTCAAAATATTGAACTCAATGTACAAATCACTGGGGCACCGGTGGCTGTGTTGCAAGAGTGGTATGACGAACGATGGGAAGAAGCTGAAGAAATAACAGAAGAAATTCTAAAAACTATTGAGCGCCACACGCGTGATTTCTCACCTTATGAGATCTATTCGAGATCGCTTCAGCTTTACTTCTCTGGGCATGAAGAAACAGCCTCGGAATGGGAGAAACATTCATCTAGAATCTATCCCATTTTAGCCAAGTATCAGCGTGATGGCTACGGAGGTTTGCTGAAACGGGCATCCAAGCATCGGGGTGCTCTGCTATGTGACGGGGTAGGTCTTGGAAAGACATTCATCGGCTTGATGCTGATCGAGCGCTTTGTTCAGCATGAGAACAAGAATGTTGCTCTTTTCGTCCCCAAGTCAGCGAAAGGGCCAGTTTGGGAGCGCGAACTTCGAAATCGGCTACCTGATGTGTTCAAGGGTTTCAGTCGATTAAAGATTTTTAGCCATACAGACTTAATGCGTGAAAGTATGCAAGAGGAGTTGGATCAAGTCGCTGCACAGGCTGACATCATTATCATTGATGAAGCGCATCATTTTCGCAATACCGGCACGAAGGGTGATGATGGACCCAAACGAAAATCACGGTACTGGCGCCTCTTCGATATTGCGGATGGGAAGGATATGTATCTTCTTACCGCAACTCCTATTAACAATAGTCTTCTTGATTTTCAACATATGGTAGAATTGTTTAGCCGCCATCGGCCAGATCATTTTGCAGATGCACCGCTTGGTATCCACTCACTTTCGGGACATATCAGACAACTGGAGAAGTCGATTGAGCGGCAGTTGCGATCTGACGGGGAAGAGGAGGTTGCGGAGATTAATGCCGTTGAGATCGGAGACTTGTTTTCGACTGACTCGCTATTTGACGCGTTAGTGGTTCAAAGGAGCCGCAGCTATGTAAAAGCTAGTATTCAGAGGGAGGTCGGCTCAACTATAGTGTTTCCAGAGCCCCGAGCACCGAAGGTAGCAAATTATTCTGTAAAGCAGACTTACGGTAAATTGCTTGAAATGGTTGCCGATGCCTTCCACAAGCGAGTACCTCTGTTCACACTCGGAATATATAACCCATATGCGTACTATAAGGGTGGCGATCCAGAAATCATTCCTGCCCTCGAGAAGGGGCGCCGCAAACAAGTTGTAGCCCTCATTCGAACCAATTTTCTAAAGCGTTTCGAAAGTTCCGCCGAGGCTTTTCGTCTTTCCTGCTGGCGTCTTTTGCAGAAGCTCTTGGCATGGCTAGACGTCAACGCATCGTCTGACCACGAGCGTGAAGCAGTCGAGCGCTGGAAGCGTCGGAACGCAAAATTGATTGGGTACAAGCCGCAGCTTGACCTACTGGATGACGCAGAAGATGAGGAGGACCTCTACCCAGAAGAACTGCGAGATGCGGTTGAAAAGCTCTCGAGAGATGACTTTGATGTCGAGAAGATCGTGCATGACAGCATCCAAGATTTGGACCAGCTTGCGGACTTCCTAAACGAGCTTGAGAAGTTCAAGCCGTCTCAGGACAAGAAACTGACCGAGCTTCTCAAGCTTCTGAAAAATGACCCTGTCCTTAGGGACCAGAAGGTTATCATTTTCTCGGAGTTTGGAGAAACCGCTCGCTATCTCGCTGCGCGGTTGCACGCGGCGGGCATTGACGGGGTTGATCAGATCGATAGCGGTACAAAAGGGGATCGCTCTCGTGTCATCCAGCGCTTTGCCCCCTATTACAACGAGTCGAGCTCTGGTGACCTAGACAAGCGCGGTTTGAAGGAAATCCGAGTTCTGATTTCGACTGACGTCCTGTCTGAAGGTCTGAACCTCCAAGATGCGACGCGCCTGATCAACTATGACCTGCATTGGAATCCTGTGCGTCTCATGCAGCGCATTGGGCGTGTTGACCGCCGAATGAATCCTGCAATCGAAGCCCGGATTGTTGCTGACCATCCTGATCAGAAGGACTTGCGGGGAACGGTGGGTTACTGGAACTTCCTGCCGCCGGATGAACTTGATGACCTCCTACGCCTTTACAACAGGGTTTCGCACAAGACTCTGCGCATTTCCAAAACCCTCGGTATCGAAGGCAAGAAGCTTCTGAGAGAGGATGACGACTACGAGGATCTGCGCAACTTCAGCGAACAGTATGAGGGTACTGCCAGCCCAGACGAGCAAATGCACTTGGAATGGCAAGACCTCATCGCTGCAAAACCAGAACTTGATGAGACCCTTTCAGGGCTGCCTGACGCAATCTACTCAGGCAAAAGTCACACAAAGAAGGGCGCCCGCGGCGTGTTCTTTTGCTACGCTCGACCTGCCTTCGATCGTGAAAGGACCGAGCGAGAAGCGCAAGATGTATGGTCGACAGAAGCTGGTGATGCGAAGTGGTATCTGTTGGATTTCGAATCTGAGGCAGTCGTCGAAGACGCTGCACGCATTGTCGAAATCATTCGAAGCACACCGGAAACCCCGAGGGTGGTCGTTCTTGATCGCGATCGCCTTTCCGAGGTCCGCAAGGTCGTGGAAAAGCATATTGCCAAGACATATTTGCGAAAGGTTCAGGCCCCGGTCGGCGTGAAACCGGTCCTGAAGGCTTGGATGGAACTGAATTGAGCGGAGTTATTTCATGGGTATTTTGACCGCAACCGATCTCGACCGCGTGTCGAACTTCCCGCAATTGGTCAGCCTTCTACGCGACAAGCTGGAATGGCCGATCCGTGATGACTATGACTTCGAAGATGTTGTCTTCGAGTACGAAGCGAGCGAGCTCGGCCTGAAGAAGGACGAGGTCGCAAAAATCCGTGAAATCCATCAGCTTCGGCCGTTGGTCACCTCCCAGCCCTGGGGCGTCTTCTTTATCTCACTAGAGGAAAAAGCGCTGCCGGTCACGGTTCTGCGCCGCATCCTCAAGGCGCTGATCCTGAACCGGCGCGGGCAGTCCAAGACGGACGTAAGAAGGGCATGGCATCTGAACGACCTGATATTTGCCGCCAGCTTCGGCAAATCGGGTGCGCGGGAATTGGCCTTCATCCACTTCTCGGATGGCAAGGCGACGGGCGATCTACCGGTCATGAAGGTGCTGGGCTGGAACGCCCGCGACACCGTCTTGAAGCACGATTATGTCGCCGCGACCCTGCTCGACAAACTGGCCTGGCCGGATGATCCCGAGGATGCCGAAGCTTGGCGGGCGGCTTGGGCTTCGGCCTTTGAACTGCGGTTGAACGAGACAATCCGCACCTCGAAAGATCTTGCCGTGCGCTTGGCGGAACTGGCCTCGGACATCCGGGCGCGGGTCAATCAACTGCTCAAGGCAGAAGACCAGACCGGGCCTATGACAACCTTGCTCGTGGCTTTCCGAAAGAACCTGATCCACGATCTGGACGAAGATGGTTTTGCCGACATGTTTGCCCAGACCATCGCCTACGGCATGCTGGCAGCGCGCATCTCGCGCCCGATGGGCATCATCGCCGACAATCTGGCCGACATGGTGCCCAAGACCAACCCTTTCCTGAAGGAGCTGTTCAGCAACTTCCTAAAGATCGGCGGCCGTGACAAGCGGCGGGGGCTCGACTTCGACGAACTCGGCGTGCGCGACGTGGTCGATGTGCTGAACGAGGCCAATATGGAAGCGGTGCTGCGCGACTTCGGCGACCGCAACCCCAAGGAAGACCCGGTCATCCACTTCTATGAGCTATTTCTGAAGGAATACGATCCCAAGAAGCGGATGCAGCGTGGCGTCTTCTACACCCCGCGCCCAGTGGTGAATTTCATCGTGCGCGGTGTTGATGAAATCCTGCGGACTGAGTTCAGGCTGCCCCTCGGGCTGGCCGATACCAGCACCTGGGCCGAAGTCGCCGCGCGGAATGACCGCATCACCATCCCCGCCCATGTGAAGCCCGACGCGCCCTTCGTCCAGATCCTCGATCCGGCCACCGGCACCGGCACCTTTCTGGTCGAGGTGATCGACCTGATCCACAGGCGGATGGAAGAGCATTGGAAAGGGCAGGGAAAGTCGATGGCCGAGATCAAGGCCGCCTGGAACGTCTATGTACCCGCGCATTTGCTGCCGCGGCTGACGGCATTCGAGCTTATGATGGCGCCCTATACCATCGCGCACTTGAAGGTGGGGCTAAAGCTGTCAGAAACCGGCTATGCCTTTGGCTCCGAAGAGCGGGCGCGTATCTTCCTGACCAATGCTCTGGAGCCAGCGCGCGATCTGGATCTGGAGTTTATCTTCATGTCAGAGGCGCTGGCGCATGAGGCGCAGGCTTCGAATGATGCTAAGGCACGAACGCCGTTCACTGTGGTGGTTGGTAACCCACCATATGCGTCCCTTTCCGCAAACCTGACACCGGAGCTCCGCCGGGTTGTTGACCCATACAGGAGCGTTGCAGGAGAAAAGATTCGTGAACGCAACATGCTGCAATTCGAGAAGAATATACAGGACGACTACGTCAAATTTATTCGATTAGCTGAGCGTGAAGCCTCAAGGAATCACGGAGTGATTTCTCTAATCACAAACCACGGCTACATTGATGCGCCTACGTTGCGGGGGATGCGTGGGCATCTAAGCAATTCTTTTTCCGCGATTGAGGTGATCGATCTCCACGGCAACTCTAATAAAAACGAGTCTCTCTCATCTGGTCATGTTGACAAGAATATCTTCCCAATCAAGCAAGGTGTCGCCATTCTTCGAGCCAGAAGCCTAGCGGACGCAACAACCGTCAGTTGGGGAGAGCTTTGGGGGGAAGGGCGAGATAAAGAAGAGCGTCTCTTTGCGGGTGTTTGGAAGGATTTTCTTACTCGCCAGGGAGGCTTGAGCGCTCCTGATTACCTGTTTGTTCCTGGAAGCGCTGGGCCCCTTAAGGTGGAATGGCTAACTGGTGAGGCCGTTAACCTGAATCAGTGACTTTGTAGTCGCGATTATTTGATTTACCTTTTGAAACAAAGCACTTATCCTTCATCTGAGATTAACCCTGCAGGTGAGCTCGGATGACCGACTTTA
>Ga0105055_10007228_pt1 | contig 14837 bp, 10 predicted proteins | sample BON03_FD_78090 | JGI IMG/M metagenome (GOLD analysis project Ga0105055, IMG submission 78090) | Freshwater microbial communities from Lake Bonney liftoff mats and glacier meltwater in Antarctica - BON-03 | ecosystem: Environmental > Aquatic > Freshwater > Ice > Glacier meltwater | place: Lake...
AGTACACTTGGGCGGAAATAACCATACTATTCTCCGGTGAATCAGTAGTGAATCAGTAGTGAATCAGTAGGACAGTGAGACAGTACAAACACTGTTCTACTGTCCTACTGATTCACTGTCTTATTTCCGCCCAAGTGTGCTAGTTTGACCCTTATCCCGCGCTTTAATTCAAAATCAGTGGCAAGCTAGCAATATTGGCGCTGCGCAATGGGGCCTGACGCGTTTGGCTTGGCCCTTGCCCCGCATTTCGACGCCATGCCAGTGACTGGTCAGAACCAGGTGCTGCCAGCGCGGGGGCGCGATGACGGAGGAGAGGAGAGCAGGCTACGGCGACACCGGCTACCATACCCAACTGGGTAAAGGTAAAGGCTTGCGCGAGTCCGAAGCCCCATAAAAGCACCCCGCTCAAACTGAAAAGACTGGGCAAGACAACAGTGGCGAAAGTAATCTTCATATTGGTCTGTAGCTCATGAGTTAGATCGAACAGGGTGACGATCTGGCTGAGATCTTGGTTCATTAACACGACCTGGGCCGTATCGGTGGCCAGCGTCGAAGCGCCGCGCAGTGAGATGGAGACGCTAGCACTCTTGAGCGCCACCGCATCATTGAGGCCATCGCCCACATAGCAGACCTTGCGCCCCTGGGCTTGAAAAGCCTGAACCAGTTGGGCTTTTTGCGCCGGTAGCGTTTCGGCATAATAACCATCCATGCCTAATTCCTCGGCCAGGCGTTGGGTTGGCACGGCATGATCGCCAGAAATAATATAGATCTCTTTGATGCCACGCTGCCGTAGATTCTGGATCAAGGCTTTGGCTTCGGGGCGTAGGGTCGGTTTCAGTTCAATCGCACCTACGATGCGCCGGTTTAGCGCTACCCAGACTAGCGAATGGCCCTGATCGTGCGCCGTTGCCTGCGTCACTTGCAGTTCTGGTGGAATAGCGATCGTCTCTGTCTGCATATAGCGGCTACTGCCCACATGGACCGCATGCTCCTGCAACTTGACCGCCAGCCCATAGCCGACTTGATAGCTTGCCTCATCAAGTGCAGGCAGTGCCAGGTCGCGCAGGATGGCTTCTTGCAGAATGGCCGTGGCGATGGGATGGCTCTGTTTTGCTTCGGCGGCAGCTGCCAACAGGAGCACCATATCTTCGGAAAGAGCACCACAGGTGTGGATGCAACTAACGTGGGGCTGCTCTTGGGTCAGTGTACCGGTTTTGTCAAAAATGACTGTATCCACCTGGTTGAGCCGTTCAAACGTGCGCCCATCTTTGACCAAAATCCCCGCTTCGGTGGCAATGTGCAGGTAGCTAAGAATTGAGAGCGAAGTCGTAATCGTCCCTTTATACTTAAAGTGACTCTGCATAACGGCCAATGCGGCGGGGATGCCAAGCAGCGGTAGTGTGATGAGGCTCAGGATCATGACCGGGGCGACAGTTTGGTCCGAGATCGCTTCGATGCGCAGTTGCATCGCGGTTTTGGCATCGACGGTTTCCGCCAGCAGATGGGCAATTTGATCAGCGACCGTCGCAGCCCCAGCCTGCTCCACCTGCACATAGATCCGACCGCTCAGCACCGTCGTCATCGCAAAGACTTGTTCACCACTACCTTTATCGCTCGGGGTTGCTTCACCGGTCAGCACATGTTGATCAACCGTCGCCATGCCGCGTGCGATCTGACCATCCACGGGAATAATCTCGCCGGCGTTGACTACGATTAGATCGCCCGGTTGCAATTGGTCCAATGGGATGCGCGTATCGACCCCGTCGATCTCGACCCAGGCAAAGCGCGATTGTTGGCGAAATACATCAGCAAGTCTTTGCTTTGAATTGTTCTTAACTTTGGCCAGCACATACTTGTTAAAAGAAAAAAGGAAACTGCTAACACTTGCATAGAACAAGTTGCCAGTGACAATCAGGAGCGCGCGTTCGATGGTAGAGATGACATCCACTGTCATGCGGCGTTTTTCTGCCACGGCGCGCTGTGCTCGGCGATAGCTTAAGCCAGTGATGTAGATCGAGCTCGGCAGGCTCAAGAGCAGTAACGGTGGGAAAAAGAGGCTGCCAACGATCGACATGCCCAGCGAAGCAGCGGCAATCACCAGTTGACGCTGGCGTTCCTGCTCTGCCTTATTCTCCTCTAAATCTCTGACGTCAAGTTCGTTGCCTACTTCATCCTCTGGGGCCAGAATATCCAGGAGTGTTTCCGTCTTTGGCTGTTTCTGATATTTTTTTGCGCCGGCATAGAAATCTTTACTGGCACTGAAAAGTTTTGTCAGCCGCATCATGCCCCTGTCCTATAACCTTGCTCTGTTTGAAAACACCTGCCATCTGATCTCGTCCGCTCTGCCCGCTTGGGCCTGTTTCAAGGGCGCCGCCGTGCGGATATCGCAACAATGATCGGCGTCGGTATCTTACAAATCATGGCGAGTATAGGATCTGAACGTGGCGCGATCGTGGAATGAATATGGCATAGTCGGTGCTGCGCACGAGATCTACATGGCACGAGGGAAACTGATCGGTGGGCAGCTCCAAGAAATCCAGCTTGTCCATTTACTTTGTTTCTCATCATTTTGCCACCTTGTCGCTATACCGGCGTTGCCATTCACGCAGAATACGGCTCCGATTGGCGGCGCCCCAGGATGCATCCTGGCGTAATAAGTTTTCCTCGGGATTGGCGGGAAAGCCAGGCGGGCTGGCGGCGCCGGTCGCCATCCCGGTCAGCGGTGTCTGGCGGGCATAGAGCGGCATGACACTCTTACTCATCGCCCAATCCAGAAAGGTGCGCGCCGCTGGCTGAATAGGATCTTTGCGCACCAGCGCCGCGGCCGTGATCTCCCAGCCAGAGCCTTCGCGCGGGTAGATCATGCGGCTGTTGCCTAGCCCACCTACCGTACGCCCAATGCCAATTGGATAATTGCCGCTGTCCACCAAGCGACAGGTTTGGACTTCGTCCGCAGTATAGGTTGCAATATTTTTGTGCAATTCGTCCAGGTAGAGCCAAGCGTCCTGTTCATTGTAAAGTTCAAAGATCGTCAAAATTACCGTCAAGCCTGCGTTGGAGGTGTTGGGGTTGGGCATGACCAGGCTGCGCCGATAGATGGGGTTGATCAGCTCTTGCCATGTACGCGGGGTGGGCATCCCGCGGCGGGCGGCTGCATCGGCGTTGACACAGAACGCTGCCATCGAAAGATAAGCCCCAACCCAATAGGGCGGTGTGCGGGCATCGACAAAACGCGGATCCAGGCGTTCAATCCCGACCGGGGCATAGGGCTTGAGCAGATCGTTCCACTCGAAGAGCAGCAGATTTGTCAACCCGACACCCCAGAGCACATCCGCTTGGGGATCTGTTTGCTCGGCCAACAAACGTGTGGTCAGTTGGTCAATTGGCGCCTGCACCAAATTGACTTGAATTTCTGGAAAGACGAGATGGAAATCACGCAGATAGATCGCTGCTTCATCGGCCGGAAAGGCGGTATAGACGGTGATAATACCCGTCTCGCTGGCGTCTACCTCTTGGCGATCAGAGAGAAAAGCGCAGCCGCCTACGCAGCTCACAAGCACGAGGGCGCCTAACAATCGGCTCACCATGCCGCGCCATTGCCAATGACGCGTGGCCGCTGATGGGTCTACCCTGGGCGGATTATTTGTCCATTGCTCACAAATTTTATGGATTCGCCTCAGGCGTTGCAGCATCTGATTCTTCTTTCTCTGCCTCAGGCATAGCTTCTGGTGTTTTAGTCGCAAGTGCCGGCGGAAAGCCAACCGGAAAGCGCGTCGTTTTGTCGTAATGGGCGCCAGCCAAGTCCGTCGTGGTGAGGATACCCTGTGTATCCGTGTATACCATAATGGCGCCCGTCAGGTCGGCGCCTTCCAGCCGCACGCCATTGAAAAGCGCGTCTTGCAAATTGGCCGCGGTGAGATCTGCGTCGGTCAGCTTGGCGCCGCTGAGGACGGCATTGCGCAAATCTGCGCTCTTCAGATCGGCCAAGGTCAGATTGGCGCCCCGCAAACCGGCATTGAGGGTCGCGCCGACAAGATTAGCGCGCATGAGGTTGGCGCCCAGCAGTCGGGCGCCTGTCAGGTTGGCTCCATTCAGGTTGACCCCCCGCAAATCGGCGCCGCGCAGATTTGCCCCATCTTCGCGACTATCAGCCCGCCCCAAATTGGCGCCCGCTAAATTGGCGCCCGCCAGCCGTGCACCGGCCAGGTTGGCGCCTACTAATTGCGCGCCGCTTAGATCAACGCCCCACAACTTGGCACCGACCAGGCGCGCTTTGTTTAGAATAACGGCGGTCAGATTGACCTCGGTCAAATCGGCGCGCGTTAAGATAGCTTCCGTCAAATCAGCCCCCGAGAAGTCAGCGCCAGCCAACTGCGCGGCAGTCAAATTTGCCCGTTGCAAGATCGCACCGGTGAGCAGGGCATTGCGCAGATCGGCATAGACTAAATTGGCATTGGTCAATTCGGCGCCGGCTAGATTGGCGCCAGCCAGGTTCGCGCCTTGCAGCGAGCTATTAGTCAAAATCGCTCGATTTAAGTTTGCGCCGGCGAGATCCACCCCGTTCAAGTCGCGCCCTTGCAGATTCATGCCCCCACAGGCCGGTGGACAGCCATTGGGCAATTCTGTCATGCCACAACTGACGAGCAGTAACATCAACGTGAACAACGTACTCAATTTTAAAATTTGGCTTTTAGCTTTTAGATCTTGGATCTTGGCTTTCATTCCATCCTCTTGTCATCCTCCGACCGCAGGTCGGCCTTATCTCATCTTCCTACTGCACGCGCTGGCCGGTAAATTCGACCGTTTGGGTAAGGGTCGCTGTTGGCACGGTGGGTAGGGCAAAGAGATCGGTCGCATAGTGGGTGGTGTGATAAGCGCCCACGACTGTGCCATTACCGTCGATCTGCATCTGGTAATCTTTACGTATTACAGTGGCACCCGCGGTGTCTGTTGCCAGGTCGGTAAAGGTGAGCAACATCGCCTCTACTTGGCCGCGCACATTGACAAACCAGAGGCCGGAGTGTCCAGTTTGGCTATCGTGCGCGGCGCTGCTATCCGCAACGGGAACTGGTGCTTCGCTGACAAACCAGAGACCATTCGCCGCCAGGGTCAGGATCTGATAGCGCCCTCCGACTTGTTCATCCTGCGTCGCGACAGCTTCATCGCCAACGGTTAGATAATAAATGCCTGCTAGATTGGATGTGGCCGTCACTGATATGCTTTCGGCGGCCGTAGCCGGTGGTGGGGTTGGGCTGGGCAACGGGATCGCAACCGCGGTGGGCAGCGGCTCAACCGGCTTTTCAGGCACTGGGCGCGCGTCAAACCATTTATGGTAAAGCTTGTCATACGTGCCGTTGCTTTTGATCTCAGTCAAAGCGGCATCCAGTTGGTCCAACAGTGCTGTATCTGTCTGATTGACCACCAGACCACATTCGCTGTAGGTAAGCAAATTGCCCACCGTTTTCAGAGCCGCGTCTGGGTGGCTCAGTTGATATCCTAACCAATCTGTCTCACTAACGATGGCGGCATTTAATTCGCCGGTTTCGACCTTGGCAAAAGCATCGTTGATGTTGCGTACAGGATACATCAGGGCTGTGGTTTGAGTTTGTAAAAAATCTTGAGTCACCGACTCTTCGAGCACTCCGACGGTCATCTCTGGGGTCAGGTCGGCCAAACTGAAAGTGGTTGTCGTGGCGGTTTGGACAACCACTGTTAAGCCGGTGGCAAAGTAGGGTCTGGTAAAATGGACCTGTGCCTGCCGTTCTGGGGTGATCGAGAGACAGCCACTGCCCACATCATATAAGCGTGTCGCTACCCCTGGTAGAAGATAGCGCATTTCAGTTTTTGTGTAAGAAATAGGTAGGTCGGCCTGGGTCGCCAGTGCGTTGATCAGGTCAATATCAAACCCCGTTAGCGTGCCAGTTTCATCTTCCCAAATAAAGGGGGGTGTGATTGAAACTGCGACCACAACTGTCTCCAATTGCGCCAAAGCCTCCGGCGCGCGCTGGATCAGCGTTGCGCTGAAAGTGAGTAGCGCGATGAACACAAAAAAACAAACTCGTTGCCGAAGATTATTCCTCACAAATTGCTTCCTTATGGCCCATAAAATTTAGAATCCGTCATTCGATCACTTTGACAAAGTCTAAGCGTGGGGTGTAGGCGATTGTCCTGCTACTGGGCTTAATCGCTTACGCCCGATGCTGGAGTTATTGAATTGTGATGCCTGGATTTTGTACCGCTTGTCCCCAATAGAGCCAAAGATTGATCGCCACATAGAGCGGCGGGTAGCCAAAAATCAACCCCCAATGGATCGCGCGTGCAATCCGGGGATGGTTTCCTTGGTGCAAGAAACGAACAGTAAAGACAAAACCAAGCAGGATGCTCAGCAAACTATAATGCAAGAGCAGAAAGCGATCCAGATAAGTAAGATAGGCTACGCTAGGCAAGGTGCGCCACTGGATCGTGTGAAAGGCCACCAATGCGCTAAACAAGATTGCCACCAGCCAGAGTCGAAAGCCAAGCGCCTGTCCATCGATCAAGCAGACGAGCCAACCCAACAGCGCCAGCAAAACAAGCGGCACCATATATTTCCACACATAGGAACTTGCCTGACGCGCTAGGATCAACTCTACTTGAAAGCGGGAGCGTGTTGATTGATCGTGCGGGTAGACATACAACTGTTGCACGATCTGGGCTGTCTGTACCGTCCATTCGCGCGGGATGGCCTGGCTGTCGATGTAGCGACCTTTGGGGATGGTCTGCGTATAGGCTTGCTCAGAGTGCGTAACCGCTTGATTCAGGTCGATAAATTCGAGTAGAGCCGTATCGCTGTTCCCATTGGCCGGCTCCAATTTGATGCTGATCTCTTGTTGGTCAAAGGGAAAACGATGCAAGTCAAAGCTGGCGGCAAAGTCACCCACGGCACGGTAGCTTAGGTGAATATTGGTCTCCGGTTCAGCGCTATTGTCGTATGATTTAAACAAAAACTGTGCATTTTTCGAATTAACTAACACGAGTTGGGGGTCCCAGAGGGTGGCTGGGTCCAATGCCGTCACATCTTCACCTTCCGCAAGTGTTGGTTCCTGCCAGAAGAGATCAAGATAGAAGTCGCTGGTAAAGTCACCGCTTTGGTTACGAATGTTGCTTAGCACATTGACAAAAAAATTGACTTTTAGCCGTTTGGCCACTGGTAGCCCCCCAGCCGTTGTCTGTGCCGATGCCCCTAGTGTCGCTGTTGTGGGGATGGTGAGCGATAACTGACTGCCGCCAGCCGCGACCTGAGATTCAGCGCCCGCCGGCCAGACCGTCTGGCCATCGGAGACGGCCCCACTGAGGTTCACATCTTGGAGGATGGTCTCTTTTTGCAGCACATTCAGTTCCTGCAAAACAGGGTCCAGTTGCAGGGTGTGCGTCACTAGTTGCGTTTGTAGATAGCGTGCATCCTGCAAATTGGCACCGCGCAAACTGGCCCCGTCCAAGCGGGCGCCAATCAATACTGCGCCGACCAGATTACTGTTCTGAAAATTGGCGGAAGCCAATTGGGCGCCCAACATACTGCTGCCGGCTAGATCGGCATCGGTTAGATTCGCACCCACGAGATTGGTCAAATTGAGCCAGGCGCCGGTCAGATCGGTTTGTACCAAGATTGCGCCACTCAGATCGGCACGGCTAAGCGAGGCGCCGGCCAAACTCGCCCCCGTCAGATTCGCGCCGGCCAGATCTGCATCGCTAAAATCCAAGCCGGCCAGGTTAACTCGCTGTAACTGGGCATTGGTCAGCTTGGCTTTGATAAAACCAGCGCCACTAACCAGGGTTTCCCGCAAATCAACCCCGGTCAAGTCGGCTTCGGTCAGGTTGGCGCCGCTTAGATCAGCGCCAGCTAGGATGCTGCCTTCCAGACGCGCCAACGAAAGATCAGCACCAATCAGGCGCGCATCGGTCAGATCCGCATCGCGCAAATTCGCCCTCGTCAGGTTAGCCCCCGAAAGATCGACCTCGCGCAAATTGGCGCCACTTAGATCGGAACTTTGCAGTTGCGCTTCAATCATTTGCGCTTTTTGCAGCACAATGTCATGCAGGTCGCGGGCCTGTAAATTGACCCCCACACAGTTCGGCGCACAGGTAATCGACCGCGTGATCAAGAAACGCACCAGGATCAGGCTGATCGCAATGCCACCAATCAAAAGTCCAATCACCAGCAAAAATCTTCGTACTACCATCGTCGCCTTTGTACTCTGCGCTGGTTCACAACCAGCATTGCTTATTCACAAATCTGTGCCGCATCATGCAACTGCGGTTAGCGTAGAACATACCAAAAGATGATGGCATTGACCGCAACCACCAGCACCGGATAGAGCAACCGCGCCATGTTGTTCACCCGTTGGGCCAGGTGATCCTGTGACCGATCATGCAGTAATTTGATCACCACGACGGTTGCGCTCAACAAGCCAATCGCACCATAGGCCAATAACATGTAGCGATCGGGAAAGGTAAGATAGAATGTACTGGGCTGATTTTGTTGCAAGAGAAAATTAAAGAGCACTGTCGCCATAAACAGAATGCATAGCACTAGCAGCCGATAACGTAATAAGTGGCTTTCCAGAAACAAGACCCCCCAGCAGAATGTTAGCAAGAGCATCAACTCAATGATCACGCGCCATACATAGCTGCTAGATTGGCGCGTAGCCGGCAGATCAACGCGGAATTGCGCCCAGCTGCTCTTGTCGTAGGGCAATACCCGGATCTGTTGTACGATCTGAAGATCGTTCACCGTCCAGGCTGGAATCTGAAAACCAGGCGCTAGATATTTGCCCTGGGCCACCGAATTTACAAGCGGCTGATCACTATAAATGGTGGGCGAGTCATCATCAACAAAATCAAAGAGCAGTTGGCTGCTGTCAAATTCCGACGATTCGACCTGAAAGGTGAAAACTTGGTCGTCAAAAGGAAATTTGCGCAGATCAAAGTCGTTGCGAAAGACGCCGACCAGCCGGTAACTTAAGCGCACATTGGTGCGTGGCTCCAGCGAATTGGCATAGCTGCGCCCCAGCAACTGATAGTTGAGCGAATTGATCGGTTCTAACAAGGGTTCCCACAAAGTCGTCTGATCCACATCCTCTATCCGTTTGCCCTCTAACGCTGGCTCATACCAGTAGAAGTCTAGATAGCAATCCAACTCGTAGGTGCCGGCTTCGTCATTAACATGGCTGATCGAATTAATGAAAAAATTGACTTTTACCCGCCGCAACTCATCTACCCCGGCCTCCTCTTCCGTTTCTGTCGGCTGGGCACCGACTGGCGTATCCTGCGCGCCCGGCGCGTCGGCTGGGCGCGCCTGTACGGTTATCGGCTTGAACGCTAGCAACAAGCAGAACAGTAGGCCACCTGTCAGCATAACCCCTATAACCCTGAACAAGCGCAGAAATCTCAAATTGGACCGTCCCATAAGCCTTCCAGCATTGTTCTTCATTGCTCCGGCGCCTCGCGCAAATCATCTAAATAAGCTTCGTTCGCCGTGCCCACCAATAGATTGAGTCGGCTCCGGTCCATCTCTGCACGTGTGAGTGGGAATTTGCCGGCCTGGCTAATTTCCTCACTGACATAGGTCAGATAAAAAGTTAAGAAACTGCCTAGTTGTACCTTGCTTTGCAGCACTTCGGGCGCCGAATAGAACAAAAGTGGCCGGCGCAATGGATACGTACCCGCTTGCATGTTAGTCAGATCTGGCTCTAGCCCATTCAACTTCACCAGCCGCACGGCGTTGCTCTGCTCGCGATAAAGCGTATAATTGATCAACCCAATCGCGTCAGGATTGTCCTGAACGTATTGCACAATCTCAACGGCATCCGTTAGAAAGCTGCTGTTGGGTGCTGTCTCCAACAAGCGGCTATTGCCCCCGAAGACGACATCGATAAATAAGATGAAGTTATCGGCGGTGATCTGGGGCAAAACATGCGCGATTTTACGTGCCGGCCAAGCGCGATTGACGTCCGACCAGCGTTTGGCTTTGAAAATTTCCGCTAATTCCGTTAATGTCACATCTTTGGCGAACTCATTGGCTGGATTGACCACCACCACCAGCGCATCCGTGCCAACCGGGAAGACAAGGGGGGTACGCCCGATCTGCAGACAACTATCCAACTCTTCCTGCAAAATCGGGCGTGTGGCCGCGACGCTGTCGGTTGCTCCTCGACAAAAAGCTTGAAAGCCCTCACTGGTGCTCAGTTCCTCTAGTTTGATAAAGCCGGCGTAACCATCGGCCACAAAGCGTACATAGAGCCGGTTCGTCAGGTCCATTACCGTAGAGCTACCAGCGATGGTAATATCACCCGCCACCTGAAAAGAGTTGACTTCTGGCAGCGGGATGCGACCGGTGGTCACCGAAATTGGTGTTGACGGCAGGATGTTCGCGTTTTTTACGACGATCGGCGCATTGGCCAAAAAATCTTCGATCGCCGTTTCCTCCTGGTCAACTACGGTTTGGGTGTTATTCGCCGCAGATCCACAGGCGGCAAGCAGCAGGCAGAGGAGGAAAAGACAGCATGACAAGAGGATCAGAGGATGCCGACCTGCAGTCGGAGAAGACAGGATGACAAGGCGGTGCCGACCAGAGTCGGGTGATGGCTGGATGACTGGATAACATGCCTTATTTTCTTGTCTTTCCCCACCGGGATTAATCATGTGTGACTGTCCATTACTTTGCTGCTTCATACGGTGATTGTGTTCCAGCATTACCATGGTCGAGCGAACCTCTTCATCCTGTCACTTCTTCATCCCGCCATCTTGTCATCCTGCCATCTTGTCATCCTGTCATCTTGTCATCCTGTCATCCTGCCACCTTGCCATTACGCACCAAGCCATCCAGTGGACTGGGCCCAATGCGCGGGGTTGTGGCATCACCGATGGCGCGCCGCACCAATTTCTCGCGATCTTCGATCAGGTGATTCATGGCCGTTGCCAGCTGCGGGTTGGTTTCGGCCACCTCGATAAAGGGCATGCGTTGGACGAAGAGCGTCACTAGATCTTGCGTAACTTCAATTGCATAGGGGCTGGGCTGGTCGCGCAGCAGCAGCAATTCGCCAAAAAATTCACCGGCACCCAGTCGATCCACTTCGCGCCAGGGCGCGGTGGTGGGATCATCCGATGTGCGCAGTACGAGCCGTACTTCGCCTTCGAGAATGATATAAAAGCCGCGAAAAAAGGCACCGGCCGGCAAAATCCACTCTTCGGCCCCAAACTGATGAAAGGCGGCGTTGCGGGCCAATTGTTCCACCACTGGTGCTGGGTAAGCGGCAAAAAAGGCGAGGGCCGAAAGCTGTTGGAGGCGCTGGGGGAAATCGTCGGCTTTGGTCAAGTCACTGCCAGAACGTTGATAGAGCAGCATGGTCTGATAGGGCACCGTGAGATTGGCGCGTTGGGCGGCATAATAGACGCGCGTCAAAATTTCATCGCGAATAAATTCGGTGCGCAGATAGTCGAGGACAAAGAGTTTAATTTCGTAGTTGATGGCATATTTATCATACGCATAACTATGCACGCGAATATGGGGTGCTGGGTCATGCACAACGCCAGGCGTGGCTAGGCAGGTATCCAACAAGATGCGTTTAATCTGATTCGGCGAATGGGCGTAGGCAAAGCAGACCTGAATCACTTCGGCGTGCAGTGGGTCTAGCAAGGTGAAATTCACTACCGCATCCTTGCCCATGAGCGCATTGGGCAGTACCACCACATCGCGCTCGCGTGTGCGCAGCCGCACCGCGCGCCAGTTCATCTCGATCACTTGTCCTTCAAATTGGGCGTAGCGCAGCCAATCACCAATCGCAAACGGTTTTTCAAAGGCTAACAACAAGCCCGCTGCCAGGCTGCTGAGCGTATCTTGTAGGGCAAAGCCAATCACAATCGAGCCGACGCCCAACGCGGCAAAGACTTGATCCATGGGCGCACCCCAGAGCGCGCCCATCACGTAAAAACCAACCCCAATCACGAGCGCCATGCGCAACAGCTCACCCCAGACGCGCGGTAGCTCGAATTGTCCTTTCTGGACAGTGCCGGGGGCGTGGACAAGCAACGTCAGCAGGCTAATGCAACTATACAGCAAGACCAGCCAGAAGAGCGTCTCGACCACGCGCACCAGCAGCAGGGTGGCGTCCATGCCCATGATATACTGCAAAATCAGCCGTAGGGTGAGCAACGGCAGCACCAAATTGCGGAAGTTGGCAATCGCGCCCGCCAGCCGCGACGATTGGCCATCTGGCCGCCGTTGCTGACGCTCGATCCACTCGCCCAGGAGTAGAATGAGCAAGGGTACGCCCACAATTAGGAGTAGCCCCCAACTGTATAAACTGCTTTGTGCTAGAATTGCGCGTAGCTGTTCCATACCTTATACCTTTCTATCATCATCCTATCGCGCCCTCCAGCACCCAAGCCGCCGGACGCGCCGCATCACGCCCGGTTTTGGTGTAGCGTTGGAACTTATATTGATCTTTTAGTTGATCATAGACCACCTGGGAGACCAGGATTGTATTAGGGGCGGCGTCCGCACCCAGTGCATCGACCACATGAACGGTTTCGCCCCACAGTTCCATGCTAAGCCGCGTCGTGCCGATCACACCAGCGGTGACAGCGCCAGCGTGAATGGCCAGGCCCAACTGCAGGGTGGCGCCATGTTTCTGATTAAAGCGTTGTACGATCTGTTGGGCGGTGAGGGCAAATGCTACCGCACGCCGGCTGTGATCAAGGTGGGGCCGCGACAGCGCGCAGATGCCCACGAATCGTTGCGGGCCAGCCGCAAACTTTTCCAGATCCTGGCGGGCAGCAGCTTCGTCCAAATCAGCCGTCAACTCTTGCAACAGTTGTGCCACCTCCGCCGCGGTTTTTTTGCTCGCCAGTGTATGCCACCCTGTCAGCCCAGCCGTGAGCAGACTGACGGCCGATGCCTGTTCCAGAAGTTGCGTTTCTCCCTTTTGCAGCCGCTGGGCGAGAATGGCTGGCAAAAAGGTAAGCCGTAAGTGATCTAGCTCTTGCTGCTTTTGGCCCAGGAGTGTGCTTTGTTGGCGGGCGCCTTGCAACAGTTCATTAAAACTGCTTGCCAATTCGCCCAATTCATCTTTGCTGGTCACCGGCAAGACCACGTCGAGCTGGCCGCTGCGCGCCTGGCGGGCGGCGGCGATCACCTGGTTCACCGGGCGTAAAAAGCCGCTGGCAATGAGCACTGCGCCAAATGCGCACAACACGATCATCAACACGGTAGCAATGAGCAAATTATTCTGAAAGGTATAGATCGGCGCAAAGGCTTCTGCTTGGTCGATTGTGACGACCAACCCCCATTGTAGCGTTTCTAGCGTCACTGGCTGATAAGCGGCCACCACCGCCTGTTGGCGGTAGTCAGTAGTTAGGCCAACGGCATCACGCCCTTGGGTAGATTCGCGCGCGGCGACGGAGTTAATTTTGTGGAAGAGAATGCTCGTGTCCAGCTTTTCAATCATGCCGATGGTGCGCTCTGGGATGCCGTTCGCCTGCAGTTGGGCCAAATAGGCCGCCGGATCTTCGATCAAAAAGCGCAAATTGCTGCGCAGCAACAGATCCTGGCCAACCACATAGATCTCGCCGGTCTGGCCCAAACCGGCCTGCTCCCATTCTGCGTTATAAGTCAAGATCTTGTTGACTTCGGCTAGCGAGATCCGCACAAGCATAATACCGACCAAGTGCGGGCCATTATAGAGCGGTATGCTCCAAAAGGAAGTAGGAATGCCATAGCCGGGGCGGTAGAGTTCAAAATCAACCAGTTGCACTGCGCCACGGTCCGAATTGGCGCGCGCCAGTTCAAAGGCGTCTGCCTCATTGCCCTGGCGATAGGGGCCATTGATCAAATTGCTGGCAAAGTCAGTTTGTTTGCTGGTGGTATAGACCACATCGCCAGTCTCGAAGTTGACCAGGATCAGATCATCAAAGCCCAGTTTCTGAACAATGTTGCGTAGACGTGGGTGATAATAGGCGTGCTGCTGGCTATAGTCACTGCCGTCCTTGACTTGGTCAAGCAATAATTTTTCGTCTTCGCTTTGATAAGGATTGGCGGCAATATAATGATATTGCAGATAGTGACCGGCCGGGTTGGCGGGACGATAAAGCGTATAGTCGGCTTGGCCGGGCAGATTGGCATATAATTTGGGAAAAAACTGCGCCGTATAAAATGTTTCCAATCCGGCTTTCATCTCGTCGGAAATGGGTTGATTGCGTAAGGCGCGAAAGCCGCGGTTCAGCGCAATCATCGCCTCGATCACCATATCGTCCTGACCCAACACCTCCACTTGGTTGCGCATGGTATGGAAATACGCTTCTAATTGTTCAGCTTTGGTGCGCCGAATAGCAAGCATACCGTCAAAGACCTGCTCGGTGAGCATCGCGCGATTGTTGCGCCAGCCCAGAAAGCCAATCACCAGAATAGAAAGCAAGCTGATCAAGAGTAGGATTAGAACCAGCTTTGATTTGATGCTCAAGCCTTTATGCATACTTGTCTTCTCTCTGGACTGCACATTTCGATTGGTGAGATTGAACAATGGGAAGATGGGGAAATTGTTTCAGCAACATAGTCACTCAATCTCTCTCTTGCTTAATCTCTTACTTTGTCACCAATGGCCGGCATGATGGTTGTTGGCGTCGGTGTCAGCGTGTCGGTGTCAGCGTGTCGGTTGACGTTGGCACTGTTGTTGTGGTCAAGGTTGTTGTCAGCGGCGTTCTGCTCTTCCCAGCCATTAAATCGGGCAAAGGTAAGATCAGCGGCGCATTGTTTGGCACCAACATCGCTTGAATATTGGGCGCGAGCTTTTGCACATACTCAT
>Ga0105055_10007232_pt1 | contig 14832 bp, 14 predicted proteins | sample BON03_FD_78090 | JGI IMG/M metagenome (GOLD analysis project Ga0105055, IMG submission 78090) | Freshwater microbial communities from Lake Bonney liftoff mats and glacier meltwater in Antarctica - BON-03 | ecosystem: Environmental > Aquatic > Freshwater > Ice > Glacier meltwater | place: Lake...
AGAAAGATCCCCCTCCCCCCTCTCCTACCAAGAAGAAGTAATTGTACGCACCACACAAAAAGACCCTCCCTCCCTCCCTCCCTCCCTCCCCCCCTCTCTCCATTCCCCCAAAAACGTACCGGCACAAACAAGTCCTTGTCATAAAAGGGCTCGTGCTGGGTACCCCAGATGGGCAAGCCCGTGCGCACGGGGCAGACAGGCGTCCCGGGCAGCGTGTCCACGGCATGCGTCCAGACCCCGTCGTTCTTGTGGTACTCGTCCACCTTGTGCACGTCCAGCTTGGCGGAGTGCAGCAGGGCGCTGTTGTAAGGGGAGTAGTTGATGGCGCCGCCGGCGTGGCCCTCGATAAAGGTCTTGAGGGGGTTGTAGTGCTCGGTGATGGGCACGCCACGGGGGGGGAACAAGTCCTGGTATTGCATCTTGGTCTGGGTCACCTTGGTGGCGCTCGTGTCCGGGTTGAACCGCACAGTCACGTCCAAGACAATCCCGCACATCCCCAGGCAGGCGGCCATCACCTTTGAAGAAGGACGGAGGGAGGGAGGGAGGGGTTGGTAAGAATCAAAATGAGCACAACAAACCCCAACCCTCCCTCCCTCCCTCCCTCTCTCCCTACCTTCAAGTCGGGGTGGGACCGGTCAAAGTACTTGATCTCTCCGTTCCCGTCGATGATGGTCATGGCGATGATGTAGTCAGGGGTGGGGGGCAGGAAGCCGGAGCCGTGAGAGGCCGTCTGGCAGGCGCCTACGAAGGTGATGGGCTGGACCAATGTGTTCTGCGAAGAAGGACGGAGGGAGGGAAGGGAGGGAGGGAGGGAGAGAGGAGTTAGTGAGCTGGGCACTGTCATATCAAATAGGACGAAAATGAGAAAGAATAGAGCACGTGAGTGCGTGCAATCAATGTCCTTAGCTCGTCTCGGAGGGAGGTAGGGAGGGACAGAGGGGAGGCCTAGAAAGAGGAAGAAAGGGAGGGAGGGAGGGGCACGCACCTGGTACAAGTAGGAGAAGCGCCCGACCCCACGTGCAGGGCTGTCCGCCCAATCCGCCAGCTCGCTCTGCAGCACGCCGGCCTGGACGGTGACAATACTGTAGTCGTTGGGGCTCTGCGTGATAAGCTTGAAATTGTCCAAGAAGACCACATCCGTGTTGTCGTCGGGCAGCAAGTTCGACCAGGAGTGCACCACCCCCATGGGGCGGAGCTTGGCTCCCTCGGCACGCTTCTGGCGGACCAGCGCCGCCACCTCGTCGTAGGTCTTGGGGTGGTGCTTGCGCAGGCCGAACGCCTTGTTATTGTCAGCCCAGTTGGTCAGGGTCGGGTCATTGGGGTCCTTGCCAAACACCAGCTTGGAGTCGTCCACCAAAATCAACTTCTCACGGGCCGCATCCTCCACTTTCAGGAAGGTGCCCACGGACGCTTCTTGTTCCTTGGCAGAAAGCGGGGTGACATCTCCGCTGGTCGCGTCCACGCCCACTTGCACAGGGGCCTCTCCGCCCAACGCCTCGTTCACTACTGACCTCAGATTGAAGCCCGACGCGCTCGCTAGAAAGGTGGCCAGCACCAGCCCTTGCCGAAAGACTCGCATGGCTGTTTGTGGGGAGTGTTGGGGGGCGGGGGGTTGAGAGCACTTGTTTTCAATGTCGTTGGGTGGGGACATACATTACGACGGCCGGCGTCGTCGCGAGACTGCAAGCATCCGATTTGAGAACACTGCCTGGCCCATGTGTTAAAATGGTTGCTCGTTTGAGAAGGAAATAAGGCAGGCAAGTGTGTTGTGTGGCAGCGGCTTGCTCGAGCAGGCACCAAGCAAAGGCATGCAAAGGGGACAGGACAGAGAACAAAAAAAAGACACCACGTGCAAGCAATCCTTTTCTTTCGCTCTGTCTGCCTGAGGTGTTCTTTGTCAACGGCAAGTGTTTGAATCTTCGCGCATTTTGGCCTTGGGTTATAATTTTCGGTCCCCAGTGGGGCCTATATTTTTTTTGCCAGACCAAGACATCATTAGATAGCCAAGCATCTACAGTCTACATTTGGAGCATAGGACACTGGACTCGGAGCCTTGTCCGGGAACGAACCAATGGCGGGCGGCAAGACAGAGCAGCCCTTCCCTCCCAAACCCCGCCAGAACAAACGACTTACCTGCACCATCCCCAGGCACAACCAGCCAAGCCACAATCAGCCAAAGAAATCTGTAGAGAAATATGTGGGGAAGAGGTGTGTCAAGTCGTGAGGCAAACGGGCAAGGAACCAGGGAGAACGGGATGTGGCAGTGCTGCCCCACATCGACGGGTGGACAAACACCCCCCCTCTCACTCACTCTCGCCTCTCTCCTCGGACATCACAAAGCCCTTGGGACACTGAATGCTTTGGCCATCCCTTGGACTCCACACCCCTCCCACCCCCGCCATTCTCTGCTTGTACACCCTATGCATGCCTGGACGAAGCGAGAGCGTCGATGGAACGCGTGCTCGCAACACTCTGAAGCCCCGCCACCTTCGCTTTGGCCTCACTTCTCGTCTTCTCAACTCCCGGGCCTCATCTCCCCACCAACTCGTTCGTTCGATTCAATCCTCCGTCATTTCCTCCTCCCCCTCCCTTGTCCCACCCCTAGGCCTTCGGGCCTATGTTGTAGGCCTGCGCGCGCTGTACCTAACACATCAAGTGAGAGGATTAAGACCGTCTTCTCGAAAAAGGTAAGGCTTTTGGCAAGAGAGAAAGCGGCTCCCTCCTCTCAAATCTCCGCCTCGCTGGATGGAATGGCTTGGGAGGGGTCGTGCGTTGCGGGGGACGGGTGTAAGACCAGTAACGAGGCGTCCGGGATGATGAAGCACAATGTGGTTGTCGGTGCGTGGGCGAAAGCGCGGTGGAGCAGTGTCTGGCGGCTTGTGGAGACGAGGGAAAGGGCTGGCGGGCATGAGATTTCGGCTCTCCTCCTCGGTCCATGCGTGCCTGGCGCCGACACCCACGTGCGCGCGCCCTCTTGGCTAGCATAAATGAGTGTGTTGTGTCTCCTCAAGCAGGATGTCATTGTCGTTGTTCTCAGCACTCACTTATCCCTCAAACCCACATACTCACCACAGCGAAAAAGGAGCACCAGTAGCAGCAGAGCACCCCCCTTCCGTCTCCCCTCCATATGAGGACCCCCGTCTCTTCTCATCCGCACCACCAACACTCTTGACATCGTCTTATCATCGTCGTTGTCGTTCTCTTCTTTGTCGTAATAAAAGAGCAGTTCCCGCCGCAGCAGTAGCAGCAGCATCACCAGCACCAGCCGTAAGATGTTACTGGTCTTGGGTTGTGGCCGGTCTTCCTAGAGCCGGCGCCATCTCGCGGAAAGCTAGCAGAAAAAGGAAAGGACAGTACAAGAAGCAGCAGCAGCAACAGCAGCAAGAGCAGCAGAGGACACGCACAAATAGAGAGATCTCTCCTTCCATATTCAAGAAGAGAGAGAGTCGGATAGAACAAGCAAGCAAGCAAGGAGCACGCATCATCATGTCGATGAGCAACAGCAAAAGCGCCACCATACCGCAGCCGTCGTCGTCACCACCCTCCTCCTCACCGGTGCAAGGCCAGCAGCAGCAGCAACAACAACAACAAACCCCCTCGGCCCCCCAATCAGCCCAAGTGCCGGCCGCCACCGGAGGAGGAGGAGGAGGAGCAGGAGCGATGAACGGCGTGGCCAGCACCACCATGAGCAGCAGCAACAGCACGGCCTCCCTCCTCTCTACGACCCCTCCCACGGGTCCACCACTCACACCCCTCACACCCGGTGGCGGCGGCGGCGGCGGCGGAGGAGGAGGGTTGAGTCACTTGTCTTCCACAGGCACGCTGGGCGTCACGATGGCAGGAGAAGGGTCCTTGTCGGCCTCAGGGGAGGGGAGGGATCCGGGGGAGGAGTTGCGGAAGCAGATTATTGAGTACTCGCCTCAGAAGCGGTATGTGAAATTCAATGAGGTGCTGGGGAAGGGGGCGTACAAGATGGTGTATCGGGCCTATGACACCAAGGAGGGGCTGCTGGTCGCGTGGAATACCATTAGTCTGGCGGGGCTGCCGAAGCAGGAGAAGATCCGGATTATGCACGAGGTACGGCTGTTGGAGCAGCTGGACCACGGGAACATCATCTCTTTCTTTGGGTCCTGGGTGAATCGAGAGAGGGAGGAGGTGGTGTTTATCACTGAAATTCTTTCTTCGGGCTCCTTGAAGGACTTTATTAAGAAGGTCCAAGTCATCCGCTGGAAGATCATCAAGCGCTGGTGCCGTCAAATCCTCCGCGGCCTCCTCTACCTCCACTCCCATGTGCCCCCCATCATCCACCGCGACCTCAAGTGCGACAACATCTTCATCAACGGCTCTTCGGGCGATCTACGCATCGGGGATCTCGGCCTTTCTACCTACATTACCGGCCGCACGGCTCCTTTGTCTGTCCTGGGCACCCCTGAGTTCATGGCGCCCGAGCTGTATGATGAGAAGTACGACGAGAAGGTGGATGTGTACGCCTTTGGGATGTGCGTGCTGGAGATGGTGACGAAGGAGACCCCCTACTCGGAGTGTGCGAATGCCGCGCAGATTTATAAGAAGGTCATTGGTCAGGTGCCGCCCCAGGTCTTGTTTCGTGTACGGAACCTGAGGGCACGTGATTTTATTAGGGGGTGCTTGGCTTCTGATCCATCGCAAAGGCCCACGGTGGAGGGATTGTTGGAGAGCACGTTTTTGAAGCAGCAGGAGGAGGACGATGAGGAGGTGTTGGTGGACTCGGCGTCGGGCTCGCTCTCGGCTTCTGGGTCCTCCCTCGCGCCCTCGTACCAGAACCAGGGGGGGATGATGCGGGCTAAATCGCTCTTGCTGCAGCAACAACAACAGCAACAGCAACAACAGCAGCAACAACAGCAGCAGCAACCGCAGCAGCAGCAGCATCACCAGGGCGAGCTGGACGTGAGTGGGCTGGGCAGCAGTACCAGCAGCCAGCGCAACGGCCAGCAGCAGCAGCAGCAGCAGCAACATCCGCATCCCGACACTAGCAGCAGCAGCAACAACAGCACACGCAGCGCTGCGCCTCGGGCGGTGGGTTCCCCGGTTGGGGCGGGCAAGACGGGAGGAGACACGAGTGTGTCCAACTCGCCCATGGGAGGAGGAGGAGGAGGAGGAGGGAAGGGAGGTCGGTTGGGTGGGCGGCACGGGCCAGGAGAGACCTTGCGGCGGGTGAGTCAGGAAGGGAAGCCGCTGGCGGCAGGTGGGGCACCCCCACCGCATTCGGCGCAGCACATGGAGCAGCAGCAGCAGCAGCAGCAGCAGCAACAGAAGAAGGCGGCGGCGTTGGCCAAGCCAGGCGCGGAAGCCGTGCCCTCCTCGTCCTCCTCCGATTCCGGTGGCTCTTGCTGCAGCGACGGCGATCCTGCCGAGCTACGCCACGATCAATTCCTCCCCCACCACCATCATCACCACCATCACCACCACGGGCAGGGCCACCACGCCGAGGGAGGAGGAGGAGGAGGCGGAGGGCATGGTCACTTTCCTCACCTCCCTGAACGCACTCTCTCCTCTCACTCTCTCGCCACCTCGGCCACCTCGGACGGCTCCTCCTCCCTCCACCACTACTACGACATCCCCCCCACCCCTGCCTTGTCTCACAGCGGCTCGGAAGGCACTTTAGAGAGCTACAACACCTCCTCGCCCGTCCTCGAAGGCCACTTTGGCAGTTCCGTCCTCTTGGAAGGGCCTGCCTTCCTCCCTCCCCCGCCCAGCGCCCTGCTCGAGGCGGCACAGCACCAGCATGCCCAGCACGGAGGAGGAGGGCATCAGCAGCACCAGCAGCAACACCAACAGCAGCAGCATCTCCACTTGCGGGACAAGGACGGCAAGCCCCTGGCGCGTGCCTCTTCCTTCACCCACCACGGCCACGGCGCGGAACGACCGCCGCGCCACGCCCCTTCCCCCATGAGTCATACTACGGGGGGCGGACTCCGCGGCAGCCACTCCTCCCACCACCACCAAGACCACGAGAGCTGGGCCTTGCTCCACGTCAGCGACGGCAACGAGACACCAGGCTCTTCTTCATCCTCTTCCTCGGCCCGCGGTGGCTTGGGCGGCAGCAGCAACCTCGCGCGTCGAGGCAGCGCGGCGAGTAGTGGAGCCTCAGGAGCAGCAGGGAGCAAAAGCGGCACGCCCACCTCTACCTCCTCCTCGTCCTCCACGGAATTCACCAACCACCCGCCCCACCACCCCCATCACCACCTGCACAACCTCAAGATCAGCGGCTCGCAACAGCAGCAGCAGCAGGGGCAGCAGTCTTCTGCCCCTTCCACCCCCACAGCCGTCCCCACGGTGCAAGTCCGCATCGGGGGCGACGCCGGCGCGGGTGGCTTTGCGCGGGACGTGTTGTGCCTGGTGATACGCGCCAAGATGAAGGGCAAGCTAAGGGACATCGAGTTCGACTTCCACCTCACCGACGACGACGCCACCCAGGTCGCCCAAGAAATGGTGCAAGAGCTCTCCCTCCCCCCCTCGGACCTGGGCCCCGTGGCTAGCACCATCCGTCGCTTGGCGGACGAGTCGCGGCGGGCGCGGGACCAGCAACAGCACCAGCAACAGCAGCAGCAGCAGCAGCAGCAGCAGCAGCAGCAGCAGCAGCAGCAGCAGCAGCAGCAGCAGCAACAGCAGCAGCAGCAGCAAGGGCTCAAGTTCCAGATGCCTCCGCATATGGGGGATCTGCAACGGTCGACGTCCATGGAGGGGCCGCCGGGGGGAGGAGGGGGGGGAGGGAGGGGTGGAGGAAGTGGAGGGTTGCAGCAGCAATACCAGCAGCAACAGCACATGCAACAACAACAGCAGCAGCAGCAGCAGCAGCAGGGGTTGGGACGGCCAGTGATGTCCCGGTCCTTGTCCACCAACAACATGGCCCACCTAGCAGCAATGCAGGCGAGCGGGCACTTCCAGCCCGACTTCTCCTTCGACCACCTCCACCACCACCAGCAGCAGCACCACCAGACCGGCCAGCCCCCCCACGTCCGCACGCACTCGGCCGACGCCCTCATCCAGCAGCAGCAGCTGCAGCAGCAGCAACAAAGAGGCCTCCAGCAGCACCACCGCAACCGCAGCGACCTGAGCAGCGACGGGGGCTGGAGTGGCGGGGAGGGAGGGGGAGGGCAGCCGTTGACCGGCTTGCCCCCACACTTGCAGCACTACCACCACCACTCCGACGACGACCTCAGTCGTGCCAGCCCCGCGGCCTCGTTAGGGGACGACGGGGACTTCCCTCCCTACCTCCACTCCTCCTCCCTCCCCCACCACGGCCACGGGCCTGGCCCTGCCCATCCCCACCTGCACTCGCACCTGCTCATGAGCTCCGACGACGACGACTCGGCGGGCGAGCGGGAGGACGGGAAGGAGGACGTGGAGGAGGGCGATGGGGAGATTACGCGGCTGCGGACGGACTACGAGAAGGGGCTGCAGCGGTCCCAGAAGGCCTTTTCGATCCGGCTGGAGAACTTGAAGAAGTCGCGCTTGGAGAAGGAGGAGAGCCACAAAAAGCAGCTGGAGAAGCATTTGCGGGACATGGCGGACTTCGAGCGGAAGGTGCGGACGGCGGAGAGGGAGCAGATCATGCGCTTGAAGGAGCTGGAGGAGCAGTGGCGGGCCGTCAAGACCGAGCACAGGGAACGAAGGCGCCTGGCCAAGCTGGGGGCAGAGGGGGGAGGAAGCGAGGGAGGGGAGTTGAGTGCCTCCACCAGCAACACCGCGGCCACTGCCAGCACAGCGTCGGCGGCCGCGGGAATAGGGAGGCCGTCGTCGCCCTTCCTGCACACGTCCAGTTCCGGACCGGACAGATAGCAGCGGCTACTCAGCGTGGAGAGAAGGGAGGGAGGGAGGGGAGGAAGGAGGGAGCGTGTGCAGTAGGAGGAGAGGAGTGAACGAGAGGGAGGAGGGATGTGTGGTCATGTAATGCTTTGAGGGGAATAGACAATAGAAAGGCGGGCGATTTTGGGAGGGCCCGAGCCCCGCCTTGTGTGTATAAAGAACGTCAAAAACTTCCCCTCCCGCCGACCATTCAAACCTCCCTGAATTATTTCCCCTTATTTCCTCCTCTCCGTCGGCCCCTTGCCCCTGATTGTTGTGTATGTGTGATCGGCACGAATGAGCGTGTCTGTGGTCTGTCGATCGATGGCTTTTGGGAAGGGCTGAGATGCAGCAAAGATGAAAACACACGCAATCACAAAGGAAGAAAGATAGAAATGACCCTGACTTTGACTAAGAAAATAAGTAATACAATGGTGCTTTGATTCTTTCTTTGGTTCTCCTCGTTCGGAAGGAACCTCATCGAAACCTTTTCTTTTGCCTCGGCACACACTCCCTCCCTCCTGTCTTTGTTTATTGAATATCAAAGCGCCGCACCACGCCGTCCGCCCCGCCAGTAAACAAAGGCCATGCCCCTCCCTCCTCCTCCCCGCCAGCCCTCCGTCCAAAGCACAAGGTCAATGCCTTCCCCTCATGCGCCGTCAGCGTGTGCAGCGGCTTGGTCGCCCTCAAGTCCCATACGCGCAAAAGCCCGTCATGAGTAAGCGCTGCCAACACGTTCTCTCGCCGCGGATGCCAGGCCACGCCCGAAATCCAGGATCCACACCCAGCCAGCACGCGCTTCCCCGGCGCTGCGGGCGTCGCTCCTACCCCTTCCTCTGTTAAAGAGGAACGCAAATCCCACACTCGCAGGCGTCCGTCTGGATGGCCCGCCGCTAGGAGGCTGCCCGCCGAGACAGCAAAGGAGGTGACGACCTTGCTGCCGTTAAGGGTTTGTATACAATCTTGCCGCTCCAGGTCCCAGGCCTTGATGGAGTGGTCCCAGGAGGAGGTGAAGACGCGGGAGGCATCGGCCGGGTGCCACTCCACGCCGCTCACACACTGGCTGTGGGCCTTCAAAACAGACACGGGGGTGTGGGTGCTGGCGCCTGCTGGTGCTGCTGCTGAGCCATTCTCCTCCCCATCCTTCCCGCCGTCCATCTTGCGCTTTTTCCTTTTTTGGGTAGCGGTCGAAGAGGCAGGGGTGGAGGGTGTCTCGCCCTTTTGGTCCAGTTTCCAGAAGCAGAGCATCCCGCTCCAATCCCCACTCAGCACCTGCTGCTTTCCCCGCACCGCCACACACTCCACGCTGTTCTCGTGGCCCACCAATATGCTCACAGGCCGCATCACTACCGCTGCTACTGCCGCGCCTCCCGTGGCCTTCTTCTTGCCTTTGCTGGTCTCCGCCGCCGCTGTTGATACCCGCCAGGTCTTGACCAGCTTGTCCTTGCCCGCCGTCACCACCATGCTGCTTGCCCCCTCTTCCTCCTCGTCCTCTGCTTGGAAGGCTGCAACTGCCTTGATCGGCCCACTGTGCGCTTGAGAGCACTCTCCCACACTCTGACTGCAATCCTGCGCGGGGTAACACCTCAAGCTCCCGTCATACCCCCCCGCCACCACCCCTCCCTCCCTCCCTCCCTGGCACGCCACGAGGCTCCCCACCCAGGCGTCCTCGGGCTTGCTGCGAGGGCCCTCCACCGGCGCCTGCAGCGTTCGGTAGTACTCCACGTTCACCGTCACCTCCGTCGACAGCCCCGTGGCCCGCAGGAACTTGTCCAGGGAGCAGCGCAAGAGCTGGTTCTCAATCACAAAGTCATACCCGCCCGCGTTCGTTTTGTTGCCCTCCTCCCCCTCCTCCTCCGCTGCGGCTCCTTTGGATCCGCTCCCTGGGCCACGCAAATGGTTGATGACCTCGGAGAGCCCCCGGCGGTTGAGGGCGACGGGTACGGCCAAGGGCGCCTCATTGACACGGATGGTGGGGTCGCGGGTGAAGAAGCGGAGGCGCACGCGCACATCGGCGGCGCTGCTGCCACTGGCTTCGTCCATGCTTGCTTGCTTTGAAGGGGGAAAGAAGGGGTTGATGAGGCTGGTGATAAGCAAAATGTCTGCTTTCGCGTTGCCTTGAGGAAGAGGTAAAAAGGAAACAAAGAAATGGTAAAAAAATGAATGGCACACCCACAAGTGTGAAATGTAAGAAGAATTTCGAGACGGTGCTAGAAGTAATTGCGGTGATGTCTCTGCGCATCACTAGGCTATCGTCCCACTTTCTCTATGTGACGTCAAACTATCAGGGCACCCCCACATGGAGGCAAGGGAGGGGGACTGATTGGGTCGTCTGAATGGTGGCGGGGGAGAGGAGGAATGGAGGGGACACGGCAGGGGAGAGCATACACGACAGGGTAAAGAGAAAGCATAACAATCATTGCGAGCTAACAAGTGTGAGGGAACAATGGCATGGTGAAGTGGTGGCAAGCCAACGAGGGACCGCCCGGAGGAGCAACATGCCTCAGCAGCCAGCCTCGCTCTTGGTGGCGACAAACTCGACGCACCACGCCCGCCGACAGGCACGCCATACAAAACACGCACACGCAGTGTTGCCCACCACGCAGTGTTGCCCACCACCTCATAGTCACGAGGCACTGGCGCGCGCAGCGGGCCAAACACATAGTACATACCTGTTGATCAAGGAGCCCGGCTAGGATATTTCCTCGATGATGTGATGCGTGGTGGAGGCCGGCGTCGTTTGCCTGTGGTGGATGGTTGGTGGGGGAAAGCGGGGAGACACGTGGGTGAAGAAGAATGATAGGGAACATGGTGGCCTCAAAGACAACACCGTGGTCACACTACCAAACGCGCAAAGCCCTTCCAAACAACCTCCTCTCCTCCACCCATCTAAACGCACTCCTCTGATCATAACCGTTAAAGCAGCAGATTCTACACGACATGCCACTCCTTATCTCTGGGTTGTCGCCCGCCGCTTGTTTCTCTCGCTTTCTTGGGTGGGTGGCCCCGGGAAGCCACCAGCACCTCTCGAGCGTGCTACTCTTTCTGCTTGTTGACCGTGTGTGCTTGGTTTTTGTCCAAGGGCGTGTCCACGCACCCAACAAAGCAACTGAAGATCGAATGGGCCGTCAACGCCGAGCTGCACACTTGTTCTCTCAGCTCTATCAACCCCCCCTCATCTCACCACACACGCACCCTATCGACGCCATGCCCTCCCACCACACCCCCCCCTCCCACCCCAATAGGTCTGGGCGACCGGCTATTGTGGACACGAACGCGACCGGCAACGCCATGAAAGCCGCCTCGGGTGCGCCGGTGGCCCGAGTGGTGGCTCAAGAGAAGGAAGACCTGGAAAGAGCGGGAGGGAGCGGCAACGTGGGGGGTGGGGGCGCCTTGATGTCGTCGCCTACGGAGTCGGGAAGCTTCATGCCCTCTTCTGCGGGTGCCTTGGACAGCAACAACAGCAGTATCAGCAGCAGCGGGACCGGGGTGCGGGGGTGCTGGAGGCGATGGACGTCCAATGAAACCTGGTTCTTCCACGACTTGCCCGTGGAGACCGTCTCCTACTCGCGCTTCTCCGACGACAGCAACAACAAGTCCTTTCTTATGTACGTGAGTGGTGTGGTGTGGTAGAAAGGGGGATTTCCCGCAAGGGAGTTCTTTCTCGACCCTCGTTCCTTCCTTCCCTTGTTCGCCTTCTCACGCGTGCGTCAGCATCAAATTTAGGTTTAATCGGTGATTGAGCGTCAATGCTTTCTATTCGTATGCAATGTCCACAATCCCTTTTCACCCCGTCTCCTACCTACATCCTACCTACAGACTAAGAGGCTTCCTCGCCCTGTACTGGGCCTTCGTCACCGTCTTGGCTGGCACTCTGACTGGTACGTACAAAAATCCCTTTTCTCCTGTTGTTACTGCTTGCCTGGCATCAGACCTACACACTTTTGTCTACTCCCTGGTTTCCTTTCTATTCCCCCTATGCGCATGAACTCACTTCCCTCCTCGCCCATTCCCTGTAGCCCCGAACGTGCAGGTCGCGGCTGCACTCGGCTTCAATAACGAATATGCGGGCACCTACTTCCTGTACGTGACCTACTGGACCTGCCTCCTCCAGGCCGCCTACCTGCTCCTGGCCTTCGTCGCCGTCGCCAAATTCCCAGCTCACAAGCCGCTCTATCGCACCTGCTGGTGCCTGCGCAACATCGTGGCGCCTGCGTCCTGCATGGTGGCCGGGCTGTACTGGTCGCTCATCTTCCCGTCCAACATGACCACGGACTTCTAGGACGCCAACGTGCACGGCTCCAACGCCGTTATTATGCTCCTGGACCTGGCCGTGGCCCGCTATCCGCTCTACCTCAAGCACTTCTGGCAGCCCTTGCTTTACGTCTTTCTCTACGTACTGTTCAACGGCCTCTATGTGGCCGCGGGCGGCACGGACTCCTACGGCAACCACCACATCTACGAGGTGCTCAACTACAAGCCCCTCGGCAACAGCCTCATCCTGCTCGCTCTCGTCCTGTTCGTATTCTTGCCCCTTATCTTTGCCGGCCAGCTGGGCTGGGTGCGCCTCTTCGTCCGACTCTCCCCCGGCACCCTGCCAGACCACCCTGCCAGACCACCAACCTCTCACCCCCACCTCCGTCAACTCCTCGCCCCAGCAGCAGCCAGACGGCAGCACGCCCACCTCGTCGCCTGCCTCATCGGGATCATCTACGACCCTGTCGTCGCGGGAGAAGAAGGCGCAGAGCTAGCAAATGGTGGACTTGGTCATCGGGGAGGAGGAAGACGTGGCATAGGTTGGAGGAGTGAGGCGGTGATAGAGGGGAGAGAGAGAGAGGGAGAGAAGGGAGCAAAGGGTGGGTGGCAAGCAATACATCAACACAATGGCTCAGGCTGGTGTAAAAAGAGGACGTGGGCATGCATGCAGGTTGAACTAAGGGGCAGACACAGAAAGAGAAGGCACACAAGGGGTGATGTTTTTGACACATGGAAAGAACGGCAGGGGCGGGCATTAGGGTAGTGTACAAACAAATAATATAGGCAAATTATAAGATGCGGTGAGGACGAGGATGAAGACGGAAAAGGGGTCTATCTCTCTCTCTGTGGCATCAGCTCAATTCAGGGCGATGGCAGGAAGAGGCTAAGGCAGGACGCGATGGTAAGAAGACGGAGGAAAAGGTACTTACTTGCCTGTGCCTCGATTGCCGAGGAAAATGAAGAGGAAATTTAACGATTAGGGCAAACTTGGTGTTTTTTGCTGTCCGATATGAGAGAAGGAGGTGCAAATCTGCACATGTTTATTTGACTCGATAGCTGCCTTGCGTTTTGCTTGTGTGTTAAGATAAAGTGACCAGAAATGAGTAGAGAATGGAGAGACCCCCCCCGCCCCCAACAATCATACACTTTGTTTATGAGTGTGAGTGTTGCTGAGAACGCGCGAAACGTAATATCAACATAAACCATCTTCTATCTGCCAGGTTATTGTTTCTTCTCTTTTTACAGCGCAATATTAATGTCTCGTCCCTCTCAGCAACACCCCAGGAAACCACACAGGCACTCTCAAAGCCTAACGACTACAAACACCCCTTCTATATCCCCCTCCACTCTTATCTTCGTTCTAGTTCCCGCCGTTGCCGTTGTCGTTGCCTCCTTCCCCATTCTGCCGCTTCCCTTCATTGATCAAGCGAAAGTTCCGGAGGAAAGAACCCACCCCTAGGCCCAGGGCCGGTTTTGCTTGCTCCTCCTCCGCTTTCCGCAGTTCCTCTTCGTCTTCGGCATTCATCCGGCCTGTTAGCCTCTTAAGGCGGACTTCCCTTTGAATCTTCTCCACCTTTTCCCTCTTCTCACGATCTGTAATGGCCGTAGCTACCCTCAGCCAAAATAACGCCACGACGACTGACATGACCACCAACGAGAAGAGCGCGCCCACATCCAATCGCGCCTCGAACGTCGGTGCGATATAACCATAATCCTCCGTCATTTCGGCGAGAAAGGTGGACGTGCTGGACGGGGTGGTTTGTAGAAAGGAGGCAGGGGGCAGCGCCGACAACCGGGTGCTGGAGGACGATGCCGCGGGACTGCGGCCGCGATGGAAGGGACGAGGGCTTTCGGGGGAGGGAAGGAAGGAGGACGTAAAAGCGGCCGGGGTGGACTGCTGCTGATGCGGCGATTGGTGGGGTCGTCGCTTCATGACAGTAGTGTGGCGAAGGACGCTGTGTGTATGTGTGGAGTAGTAGGGAGGAAGGCAGTGGGAAGGGATGAGAGAAAAAGCGAGAGCTGGGAAGGGATTGGGAGAGGCACGGGTGAATTGGCCGGCAGGAGGGGCACTGTCTGAAGGGGGAAGTATGGGCGATGCATTCAGCAAGAGGGCACCGGTTATTGATAATCGAGACGACGACGGAGAGGTTGCACGGTGATGCGCAGTACGTTAGAAGAAGAAGAAGCAAGCAAAGAAGCGGGGTCCGACGTCCAGCCGATTAAGTCCAGCAAGCCCGGCCGGCCGCGCAAGCCCGCGCCCGTTCCCTGTGCCTGTGTACTCTATAGGGTGGTGGTGTGTGTGGGTGTATGGCAATGCGGCTGCAACAAATTGCTCTGACTCGATCGTCCGTTCTTCTCCAAATCAATCGGCGAGCGAGCGTTACGTCTACTCTCTGCGCGACGCATTTGCTTTTCGAAGCAAGTCCAACAAATGAAAGCAAGCCCTGCACCATGACAGCCACAACGAGGACGAGGAGGGCCTGGCAGTGCCGCAATTATGGTGCCTGGTTCACTCCACTTTTACTTTCGCCAGCAGCACAAAGAGCAGCGTTATTTTTGGAGCAACCCTTGCATCACGAATAAGGCAGAGGCAGGAGCTCGTCGGCCGTGAGAAGGGGAGGAGAGGGCTATTTGGTTGTCTGCAATTTTATGTGGTCATGGAGGCTACTGCCGCCTTCTTGTCTTTTAGGGCTGGTTTGTCATTTGTCTTGAAAAAAAGGGACAGGAGGTTCACCCTGCCCACGGGGG
>Ga0105055_10007233_pt1 | contig 14831 bp, 18 predicted proteins | sample BON03_FD_78090 | JGI IMG/M metagenome (GOLD analysis project Ga0105055, IMG submission 78090) | Freshwater microbial communities from Lake Bonney liftoff mats and glacier meltwater in Antarctica - BON-03 | ecosystem: Environmental > Aquatic > Freshwater > Ice > Glacier meltwater | place: Lake...
CCCTGTTCCGTCACCCACCCACCTGAGATTCTATATCCGACAAGAAATTCTCCGGGAGGACAGGCTTTGAGACAAACGCTTGGGGTTTGATTATCGCAAAAGGCGCCAATTTCAACCATGCACGTTTCAGAACATCCATCCCCTGATTCAGAGTTGCCATCATCGCAGGCTTGTTGATTCAATCTTTTTCCGTCACCACATATGAGTATGCTCGGATAAAGTGCAATTGAAAACGACATGTGCGGATCAAAACGCGGATGATTACACTTGCAGTGCACGTGTGTTTTGGTTACCTCACGTCTGTTACATCCCTGAAACGACCAGCCCCCATCAACTGCATTGTACCAGCAACAATTCACTTTGACCGGTCAGAAGGGATCTTGAGATATTTTCGATTGGTCTACCAGGATAAAAACGTCAATGGAAAGACCTTGAACTTGTAGATCTGCCGCGCTTCCAGCTTTTGAAAGTTCAAGGCTAGCCGCAATGCGTGACATGAAAATAAGCGGTTGAGACATCGCCTCCATGAGATCATCGTCGGCTCTGGGGACATGAATTTCTTCTGAATCCGACAAGCCAATCTCTTTGGTCAGGGAGCTATTCAACATGAAGGTTGCTCCAGATAATAATCTGCGCTGGGCACTGAATCTGCCTTCTCTGGCATTTGCAGCTTGCAGCGTCGTTCTATGCGCCAACTGATTGGTGAAATCTGTGCTGATTGCTAGAGCAGATTCGCCCAATAATCTACCAGTCAACAGTCCCTTCATGACCAGCTTGGACGTTTGAAATTTCATGTTATGAAATGATTTCAACTGCGTTGCAGCGTACACGGGCATTCCCGCAGGGGTGCACTTGTGATAAGCAGAAGCCCCAATGCACGCGCTCACAACGCTCAAGAGCGATTGCCCAAATCGCATCGTCATCGCAACCCCACGCGTGTTGACTGCTGCAAGCGTTGATACTAGCACCAATGACAGCAGAGTGGAATCTGAGCCGAGATCACAGGGCTCACTCAAGGTCCTTGAGAGCGCTGAACATGCTTCTTCAGAAAAATTCACAGTGCTGACGCCGATTGCAACGCTCGTCTTGACGGCCTGGATCAATTTTGTTCGAATTTCTGGGCAGGTGGAACCTTGATTTCGTCGCGTGCGTGTGTGTGGGTGTCAGACATATAACATATATCTTAATATCAATGTATATTGCTCCTTCGACATTCAAATATATATTGTTCCCTCGCATGATGAGTCTACATGTGTTTACAGGTACACTGACATGTATACTCTGAAACACACCGCAAAACACTGCAACGCACTGCAACACGCTGCAACACGCTGCAACACGCTGCAACACACCGAGAGACATTTCGTTTGCAAGCGCCATCGTGTACTGGTTGATCTGGTTTGTTCGACTGGTAGAGACCGTCGATTCTATCAACAATACTATAGGCGTATAAGCATCGCAACTTGCAAGTAGCCTCCTTCCAAATGCAGAAACGGACATATATTCTGAATCACTTATCGTGGAGGCTCTAATTGGATTTGTAATCTCTACCGAAATCGTGATCAGTCCGCTGCGTGTATATGTGTGCGTGTGTGAGTGAGTGTGTGTGGGGGGCATGCATACAGACACGCATCATCATAAGCACGAACACATTCATACACACACGCACACACACACACACACACACCTGGGGAGAATTATGTCTTTAACAGAGGCCTCGAACTGAAAAGCCAACCACGCAGGCTCAGCATTGTAAGGTTTGATGCCAAATGAATATGTAAGAGGAGCATCTCCGTCAGACCATTGCCGGCATGCCACTGTGAACACATCCAAAAGAGCCCTGCCAGACTTGACGCACGGCACGTCTGTTGCGCCACCGGTTCCTTCCTTGCACGCTTCGCACGTGCCTGGCGAGGGTGCTGGGTTGACGATTACTTCGACCTGGCCTCGTCCCACTGCCCCGGAAACAATATTAAACCATTCGACAGTGCTACCTGTTAAAGTGATGAGATATAATCCCCCCGGCATGAATATTTGCTGTTCGATTGTTGCCAAGAGAACAAAATTCTGGCTCGCAACTCCAACAGGTGCAACACTTGAAGAAATTGTAGTTGCGGGGCTGATCGTCCACGAGAAGAGTGTTTTAGGATCGTCACTCTGGCCGTATAGTATTAATCGTTCAAGCGCGTTAATCTTGAGGCGTCCCACTCCGTCAACGCTGGAAATGCTGTGCAAAATTCCCACGGATGGAATTTCTTCGAGTGAGCTCATATGGAGACGAACAACCGTAGAATGTGATCTAGTGTCCTTTGAAACGTATAAAGTAAACGTGTATTCATTTCTTGACGCAGAAAGGCTACTTGCCCGTACCCTGATCGATGCTGTACGTGGAAACACTAAGACTTTTCCAGAAGAATCATCTCAGCAGGGTTTGGAAAAAAAAACAAAGGACCACGAGTAAGTACCATCAAAAATAGAGGCAGGTTGAGCAAGATCTTTTGACCTGGTTCCGTTGAGCAAAAAATCTTTCGAAAAGGACACAGTTTGAAACCCTCCACCATCGATGACAGCCTGCAATGGTGCTTGAACGATGGCAAATGCAAGGATTGCGTTTGTTGTTCTGAATGTCTCATCAGTCGCTACAACTGTGACAGGATTTGTGTAGTGGCCTGGCTTCAAAGTTGATGCAGAAATGTAGAGGTGGGGACTACCAGCATCGTTTGTCTGTTCAACGGAAGGTTTCCCAAAAATTTCCCGCTCAACGGACGGTTGCGCAAAATTTAAACTCCAGCTAAATTTTAAGGGACTAAGTTTGAGAGGAGACTGAAAGGTTGAGCAATGTGAGAATTGCCCATCAGCTCGCACTAGGATATCGTTAGAAACCTGATACAGGGGGGAGCCAATGAGAGTCACAGATGGAGAGCTCACACGCTTTTTTCGGATGGAAAAACGCACTTCCGAAACCCGCAAAATGAAATCTCTTGCTTCAACCTGGATCACGTACGTCCAATCCATCTCATCTAGTTCATTTGTATGCACGAGAACATCTGAGCCCGTCTGACTTTGAAGAAACCGATCAAAGCGCGTGTTAGTATAGCAATGCCATGTGAAACTGAACGGTCTAGGCGACAATACAGAAGATTATAACATAAGATGCGTGGTGCACGTATCAATTTCCGAATTGCTCTTAATTGTAATTGGTCCCAAAGGAGCATGGAGTGTCGGAGCCAATATTTCTGCCTTTATCTGGTGTTCTGCAGCAAAATGCGACAATTCATCGAGGGAGTTCAGTGCACTCGACCTAAGTATGAACAAATCGCCTGGCACCACCGTTGGATCCGTACCGAACGATATTATCAGGTCAAACTCTGACTGCCACATACATTTTGAAGATGCTCCAAGGCCTGCAGTGTTCAGCACCAACTCGCAATTGAATACAGTTGAAAGATCCAAACCCATCCTATCTGTCTTGGAGTCAAAGGTGGTTTTTAGCGAACTCAATCCTTGCCTGAAACGCACGCTCACTATAGCAGGGGGGGCAATGTAATTATACATGGCAGAGGCAATGGCGTTCCATGTTGTGGTGGCTGGAGTGTAGCTTTTGATGAGGACCACCTGCGAAGAGACCCCATCCGTGAAGGGGCATCCTCTGCATTGCGGAAGATCGACTTCAAAGACAGTAACTAAGGGGGTCTGAGCCATACGGCTTGAGACGAAGGACGCCCAGTGCGGACCCTATTTGAATACGTACCTGCGATGAGACCTTTGTGGGATCCACAGGCGGAAACTTTGTGATTTCCAAGGTTATAGGCAAGGTTCCATCGGAAGGGCCAGAGCATGAAGTCGATCCGACTACAGTGCAGAGTACAGACACGGCATCATCCACAATGACTGCAGTATATGCGGTCTTTACAGGCGTCCTGCCAGCAGCTTGCAGGACAACAGATACCATCACCACTCCTGCACTACAATGTGGTGGCGGGACAATCTCTATTCGAGTGTCTAGAATAGATGACCATAGCACTCTTGTGACGGTACCAGTTCGATCTCCAAAAATTGCCGTCATATATCCTTCAGTAATTTGCCCATCAGAGACAGACAGTGCAAGAAGTTCCGACACGGAGAGCTTGAGGACACCGACTGTGGAAACGCCCGACTGTGGAAACACGATCGAGAGTGGAACCTGTACATCAATACGGCGAGCGAGCAACGGGCATTTGCCCAATCCACAAATATTGCCGCGAATACAGGAGGACGCAGCATTGCATGTTTTGCAATATTGAGCTAGATCAACGATGGGCAACGGCCTATAATAATGCAGGAAAATGCCTCTTGCTGAACTTACAGCAGTGATTTCCTCCCGTCGTATATTTGCCGTGGGTGTGACTAGGATGCGGTGGCGCAGATGGTCCCATGTACTTGATACTCAAAGCTACTTGTGAAGCCACGGCTGCTGTCGGGACAGAAACTGAGAACAGAAGTCCCCCGACTATGCTCTGTATTGACTTGACGGCACAGCTCGTGCCGGTACACTTTGTCGTTCCGATGGAAACCTCAAAATCGCTTGCGCTGTACACTTTTGGGAAATTCTGAACACGTACGTTCAGAGGCCGGCCATCATTGTCGAGAAGGCACTTGTCACAGCCACCAACCCGCCCATCAAACGTCGTGATACGTGGCTGAATGTCTGCAAACACCGGCGCATCATAGACTCACAGTACTCGAAATTGAAATGAGACACCAATCCTTCTTGACCCAGAATCTGTCCCGGTACACGCCCTGTTTTCACACCCGGAGGGAAGGTGACGATGATCAAAGTGTTTGCGCTGCTGGATACCACTGATTTGATTAAACTAGTCTTGCCTCCGAACGTGACACCCACGTCTTGCTGCGCAACAACGACTCCCCAAAAAGCTCTTATTGTAACAGATGAACCGCCAGCAACATTTCCATTGACCGGCTCAATTTGCGTGGGTGCAGTCAAGACAGTAACAGTAAAAGAAGATGCTGACGTCTCGTCTCCATCAATCAACACGCTGCCGTGCGCGACACCTGCAGAAAGAAGGGCAGGAATGATGACACCAAACTTGAAGATCCCATTACTTCCGAGTGTCGGTGGGACAGAGAGATCGTTCACTAGCGCGACTTCTCCTAATTTGACTTGAATCGCACGTCAAAGTTGCTCAAATAGATCTTTGCAAATTTTTGCTGGTTCAAAATAGCACCCGACGGTTCAATGAGCTGTAACATGCACCCTGTTGTGTAGTGATATGCCGTTGTCACGCATACACTGCCAACACAGAGCTTGATTTTGGCGATGCCTTGGGCAGTCAACCCATCAGGGTTTGCAGGAAGTGCAAACCTGAGAGCGACGACAGAACATGCAACAAAGTTGCAATTTGTGTCGCTATATGCCATAGAATCTAAGATCAGGGCCCTGGTGAGACCCCCTGCAGACATTAAAGTAAGAGTAAACGATGAGCCAAGCAGACCAATTACAAAGTATTCTGCCCTTAATTCGACTATTTTAGCCTCTGAGGACGGCTGCCCCTCTGAGGACGACAGCCCTTGTATATGTGGACTGGGATCTGATAACACATCGATGACCACACTTCGATCAATTGGGATGTGCAGGGGTATAAAAGATTCGAAGGGAGTGCCTGCTCACGTTGAGAGCGTTTGCAGAAAGGCTAAATGTAGCAACAGTTGTCTCTGCACTTGATACTACGATTCTTTCGACAGTTTTCCTGCTATTTCCATATTCGATGCTGATCAGCGCGATTTGTTGCAAAGTGATTTGCGGAAAATTCGTCAATTCGACCAGGTAAGTAAGCGCCTGACTTTGGTATACACTACTCGGGACAATCTTACTGACAACAGGGTTGCCAACCAGAGGCCTGATGTACTGAAATAAAAACCTGAGAGACCTGCGTACAGCCCCAAAACGAATCTTCACTTCAACGTCCTGCGTAATAGCGCCCTGGGGCGATGTAGGCATGGCAAAGATCAAGATCGACTCATCGAACGCATTTCCGACTTTCGAGAGTGACATTGGATTTCCCACATGAAAACCTACCTGTATCTCGACATTCGAAAGGCGAGTGGCAGCAAACCCCTGAGCCCTGACTGTGACAATTGTGCCACCAGATATACTCCCCGAACTCGGATTCGCACTAACAAAAGAAGGATAAGGAATCAAATTCGGATCAATACAATACATTTCGGAGCACGCGTCATCGGCTTGTTGCGGGGGATTAGAATCTACACTAATAGCATTCACTACCAGACCTTTGGCTGAGCAAAACGTGTTATAATTGCACGGAGGCACGAATCGAAACCGAAACGCCAGTGTTGTCAAAGATCCGATGCTAAACGCATCAGTCACGCCCCACATAGTGATCTTTGGAGTGTTGATTTTCAGAACAACAGCTGTTCCATCCTTCTTTTCAGAAAGCACTAATCCATTCGCGGTTTGAAACGAAACTACTGAAATTGGAAGACATATCTTTGCCCAATTCGACAATCGGGTATTAATAGTTGTGCCACCTAAATTTACTCCACTTCTGGGATCCATTTGTTCGATTGCCCCATTTGTTCGATTGCAGGGACGCCGCAATCCACGAATCCGTACTCAAATGCGATCCGTCCAAACTCAGTGACTAGTGTAGCAATCACACTACCCGAAACATTTGCAATTGAAGGCACATCCACGACAAGCCTTGCTAGACCTCGTTCACGTGACAACACCCTTGCCTTCCCTGCATCATACATTCCAAACGATACGTTGACCTGCGAGGAATTGGCAATATTTTCCTGTAAATATGTCACCCATATGGTTTCAGTCTGGCCCTTTGTTGAAATACACGATCGTGCAGGGAATGGGGCACATATCGCAGGCGAAAAGTCGTCGATAAATTTGAAATCAAACAGCATTGAAGTGCTACGACCTTTAGTATTCAAATAAATCCTACCCTTCACCATGCCTGCGTCACTCTGTGGAGTCACTATTACCATGATCGTACTTTCTACAGCGCTGCTTGTGACAGAAATATTTTGTGGGTGCACTAAGACATCGCCAAACTCAACAGCGATTACGTTGTTGTCCAATCCAACAGGAAAAAATGCTACTTTGATGATATACACAGTGGTGCCTCCCAGGATCGATGTCTGCATTGGTTCGAGCGATTCAATGCTGATCCCCTTTTTCTGAAAATGGAAAACGCAGGGCAGAGACACTCGATTGGTCTGCCGGACAGATTTGACGACTATAGGAGCATTAACTTCGTGTTTAGCAACAGGAAACGCTGGTACCTGTACCTGGAGTAGTGTACTATCCACATTCGAGCTGATAATTGAAATGGAAGTACCGAAGTAGGCCCCTGTCGAGCCAAATTGCACGATGACAGCGTGGGTTTCAGTCACGATGGGAAAATTTGTTAGTTGTATGAACACGACAGTCACTCCAAAATCCGGGGCAGTACTGGGGGATACTCCGACAATGGATGGAAGCGAATCATCGATGTATGTGATTGCAAATATCACCGAGTTCTTGGGATCCCCATTCAATCTCAGAAACCCCTCAACTGTTTCGCTTGCAGTGTAAGCAGGTGCAACAATCGAAATGATGAGCTCGTCGTCTAGCCTATTGAGCGATTGAACGAAAGCATCTTGACCAGCAATTTTGGAAGATATATCTGCCGGCCCAACGACTCTAGGCGCCTTGGATACGGTGATTTGAAATTTTGTGCTCCCAGATCGTCTCGCTTCTGCCCTCCCATTCTCACCGACTACCCTCTTTAGCTTTGGCATTTCAGGATCGAAGTATTCGAACATGGTGTCGCTCGTCGATATTGCAGCTTGTGAGGCATGTTTAAGATGGTAGATTTGCAAATTCACTTTGCCAGGCACCAGTCCCGGTTTGTTATACGGAAAACTAGCAGTAATTTCAATAGTCTGAATTGTATCAGAGGAAATGATGTATCTCTATATTCCACTTGAAACTACCACTTTGACATCCTTCTTTGTTGTGGATGCAGTCCTGTACTGCGTCAACACACCTGTCATGTCGACACCACCAGATGCATAAATTGAAAAAGGAGCTATACCACAAGAGGGGCAGGTGAGGAGAGGCAGCCGATCATTCGAGTATAAAAAAGACCCAAAAGCAGAATTTTGCGGCAAAGCCACTGGGTACACACTGATGTCACACGCACCAGGACCGAACAAAGATGAAGAAGATATAAAAAAGAAGACCGTATGAGACTCAGAAGTAGTGCTGATGGATTCCACACTTACAATGGTCGGTCCAACTTTCACTACCACCTCGCTCGGGAGGTAAACCATCAAAAAATTTCTGATCTCGATCGTCATAAGCATGCCACCACAGAGCCCTGTCGTCGATGGCGCGACGTAGGCGATAGAACCCTTTCCAACAGGGCTCTTAGCGTAGCCAAATGCAAACGTCGTTTGCCCTATGAACCCGCTCAGCTGGCCTGAGGTCGTTGATGATGGTGTTTTGAAAAACACGAGCTTTGCCTCAGAGGGCAAGATGATTCCCTGACTATCTTCCACAGCATCCTCAAGCAAGGCAACGAGGCGTTGCATTGCAGCTTTGCAGCTTTGAAAGAAAATCCCGCATATGCTAAATGCGTTGACAATTCAGTGCCGCCCACTAATGTCTGGTAGGCAGAATTTCTCTCTTTCAAAGATTGCAAGCTCACTGCACCATAAACAGTTGCTGGGTTCCCTCCACACGAAACAGCAGGCAAACCAGTCATTCCACTTACTGCTACCAAGACAGTCGACCCGCCTGACATTCTGCTTTGAGACGGAGTAATTCCCCAGATTGTGGGAAGAGCAGCAACCCGCGCTTCAAGGGTAATACCATGCAACGTAAAACCTCTTGCAGAGACACTGAGAGGCAGGTCCCCGACGGGAAGAGAGGTCCCTGTTTGTAAAGTGAAAACTGTCTGTGAGGATCACACGTCATTCTCATCTCCTGTGGCAACAGCAACAACTCTGGAGTCTCATATTGGATCCCAGCACCCAGGTGAATCGTAAACGGATCTCCCCTGAGAAGGTACAAATGCTTGAGCGTGAACGTGCCTTCAACAGAAACCTGATTGAAAGCATAGATGTCGCCTCCTGATTCTCCATTTATAGTTAGGCTAAGCCGATCCAGAAATGGATCCAGTGGAACAATGAATTCAAAAAGACCTCGGCCTGTCAGCGTGATTGGCTCTGCAGTCTTCCTGTTGGATCGCACGGACACCTCAGTGTCTCCTGGCGCATCATCATTCGGAGTTGTGACTTTGATTTCGAGGTTGCCTGTATCAAAAAACTTGAAGGACACACCAGAGCAAATTTGACCTCCGAAATTAACTTCTGGGAGACCCTCCAGCGCAATTGCACTGAGGTCGGAAACAACCAATTTCGCACCTTGCCCGCCAGTGGTAAGCCCTGATCTTGGACTCACAATAGATATGAAAGCACCTTGATACTTGTAGTACTGGCTGTGGCCTAAATTGGACATATCGACCGGCAATCCACCCAGCAAAAAGTTTACACGCACTGAATTTTCTTCCGCCAACTTGCTCTGAGGTGCTCGAATGTTCATTGTGATTTGATCACCTGCGATTCTTACAGAAAGAATTTCGGCTGTTGATTGTCCGAATAAAATATCGATACTTCCATCTGGGGATGACATTATGAAATTAGGAAGTGCTGCAGCATATCGAGTTTGCGAGCTAGTCGGCTCCTGTACTACAATTTTTATTTCCTCTCCTCCTCCCAACCGGCCCTTGTTGTCCAAGATCGAAAACAACACTGCATTCGGATATTTAAAATATTGGACCTGGAAAAAATACATTTCTTCCCTCGACACCAGAGGACAGGCTTGCAGTTGCTGGTCCAATCATTCCAGCATGCATTGGCGCAAAAACCTGAAAGGTGCTTGTCACAAATAAACCCAACGGATCCATGCGATTGCCATTCCCATTCACTTCATGTGATATAAGACGTGCTGAGCCGATCGTTTGCGTTCCATTTACAGTTATAATGAATGGAACTTGTGTTCCTTCCTGTAGTTTAGGAAAGTGCTGCACTACAAGCATGAAATAATCACTCCACGCTGAACCCTGCCAAACTGCGGTCTTTCCTCTGTAAGTTGCAATTTTTAGGAATTGTGTCGGCGACAGGATTGTAGGAAACATTTTCCATGTCAATATCTGTGCTTGTGAAGCAGCGTCATTCGGCCATCCAACAGCATTCTGAGAGATTACTCTCACGTAGTATACTCTAGCAGCTTGCAATTGTGTACCACTTATTATGCCAGTGCAGACTCTGCTCCCCTTCACACTGACTTGGGGGAATATGACCTAAAGTATTAGTCCCTTCGCTTGAACACTCAAGCAGAACTCTGTAAGACTTAGTCTCGGAAACTTGGCCGCCGACACCGAATCTAGTATCTTGCGGTTCATTCCAGCGAACCTTTACCACAAATTTTTTTTCCTCAACCAAAATCGGTCCAACTTGACCTGACACGCCTAGTATCATGACCAAAGCTGGTAAAGAAAAGACACCAGTCCCAGGGTAATTTGCTGCCCGAACTCTGGCCGTCATTATCTTGACTTTTACCAGAATATTTGCGTCGACGCTACAGTTGCAGCTGCAGGAGGTGCCAAAGCCCAAATTTGGAAAAAAAGGGCCAGGCAAGCACAAGACTTGGCCTTTCACGGCTACTGGTATCGACATTGCATCCTGTCCGTACCGAGCAACGCCGGTGCATGCACAAATCTCCCCATGTGCCGCACAGGTGTGCCACCTCCCGCCCACATAATGCACAACCTCAAAATTTGTAGATGTCAGATTGAACTCAACAGGCCGAGCTGTTGGCGACACGATGATCTCGATCACGTATGATTTAATTGCAACCCCCGCTGCTGTACCATCGCCACTATTGGCAGGCGGTTTCCACTGAATGATAGCATCATCGCACCCACTCCCTGCGCATCTGCCGAATCCTGTGGCTGGCCAGGCACTCCAGCAAGGATTTGATGTTTTGAGGCAGCTGCACCGATTCCAACGATATTTGTAGCACTGATAGATACTTTGTACATGGTCCCAATGGTGAGACCGTAAAGTGACCCTCCATAAACCACTTGTTTAAGTCCGAGTGCTGCAATATTGCTTTCGATCAGGACATGTCCGCAAGGCCCGCCTCTTGTACAATCGCCCTCAAACAAAACCTTGTAATTTTGATTCATGTTTGCGGAGCCAGTCTTCATCCACAGTCTAGCAAGTTCGCTGTACCGCCACGTCACATTCATGGACATGTCGATCTTGCATCTCATCACCATACTCTGGGGAGCGTTTGGAAGCTGCAAAGTCTCCTCTTCGAATATCACCCCACATCCTTCCAGTGTGCAACCACCTTCGACGCAAATCGAAATGTGGGTTTTAAGATCACTGACCAAGGTGCAATTTGCGTTTAACATGCACGAAAAGAACCTTCTCAAGCAAAACGACGCCTCGCAAAAGAGCTCATCCCTATAGTTAAAAATTTCGCCTTCTGCAACGTCTTCCAAAGCACATTGAAGATACAGATTTGCGCAGACCAGTCCTGTCTGATTGCAGCTATACGAGTCCAGACCGCAGTGGGCTGCAGTACAACCTTGCTGTGCACACAAGTCGGTAAATGTGGCCAGACTCTGGCTGTCGATGCAGTCATTCCTGGACGTGCACCTAAAATATTCTCCAGAACATGTGCACTCCTCGTCAGTATAACAGCCGTCGATTTCAAAGTCATATTTGCAGCCCGCAAGGCCCAGATAGCGCGGATTTGTGCAGGAAACCTCTCCAGTTCGGCCTGCAAAATTGATGGCGCAACGATCCTTGGCAGGGTCCATTTGCTGCTGTTTACACTGCATGTACTGTTTCGAACAAAGTAAATCTGATGAGACACACGTTCTGTTCTCTGGTAATATCACATGTAGATCTGTAGGAATGCCACATTTCTGGCCTCAACACCCCATCATTGTGCACACATCTTGGTGGTGCGTTGCTATGTCGACAGTTATACAATTCCCAGAATCCATGCACGTGTAGAAGTCAGACGCACAGTCGCATCTCTGCTCAACAGATGAATCCAATCTCTGTGCCAACGATGCTGTATCATCGCACGTGTTAAACGCATGCCAGCAGACAATTTGGGTCTGGTTACAGGTGCTCCTGTACATGCCACATTCTTGCGGAGTGCAACTGTTTCGACCACATAGCTGCGTGTACTCCTCTGCAGCTGCCGTGTCCAATTCGCAGCCTTTGAAGCACTCGAGCATCCGTCACCCGCACTCACAGCTGCTGGACGTCGACCCCTCTTCAACTCTGTTCACTCCGCAGGATGGAGAATTGCTTGCACCCCATGTTATACTACACCGACACCTTCCAAACGGACAGCCCTCGTTGGATAACAGTTCGTGGAAAGAATCTACGCTTTTACAGACCAAGACAATCCCACATGCATCACCATGACTACAGCTCACGCCGCATTGTGCTTCCGAACAGGTCAAAAACTGTGATGTACACATCACGTGTACCTCTGGGCCACACGCTCGTTGACCCTTGTTTCCGAAATCCTCCACAGAAATTCCGCACCGAATAGCATTGCAAACATTTGAAATGCATTCCTCGTAAATGCAGCCTGCTACAATAGAATAAACACAGGCGGCGATTTCGCTGCATTGCTGGTATGCTTTGCTGCAGTCGCACACCGAGGATTTAAACGGCGCAAACCTGGCAGGGGCATCGTACATAGAGTCCTCAACGCCTAAATACATCTGCACTGTTGCAGACCCCTCACCGCATACTCTAGCAGCGGCAGGATGCCACAAGTAATGTGCAGGTAGTGTTAGCAAAAAAAATCCACCCTGCGAAGTACTTGGATCACCCTTCATCTTTATGCCGTCCCTCGAAACCCACAGGCGCCCAGCAGTGGCATTTAGAGCGAAGCCCAGTCGCATAGGGCCTGGCAGTTGTGGCCCACTCAAGAGAGGTGGGGGGCTGAGGTCGAGTACCATTTTCAAGAAATTTAATGAAACCTACGCCCCGTCGTAAATGGTACTTAACGACGGGGCGTAGGTTTCATTAAATGGTTCTCAACCCCATCCCCCAATCTCTCCCCGTATATTCTTTTGGGTCTCTACCCCAGCCCCCCACCTCTCCCACTCAACGTCGGATAGAGTACGGTAGGCTGGGCTCCCGTCATCATCAATGCCCATCCTTGTATTTGAGAGTCGTGACCATAGCCAGCCCCAAATCCCTCGAGCTCATACGATCCTTTATATTCTGAAATAAACGCCCGTTGAGAATTAAGATTGGACACAGCGCGCGGCCCAGCTACAAAACACGTTCCAGATGACACTTCGAGTTCCCAGTACATCTTTCCAGAGCCAATTCCCTTCTTTGTGGCGACAGCAGGCATCTCAGACAGAAAGCTCAACCAGCGAACAATAGAGTCGGTGACTTCAGGGTCAGACAATCCAGCCGCCCACAGAGGCTTCGTCCATCTAGGGCCGTCTGTTTCTTTGCTATTACAGACCATGTAATCGGACGCACATCTGACTATCTTTGCATCATGACAGGATTTGGCTGGAGGCCCGCAGTCACTGTTTGTGCAACCTTGCGCTAGACATTGCTTGATGATGCCAGTGCTGTCTATTCCCTCGTAATTAGCAAGGGCCCACTGAGGTGCTACGCCTGTGCATGCAATGTATACACGCGTGCAATGACATATAGCCTGGCTCGTAAAAAATGCAAGACACGTGTCAAATTTCTGGCCGCATGCCGGGATTTTGGCGGAATTTGCAGCTGCAAGACCGCACTGTTTCCCAGTACATCCCTCTTTTTCACACTCTTTCCCTAAACGAGCCGCCTCATCGCTGTGCAAGCATGCGTAGGCCTGCATGCAATCTTTATTGTCCTGCAGACACCAGCAACTGAGGGAATTGTCCGCGCAAAAAATATCATCCGCATCGTGCACGAAAAGCTGTCCATCATCACTGCAGCCAGGCGAAGAGGTTCGAGAGCACAGGTCTTGCGATTGCAAGTGAATCAGCGTACACACGCCATCGCTGAATTGAAACGCGTTGCAAGGTTTGGGATTTGTCGTCATTGTGCACAAGGGCTCACACGCAGCAATAGTGGGTGTATTTCGGTCCGAAATGACTTCTCTTTCGGCAGAAAAGGCATAACCATGCTGCCTCCAGTACATGCTTGATGGGTTGGTCCCCACGCATGTATTTCAGCGCTCCAGCAAGGCAATATGAGCTGCTTCAGCAGACTCGGTGAGGCCACACGTTGCCGCTCTGCACACCCCATGCAGTGTTAGCAATATGAAGGGGCGAGTGAAATTCAGTACGTTTTGCACAACACTGATAGTATGTTTATTACATATCGTGCATTTATGGTGTTAAGTTTACGCATTTACTACGTTACATTTACGATTTATTATCCTAGATACAACGACCTGCCACATACGCACAAACACACACACGTACCCACGCATGAACACACATACACAGATATGAACACTTAGTGGCGCGCACTGACACACATTATATCTCTCTCTCGCTCTCTCTCGCTCACACACACACACACACACCTCTTGCTCTCTCTCTCGCACACACGTACACACATACACACGTACATACACGTAAAAGCACCATAAACGATCACACACACACATGCACACAAACACACACACACACATACACACACACACACACACACACACACACACACACACACACACACACACACACACATATATATATATA
>Ga0105055_10007245_pt1 | contig 14819 bp, 11 predicted proteins | sample BON03_FD_78090 | JGI IMG/M metagenome (GOLD analysis project Ga0105055, IMG submission 78090) | Freshwater microbial communities from Lake Bonney liftoff mats and glacier meltwater in Antarctica - BON-03 | ecosystem: Environmental > Aquatic > Freshwater > Ice > Glacier meltwater | place: Lake...
CCAACATAATCTCCTCCTCCTCCTCCTCCTCCTCCTCCTCTTCCTCCTCCTCCTCCTCCCCGTCGTCCATAGCCAAGCCCACGGACTTCAAAGCCTTATCCAACGTCGCAAGCGCCGCCTCGTCCTCCTCCTCGTCCTCCTCCTCGCTCCCTCTCTCCTCCAAGTCCGATCCACTCTCCTCCTCACTCTCCCCCTCCTCCCCCTCCTCCCCCCCCTGCCCCCCCGCGGGGACATTACAAATGACACCCAACAGCACATCAAGCGCGGGACGAGTGATAGGAGAAGACATACACACCAACCCCCACGCCTTCCGAATAACATCCCTCAACCCCCTCACCGCCACTCCAGCCTGTGCAGTGGATAAAGCCCCCACACACACATCAGCAAGCACGGCCATCGCATCCACCTTCTCCTCCTCCTCCTCCGCTTTCTTCCCCCCCTTCTTCCCCTTCTCCTTCTTCTCCTCCTTCATCTCTGCCGTCGTTGCCTTCCCAACCAAGTCATCATAACACCTACAAAGGTCCCCAAGGAAATCCTCCTCCCCCCCGCGTTCCACAAGACTCAACTGGCCCAGCCCAATCTGCATAATCAACGCCGCAAACGCCCCCCCCACCTTATTCCCTCCCTCCATCCCTCCCTCCTTCCCCCTAATCCCCCCCACCAACCCCAACATCGTCTCCCTCGCTTCCCTAGCCCCCTCCCCCAAAGGGAAAAACAACTCCGCCCCATGCCCTTCCAGACCACGCCACGCCTCATGTGTAGCCCACAACCACCCCAACGATCCTAAACCCCCCTCGGAAGTCTTAAATCGAAGCGCCTCCCTCTTACCCATTTCAGCCAACAAGCTATGCAGGCGGGCAGCAGCGACCTTCCTCACCTCAGGAGGGACAGAGCCAGAAGCAGCTGGTATCAGAATCCAGGACGAGGGATCATCCTCCTCTTTCTTACCACTCTTCTTGGCAGACTTGATCTTCTTACGATTGAATTTCTCCGTGTTAAAATAAGCGAGGGAGAGCAGCAAGCGTAGCACCTGCAAAGTCACGCCTGTCCCCTCCGGTTTAGCAACAGCAGGAGTCTTACTCAGAGCATACAACGCATCCACCGCCCACGCCTTTTTCGCTAACACCGTCGCCGCCTCCTCCGCTGCGTCTGCTGCGTCCTTCTCCTCCACTTCTTCATCCCCTCCCTTGCCTTTCTTCCCCTTCTTCTTCTCCCCACTGCTGCTGCTGCTGCTCTCAGCATCATTATATGCCTTCACCAAATGCCTCACAAATGCCAATAGCGCATCGGTGCTCAACCCACTCAACAACCCCTGCACTGTCGTCGTTCCCGTTTTCAAATCAAAATTGACATCACACCGTGTCAGCAACGCACTTGCCACCACTAACCTCTTCTCAGGTACCAACTTCCCAGCTGCCGACAAAGTGTCCAACGTCTGCTTTGCTAACGGTTTAAGAATCTCGTCCGCCGTCCCCGCAGTCGCCAAGGACATAAGCAAGACTTTGAGTACATGCGGGGAGAGACAGAGAGGGAGCTGCGTGGCCGACGCTCGGCTCGAAACACGTTGTAAAAGCATCAAAGACAAAGCCTTGCGTTCATGTGTCCCGCACGCCAACACCCCATCCACCACTAACATCCACAGCGCTTGCAAGGTCGCCTCATGATCCCCCTCCCCCTCCTCATCAACCTCCATATTATTACTGCTGCTGCTGTCGCCCTCCGGCAGAAGCTCGTCGAAAATTCGATCCCAAACAGGGTGCATCTGAGGGAAGGCACTCGACGAGGCCTTCAACGGTTCCAGCAGCTTATACACACGCTTGCCCTTCAGAATCCTCTTAGACGTCAACAACCATTTGGGGAACTTCCCTTCCAGGTCCTTGTGCTTGAGCAAACCATGCTTACGAAGGTAGGCCTGCACTGCCAACCCTACCCCAAGCTGGTCTGGATTAAGAGTTTCCAGACCCAATTCCTCCTTCCCATCCTCCTCTCCCTCGGCGGTGGCCGGCACACTAGCACCCAAGGACTGTCCGAGCTGCGTGACGAGTTGCGAGGAGCGGCAAAAGCGCTTGGGGGGCATGCATTCAAGCATCGCCACCACGGCCTCGGCAGCCAAGGACCGCAAGACCTTGCGCTTGCTAAAAATCCCAATCGCTGTCTCCAACAGCTCCATGCCCGTAGGCTCCCATTCCTTGTCATTAGACGTCAGCCTGCCCGAACGGGCGACGGCCAAGCAGGTAAAAAGCCGGCCCAGGAGCATATCCCGCTCCTCTTGCCCCTTCACAGAGCCCGTCACTTCCGTAGAGGCCACCATGTGTTCCTTTACCAGAGCCAAGGGCACGTGCGGCAGGGCGGCAAGCATCTCGGCTAGGCAGGCTGCGAATCCTTGACGCGCGGCCTCGGTGGAGGAGGAGAGGCCCCGCACGAGGCGTTTGATGGCGTACTCGACGTCGGCCGACAAGCCGGAGGAGGAAGAGTGTGGGTGGTCTCCGCCATTCTCTGTGGCGGTGGTGGTGGTGCTGCTGCTGCTGCTGCTTGCTACCATAGCCTCGATGAGCTCGTGCGCCGCCTGGATGCGCTCGCCCGGGTCGGTCGAGACCAGCTTCCAGTAGCACTCGAGGGACATGCTGGCTACTGTCCTGTGTGGGTGGCGTGAGAGGAGGGGGGTGGGGAGGTCAGCGGGTGAATGGTGGAGAGTTTTGGACGGACCCAAAAAGGTGCCACGCGCGGCAAAGACTGCCTGGTCACCTCTTGTACTTAGAAAGACGTGTTGTGAGAGCTGTGGGTGGGTGTTGTTGTGTGTACAAGGAATGGTGCACACCAGAAGCAAGATATCAAATGAGCAAGCGGTTGGCAACGGCCTCTTCATTTCTTCTTGTCCCTCTCTCAAAGGCCCTTCCTATACCACCATGCCTCTCTGTTGTTAGCCAGCTCATTCATTAGCCTCACCATTCTCTTCCTCTTTCCAATCGCCTTTCATCCCCCCACAGGCAAGGACTCGGAAAGCTTTCATCAGACACCTACCCTACCCTCGCCCCCCATCATCATCAACATGTCGCGATGGGGACGCAAGGCCCGCCCGCCCCCTGGCTTTGACTACCTGGAACCGACCCTGGCGGCCTTGGAAGCGGAGCTGCGAGAGAGTAAGAAGTAGTGTATACGGTATGGGTCTTGATCTGTGGCGGGTTTTGTGTGTGCTCACGCTTCTCCCTCCTCCCTCCCTCCCTCCCTCCCTCCCTCATCACAACACAGAGGTGAACGAAGGCCACGAGGGGAAGCGCAAGAACGAGTCCCTGTGGCCGGTCCACCAGATCAACTGGCAGCGGAGCCGGTACATCTTTGACATGTTTTATCGGTACAAGGAGATCAGCCGGGAGGTGTATGATTATTGCGTGCAGATGGTACGTTGCGGGGGGGGGAAGGCTTGGGGTTTGGAGGGAGTGTGCGGGCATATATGAGCATGAGTGCGGTGGGTGATTTCTGCACGTTGCACGTTGGTTGGCTTGTATCGAGTGGTGCTGATCTCTTATCTATTGAGTGGTGCTGATCTTGTATCTATTGGTTCGACCATCTCTCATCCTCCCTCCCTCCCTCCCACCCCCTCACACAGAAGCTGGTCGACGCCGCCCTCGCCGCCAAATGGAAGAAACCGGGTTACGAAAAGCTCTGCTGCACCTACGCCATCAACACCAAGAACTTCAAATTCGGTACCACCAGCATCTGCCGCGTGCCTAAGCATGTCTTAAATGAAGGGACAGTGGTCGAAGACACGAATTGTGGGTGCCGTGGTTGCTCCTCGGGCGAGCAGGGGGAGAAGAATATTTTTGGAAATAAATATGGGCAGTACTTGGCCGGGATTCAGGTGCGAAGGGAGAGGAAGCAGGCTAAGGTGGAAGCAGCAGAAGCGGCTGCAGCAGGAGGAGGGGGAGGAGGGGTGTGGGCGGAGGGGGGGGGAGGAGGGGAGGAGGATGATGATGAGGAAGAGGACGAGGACGAGGACGAGGACGAGGGGAAGAGGAAGGGGAAGGCGAAGAGGTCAGGGCAGGAGGATACGGATGATGATGATTTTGAGGAGGATGAGGAGGAGGAGGGGCGGGGGCATAAGAAGAGCAAAGCATAGTAGTAAAGTAGCAGAGCGAGGAGTAATGAAAGAGTCACCTGTGCAAAAATAACGACAACTCGATAAAGAAGAAAAGAAACCAAGCAGCCGTAAAAACACCCACTTTTCGCCGTCTTTAGTGCGAGAGGCGAGAAGGCATCCACGCCAAAAGTATCGAGTTTCATTTTGTGTGTTTGTAATTTACTCTTGAGTGGTCGGTTCTCTGCCGCACCACACCACATCTCGCAGCAGCAGCCGCAGCAGCAGCAGCAGCAGCCGCAAGCTGACCCTAACCCCCTTTTTGTCTGCCTTGCTTCTCTATCTAAGTATGCTTTTGGTGGCGCCAAGAGCCCTACATATCGTCTTTGCTTTGTACACTTTCTTCTTCATCATTCTCATCCCCCTCCTCCCTCCCTCCCTCCCTCCCTCATTCCCTCCCTCCTCACCCAATTGCAACAAGGTTCACCTAGAAAGGAGGGAGGAAGGGAGGGAAGGAGGGCCAACTCACCGATGCGGCAAGGCACACCTACACACCGGACATTCCAACTTGATATCCATCCACCTCTCCAAACACTCCCTATCAAAAACATGATTACACGGCGCCACCATATAACTGCCCGCCCTCCCCACATCCACATCATTAAAACAAATCGCACACCCCGGCACCCCCCCCCCCTCGTCCTCCCCCCCTCCCTCTCTCCCTCCCTCCTCCATCCCTGTCATCTCAATCGCATCATCCTCCACCCCACTCCCACTACTATGCATCTGCACCAGCCCCCCCGCCCTCCCCACCGGTTGGGCCCCTTCCCCCGTTCCCCCCCCAGTCCCTCCCCCTCCTACCCCCCCTCCTCTATTCTGAGGCACGGGCCTATAATAATTATATTTCGGCGGCAAAAACCGAGCAGGGGTCATGTATTGCGGTCCTAAGAAATCTTGGGACATTAACACTGCTACTTGCAACCCGACCCATGACACCAACGCAACACACATACGATAATCAGGTTGATAATCCGAAAAGAGGAGGTGGATAAAATTGTGTGGACAGCCGTAGACATACAGGGGGATGACGAGCCGCGCGAGGGACATACCGAGGACGTAGGTCCGATTCAAGGGGTATCTGAGGCCTTTGGTGGCGTTCATTACAATTTGAGGCACCCAGAAGGAGTAAAGGAGGAAGATGATGACTTCCAGGTAGTTTGCTAGGAAGTAGACGAGGAAGAGCAGGAAGAAGAGGACGGCGTAGAAACGGGCGTGGAGCGTGGCGAGTTGCCGTCGGAGGCCATTGAAGGAGGCAGCGGTCGCTGATTGGGAATTCCGGGATTGGTGGATGATAAACATGTAGCGGATCTCAAAAATGGAGAATATCACCAGCTTAAAAAATGCAATCGACGCAAAAGCAGCAAACAGCGGCTGGAGCATCGCGCACAGCAACAGGTGGGCAATACAAAGCAGGGCATCCAAAATGGCTTGGGCGCCCACGCTGAGCAAGGAAACTCTTGAAGCCGCGGCTTGGGTACGGGAGAAGTAGAGCTGTCGGAAGAGGAGGGCGATTTGTAGGACACACACCAGGGTGACGACGATGGAGTAATTGACCGCCTTGCGATAGGCTAGAGTCCAATCCAAGCGAATGGCTTCCGAAGAGATATTCAGCGATAGGTTACACTCAGGGCTGATTAAGGTCCCCTCTAACCCCTCCACCCACTGCAGGCGCTCTTCGCTGCTGGCCGCCTCGGTCGAGGAGGAGGAAGAGGAGGAGGAAGAGGAGGAGGAGGGAGACGACTCATCGGTCTGACCCATCACCTGACTAGCCTTCAGCCTTGGCAAGGTCCGTGCGTCGAGAATAAAGACACAATGCTTGCCATTACTCGTCGTTTGCCGTATATACTGGTTTTTACTCCTATTCGGAATCACGACAGACTCAATCACGCTCCCATCAGCAGCCACCACCTCCGACACCCCTGCAGCAGTCGCCTCATCGCTAACCACCGTCAACCCCAGGATCTTAACTCCCCCCTTTCCCACATCCTCCCCCGCAGCAGCAGCAGCAGCAGCAGCAGTAGCAGTAGCAGCCTCCTTCACACCATCGCTACTGCTGCTACTGCTGCTGGTGGTGGTGGTGGGGACCACCTCTTCCAACACTGCCTGCAAACGTCGTTCCTCCTCTGGATGCTTGTCTAGGTCACTCCACACAGCCGCCATCCGACGACCAAGGTCGTGCAAATCCTCCGAATGAAAGGAAGCAGCAGCAGGAGCAGCAGTGCCAGCAGCAGCAGGAGCAGCAGCAGCGGTCCGTCTTCTCATCCTCCTCCTCCTCCGTTCATCCCCAAAATCGGCCCCCCAAAACCCAACATCCTCTTCCTCCTTCACATCCTCGTCTTCCTCATTCGCTATTACCGCCGCAGGCCCCACCACTGCAGGCGCCGTACTATTGCTGCTGCTGGTGCTGTTGAGATTCTTAACCGAACTCGCTGGTAGCGTAAATGTGAAAGCAATGTTCCCCGCATCTTTTTGTGTCATCGTCCGCAACAACAACCGACCATCCCTATGCAAGTACACGCCCTTGGCCCCTGCATATATATCCCTCTCTGACGAATACGCACCATCGAGCAACTTGAAATACCCATACACAAGGCTCAAATCAGCTAAGCCCGGCACTGGATTCATATATAACTGCATGTCCACCCTCCCCTCGGAATGATGCAATGTCACCTCCCCTAGAGGCTCCTGCTTAGCAGTGGTCGTCAAGCTCGCCTCTGGAGAGGCGACGGCCGTGGTTGTTATGGCCGTGGCACTGCCGGTGAGGGGAGGACTTGTCTCATCCTTCGTCGTCGTCTCCGCAGCTGCTGCTGTTGATGGTGCTGCTGCCACCTCTGCCTCCAGCTCAGGCAACACCCCACTTCCCATCACTTGTACCTCGCGTCGCTCTCGTCCTGGATTGGCCACAACTGCTTTGGGGGTCTCCACAAGCTTGCTCCACGCCCCACGGTAGTACCCTGTAGTATTAGCCGCATAAAAACCACCATCCCCCGGCTGCAACCGCAGGAACTCTTTCAACCGCTGTGTCCCTGCCGCCGGCAAGCTAATCCCTCCCCATCCCGCCTCCCCCCAATTCTCATACTCGTCCAACTGGCTCGAATTCCCCCCCTCGCCATTGTTGTTGTTGGTGTTCTCCCCGTATGTCGTGGCACCCGTGCCGCCGCCGTTCCGTTGATCAGCAAACAAGAGCAAGACGCACATGAACAACCCCATTTGAAAAACCCTCGAGCGGTGCCTCTGCGCCTGTTCCTCGTCTATGACGACGCCGCCCCCGCCTGGTGCCTGGCGCGCGAGCCAACTGTGTGTGTGTGTGTGGGGTGGGGATGGGGGACAGGGTTAGAGAGAGCAGGGGAGGATGAGCGTCTGCCTAGGAGGGGGTGTTGCTCCGCAAGGATGGCAACGCGTGCTTTAAGGGCATGGGACATGTGCAAAGAAGTAGACACAGGCATTGCCAGTCCCGGGGCGTGCGGAGCGTAAAGGTTCGTGCGGTGGCAATGGGGGTGGGTGGGGTGGTAATGGGGTATTTTCCCCCTCTTGGAGCACAACACTCACCTGCGCGTCCTAGCTCTGAGCCCTGGGGCCGCTGCAGGCGGGGTGGGGGTGGGGGTCCCTTCACGCTCGGGCGGCAGCATGGTCAGGCCTTGGTGGTGGTGGTGACTGCCTCGCTCGTTATTGTAGTGTTGCTGCTCCCATGTCGAGGCTTCGTCGCTCCTTGCGTGCCCTGGCTGCCTGTGGGTGTGAAGGGTGGGGGTGGAAGGGAAAGTGTTAGCATCAGCAGTACCAAAACCAGGCATCGTCCACGCACAACACCATCCTGTCAAGCAGCACAAGAAGAACGTGTGTGACCAGCAAAGCGGCAGCTAATCACAAAGCAGCACAAGCAAGCACAAGCAAAGATGATCGAGACCCTCATTGCTCTCTCCTGAAAATAGAGAGCGACGACGATGGGCAAATCGAGGCAAACCAGTCTTGGCTATTGCCCGCTTGCCAACAACACCACCCCCAGCACTCCACAAGCATCCCAAGCCCACCAGCCGCTCACCACACTCCTCATCCTTCTCAAACTACAGGTCCCTGGGCGCTGTGCTTTGACCGCGGCCGCCTCGTCCTGCCCTTCGTCATCCCGTCATCGCAGCCAGACTTCTTGCTTCCGCCTCCAACGCCCCTGAGCACCCCCCACCTGCAGCCATGAGGGGCACCTACGTAGACCCTAATACCAACATCCGGTACGACACCAACAATGCGGACTTTGAAGGTACGAGGGTGCGATGCCCAAGCAGAGCAGACAGAGGGAGGGAGACGTTGGGGTTGGGGGAGAATGCTAGCCCTTCTATGTAAATCGTCCAGCACCGACACTCATGCATGTCTGCCCACACGCACACTCCACCACAGGATGGTTGACAAAGCAAAGCAGCTGGCTGAAGGAGTGGAGGAGACGGTACTTTATCCTCAAGGGCAGCAAGCTCTTCTTTGCCAAGGTAAGAGGCAGCGAGGGGGATGGGTAGTCGGGCAGCGGGGTTTGGTGGTGGGTGCTAATACATGCGAGGTTCAAAGACACTTCAGATTTCAATTCGTGCTTGGACCATATGTAAGGAATCTTTGTCGCTTGGTTATTCTTGCGAGCTACGTAGGCGAACGTACGGGCGCGCTCACGCCACACCCCCGCCTTTCACTCTCCATTCGGCTTTTCCCCATCTTGCCCTCTCTCACCACCACACCTCCCTCTCTCCCCTTCCCCGCCCACACAAAGAATGAAACCGGCTCCCCTCACGGGATGATTGACCTCTCCTCCTGCATGACCGTCAAATCCGCCGAGCTCAAGGCACAAAAGCGAAACGCTCTAGAAGTCTCCACCCCCGAAACGACCTTCCTAATGTACGCGGACACGGAGAAGGAAAAAGACGATTGGATCGGCGCGGTCGGTCGAGCGATTGTACGAAGCTCGACTACGTACACTCAAGAAATGGGGGAGGGGGACGATGATGATGGCGGGAGTGATAGCGATGAGGATTAGAGGGGGAGGGAGGGAGGGAGGAGGGGGTTCCTTTTTTGTATAGCATATGCAGCAGCACCAGCCGATGAGGATGGGTGGGGAAGAAAAAGAAGAAGAGGGGAAAAGAGAAAAGAAATAATACGTTGCCTAATGTAGAACTTTTATTAAAAAATCACAACACAAAGCGAGTCACACACACTCGCTGTTGGTCCTTTCTTTTTTTATCTATCAAATTCTTTTTTTCTTTCCTCCTGACCTTCTTTCATTTTCTCTTTATACTACCAAGGGCGCGGCCTCAAACATAAACCGGGAACTCCTGGGATCGACCGTCGCCACCTCCACCGGCACCGCCTTGCCCATGGTACTCGTCACATGCACGCCCTTCAAATACTTCCCCTTGGCCCCCTCCGGCTTGGCATTGCTCAAGGCCACCATCAACACCCGGATGTTCTCCAGCAACGCCGCCGTCTCAAACGTGACCTTGCCCACCCCCACATGCACCATCCCAAACCGATCCGCCTTAAACTGGACCTGGCCCGCCATCGCCGACTTGACCGCCGCCGCAACATCCTTCGTCACCGTCCCCATCTTCGGGTTGGGCATCAACCCCCTCGGCCCCAGCACCCGCGCCACCCGACTCACCAAAGGCATGACTTCGGGCGTGGCAATGCAGCGATCAAACGCCAAATCCCCGTCTTGAATCGCTTTGACCAGCTCTTCCGCCCCGACAATAGCAGCGCCTGCTGCCTTGGCAGCCTCGGCGTCATCCCCCCGGGCAAAAACTGCTACCCTGACGGCTTTCCCTGTCCCGTTTGGCAAGGTCTGAACGCCTCGCACGCTTTGGTTGGGCTTGCGGGGGTCCACACCCAATTGAATGGCTAGGTCGACTGTCTCGGCGAACTTCCTTTGTTTTCCTTCTTTGGCGTTGTGAAGGACGGCGGCCAGGGCGTCGCGGATGGGCATGACTTCGGTGAGCTATTTTTAGTGTGGGAAGGGGTGGTGTATAAAGGTGTGGATTGGGCGAATGGTCAAAAGGATCAAGAATCAAGAATGTGTTGGGGAGGGGGGAGGGCTAGGAAGGGGAGAGGGGAGGGAATGGATGATGCTTGGTTGGAGACTTAATTGCAAGCCACGACAAGGCAAGGATAAGAAAGGACAAGGTTGCCTATCATTACGAAGTGCAGGAGTCAATACTTATAGCGGCTGTCTGTCTTCGTATACACACTTCGCAAAGACGTACCCGACTGGCAGAGGAGGCGGAGGGCGATGACGGGGAGGCGGCAGAGGGGACAGTGCTTCGGTTGCTGGCCCGGGCAGAGGTCACGGCTGCCACAGCCTTGCCGACAGTAGTAGACGTTGGCCTCCGTTTGCGCGCCGATTCAGCTGTGAAGTGCCGCACGGAGCCCTGGACTGCGGCGGCCAGGCTGCTGCCTTCGTGATGATGGAGGAGTCTTGCAAGCATTGCTTTTGCTTGGATAGTCGATTCCTGTCTGGCGGTGGGTAGAACAGCAATGGGGGTATGAGAATATGCTAAACTAGGTGCGTTAGACAGATTGGCAACTTGGTTGTAGAGAGGCGCGAGTGTGCAGGAGTGGTATAGCAAGGGAGGGAGCATGATGATGGTGGGGGCGAGAGGCCGCCCCAATCTTCTTGTGGCTCGAATCGTTCCATTTTCCGATGCCCTTGGAGTGGTCTTTTAGGTCACACCGCTCATCAAAAACTATGTAACCCGCATCAGTACGTCAGCCTTGTACTGCCTGATGATAATCAAGTGTTTTCCTTAGCGATCCTGCACGTACAGGTGGTTTTTGGTCCCTCCCCACTGTTTATAACCTCCCCACCCCCCTTTGAATTCAGCATACACAAAAAACCAAAAACAAGAAAACCAAACCAAAAGCCAGTGCACATCATATCCGCGTCTACCATATATTTTGCTTTTCCTCATCCTAGAAGAAGAAGTCGCAGCGCCTTGCAGCCCTTGCATCTCACGTTCCTTCTCGTACTCAATCCCTCCGCTCTTTCTCATTTTCTAAAAAGCCCCATCTAGACCATGCAGCCTCTCTTTTCAAGCCCCTCAGCAAGCGATCACGGCAAAATAACAGTATATTCACCACCGAGAACCGAAACTCAAACAGTAGGAATGGAATCCCTGCATTCCATTATCATATAAACCCACTACCGCCACCCGACAAAACTGTGTGTGAAAAAGGAATAACAAGGCAGCGCGCCCGCTTCATCAATCCCGCTCCCTCCCCCTCTTATTTGACTCCCCCTTACTAACCAAGCATCACTCCTACATCAATCTAATGGTGGAACAAACGGACATTGGAAAAGGCCATCGCCATCCCATACCCATTGCAGCACTCGGTCACAGCCTCATCCTGCACCGAGCCCCCCGGCTGAACCACAAACGTCACCCCAAACTTCGACGCGTGATCAATCGAGTCCCGGAACGGAAAGAAAGCATCCGACGACAGACTGACGCCAGTCAACGTGGCCATGAACGCCGTCTTCTCCTCCTCGGTCAAAGGCGAGGGGACCTCCTCGAAATTCGCCTCCCACAACGGACGCTCCGCTGCGGTAATATCTCCCTCAATATACCTCACGCGGGCATTAACCCGATCCTGCCTCTTCACCGTCGGCTTGAAAACAAGCGCACGCACCTTCGGGTGCTGCCGGAGCCACCACACCTCCACCTTCCTCCCCGCGAGCTTCACACAATCCACCCGAGATTGCTGCCCAGCCCCCACTCCAATCACCTGTCCATTTAACGCATACCCCACCGAATTCGACTGCGTGTACTTAATCGCAATCGACGCAATAATTAAATCCCTCACCGCCCCCTCCCCCAACTGCTTCGTCGTCACCACCTTCGTCAAATCCGCCGGGCTCAACAACGCATCATTCCTCCTCTGCTTAAACGCAGCGCCATACACCTCCCTATACTCCACAGGGGGAGGGACAAAATCGCCCGTCGCCTGCAACACAATGAACTTTCCCCCCTTCTTACTCGCCAAAATCTTGAACGCCTCCGGTTCATACCCCGGGGCGATAATCCCGTCACTCACCTCCTTCTGCAACACCCTGGCAGTGTCCACATCCACCACGTCACTCACCGCCGCAAAGTCTCCAAACGAACACATAGGATCCGCGCCTCTCGCCCTAATATAAGCCAAGGCCACCGGGGTCAAAATCGAGGGATCAGCAACCTCATACGCCTCCGCCTCCTCGGCCGTCAAGGGCACAGCCACCCCCGCCCCTGCAGGCGAGACGTGCTTGAACGAGGCAGCAGCGGCCAAGCCGAGGGCAGCGCGGAGCTCACGCACCAGCTGATAAGCATTAAGAGCATCCAACAGGTTGATATAGCCAGGGGTGCCATTCAAGACCTGAAACGGCAGAGGCGTCCCGAGGATGGACAAGATACCAGCAGGGGCCTGGTGGGGGTTGCAGCCATATTTCAAAGGGAATTCGGGGGTGTAGACACGGGTCACCACAGGGGCTTGCTCCCCCAGCTGGCCATTGATCCAACCAGCGATAGCAGAATCGTAGGCAGCGGAGGTGGCGAACGCGCGGGCGGCGAACCGCTTGCGGAGGGCGAGGGAGGTGCTGCCGTCGTTGGTCTTCATTTCCTCCATGAGCTCGGCGTATTGGGAGGGGGAGGTGGTGATCACGACGTAGTTGTGGTTCTTGGCCGAAGACCGCAGCATGGAGGGGCCACCAATGTCAATGTTCTCGATGCACGTCGCGAAATCCCCGCCTTTTTGCACGGTGTGCTCGAAGGCATAAAGGTTAAGGACGACGACATCGATATTCTCAATCCCATTCTCCTTCATTTGGGTCTCATGAGTAGGGTTGCCACGGACGCCGAGCAGGCCTCCATGGACCTTGGGATGCAGAGTCTTGACTCGCCCATCCAAAATCTCGGGGGAACCCGTGTATTCAGTCACGTCCTTAACGGGCAGGCCGGCGTCACGGATGGCCTTGGCCGTCCCGCCGGTGGAGAGGAGCTCGACGCCTTGTCCGACTAGGAAGGTGGCGAGTTCGAGGAGGCCCGTCTTGTCGGAGACGGAGAGGAGGGCGCGCTTGACTTTCCATAGGTCGGCTTGGGTGCCTTCGACGGCGGTGATCTGTGAAAAGGAAGGGATGGAGGGGAGGAAGGGTTAGAGAGGGTGGGAGGTTGGTGGTGGGTGGCCATGGATGGTGGTGCGGCGGGGGTTTGACAAGACAGGCGCAGGGGAGGGCCATAGCACGAGGCTTAAAGGTAAAGATTGAGGCTTAACGCACTGGGACAACTGCAAGGGGAAAGGCGTCTGCAAACAAGAGGAGCACGAGCTTGAGGCTGAATGGCAGGGCAGGGGGAGGCAGGCGGGGGTTACAAAGGCAACGACGAAGAGCCATTGATTTGACAGGCCGGAAGTAAATGCCAAGGCACTGCATACACATAATCATATTCCGCAATCAAAGACACTTACCACGTGCGCCATGTTGCTTGTTGTTGGTAGTGGCTTTGCTTGACGAGACGAGGCTAGACGGAACGCGGAATGGCCACCCACACAAAGGAGGAGCAGCAAGCACGCGCGGACGAAGGACTGGATGGACGCCGTGGAAAGCGACTTTTGGCCTGTGCGTGAACGTCGTGTGTGCGGAGTGAGTGGTGGGTCTTGGGACAGCCGCGAGGGCATGGCGCGGCACTTGCAAGGCCTAGCAATAATATGCCGCAGGTGGTGCTGGCGTCCGCTTGATAAGTGCTCCTTGCAGTCCTTCAACCAGCAGCAGTGGTGGCGGATAGTCAAGCAGTCGTCGCTGGGCGAGGGGAGGCGTGTGACGTGCAGTGCCGCGGCATCTCCGTCCATTCCAGGCAATGGGGACGCTTCTTTCTGCCCTTTCCATGATGGTTGTTGGGCCAATGCGGCTTTCACAAAAGCAATGGGCAAGATTGGAAGAAGTGGGGGCTGCGCTGCTGTGTTTGAGTTTGGGGGCACGCTGCAGCACTCTGTGTTTGGCGGAGGCCGCGGGTTTGAAGTGGAGGGTTTTGAGCGGACCAAAGCCTTTCCCACGCACCAAAGATGGGTGGAAGGTGTCAAGGTAGAGCATAGCGAGGACACTAACCGTAAAGTCAGTGGTTTTGTGGACAATTTGCATACTAAAATGCACATAAAGAGGCCTTCTCTAACCTCCTCTGGTCTCCTAGCGGCACGACAATCATCGTAATAACTCAGTTCTTCATCTCATTCTTCATCTGCCTCTCTCTGGTGTGTGTGCGTGGTCTTTCTCACTTGCATTTCTCTAGTGTCCTTTCAACCTGTGCTCAACTCACACACGTTCCACTTTCTTGGCCTTCTTGCAAGCGTCTTTGCCATGGCCAATTTTGCTGTTCTGGAATTCGATTTTGAATAGCCTCCTCTCTACCCAATCCTCTCCACGTTGGCATCGCCACCGTCATCATCGTTCCCGTTCCTCTCCACGCACGCGCGCGGCCAAAGGCCACAAACGCACAGTGATGAGCGGCGGCGCCGCGGCCACAATACTGACTAGCTAGTCCTCAACACGAACCCCTGCCTCCCCCATCCTCCCTCTCCACATTCGCACAGGTGCTGTCTCCACGTGGCCTGGCTTAGTTTCTGTGAGCTGGCCAGTGCGTGTTGGTTGACGAATCACCTTCTTCCTCCACCTCGTCACGCTTGCCCAGCGCCC
>Ga0105055_10007247_pt1 | contig 14818 bp, 13 predicted proteins | sample BON03_FD_78090 | JGI IMG/M metagenome (GOLD analysis project Ga0105055, IMG submission 78090) | Freshwater microbial communities from Lake Bonney liftoff mats and glacier meltwater in Antarctica - BON-03 | ecosystem: Environmental > Aquatic > Freshwater > Ice > Glacier meltwater | place: Lake...
CGATCCGCTGCGATGGCTGCCAATTCCCCGAGCTCGGCAGAGAGCCGCTTTGGAAACGTGATTATTATGCGTCTATCGGGCGTCATGCTTTAGGCCAGAGAACGTAAAGATAGCTGAAATAGCAGGCCAGCAAGAGCACGCCCTCCAAGCGCCGCACCCGCAGACCACTCCAGAGCACCGGCACCAGCAATATCGAAATCCCGATCATCACGAGGTAGTCGGTGGTCTGGATATTTGTCACGGTGATTGGAGCCACTAACGAAGACACCCCCAAAATACCGAGAATGTTGAAGATGTTCGAGCCGACAATATTTCCAATAGCAATGTCAGGTTCCTTTCGGAAAGCAGCTACGACCGAGGTGGCAAGCTCCGGCATGCTGGTGCCCGCCGCGACAATCGTCAGGCCGATCACCGCTTCACTTAACCCCGCCGCACGGGCGATCATGATGCAATTATCCACAAGCAAATTCGACCCGACAACAAGCAGTGCCAATCCTCCGCCGACATAGGTAATATCCCAAAGCCAATGCCGGGATTGGCGTGGCAATCCCTCGGCGAATTCGTCAGCGATGGCGGCCGATGTTTCCCGACGAGCCAGTCTAACATTGAAGATAATATATGCGATCAGGCCAACCAAGAGAATGCCCCCCTCCACTCGACCAAGAATACCCCCCATGAGTAGCAGCGGCAGGGCGATCGCGGCGATTACCATCACCGGCGCATCGATTTTGATGATCTGAAGACGCGCAGGCACGGGACACACCAACGCAGTGATGCCCAGGATGATTCCGATGTTGAAGATATTTGATCCAACCACATTACCCACGGCGAGATCTCCCAGACCGGCGAGAGATGCCTTAAGGCTGACAACGAGTTCGGGGGAACTGGTGCCAAAGGCAACCACGGTCAGGCCAATCACCAACGGCGTGAGCCCCGCGCGCAAGGCGATGGACGCACTGCCACGCACAAGGCCCTCAGCTCCTGCCGTAAGTAATGCCAGAGAGAAAATGATCAGGACGATCGGTAAAAACATGATTGGATGAGTATCAGACGATGAGTTTCGGGTCCGAATGCGCAGTTGCGTGCATCAAGACATTGCTATGTCCTGTGTCAAGGCAGGGCTCCATCCCGCTGGTTTTCTTAATAGAAATACTCCGACGGGAGGCCAAACGCATTTTTAATGACCCGGATTTCGGTTGAGGTATCGGTGATCACTTCAACCACGTCGAAGCGAAATCGAATATCAGGCATATCGAGCATCCGCAACCATGCCATCGCGCCCTTAACAATGCGTCGGCGTTTCTTTTTATCCACCGCATCAATCGGTCGCCCAAAGTCTTCGCGGCTGCGGGTTTTGACTTCGATGAAGACAAGCGTATCGCTGGCACGCTCGCGGCACACGAGATCGATTTCGCCTCCCTGTCTGCCTCGGAAATTGCACGCGAGGATTTTATATCCCGAACGGCGAAGTTCCCGGGCGGCGAGTTTTTCTCCATACCTGCCGAGCGCAAGATGGGTCGCTAACGGTGGCTCAGAGCGCCAAAAACGTCTGTGCCACTGGAGCAAAGCTGCGACGATGGATCCGGCATGGGCCATGACTCTGCAGGTTAGCGAGGTGTTGTGCCGTTGCATAGCCCATATGCTTTTCAAATCCATATTGCGGAAACTCCAGACCATAGCCGGTCATGATTCGATCTCTCGTAACTTTAGCGATGATGCTGGCAGCCGCGATGCTGAACGAAAGCCCGTCACCTTTCACAATCGCCGTATGCGGAATCGGAAATGGATGCACGGGAAGTCCGTCAATGAGCGCGTGATCCGCGCCGATTGCCAGTGCGGTAACAGCCCGGCGCATCGCCTCGTGCGCAGCACGGAGGATATTTAGTCGGTCCACGTCCGCAGCATCCATCCACGCAGTCGCATGGTGAACTCCGGGATCTGTCGTCAATCGTTCAAAGGCATCCTCGCGCGCGGCGCGGCTCAATCGCTTGGAGTCATCAAGGCCAGAGGTGCACACGCCCGGCGCAAGGATTACTGCGGACGCTACCACGGGCCCGGCAAGCGGACCGCGTCCAGCTTCATCCACCCCGGCGATACGAAATTTGCCAGAGTTCCAGAACGGGTTTTCGAAATCAAACGAGCAAGCCATTCCGTGGAAAAAACGAAACGCCCGCCCGGATTAATGGGACGGGCGTTTCCGCTGGAAAATTAGCTGCGGGCTTCGATCTTTTCTTTGACGGTCGTGGCAGATTTGCCCTTCCGGTCGCGGAGATAATTGAGCTTCGCGCGGCGGATTGCACCTTTCCGCTCTACTTCGATCTTGGCTATGCGTGGCGAGTGGACCGGGAATACCCGTTCAACACCCTCGCCATAACTTACGCGACGGACGGTGAAGTTGTCGTTGATACCGGTGCCTTTGCGTCCAATGACAATCCCGGAATAAATCTGGATACGTTCTTTGTCACCCTCGATCACGCGGGTGTGGACTTTGACGGTATCGCCCACGCTGAATTTGGCGGGATCTTTCTTAAGTTGTTCTTGTTCGATGGTGGCAATAATGCTCATGGCCGTGATAAATTTAGCTGCGCAGTTTGGCAGACGGGTAGTGCGATGCAAGTGGAATTTCGACGAATCCCGATTTTCCGGTAATGCCCTCCCGCGGCTGGAAGGCGATTAATAAGACGGATTCCCGGCCTCTGCGAATTCTGCTTCAGCCTCATTTTCAGCACCGATCACTGGCGCAAACCGGTCCGATCGAAAGCCGAGTTCCTCAGCCTGCAGAGGATTCATGTAGGGATCCGGGCCATTGACTAACTCCACGAGGAGCACGCGGTAGCTGATGCCGGCATCACCTCCGCCACTTTTCAGCCGCCCGAGCGAACACTCGCGCACCGTGTAAACCTCGTCCTTGAGAGGCAGCCGACGGTAAATTCGCCGCACCAAGGGGGGGAAATCACCATTCACGCACACTACTTTTTCGCCAGGTTCAAACATAGGAAGGTATAATAAAGTTGAAGTGTCTATGGATGATCATGCCGTCAGCATGGCCGCGCCGAACACCCCTGCGCTGTCGCCCAAAGCGGGTTTGAGCAGCGGGGCCTCAAATGAGGGGGCGAAAATTTGATCGCTGATCATCTGGCGCACATCGTCCCCATAAAGCTCATCAATATTCCCCACGCCTCCTCCGATGACAATCGCATGAGGATCGAACGAGTTGATGATAATCGTCACCGCGCGGGCAAACTCAGTTTTGAGGCGCAGGATGGTCAGAACAGCATTTGAATCCGTACCTTCGCGGGCGCGGATGACAACATCGCGGAGCGGCAGGCGTGATCCACTCGCGCGGGCGTAAAAGTTCTCGAGCGCGGGCCCTGGAAGGAATGTCTCGACGATGCCCCGCGTGCCGTATCCTGAAAGTTCTCCATCTGGATCGAGCACAATTTGCCCCCATTCACCGGCGATCCCATGGCACCCGTTCAGCACCTTTTGGTGGACAACCAAGCCGCCGCCGCAGCCGGTTCCAAGGATGATTCCAAATACCGTCTCATATCCACGGGCGGCGCCCAGGGTGGCCTCAGCTAGGGCAAAACAATTCGCATCGTTTGCCATCGCCAACTCGGTGCCAATGGCTGCCTCGAGGTCTGCTTTAAATGGCCGACCGTTGAGACACTGCGTATTTGAACCACGCAGCAACTGCGTTTTTGGATCCAAGGTTCCCGGCGTACCGATTCCAATCCGATCAGGCAACTTCCCACCGAGTTCCGCTCGAATCAACGCACCCAGGTTCTTCACCTGAGCGATGATATGGTCATATCCCTTGGCAGATTCTGTCGGGATGCGGGTCCGAAACACAGCTGCGTCGGGAGAATCCGGGCTAACAATAGCACCTTCAATTTTAGTGCCGCCGAGGTCGATACCTACGAGTTTACTGCTCATGAATAGATGGCCGGGAAGTTAATATGCTCCACCAGAGACAGTGAGTAGATTCAATGCCTGGAGAGTCGTCTTGTCGAGGCGACCGCTGGCCCGGAACTTTGCACTGCGTTGATACGCTTCCAATGCACGGGTTAGGGCCGGGCTTGGATCCCCATTAATAGGGCCATTGTAATACCCCAGCAGCTTGAGGTTTTCTTTCGCCTTTCGGATAGTGGCCACTTGAAAATCGGGAGGAGCCGTGAGGTAGGGACCGCCTTTAAACAGGGCGGCGAGGGCCTTGTATTGCGGAACCGCCGGGGCAATGCCCATCCGGTTGAGCGTAACCTCATTCAACTCCCCGGTAACACGGAGGTCATTTGCGAGCTGATAGCGTCGCACACCCGCTGCGGTCTGGCTACCCCAGGTGCCGTCGATCGATCCCTCGTAGAATCCGGCTTTCTGAAGCTGAGCTTGAACGCTCCGGACCACTTCATCCGCAATGGCATTCGACAACCCGGCGAGAAACATCGCAGCGCCTAACAAAGCGATGATTGGTAATTTCATGAGGATTTAAACTATCGCATTCGGCCTTGGGAGGCAAGCGGTGACGCCCAAGCCGCCATCGGCAGGACAAAAAATAGACTTACTGCGAGACTCCACATGACGCCGATAGCGCAGACTGCACCCAGGCCGGATAACGACGGGTTGGATGCCAGCGCGAGTGAGCCGAATCCGGCGGCTGTGGTCAGGCCGCTTATTGTTACCGGTTTGATTACGGACGCGAGGGAGGAAAAATCGTGTCTCAGCGCAAGGATTAAATGGATTCCATAGTCCACACCCACGGCAAGCAGGAGCGGGAATGCGAGGACGTTGAGCAGGTTGATCTGCAGGCCGGTGACTTTGAGTGTTGCGACCGTGCCACCCAGCGCGAGTGCCAATCCCGCCGCATGCACCAGCCAAAGTCGGATGTCACGGTAGACAAACCCCAGAATGATGAGGATCACACCTGCGACTGCGCCGCCAAAGGTCATCAATTCCCGTTCCGCCCATGGCACTAAGGTGCCTAACATCTGCGACCATCCCGTGACCATCCATCCTGGAGATCCCTCTAGGATAGCTGCTTCCATCGCGGCCGCATGGTCCGGGCCGGAAAAGGCGGCGTTGGGTTTCACAAAGGTGATCGTCGCGAGCCCGCCATCAGCAACCATGCGATCCAACAGGAAATTCCATGGCGATGATTCAGGCAATACGTGGGCCCATGCGAACTCCGGTGCGCCGCCCTCCGCTAAATCGATGAGTGCCTGCAGTTGATCCCTGGCGCTGGAAAACGCGGAGGCCTGAAACCCTGCCTCGTCAATCGCTGCATCCCAGGCATTGAGCGATGCTTGCAGGAGAGCTGAGTCCAATGACGCGACATTGACCCGCCCGTGATTCTCCGAAACTAAGAGCGGGCTTGGGGACGAAAATGCATCTACCATGCCCGCCTCCTGCAAACGAGTCAGGTGCACGTCCAGTTCTCGCGACGCAGTGGCTGCCGCCTCCGAACTGGAAAATTCGCCCACAATAAGCAGGGGTTCAAAAGCCGCCGGGAAGCCATCCATGATCGCCATACGGGCAATTGCTGCCGGAGCATTATGCGGCTCCATGGATGTCGGCGACGTGTCAAATTTCAGGGGCCGGATCGGGGAGATCGCAAACACCGTGAGCCCAATTAGCACGACGGCACTGATCCATCCCATCCGCGGTCCGGCGTGCGAAAGCATCACCGGCAAACGCTCCGTCCAAGCAGCGGCGTCTAGCGCCACGCTCGATTCCTTCCGGCCAATAAACAAAAATAAATACACGGTTACAACGGCAGCGCACACAAAGACGCCCATTGCGACCATCGCGCCCAACTGCGAAAAACCTACCGAGCCACTTAACGCCAACGCCAGAAATCCCACAGACGTAGTGGCTGCGACCCACAAGATTCCGGGGCCGAGCCGGGCGATGGATTCACGCACCGCGCTTTCAAAATCTTTTCCCGCCCGCCGCTCCAGGCGGAAACGCTCAATCAGCAGCAACCCGAAATCATCGCCCAGCCCGAAGAGGATGGAGCAAAATCCGATGGCTATCATATTAAGCTGAGTAAAAACCAAACTGCCGGCAGCCAACGCCGCAAGCGCGCTCACCGCCAAGATAATGGCAAGTCCCGCAAGTGGCAAAAGCTGCCGGAATGAAAACCAAAATAACGCCGTGACCGCGAGTAACGAGACGACCGAGGTGATCTGAATGTCGCGTTTCATGCTGGTCGAGATTTCGTCCACATAGGCGCTGCGACCTGTCACTTGCAGCGTCACGGCCTCATCCGCGTCGCGCAGGGTCTCCGCCATAAACACTCGCACTTGCGCCATCATGGACCGGCAGGCTTCCGCGGATAGGTCCGCCTGATTCGTCACCACCGGGACGATTTGTGTGGTGCCATCGGGAGAAATAGTCGTCATGCCTTCGGTCATGGACGCGGATTTCACGACCGGGCTGAGCGCGCGTGTGAGCAGTCCGAGCGGATCCCCTTCAATTTCCATCATTACTACAGGGGCTCCGGCCTCCCATCCCCTTCGAAGCCTTGCGATTCGATCTCTCAGCGTTTGTGGATCGAGCGAGTCTATCGCGGCCGCAAAATCGTCCGGCGGGAGATTCAGCAGTAGAGGCAGCATCAGCGCCTGCAAATCCGCGAGACCAGTCTCGGATTCCACTGGAGGGCCGTCGAGAATACGCACCACCCATGGCGTCTCGTGGAGGCGAGCGACTAGGTCCACGTGAAAACTTTCGGTGGCTTCAGCGGATTCGCTCTGAATCACAAACGTCAGCTCACGCGTCTGCTCAAACCGGCTGTTGATCACCTTGAGCCCCTGAACCGCAGCACGATCTGCGGGCAGGATATTCAGAATGTCGGAATCAAAGCTCTGGTGAGTCGCAAGCACGGCGACACACGCCAGCACAAAGCACACTCCAGAGGCGGCCAACCACCGGGGATGTCGCGCGACGGCACGCGCCAACATTGCCGCTAGAAGCGCCACTAGACGTTGAATCGGAACTCAATCACATCGCCATCTTTGACGACGTATTCCTTGCCTTCGATGCGGAGTTTCCCTGCCTCCCGGGCCTTTGCGTGCGATCCCAGCGTGACCAGGTCATCAAATGCGATGGTTTCTGCCGCAATAAATCCCCGTTCAAAGTCTGAGTGAATCACTCCCGCGGCGGCAGGCGCTTTGTCCCCGGTGCGGATCGTCCAAGCCCGGGTTTCTTTCGGTCCTGTGGTGAGATAGGTGCGCAGCCCAAGGAGATGATACGCCCCGCGAATCAAGAGCCCCACGCCGCTGTCATCGACACCCAGGCCCGCCAAAAATTCCTTGGCCTCCTCGGGGGGAAGCTCTGCGAGCTCCGCTTCGATTTGCGCGCTAATGACCACGGCCTCACATCCCAGATGTGTTTTGGCGTAATCACTCACCGCGCGCACGTGCTGTGCCGCCGGGCTGTCGCCAGTGAGGTCCGCAAGGTCATCCTCTCGAACATTGCAGGCAAAAAGCGATAGCTTGGCACTGAGCAAAAATAGTCCCTCCAGCACGATGCGTTCTTCGGTGGATACTTCCAACGTCGAGGCGGGCTTCCCGGAGTCCAGATGGGGCACTAATTTTTCGACTAGCGCAAGTTCTGCCTTCGCAGCCTTGTCGCCGATGCGGGCGCCTTTTTGCAGCCGATCCTTGCGTTTCGTTAGCGATCCCAAGTCGGCGAGAATGAGCTCAGTATTGATGATCTCAATGTCACGAACAGGATCCACGGAGCCGGAAACGTGGTGGATATCATCGTCCTCAAAACAACGCACGACTTGAACGATGGCATCGACCTCGCGGATGTGGCTGAGAAATTGATTGCCCAACCCCTCGCCTTCGCTGGCACCACGGACCAGCCCCGCAATGTCAACGAACTCGATGGCCGCCGGCAAAATTTTCTCGGACTTCGAAAGATCGGCCAGCTTTCCCAAGCGCTCATCAGGCACAGTGACGATGCCAACATTCGGCTCGATTGTGCAAAATGGAAAGTTTGCCGCCTGCGCCTTGCGGGTGCGGGTGAGGGCGTTGAATAAAGTGGACTTCCCGACATTCGGGAGACCGACGATTCCGGCTTTTAACATAGTGCGCGGATGCTACTGATTCCGTGCCAGCTGCCAAAGCATCTTTTCATTTGAGTGAAATACGATACCTTCTCCCGCGTGGAACTTTCCCCGCTCGTTGACTGGCTAAACCGGACCCTGAATACATCGGACATCGAAGATTATCCGAACGCACTCAATGGACTGCAATTGGAAAACTCCGGCCATGTGACCCGGGTGGCCGCCGCTGTGGACGCTGCTGAGGTAGTGATCGAGCGGGCCATCGCGTCGGGCGCCGACCTCCTCATCGTTCACCACGGATTATTCTGGAGCGGGAATCGTCCGGTCACCGGAGCGGCGTACCGGAAACTAAAATCCGCACTTGCCGCTAATCTTGCCATTTACAGCTCGCACCTCCCACTCGATGCCCATCCGAAGCTTGGAAATAACGCACTTCTGACTGCTGCGCTCGGACTCAAATCGGCGAAACCCTTTGCAAAATTCGGGATGGGCGGCTCTGCGAACACCACGCTCCGGACGTTGGTCGATCGGTTGGAATCGGTTGTCGGAGGGCCGGTCCATGTAGCGCCAGGTGGGCCCGAACGGGTCCGCCGCGTTGCCATAGTATCTGGTGGCGGCGGGACTCTGGTAGAACAAGCGGCCGCTGAGGGCTACGATACGCTCGTCACTGGCGAAGGTCCGCATCATACGTTCGCTGCTGCTGAGGAAGCTCGAATCAATCTCATCTATGCCGGTCACTACGCCACAGAAACCTTCGGCGTGAAGGCTCTCGCCGCGGCCATCGAAAAATCTTACGGCCTCCCATGGCAGTTCATCTACTATCCCAGCGGATTGTAATATGCCGCGCATTCGGCGCCATAAACCTGCCGGGCACGGCCTACATCGGATTTTTAGCCATCGCTTTTGATTGGGAGTTGAGAGATCGTTTCTTCAAATGGGTATCAAATCCTCATTCCCCGGATATCTTGCAGCGATTGCCATCTTCATGAGTTCTACCGCCATAGCCGTCGCGATGCCACAAGATCGTTTCCCCGAGCCGATTGTCCTTGATGGCCTGACGCTCGTTTTGAATGGCACCGCAACCCGCAGCGTCTTTGCGGTAGGAGTTTACGATGCCGGCCTTTATGTGAGTCCGGCAACCGACGATGCGGTCGAGATCATGGAACGCAATCACGGTCCGAAACGCCTCAAAATCATCATGCTCCGATCGGTTTCCGAAGCAAAGTTTGCGTCGGCGATACGCGATAATCTGGATAGAAATCTCACGCCGCCGGAACAGGCGGTCCTCGCCGGGGCGCTCGCTGTCTTTTTTCAAGCGTTTGCGCACGGCGCGGATCTCGATCAGGGGTCGGAGATCACAATCGATTATCTGCCATCCGAGGGGACCATTGTCATGGTGGACGGGAAAAGGCAGGCGGTGATTCCCGGCCGCGAATTTTACCATGCGCTCCTGAGGCTTTGGATTGGCAAACCCCTGCAGGCTTCCATAAAAACTGGTCTTCTTCGCAATGGCAGACCTCGATGACGATCCCAAGGCCGGCGCAATAAATTTATGAAAATCATCGGCCCTGCATTTCTATCGCTCGTATTCCTACTCACGGGCTGCGCTCAATACTCCCGCGTGCAAAAGCAAAGCCGGACCGAAAACCTCGCGACCACTGCGGAGCAACAGGCGGTGGTCAAATCCATCAAGAAGTTGCCGGACGATCCGCTGGTTCAAATCGGAGCGTATTTAGATGCGGCGAATGCGGCTCGACTCCGTCTGGCTTCTGATCCTAAGGATGTGCTCTCTCAGAGCGATTACAATTTTGCCGTCGCCCGGGTTGTTGAGATTGTTTCGGATCAGCGTCTGAAGCCTTGGGATGCGCGACTGATCTGTCCATCGGCAACCGGCGAGCCATGGAAACTTGGCCTCGTCGCCCCGGACTCCCGCCCGCAGTTCCACCCCTCGAATTTGGAGTTTACTCCCACGGATCGGCTGAGTTTCCGCGGCACGCTGGTGGGGGAGCGATCTACCATGACCGGATTGGGAGCCCCCGTGGTAGCCATCGGGAAACAACAGGATCCCGCGCGCACCAACACGCTCGGCCTGAACAAGAACCTTTTTTATGGTCTCACGGCTTCAATACGATTTTCCGGTCGGAAGTGCGATCTCATGTTCGCCGATCCGCTCGAGAAAGAATCCCTGAAGCTCGACAATCACTCCTACAACCTGGCAGCGGACTTCCAGGCTTCCTTGGCCATGTCGCTGGCCGGGTTTAATGTCAGGCGCTTCGAGCTTCGCGAGATGTTTCGTCCCGACCTCTTTGAAAACTCCGCAAAACTCGTGCAGCTCGAACCGTACAACCCCAAAAAAATTCCGGTCTTGTTAGTTCACGGGTTAAACAATTCCCCTGCCATTTTTTTACCGTTGATTTCGTTTCTCCGCAGCGATCCCAAAATCCGGCGTAACTATCAATTCTGGGCCTTCAGCTATCCCTCAGGGCTACCGTATCCGATGTCGGCGGCGATTTTGAGATATCAGCTAGATAAGATGAAACGCCTTTATCCCGACCACAAAGACATTGTGGTGATGGGACACAGCATGGGCGGAATGATCAGCCGCTTGCTTCTCACGGACAGCGGCATGAATATTTGGAATGCATTTTTTGACCGCGCTCCAGATCAAATCCCCTTTTCTGAAGTAGCAAGAAATCTGATGAGCCGCTCCTTGATTTTTAAATCTGACGACGATATTTCACGGGTGGTTTTTGTATCCGCTTCGCACCGGGGCAGCGATATGGCCACCGGATTATTGGGACGCCTGGGAGCCATGCTGGTGGGCAACCCTATTTCCCAGAGCCAAGTCAACAAGGAGGTCTATTCGTACGTGAGGCCCGATGTCCGTGTTGGCGGTCGTCACCGTCTGCCAAACAGCATTGATATGCTCGATCCGGACAATCGATTCCTGCTTACAGCAAATGCTCTACCACTCAAACCCGGCGTTCCGTTTCACTCCCTGATCGGGGATCGAGGCCGCGGCGGTTACCTGGACCATACCAAGCCCGCGAGCAGCGACGGAGTCGTGGCTTATTGGAGCAGCCATGTGGCAGGCGCGCAGAGTGAGCAGATCATTCCCAGCGGCCACTGGAGCTTTCTAAACCCGCTGGGCATGGTCGAAGTCAAACGCATCCTAAACGAAAATCTTCAATGAATAACGAACGCAAACAGGTTTCGGGACTGACCCCGATGCAAGCGATGGCCGTGCTTTACGGCGACGGCAACGAAGAGGCGTCCCGCGAGCTGGTGGACGGGCTGAGCTGGCAAATTTTTGAGGGACCAGAGCGCATGCCTCTCAAAGGTCTGCGGCGAGCCATGACCGGATTTGTTTTTTGGTTAATGCAAAAAACCACGCGCGAGGAAATTCGCTCCGAGCCAGATGGAAAGAAGGTTCTTGGCTATCGCAACCGCATCCTCGAGCGCACCGGGCATCCTTACACCCGGACCCTGCTGCAACCGGCGAGGAGCGACACGGCATTCCTAGTGGAGGGCGGCGACCCGATGAATGCCATCTACATGCTGCTTTCTCCCGAAGTCTATCGAAACATCGGCCTTTGGGATCGGCTGTTGCTGGATTCTGTCAACAGCCGTGATGTCCAGGCCCGTTTTGCCTGGGAAACCCGACTCACTTATAAACTGGCGACTCGGTGGTTAAAACACGGAGAGCCCGTGCGCATCAAAGCGTTTGCCGCCGGCACTGGCTTGAGCGTGATTTTAGCCTGCGACCGCCTGCTCCGCGATGGGCATGATCCCAAACTCATCCGGGCAGTCATTTCCGATCGAGATCCCGCGCACAGCAAGAAATCCATCCAACTGATTAGCAAACTCCCCCGCTTGCGTGACCTGATTGATCCTGATGGGAATGCTGATTTCGGTCTTTTTGCCCAAGCGGAAGATATCTTCCATCCGTCAGCCGGTGCATTGAACGAAAAGCCCTACGAGGTGGTGACTGCGGTTGGAATTTTGGAATACTTCAGAGGCCATACCTACAAAACCACAGAGGAACGCCTCGGGGAGGCCTCTCCTGCGGGAACACCCAACGCAGAAGACCTTCTGCAGGCCGTGGCGAAGGAGACCGCCCCAGGCGGCCACCTCATCGTTAATGGCCACCGCGAGTCCGCTGCCACACGCGTCCTCGAGGTTTTTGGAAAACGCTTCCACTATCGCAAACCCGAAAACTTGCAAACGTTGGCAGCCACCTCCGGCTTCAAGTCAATCGGAACGCACTTTTCGGGGAATATTTACGATGTCGCCGTCTTCGAAAAGACGATCTGATGTGCTTGTGGCTAAGTCCACCGAAACTGGCCAAGAGCTTCGAGGAAGCGCCAATGAACTGACAAAAAGGGACAGCTTCTCAAAATCCGACAAAACGCGGTGGAGACACCTTTTCCGCCAGAACACCAGACAATGGCTTCCCGAAGCGCTTTGCCTCTGGTAGTATCAGTTCTCCATGAGCATGAACGAAGCCGAGACCCGCTATGAGCTCGTCGATCCAGTCCTCAGGGGGAAGGGGTATCGCGGACCCTACGTGAAGCTCGAAACGAAGGCTCCTGTCGAGCCCATCGGACCGAAAGGCCGCCGTCAGCCCGGGCCCGGTCGCACGGATTATCTGCTCTGCGTGGAAACGCCGAATGGACCCGCTCCCCTGCCCATAGCCGTCATGGAAGCCAAGCGAGAGAACGAGGATCCGCTCAAAGGAATGCAGCAGGGTAAGGGCTACTCGGACTGCGACCGGTTCGATGCCAAGTATATCTTTTCCACAAACGGCCACCTTTACGCGAAATTCAACAAGTTCACCGGCGAACAAACGGGTCCGTTTCCCCTCGCAAATTTTCCCGATCACAAAACGCTAACCGACTGCTACCGGCGGCACACCGGGATTGATCTTGATGATCCGTCTGCTTCGATGCTCTTTCAGCCCGACAGCCCGGCCTATCCGGAACCCCGGTATTACCAGGACGCCGCAATCCGCGCCGCGTTCGAGAAGATTCTGAAAAGCGAAGTAGAGGGAATTCCGCCACGGGTGCTGCTTTCACTCGCCACCGGATCGGGCAAGACGATCATTGCCGCCAACCTGCTCTGGCGGCTGCACGAGGCGGAGCGCCTGCCCAAGCCCGCGCTTTTTCTTTGCGACCGCGACGAACTCCGCGAACAGGCCTACGGCAAACTCAAGGCGGTCTTCGGCGACAACGTGCGTATTGTCGAAACGAAGAACGGCGGGAATGCGGCGAAGAACGCGCGGGTTCACATCGCCACCTATCAGACGCTCGGCCTGGATGACGACGAGGGGTTTGCCAGTTTCCTCACCGAGCACTATCCCGAGGACTTCTTCAGCGTCATCATTATAGACGAGTGCCATCGCTCGGCGTGGGGCAAGTGGTCGGAAGTCCTAAAAAGGAACCCCCATGCCATCCACATCGGCCTCACCGCGACGCCGCGCCAGCTCCGCGAGGCGAAGGATCGGACCGACGAGGACGCCGAGATCACCGCGAACAACCACAAGTATTTCGGCGAACCCGTTTACGAATACACCCTCACCGAGGCGCAGGAGGATGGCTATCTCGCCGCATGTGAAGTCATCAAGCGGAAGGCCTCGATTGACTCACGGATCTTCACTCGAGACGAAGTCCTTGCGGCGCACCCGACGAATATCAAGACCGGCCGACCGATCACCGTGGAGGAACTCACCAAGGACACCTACACCGGTAAGGATTTTGATGACGAACTCTTCATCGACATGCGCACCCCGGCGATGTGTGCAGATCTTTTCCGGTTGCTGTGCGAAAACGGCGGCCCCGAGCAGAAGGCGATCATCTTTTGCACCCGCGAAATCCACGCGGACCGCGTCGCCATGCAAATGAACAACTTATATGTTCGCTGGTGCCGGGAGAACAACCAGGAGCCGAAGGACCTCTATGCGTTCAAGTGCATGGGCGGTGCAAACAACGGCTCGGAGTTCATCAAAGACATGCGCGGATCGGGCGAACGCGCCTTCATCGCCTGCACGGTCGATCTGCTGGAAGCCGGCGTTGATATCGAGCGGCTGAACGCCGTCGTCTTCTTCCGCTACCTCAAATCCGGGATCAAATTCTACCAGATGGTCGGCCGCGGAACCCGGATCCATGAGGAAACCCGGAAATACAAATTCTGGCTCTACGATTACACCGGAGTCACGGACCTTTTTGGCACCGACTTCATCACGCCGCCTCCGCGCCCCGGCAGTGGAGGCGGGGGCGGCGGCGAGGGACCGGGCGGCGAATCGCCGGAGACTCCCACGGTCGCGGAGATGCCGGGCGAAACCGTGATCAATGCGGAAGGCCGCTTCGTGACGGGAATCCGTGACGGGCGGATCTCCCTCATCCCCTTCGACGAATACCGCCGCGCTATGATCCAGCGTGTGCTCGCCGAGGCCAAAACCCTCCGACAATTCCGCAGACTCTGGATCGAAGCCAAAAAGCGCCGTAAACTCATCGACCACCTCCTCGGCGACCACTACAACCCGGAAATCGTCCGCGATCTCGACGGCATGACCGATTACGATTTCTACGACCTCTTCGCCCACCACGGATACAAGGCCCTCGCCCTCAAGCGCCCGGACCGCAAAACCATTTACCTCACGCACAACCAGGCATGGTTCGAGTCTCTCGACCCGGACGCCGCTTTAGTTCTTCGCGAACTCGGCCACCAGTTCGAAGTCGGCGGCACCGAGGC
>Ga0105055_10007254_pt1 | contig 14808 bp, 13 predicted proteins | sample BON03_FD_78090 | JGI IMG/M metagenome (GOLD analysis project Ga0105055, IMG submission 78090) | Freshwater microbial communities from Lake Bonney liftoff mats and glacier meltwater in Antarctica - BON-03 | ecosystem: Environmental > Aquatic > Freshwater > Ice > Glacier meltwater | place: Lake...
AAGTAGGCCCCCGCGCGTTTGGTCGTGCCGGGCCGTTCGCTGCTGCGCGCTCCGAAAAACCAACACTCCGCCGGAGCCATTCATCGGAACTCCGCGACTCGCCAATCAACCAAGCTCCCGTCATAATCCACAAGCACGCAACCGGCGTGCCGAACACTATTGGGCCTCGTTGTTTGCATCATCCTTTGGAAAACAAATTTGTTTTCGCCCTTGAGGACGCATGGCGGATTTGAGGCTGAGCAGTCGCGATTTCGATGCCAACAAGGTTCGTCGCCCAATGGCTTTCCTCACTGAGCTGACGGCCGAACCGCGTCCAGTTCCTGTTTCGTGAGGCTCACGTGGACGCGAGCCGCCCAGCCAGGAAGCCGTGGCAATGGCCACGGTGACAGCAGTTTGGGTTCGGGCTGCCGGTTTTGGCAATCAACGCTACAGCGAGCCCCAACGCCAATCCTCCGCCCGTTTCACGAGGCCAGCCCGAAATGCGTTTCATTCCATGTGCCGACACACGACAAAGACGTGAATGTTTAGTATTCAATCACGGCTATTCGGGAACATAAATTCGAACATCATCAAAGTTTCCGATATCGTCGAATGATCCTAATCCGACGCGACCCTCGCCAAACGTTTTGTCCGTGGCTGTCATAACGGACGTCTTCAAAATACCTTGCCCACACTTCGGGTTTTCAGATTTCTACTTCTGTGAGTTTCAGCAGCCACTGCTGTCAAAGAAAGCCTCTTCAAGGCTACTCGCCGTCTGGTTCTTCCAGGTAAGTGTAACCGTTCAAGGCTTCTTCATAGAACTTCACAAACTGTCCTGCCTGAATATGATCGATTCGGTTCTCGCGAACAGCCACTTCCACGGCGGCCTGAAGGCGATTGATCAGATCGCGACCACGGAACTGGACGTAATCCAGAACTTCGGCGACTGTTTCGCCTTTGATGATCGTGTCCAGCAAGACTTCGCCCGACGGAGACACATCCACATGCACAGCATTGGTGTCGCCGAACAGGTTATGCAGATCGCCCAGGATTTCCTGATAAGCTCCGATCAGGAAGATCCCCAGATAGTACGGAGATCCGTCGTACTCGTGCAGCATCAGAGTTCTGCGAACGTCGCGACGATCGATGAACTGATCAATCTTGCCGTCGGAGTCACAGGTGATATCGCTGAGCACCGCGTGCCGAGTCGGCCGCCGATCCAGTTGATGGATTGGCATCACGGGGAACAGCTGCTTAATTGCCCAGGAATCCGGACACGACTGGAACAGTGAAAAGTTGCAGAAGTAATTGTCCGACAGAACTTTGTCCAGTCGTTCAAGTTCTTCGGGAACGTATTCCATGGTTCCGGCCAACTGCCAGATCTTGTGACACAGAGCGAAGTAAATATTCTCCCCCAGACATCGCTGTTCCAGCGAAACGTAGCCGGTGTTGAACAGAGTCATCACCGTATCGATCGCTGTCTGCGCGTCGTGATACGTTTCCAGAATGTTCCGCTGCGTCAGGCTCTTGTAGCTCTGATGAAGATCGTGCAGTGCCTGTTCGGCATCCTCTGGTGGCGCGAGTTCGGCTTCGGACGTATTCTCACCCTGCTGCGAAACACCCAGCACACCGAAGACCAGCACGCTGTGAAACGCAGAGATCGCTCGACCACTTTCAGAAATAATGTTTGGATGAGGCACATTGGCTTCATCACAGACAGTCTGAATCGTATAGACCACGTCGCGAGCGTATTCTTCCAGCGTGTAGTTCATGCTGGATTCGAAGTTGGTCTGCGAACCGTCATAGTCAACGCCCAGCCCGCCGCCGACGTCCAGATACTTCAGTCCGGCACCGCGTCCGACCAGCTCGGTATAGACGCGAGCCGCTTCATTCAGCGCCGCCTTGACCTGGCGGATGTTGGTAATCTGACTGCCGAGATGGAAATGCAGCAGAGTGAAGCAGTCTTCCATGCCCCTCTTCTTCAGTTCGTCCAGCGCCATCAGGATTTCGTTCGCTCGAAGACCGAACTTGGAACGATAGCCGCCCGACGACTGCCAGCGACCGGCACCGCGAGCCGCCAGCTTGACTCGCATCCCAATCTGCGGCCGCACATTCAGCTTTTCGGCGTACTTCAGGATCAGCTCAAGCTCTGTGTACTTTTCCACAACCGGGATCACGTGCCGGCCAATTTTTTGAGCCAGCAGCGCCATCTCGATAAATTCGGCATCCTTAAAACCGTTGCAAATGATCGGAGTTTCGGCTTCCGTCATTGCGACCACAGCCAGAAGTTCAGGCTTGCTGCCCGCTTCAAGGCCGAAGCCGAACTCACGTCCGTATTCAACAACCTTCTCCACAACTTCGCGCTGCTGATTGACCTTAATTGGGTAAACGCAGGCGTAGTTGCCCTTGTAGCCGTGTTCTTTGATGGCGTCGGCAAACGCCTTGTGAAGAACGTACAGACGGTCGCGGATAATTCCGTTAAATCGCAGCAGAACCGGCACATCAAGGCCACGCATCTGCAGACGTTCAACCAGTTCTTTCAGATCCACCGCCCGCGATGGATTGCGATCCGGGTGGACCAGCACATGACCGGCTGGACCGACAGAAAAATAGCCGTTGCCCCAGCGCGGGACTTCATACATTTCAGCAGCGTCAACAGTGCTCCAGCGCAGTGGTGATTCGTCGATCATTCTTTGGGCAACTCCACTTCAGACAAGGAGGACCAGAAAGGAAGAAAGCCCACTGACGAGCCGTCAGTGGGCATGTTCGATGGGCTGCCGTGGCAGCACCGGTCATTGGGTGTTCATCGCCCGCCGCGAAGCGGACTTCCGGAACTAAACTTTGATGGAACCCTGAACGCGGTTCAGAGCCCAAATCAGAATAGGACTGGCGATGTAAATAGAACTATAGGTACCTGCGACACATCCGACCAGAAGGCACCAGGCAAATCCGTGAACCCCGGCTCCGCCAAACGCGTACAGAATGAAGACCACGATGAAGACTGTGGTGGCCGTCAGAATGGTTCGTCCGAGCGTCTGATTCAGCGCAAGGTTCACCATCGGGATGGTAATCGCGGGATTCTTGCCGCGCACTTCGCGGATTCGGTCAAACATGACAATCGTGTCATTCAGCGAATATCCAACCAGCGTCAGGAACGCTGCAATCATTGGCAGATTGATTCGGAAGTCGTCAATCAACAGCAGATCGCCAATCGGAGTTCCGCTGATCCAGCTGGCCATGGCCACAAACCCGAGGGCCACGAGAACGTCGTGCACCAGAGCCACAACAGCCGCCAGACCGAAGACGATGTTCTGGAAGCGGAACCAGATGTAGGCCGAAATCGCGACGATACTTAGCAGAATTGCGATGATCGCACTTTCCTTCATTTCGCTGGCGACCGCAGACGCAAACGTATTCACTTCGTCAAACAAAGGCGTGGAGGCCAGGGTCGACTGTATGGATGTCAAAGCGATCTTCAGATCGTCCGGAGCAACTTCAGGAAGTGCTCTGACTGTGAATTTGTTGAATTTGCGGACACTGCGTTCTCCGACCCTCAGCCCGGAACCTTCGACTCCTTCCAGCCCAAAGAGTTCCTCGGTGGAAACGTACTTCATTTTGTTGCCGTCCTTCAGACGACCCAGTTCGGCGGCCAGCATATCGGTGACAGTGCCCGTCGCCACTTCTTCGGAGAACGTCAGGTCGGTTGAAGGGCCACCTTTGTAACGCAGGCGAGAATTTGCCTGAGCCGATTCGTCGCCTTCAGTGACTTCGACTGGAGCAATTTCACCAACATCCAGCGACACCATGCGAAGCTTAATGTTCTTATTGTCCTTGAAGGATTCGTAAACCATTTCACGCACACGCTGTTCAGCCGGCTTTTTTGAGGCTTCTTCAGCAGTGTCGTCAGTGTGAGTATCTTTTTCCGTAGAACGAAGTCGGAAATAGCTGCCGATTCCTTCCTGATTCTCCGCGCCAATCGTCAGTCGTTCCAGCGTGAATTCATCGCCGAATGTTCCTTTCAGTGCGGCCGTGACATCGTCGGTTTTCTGTGGCTCTGTCGTCTGGAAGGAGACCATTGTTCCGCCGGTGAAGTCGATATCATAATTCTTTTCACCACGAATAAAGAATGCCGTCAGACCAATACCGATAACAACCAGAGAAATCACACACCAGAGGACTCGGTGCTTCAGGAAGTCGATGTGAGTTTCACCAATCAGCTGGCTCATGTTGAGCTTCTTCAGCCAGCGGCGTTTTTCAGCGATATCAAACATCAACCGGCCCACAAACAGCACGGTGTACATGCTGATGGCAAGACCAAGAAACAGAGTGACAGCGAAGCCCTTAATCTGATCTGTTCCGATCGCGAACAGAATGACGGCCGTCAGCAGGGTTGTGATATTCGCGTCAAAAATCGTAATGAAGGCTTTTTCAAAGCCGTTCTGAATGGCCATTCGCACACTGGAGCCCTTTGCCAGCTCTTCCCGCATACGTTCGTAAATCAGAACGTTTGCGTCCACGGCCATCCCGATGGTCAACACGATACCGGCGATGCCTGGCAGAGTGAACGTTGCATTGATGGCCACCATTGCGGCCACTGTCAGAAGAAGATTGAGCAGCAGCGACACAACCGCCACGATACCGGAGAATCGGTAGTAGGCCAGCATGAAGACCATTACAGCCAGCCCGCTGATCAGCGTTGCATTGACACCCTTGTTTCGCACATCCGCACCCAGCGTCGGGTCAACCGTGGCTTCGCTCAGCGGCTTCGGATCGATTGGAACTTCCAGAGCACCGGCGTTCAGAACATTGGAAAGTTCGTCGGCTTCGATTCGAGTGAATCCACCATTGCCGCCGGAAATCTGGCCGCGGTTCGTGATCTGCTCATTAATGTTAGGTGCACTGAATACCGTTCGGTCCAGGACGATCGCCAGTTTGCGGGCCGGAAGACCTGGTTTTGGAGCGTTGCGGCCCGTCAGCTGACCGAACAGGTAGCCGCCGGTCTGGTCGAACGTAAAGCTGACCACAATGGCACCGTTCTGATCGAAGTCCGGTGTGGCTGATCGAAGAAACTTGCCGGTGACTCTTTCGTCTTCACTTTCAACCAGCAGCAGGTATTCTTCGGTCTCGTAGTTTTCCATCTTACCATTGACTTCGCGGATCTTCTGAACTGGGCGACGAATTGCATCGCGATCCAGAAGTTTCGGGACACCGTTCTTTTCAAATGCCTGGACCCAGCGAGCCACGATTTCGTCGTCGATTTCCACGACAGTCTGCGACTTGTCCAGTTCGTTCGCCATTCGCACAATTTGCTGATCCGTGCTGTCAGCAGCGATGAAGAATTCCAGACTTCCAAGGCGCGTGATCTGGCGTTTGATTTCATCCACTGTCTGCGGATCTTCGCCAGGCACGATCACTTCGATTCGGTCACGTCCCACTTTTCGAACTGTGACTTCTTCCGTTCCACTGCGATTGATTCGCTGACTGACGGCACCGACCATGCGGTCCATGACCTCTTCGGTCAGGTCTTTACCCTCCGGCTTCACCTGAAACACCATATTGGTTCCACCCGCGAGATCGATCCCGAGACGGAATCGTTCTGACAGCGGCTGACCATCAAGCAAGGACGTCAGAAACGGAGCGGCTCCGACAGCGAGCGTGAAGAAGACAACGGCCAGGCGACTGGTCCATTCCTGAACTTTCAGCGTCTTCGCCACAAACCAGGCGAGCACAAAAGGCAGGACCAACACGAACAGTGTTGTCACCATGAACACAAAACTGCTGGCCCCGGAAGATGCGGCCGCCGGCAGGACTTCTGTTGAGACCTCAACGGTTTCAACAGCCGCCTTCGTTGCAGCATCTGCAACTTCGGATGCGCCTTGCGGGACCTGGAGGGCGAGGTTCAGCATTCCATTGAGCAACTGAAACATCAGAGTAGTTTCCTGAGGAAATCGCGAGTGCCAAAATTCCCTGCGTTAATGACCAAAACTCAATCGTGGCCAGGGAAAAACAGCCGAGAGTGGCGTATATGTATCGAAATGACACCAATCAGCACAATTCAAGTGCCATTGATGGTCCACAAAGCGGGAAACTGGCTGCAGAGGCAGACGTGAGAGACAGCCCATCGCCCGCCAATGCCAGCCCGGGGCGTCAGGTTGCTGCAGATTCTGGCTTGTCTTCCAACTCGCCGTGAATTGCCGATCGAAGGAAGCGGATTCGGGTCGTGTCATCGACTCGCAAAGTGACGAAGCGTTCGTCCGACGAGAAATCCACGACTGTGCCAATCAGACCACCGGTCGTCACAACCTTCGCATTTTTCTTCAGGCTTGTCAGGAAGTCCTTGCGTCGACGCTGCTCTTTTTGCTGCGGTCGAAGCAGAATGAAGTAGAAAAAGAAGCCGATGATCAGAATCGGGGCAAACTGCACGATTGGATTTGGAGCTTCTGCGACTGCTCGGCCTGCATCCGCAGCGCCGGCCGCAGGAACGGCACCGGCGGCTGGTGCAGAGCCTTCCGCTGGAGCAGAACCAGCGGCTGCCGGAGCAGCGCCGTCCTGAATCCAAAGCAGCAGCTCGGAAAAGCTCACATAGAACTGAAACCAGGACACGGCAAATACCTGACAGAAGGCCTAACATCCCGCATCCGAGGAACATCCTTCGGTGACCGCGAACATTTCGCAGAATTCGATCCGGGCCTCAACTGATTGCCGGCCGCAGACTTCGGGAAAAGGGGCGTATCTTAGGAGTGCCCATTCCAACGAGCAAGCTGATTCGACCTGAACTCTTCCAAACGCCCGGCAAGAATCGCAGTTCGAAGGTCCCGAACGAGCTTCTGATAGAACGCCACGTTGTGGAGGGAGAGGAGAATTGGTCCCAGCATTTCCTTCGCCACGAACAGATGTCGCAGGTAGGCTCGGGAAAATCGCGTACACGCCGTACAGGCGCACTCCGCATCCAGCGGGCTGTCGTCGCGCTGATGGGCCGCATTTCGCAGGCGCACAATTCCGGTGCTGGTGAAAGCGGTCGCGTTGCGGCCATTTCGAGTCGGCATGACGCAGTCAAACATGTCAATTCCGCGAGAAACGGCTTCCACAATGTCCTGCGGCCGTCCCACGCCCATCAAATAACGCGGCTTTCCAGTGGGCAAAATGGGGACGGTGCAATCGAGGGTCTGGTACATCAGATCTGGCGCTTCTCCAACACTCAATCCACCCACGGCGTAACCCGGAAAGTCGATCGGCAGCAGAGCTTCGGCTGATCTTTGACGCATCGACGGATGAATTCCGCCCTGCACAATGCCAAATAACGCCTGATCGGTTCGCTTCTGAGCATCCCGGCATCGCCAGGCCCAGCGAGTTGTTCGGTCGACCGCATTTTTGATTTTCTCAATCGATTCGCCGGACGGAGGGCATTCGTCGAGACACATAATACAGTCAGCGCCGAGGTCTTCCTGGATCTCAACGGCCCGCTCAGGGGACAATTCCAGCAGACTTCCGTCAATATGCGACTTGAAGATCACCTTGTCGTCGTCCAGCTTCCGCATTTGAGCCAGGCTGAAAACCTGAAACCCGCCGCTATCGGTCAGGATCGGGCCCTGCCAGTCCATGAAGCGATGCAGACCACCGAGCTCCGCCACAATTTTTGACCCGGGCCGCAACGCCAGATGATAGGTATTGGCCAGAACCATCTGAGCGCCGGCTTCACGCAGCTGGGCAGGCAGAAGCCCTTTGACAGTGGCCAGCGTTCCGACCGGCATAAACGCCGGGGTATCGACGACGCCATGGGGAGTCAACCAGCGGCCCGCTCGACCAGATGTGGAAGAATCAACAGCATCAAGATGGAATTCAAACGCAGACATGTAAGGTGCAGCCGAACCTTGGACAGCGGACAGGATCGGCACAGGCTATCGAATTCATCGCTCTTCAGGAAACGGTGCCTGTCGCCAGGAAAATGCGATACGATTCAGCGAGATCGCCACAGAACGGCATCGCTGACGAACAGCGTGCGAGCTGTCTCGGCAATGGCTTCGCGAAACCGTTTGGCGTCCTGCGGATACCCCTGAGTTGGCTTCAGGCCCGGGATCTGCTCGGCCCAGAACGCGTTGAACTGATGCATCAAAACTTCTCGAAGATACTTGGATACCATGGAGGCCAACGCGACAGGAAGCAGCTCTTCCGCTTTCGTTCGAAAACAGAACTCCATCGTTCCCATGCGGTATCTCGATCGTTCACGCGATTCCTCCAGCCGAAAAACGAACTGATCATCAAACTGCGTGGAGATGATTTCATCGTACCGATTTCGGCCGCCATGTTTGTCACAGACAACGGTTGTCGGGTGCGTACCGCAGAAGTCATCGGCCAGCGAACGGACCAGCTGCAGCGTGGCCGAGGAAAGCACCGCTCCTTTGGAATCCGACTGCCCGACAAGATCATTGAATTCTTTCGGAAACATGACTCGACTGCGCACGGCCAGCAGAAGAATTTCCCTTGAGTCCATTTCTGTCTGCAGTGACTCCTGCCATTCCAGAATGTGTTCGTCACACGCATCACAAGGCAGCAGCATTCCCGGGCATGGGTTCCAGATCTCTTCGCCGTAAAAATCTGCGAACTGCGAACCTGCGACTGCATGTCCGATGGCATCAATCGTCGATGTCGGATGGCCCAGCATTTTTAGAAATGCAAGCACTGGCACTTCCAGGCCTTCCAGAGTATCGCCTGACGAAAACACTTCCTTGGAATCCGCAACGTGCAATCGATTGTCGCCTCGCGTCGGCGCATTGGTCAGCACTTTGCTGAGCTCCTGCCATAGCTCAGCCGGATTCAGGTGGACGGGGATTTCCCATGCCGTGGCCGTGACGGTCAATGGCCCAAGATTGGGACCGTAGCCGGCTTCGTCAGTGCCAATCAGAATGCGTCGAGACATAGATGCTTTATGAGCCTGGAGGGTCCAGAAATAACACTGTCGGATGAAATCTGAAAGCGAACGTTCAAAGATAGCTGGCCGGTTGATCGTTGGCTACCTACAGCGATTCCAGAAACGCACTGACCTGCATCACTGCTTCTGATCGCACCTGCCAGTGCAACAAATGCCCGGCCGCTGGAAACTCAATACAGATGCCATCCTGAAGCAGACCCAGCAACGCTGCCGCATCGGGTTCGGGCAACATCCCGCCCATCGTTACATCGCCGCGCATGATCAGAACCGGGCACTGAATCGCCGAGAACAACTCGGATAGATCAAAGGATTCGGGCCATCGTCCGTTAAGGATTGTCTCGATCACCGCCGGATCAAGATCCTGGATACAGCTGGCCGTAAATCGGACGGAAACCCCATCACGCACATCACGAATGCGAAGTACACGGCCGTCGGAGAATGTCTTCAGTGGCTCGTCGCCAAATCCCCTGGCCACTTCGGCAACCGGAATATCTTTGCGGCCAGCCCATTTCCGCATGGCCTGAAAAGTCGGAAAGTAATTTGTCGATTCCAGCTGATGCCAATATCCGGGCGACGGCGGATCTTCAAGAATGACAGCCGAAACCAGATCAGGTCGCTGCGATGCCACAGCGGAGGAAACAAGTGCGCCCAGTGAATGCCCGTAGATGACGGAAGGACCACCGACAGCTTCGAGCGCGGCGATCGCATCATTCACATAATCGACCACCCGATATCGATCTCCAGCCTGCCCCGATTGTCCATGGCCTCGAAAATCAATCGCCCGGATACGAAACCGATTGGGGAACATCGTGGCATACGAAGAGAATGTTCGCCCCGCCCGACCAACGCCGTGGAACATCAGCATGTTATCGGACCCACTGGACTTCAGATCAAACAAGTGAACACTCACGCCGTCTGATGAAGTTACGTGCTCGGAATGCCTGCTCAACGCCCTGCTCCCAGTCTGATCGTTTATCGCAGCCGCCGTCTATTACAGCAACAGTCGTGTCGCGACGATTGACGCCAGCAAGACTCGGTAGTCTACCGTCGAACCACCCGCCACTTCAAACCTAACCCCTTTCTGTTTCTTGACCCCTGGTATTCCTTTGTGTTGACGCCGCGGTCAAGTGCAGCAAACCAAGCTTGGTCAGTAAGCGTCCGCACGATTGCGTTGAACTGCATGCCGGAGCGGGTCAGTCCGAACGCGGTGCAGGTGTCTTTGCGCAGCCAATCCAACACGTCGCGCGCACTGCGATCTGGAGGAAAAACAGGATACAGCGACTGATCGCAATGATCGATTCCGATCCGTCGGGAGAAGTGCGTTTCATCGCAATCGAATCCGTGACATCGATTGCTACATTGATGCCGGCAAAGACAAAGCTGGTAGCCAATTCGGAACGCCCATTTAATTGACGACTGCTGTCGTGGCTGTTCACGGAGATCAAGGTATCTGTGGGCATGCGAAAGGATCTGAGGGTTCTTTCGCTTGAGCACTTCTGACAGCATCAATGGGGCAAAGCCTCAAAGAGGAGGATCGCGGTAGGGACGGTCATTGCTGACCGCGCCCCCCCCGCACAGATCCGTACGTGACGAACTACGTCATACGGCTCCTCCGTCAGGTTCTACGACTCCGCCGTGTCCGTCGATGCCTTGCCATAAACGGCAGCGACGATGTTGCCTTCTCCCTGTCAGGACAAGATCGGCACACGAAAGTGGTGCCCTTGTTCAATCACAAAACCGGGAGCTCAATGGCTGGCCTGCGTTACCCTTCGCACGGACGCTCAAGACATACTGGTTACCCGATCCACCCCTCCGCCGAAGGCCGAAGTAATTGGCTAAATTCTCTTCGTAGAATACTTTCATTTTCTATTCCAAACCGGTTTTATCCCGGCACACCCCGACCCCTTCGATGCTTTTCTGGTCGTGGCTGGCGTGACGGAATCACCGCATTAGGATCCGGACGGCATGGATTTGACTGCTGATCAATTCTTTGGGGCATTGTCAGATTGCCGCCATCGCTCGTGTCAATGGAATGACTCTGGCGACTAACAATGTTGCCGAGTTCGGACGTGTCTCGGGGCTTCTTGTTGAGGACTGGGAGCAAGGCGATTGACAGTCGATTTTCTGTGACCCTTTTTTCCTCAAGCAAAGATAAGGGGACCAACTCACTTTAAATCAATGAGCTACCTCCCATTATCACGTCACGCAAACAGTTCGCTCGCTGGAATTACCGACCCTGGTGCAAACAGAGGTGCTGGAGGAGAATCGATCCCGTATTCGCTGCAATCGCGATACAGTCCAGCCGACGGGCTGCGATAGACCGCAATCGATTTACTGCCAGGCAATACGATCCAGTACTCTGGCACACCTGCTGCGGCATAGATCTCGGCTTTCTGCCGATCCATCGCTTCGCTATTCAATGCCACTTCAATGACAAGCTTCGCAGACGACGGATGATGCGAACGGTACTCGTTCAAATCTCCAGTAACAACTGCGAGATCGGGTTCCGGTTCGGAGTCACTCAAGGTAAGCGGCTGCTCAGAACGGATGTGCAAACTGCGATTGACGATCGTTCCCAGCCATGCTTGCAGGAATGCGACCATCCAGGTATGCAGCGGTGACTTCGGCATTTTTTCAACCAGGATTCCGGATAACAATTCAGTTTTTTCTGGAATGACGCCCATTTCATAGAGTCGATGATACTGAGCCGGCGTCAAACGAACCGCCGCCGCTCGCACTTCCGGCACATCCAACACGTTTGACATCGGGAAACCTTTCGTTTTTCGAGGACTGCTCACCAGTAAAGCAACATAACGAATTGACGGAGTCTTTGTCCAACTGTCATTTCCTACAACTCACCAATGGTCGTCACGTCCCATGTCGGACAAGCTGACATGTGGCAAAGCGCATCAAAGGCCCCCTGCTAGCTTGCCCAGCAGGATCCAACGTTTTGCAATGAGCATCATCGCTCCCGAATTTCGCTCAAGCAAAGATAAGGGGACCAACTCACTTTGAATCAATGAGCTGCGTCCCATTATCACCATGTTTGGAGTTGAAACATCGCACCCGCCGACCGGAGGTCATTACGCCTCGCCGTCGCCAATGGAAGCCGCCGCTCAAGGAACGGAAATGGCAAGGAACGTCAGGGGTCAGGCTTCGTTGATGTGACTCCCGCCTGAGAAAAAAAGATGCCTGACCGTTTTGATGCCTCACGCGTCATACGCGCACTTCGTCATTGGTGGGTTGCCCTTCCCCTTGATTTCGTTCCAGTTCCCGTGAAGCGATTGCTGATTCACCATAACTCAACGCAGTGTATTGCCAATGGACTCGTCGTGGAAATTGTGAGTGGCCCGTATACGAGCCACTTGAAAGATTGTCACGCAGAGAGTCGCAATATCTGCCACGCAACGCCAACTTCCCAACATAGTGATTTACGAGCGTTGAATGACGTCCGTATTATGGCGTATGGCAGTGCTGCTGACTTCGATTTCGAACACGACACCTTGAAGTACTGACGTTTCGAGTCGTATGGACGGAGATACCCCAACCATACTGGCCGGAATGGAGTTTCCATGGACCGCATGTTCAGGAATTGCTGATCCCTTTATTGTTCGTGGGACGGTTCTTTCCGACTGGCGTAGCGATGGGTGTTTTGTTTTCGGACCTCCTCCCGGTCCTTCGTCTTTGGTCGATCGACGGGATCAATCTTTCGCTTCTGACGGTCTGCCTGGTCTTCTCCGCGATTCGTGCGATTGGTGCGATTGGTGCGATTGGTCATATAACTACCTCCGAAGTTGGGACAATGCTATCGACGAGACAAATCAGTGACATGCGTCCCTGAGATGCGATTCCTGTTCCGTGTCACGAAGTCAGATATGTTGATTGTGATGAATCGAGTGGAACGCAGCAAAACGCGGTTCAGGAAGAGTTCATGACCAGCTGGGGGACGGACTTGACGCTCTCATTGCGACAACGTTGACGCTCCACTGCTGAGCCGTGCGCTGAAGCAAGTAGACTCAAGGCTAAAGAACGACACGTCTTCGAAGTCGCGTTATTCGCAGTGATGGCACAGAACATGCTTTTCGGTAAGGGGTTGAGTTCAACTGTTTGATGCGATCATCTGTTTCCCGGGATTCGTGTTGGCCCGTTCCAGCTTTCGAATCCGCGTCCGCATTTAACGGGGATCATGCGTTTGTGTGGATCGCAGTTCCAGGTTCTCAGCAGCCGTGAGTATTCAAGGTCTGAATACGCGGCAACCGTAAAAGGAGTTAGAACATGACAAAGTTGAGTCTGTCCGCATTGCTGTTTGCCAGCATCGTGTCTGTCGCTGCCGCACAGGAGACGGCCAAGCCCGATGCAAAACCGCCGCGTGCTGATCGAGACGCCGCCGTCGAAGGTGATCGGGATTCCAAACCTGAACGGGATCGGAATTCCAAATCGGAAACTGGTGCTGTTGATCAAAAGCAGGGCATCAATCAGGCGCTGGCTTCCTGCGTGGCGATTGGAAATCAGCACGAGATCGCGTTAACCCAGTTCGCTTTGGCTCACATCGAGCACCCGGAAGTCAAGAAGTTTGCTCAGATGCTGCACGACGAGCATACCCAAGCCGCCACGAAATTGGGAAAGTTCTCTTCTGAAGAGGCGAATATGACATTTGCAGCTGTGGAGGAAGGTGGCAAACGTGAATCAACTCGAACGAATCAGGCAGAACCAAAGATCCGTCAGACGGGATTCAAAGGCAACGAGCCCACGGATCGCGCGACGGATAAATCCGCTCATAGTGACATTGGGAATCAGAACCACATGCTCACTTTGGAACGTGAGATCACTCAAAAATGCCTGATGATGACCGAGAAGGAATTGACTGAAGCCAAATCTCGCGGCGAGTTTGATCAGGCGTTCCTCGGTTGCCAGATAAGTGGTCATATCGGCATGATCGCCAAGTTGAGCGTCTTCGAAAAAGAAGCCGATGGAGAATTGGCGCAGGTGTTCAAGGATTGTCATGCGACCACTGAGAAGCATTTGGCGGAAGCCAAGCGTCTCATGGCGACTCTGACAGGCGATGCTAAGAACAAGAACGCCAAAACGGCCACTGACAAGTAATCAGAGACTGAAGAATCAGTCCGTGGAGGGGCTTCGAGCCGCTGGATCTTAAGGTGCAGCGGCTCGTTTTCGTACCAGACGATGTACCTGCTTGATCGCTCACTGACGCGACGGGAGCGCATCGATATCTAAGAGACTCTAACAAAAGTGGGACAGGCTCCCTCATTACGAATTTTTCTGAGCATTTTCCGCAAGATACGGGAGCCAGTCCGAGTTTTGTCGGGCGTTCTAAGCCTCAAACCGCAGAGTGCCTAAATACCACGCAGCTCCGCGTGGTAAAATCGTTGCCCATGTGAATTCGTTTTCCGCACTGAAGTGGTCCGATTTGCAAGCCGATCTCCATCCGTGGATCCTGGACCAGCAGATATGCTGCAGGCGAGGGGCTGCCACTAAAGGAAGCGTTGTTGAGGTGGCCACATGGGTTCGCTGTTGACTGACAAACGAGCCGCTTAACGCGAGACTTTTTCCTGACTCTGGTATGTTCTGTACCAATCGCACACACAACTCCCAGGGCCGGAATGCCTTATCGCAGATCTGCACTTCACGTGCGTCGGTCCGACACGGCGGAGGCAGTTTGGTTCGTCCCTTTCCTCGCGTCGGTGGCACACACCGGAGAAGTGAATAACGCACGTTGGACGCTTCAGTTCAGGGCGACCGACGCGCGCTCGCGATATGTGTTTTCGCAGCGTCAACAGCGTGAAGTATTGCGAACATGGAAAATCAAATTGATCTCATCTCAGTTGGCCGGTGGACTGACGACCGGGTGAAACCGATCCAGCATTCTTTGCGAGGGAGTC
>Ga0105055_10007257_pt1 | contig 14807 bp, 4 predicted proteins | sample BON03_FD_78090 | JGI IMG/M metagenome (GOLD analysis project Ga0105055, IMG submission 78090) | Freshwater microbial communities from Lake Bonney liftoff mats and glacier meltwater in Antarctica - BON-03 | ecosystem: Environmental > Aquatic > Freshwater > Ice > Glacier meltwater | place: Lake...
CCCACTCGCTTGAATATGGCCTTCAAGAGTGGTTGGTGCTTTCTTACTCGAGCTGCTTAAGAGAAATCCAACTTAATTTCCATGGAGTGAAGGTTAAGCCCGATATAATTCTGCTTGTTTCCGGTCTATCGCGCGTACCCACAATGACTGCTATGCAGCAATGAATAAAAAAGTCCCAATATCTTTCTATGTGAGCAAGAATTGGTTAGGTAATGCTGAAGATCAATGTTTCAATCCCAACACATAATGCGTTGTAAAAGAGGAAGATTAGTATAGTGCTGGGCTGGTGGGTGTCTATCAGATTCCGGATGCAACTTTGCGATTGAGCTTTTATTATAATCATTACGTAGCCGTTTGTTTTCAAACGAGTGGATGCTACATTTTTTTTAAATATTAAGTTGAAATTCTTTGCAGGAACTTCCTTTTTAATACCGGAAATAGATAATGCTTCGGCGAAGAGTACACAATTTTACTTCTTCTCAACCAGACTCGGGTGTATACTAGCATCCATTATCTCAATAGTGATTGAATATGCATTTTGAAGCGAAAAGGCATTGAAGATGTCTTCTTGTTTTAACGTGATTATTTCAAATATGTATTATACTTTTCGACTTGGGATGTTGCATACTCCAACCAAACGAATTTTATTTAAAGTTGACTTATGTCTTGCTTGCAATGTCGTTCCTCACGACAAGACAATTTAGACACTCAAAAGTTTTGCGCAATATGCTGGTTAGGTGAATTCTGTTGGTGAATGGGAGTATAATCCAGAAGAAGGTAATTTCTTGGATTTTCTTTGTCCTGGATCTATGGCCGCTCCTGGGGTTACAATGGATTTCAATGTAGGCATTTCCTTTGTTGACCCATTCGCAAACTCTTATGACAAGTTATTAACTGACAACGTTTTAGTGCATAAGGAGATATTGAAGATTTGCGAAGGGTTATGGTTATTTTATGGTCCCCTTTATTATTGACATTGGTTCAGGCATAGGTCTAGATACTTAGCAGTGGTTGCAGAAGTTTTGGCGGGTATACGAAATGCTTTCAGCAGAGGAATTTGTTGTGAAAATTGCTGTTATATGGTCCTATGGCTACGTCATGGAAGTTGTTTATAAAGAGAGAAAGGAGGTACAATGTGAATTCAGTGGTTCTCAAAGGTTGTTGCTGCTTATGATTTCCCCACTGATGACCCACGTAACTATCGTTTCTTTCAACAAGGTTCTAGATCTCTTATTCTTGAAGAAAGAATGATTGATAGCTGTCATCCACTTCTTTTTTAAAAAGAAATTATTTTGGTTTTTAGACCAATCGTATCTTAAACTTATCGGAAGTGTATGTTGGTGCGCCAGCGACCGCCACACATTTCTAGCTAATGCGAGAACAAATTAGGCAAGGAACCCATTTTCATGCAACTGAATCATTATTGTGCTCAGCAACTTGAACAACACACACTCAAACTATATCCAAAGTGGTCTATTGAAACGACAGTATTCAGTCCTATGTTACAATAAAAATGATGGATCAATCTGAGATAGCAAAATTCTCTGCACGATACAGTGCATTTTGTCAATGAGACGTGGCTGGCCTTTTACTCAGAGATTCAATTATTAATAAAATTAAAAATGGATTTTCATGCATGGAAAAATTGCACGAGGAAAACCTCTATATAGTATTACGTAGTTAATTCCTAATGTACATTCCAAAAGTACACACACTGTCTGCATCAAATTGATCAGAGAGTTTATGGAGAACATCACCAGTGGCCCTCCTGTGCCTGTCTACGGTAGCGAGAGGAATCTTGCACATACATTGAAGAAGAAAAGCAAGAAGTTTGTAGGCGGGATGAAGAAACGGATGTCCGAGACACTCTATGGAAATAAACACCAGAAAGCACTGATGGAACAAAAGGGGAAATTCTTTAGTGAAGATGAGGGAAAAAATGTGGACAGAGACCAGGAGTTCTTCTCCTAGAGTCCAAATTCATGTAGTAAAACCTATTAGTGATTTTTTATTCAATAGTCATTTTGTTGCAATTTTGGAAGGCTCGTTTCGTCTTGCTTTCCTTCTCCCGCAGAAACGTAACTTTGCCTACTATAATCCCTCGAACTGCACAAAATACCCGAATACGAAAATGATCCGAACTCTTATAGTCCGACAAAGTGTTGGCAGTGTTAAATAGGACCATCTCCGTTTCCTCGGAAAGTCGCATCACATTGTCACACATCAATCCCCAATCGCTGATATTATCAATAAGCGTTTGAAAGATTTCGAATTTAACTTTTTCCCTGCCTTGTCGGTCTCCGAACTTTTTTTTGGAATTCTGAACCGTGATGTAAGTAGAATTAAAGGATGCCATAAACCCCATAAGAGAATGCAAAATTCGAATTCTCCAATAAACATCAGTTTCTGGTCTTTCCATGTATTCATTGAAGGACTGCGAGAAGAAAAAAACTCTTTCCACCATCACAGAAAACCGTTGTAACTTTTTCCTAGCAGGTGGAACCAAGCTTCTTTCTTTCATTTCAATCTCCAAAATGTTCATGATACATTTAGCTTTGTTGCGTCTCGAGCTCGTAGGAATATTCTTATATTCTTTGTTCAAAATGAAGGATGACTTTCCTAGACCCGGCATCAAATCTATTGCAGTCCTTTCTTCCCTAACGGCCCCTCCAATAGATTCTTCAGCATTTCTCACGAATAAACCGTGCGACAAAACCAAGTCGATCGTATCCAAAATTCGCATGAAGCTTTCAGTACTTTCAGTTACTGTAATTTCATTTCATTGAGCATTCATTTCAGCCAACAATTTCGAAATGGGAATTCTCATATGTGAAAGGTGGGATAGCCCCCCCTGAGTTGGAACGGTTTATACCCAAGGATCTGCTGAGTATCCTAACTTATGGCAGGGCGCTGTCAAAGTTGTTGGTTCTATACACCGAGTCTGGTAAATATCTTCTACACCGAGTCTGGTATATATATGAACAAGAAGTAAAGGGTGGGCACTTTCCTGGATTGCGTAATTTAAAGGAAAGTTTTGACGTCGTCTTTATTCTTATTAACATTATGAAAAGCATATTTAGAATTAGATACATTTAGATCTTGAGAGTGAATCTGCTCAAGACAAGTTAACAAAAGTACTGGAGGATAGCAAAGATGTGCCTAATAAGTTCTTTGCTCTTCAGATATTGGAGGACACCATCAAGTTCAGATGGAAGGCTTTACCTGCAGAGCACAGAGAAGGAATTCGAAACTTCATTGTTCAGAAGAGAATCGAATTATCCGTTGGCATTGCAGCGAAATAAAAAATTCGATATCGGATACTTTTTGTCCGCCGCTATTTGAACCCATTTTTGGGGAATTTCCAGCAAAGTACTCGGGCTGCTAGAAATAAGTGCTGCAATTATTGTCGGTCTTCTTCATTTGCGAACAACGTATGGAAAGCTGGTAAAGAATATCCTTGCTTTTGTGTTTCAATGCATTTTAGATATGATTTCAAAAGATTTTTCGAGCTATCCAGATCATCGTTTAAAATTCTTTGAATTTTTTAAACGCCTGAACGAAAACGGATTCGAACAACTCTCAGAGTTCCAATGTCATAATGTGAATGCCATTGCATGGGCAATCAAACACACATAATGAAATGTAGCCCAGAAGAGTCTCGAGATACTCGAACGCTTACTTATTAACTTGACGGAGGCCCCTGTCTCCTTCCATATTTACAACAGTACTTTTTGAAGCTGCTCGGAGATGTTCTGTATATGTTAACGGATTGGCTTCACAAGCCAGGATTTGCGCATCAGTCTATTGTACTACAGCACATGTTTTCAATTCTCTAACAGTGGTATATTCATGTTGCATTGAATGGCACACCAAATAACTAGGAATACGTGCTGCAATTCGTGATCGATATCATTTCTTCTTCGTTTCCTATTGTAGGTACATCAGTTGTAGGGCATTTTGGTGCTAGCTTTTTAGAGCCGTCAGACAAGTCCAACGACATTTAAAGTTCATCTTCGGGACTTCTTAATTTGTCTCAAAGAATTCTCAGCTGACGAAGATAATCACCGATTTTTTTCTGAGAAGTGAGAAATGGACACAATGGTCAAAGTGCAGTATGACTACGAACTCCTGGGAGTTCCCGGATTGATGGACGGCTAATTTTAACGCGAGAAGTTTTATTAATTGATTTTCGATTCCCAGAAATGCTAATACATTTTTCTATGATTTCTTCAGCTGATTTTGGATGATGCACTCGAATATTTAATTCTGTGAGACTCTAATTTGAACTTTTTTCGGAAAGAGTTTCTGGAAAACGAAAGAAGAGGGGGACCGTACCTCATTAGCGTATATGTGGGAAAAAAAAGTTCGTCGAAAAGATTATTTTAATCGCCGCCACCCACATACAGCATGGAAAGGTTGCTTGATTTCTCAGGTCCAATCGACGTGGCTCTACTGGAGCAAGTAGTACTCGGCCTGAATACTTCAACTGATAACAATGTCCGCAGTCAAGCTAATCAAGTGTTGACTTCGCTGAAAGAGCACCCTAACTCATGGCAGAGTGCTGGCAAAGTACTGGAGGAGAGTAAAGATGTGCCTACCAAGTTCTTCGCTCTTCAGATATTGGAAGACACCATCAAGTTCAGATGGAAGGCTCTACCTGCAGAGCAGAGAGAAGGGATTCGAAACTACATTGTTCAGAAGATAATCGAATTATCCACTGACGCTGCAGCGGTAAATGACTCGAGTCGTAAGATGTTTGTGAACAAATTGAATCTTATTTTAGTTCACATCTTGAAGCAAGAGTGGCCTCATAACTGGCCCAATTTTATTCCTGAAATTGTTGGATCTAGTAAATCAAGTGAGGTGTTGTGTGAAAACAATATGAAGATTCTGAAACTACTGAGTGAGGAAGTATTTGACTTTTCTAAAGAGGAAATGACTACTGACAAAGTAGCATCGCTAAAGAATCAGCTCAATCAAGAATTCAGACAGATATTTGAATTGTGTCAATTGGTGTTGAGTTCCTCGAGTAGGCCCGGATTGATCTTGGTTACTTTGCAGACCCTAGACCGATTTTTGGCGTGGATTCCGTTGGGATTTGTTTTTGAAACTCCTTTAATTGAACAGCTATTGACGAAATTCTTGCCGGAAACCCAATACCGGAATGACACTCTTCAATGTTTGACTGAAATCGCCAACCTGCAACAACAAGAGTACAATCCGATATTTCAAAACATGTTTGTCGCGCTGATGAACTTATTGAGTAGACAATTGCCTCAAGATATTGATATTCCTTCTGCTTATGAACGTGCCAGTGAACGAGAGCAAGTTTTCATTCAGGGATTGAGCATCTTTTTTTGCAATTTCTTTTCAAAACATTTGGATATCTTGGAACGACCAGATAATCATGCGGTGACATTGACTGCAATGTTTTATTTGGTTCAAATTTCCATGGTAGATGACAAGGAAGTTTTCAAAATTTGTCTTGACTTTTGGAATTCGTTTGCACGTGATTTATACGAATCTAGCAAATCATCTGCATTTGGCGGACTTCAAGTTCTTAATTTGAATAATTCTTCTCGCTCATCAGGTCGCAAAGATTTATATGCCATGGTATTGACTCGTGTTCGTACAGTGATGATTTCAAAAATGGCCAAACCTGAAGAAGTTTTGGTTGTCGAAGGTGACGATGGAACTATAATCCGTGAGACCACCAAAGACACGGATGCAATCGCGCAATACAAGACTATGAGAGATACCTTAGTATTCCTCACCCATCTTGACTGTGAGGATACCGAAAATATTATGCTTGCCCGACTATCGTTGCAATGTGACGAACAAGCGAACGAGTTCTCATGGAACAACTTGAATACTTTATGTTGGGCTATCGGTTCAATCAGCGGTGCAATGAATGAGGAGGACGAGAAGAGATTCCTGGTGACTGTTATCAAGGATCTCCTGTCACTCACAGAGATGAAACGAGGTAAAGACAATAAGGCGGTGTGTGCTAGTAATATTATGTACATAACTAGCCAGTATCCTCGTTTTCTTCGCGCTCATTGGAAGTTTTTAAAAACTGTGGTGAACAAGTTATTTGAATTCATGCATGAGTTGCATCCTGGAGTTCAAGATATGGCTTGTGATACATTCCTTAAAATCACAAGAACTTGTCGCGGGAAATTTGTTATGGTCCATCCCAATGAAACTATGACATTTGTAGATGAGCTATTAAACGCCAATGGATTCTTGAACATTATCAGAGACTTATCTCCTCATCAAAGGCTGGTGTTTTACGAAGCTTGTGGGTGCATGATCAAGGAAGAACTAAATTCACAAGTACGAGAATCTATGTTACAACGGTTGATGCAGCCTTCAACCATCAAATGGAAGGAGATCATGCAACTTGGAAGCACCAATCCGCAGACGTTAAGCGAATTGGACTATATTCGTGAGCTCGCGGACATCTTGCGTATCAACGTGAGGGTGTGCACTTCGCTTGGATACTCGTTCCGGCCGCACCTCATGGGCATTTATCTGGATATGCTGCATGTGTATCGCTACTACAGCGGCAATATATCTCAGAGCGTAGCGCAAGGAGGGGAAGTGATGATTCAGCATAAAAACATCAAAGTAATGCGTGCAGTCAAAGTGGAGGTGCTGAAATTGATCGAAGTATTTGTATCCCAAGCTGATGACCTTCAGGATGTTGCCAATAATTTCTGTCCGCCTCTCTTTGAACCTGTTTTGGTTGATTATCGTCAAAGCATTCCCACTGCGAGAAACACTGAGGTGCTGCAACTGTTCACGACCATAGTCGAGCGCCTGAAGGACCACGTTAATGTGGCGATGAATGGAACCATGGTCGAGCAAATTCTGTCTCCCTTGTTTGCTTGCACTCTCGAAATGATTGCACAGAATTACACCGATTTTCCAGAGCATCGATTGAAGTTTTTTCAGTTGATCAAAGTGTTAAATCAATACGGTTTCCAGCAGTTATTTAGCTTGGGAGGTCCAGAAGATCAAAAGAATGTTGTTAATTCTATTGTTTGGGCATTCAAACATACCGAACGTAATATTGCCGAGACTGGACTAGAGATAATGGAGCAGCTACTGAAGAACGTGGTTCAATCACCACCTGCATTTGCCCAACAGTTTTACGGGTTGTATTACCTGAGTCTGTTACAGGATGTGCTGTTTGTGCTTACAGATCGTCTTCATAAGTCTGGATTCGCTCTTCATTCAGTTATCCTGCAACATATGTTTGCTATAGTGCAAAAGGGACTAATACAAGTTCCTCTTGGTCCAGGCGCTTCCGATAACCAATTCTTTCTGCATCAATACGTGAGCAATATGATTGCTACTGCTTTCCCGAATGTAGGCAAGGTCGTTGTAGAGCAATTCGTTGCAGGGCTTTCTGATCCGAGCAAAGATCAGGCAGCATTTAAAGTTCATCTTCGTGACTTTTTAATTCGTCTGAAAGAATTCTCTGCTGATGGAGATAACGACCAGTTGTTTATCCAGGAGCGAGAAGAGGAACAGCTGCGATTGCAACAGCTTACCATGGAACAGCGCGCTGCTATTCCAGGACTAGAAAAAGGTATTGACCAAGACCTTTAAAGTATAATCATTTTCAACTCTATATCGACAACCTATCTTGGAATACCATTCGCGCTCTGTCTTTTCTATTTTACCTGCTAGTAGCAATTCATTCATCAAACACGAAAAACAACGACTACTAAAAGGCAGGCCACTTTCAAATGAAACGTGACAAGGTTCAAAACAACATCCCCTACTTGAGTATCATCGATACATTTAGTTTCGTAGCACCAAATATGGTAATTCATGACAGATTTACCAGTCTGCATTGATTGAAATCCACTTCTATCAACACCTCCGGCGATTTAAAAGGACCCTTTGAACTTTTTTGAAAAAACATCAATATGCTATTAAATTTTTATGCGTCTTCCTTGTTGTTGATCATGTAGGTAAGATCACATTTTCCACAGTAATAACGATCGAAGTGTGTTGCCATGAAGACGCCTCCCGCGCATTGGTCACTAGGACATTCTTTTCTCAATCGGGTGATTTTGTTGTTTTCATCGACCTTGTAGAACTTAAGAGTGGCCATTTTAACATTGGTGTGCTTGTGCTTAATCTTCTTTGGTTTGGTGTAGTTCTTCTTCTTACGCTTCTTTCCTCCTCCTCTAAGGCGAAGTACTAAGTGAAGAGTACTCTCTTTCTGGATGTTGTAATCACTAAGAGTACGTCCGTCTTCTAGCTGCTTTCCAGCAAAGATAAGTCGCTGCTGATCAGGAGGAATTCCTTCCTTATCCTGGATCTTGGACTTGACGTTGTCAATGGTATCACTTGGCTCGACATCAAGGGTGATAGTCTTACCCGTGAGGGTTTTAACGAAGATCTAACAAAGAAGGTGAGATTCAAACTACCACAGTCATCTGCGACACACTTACCTGCATAATATTTGTATGAGACTTGCAGCAATCTAATGGATGGACTTCACCACTGTCCATCCAATTCTATCCTACGGTACATCTACCGTTTACAATAAAACCCACTCCTGCGTACTCCTAGTCAATTAAGACTCGCTCAACGAAATCCCTAGTAATACAGTTATTAGGGTCTACGAATAGACGCAAGTAGACACTACCCGTAATTCGTGGCTCTGAGTGAAACCATTCAATTAGTGTTAAAGGAGAAACAATGGTAAGTGGAGAGATGGAGACTACCTTCGAAGTGAGAATGAACGAATGAAGGCATGAATAAGGTGCATGGATAGATTGATTCGTCTTATTGTAACTGCTGGATCCATGTATAATTCCTTAGCCTATTCTCACTTTGATGGCGTCGATGTCGATGTCGGTTGTTCACGTTACTAATGGTTTTTCTTTGTAGCCTTCCCAAAAATCTACTCGCACGAAGCGAACTCTTGCCAAGAAGGCGAAACAAAATAGGCCTATCCCTCAATGGTTCCGATTCCGAACCGACAATACGATTCGCTACAATAGCAAGCGAAGAAATTGGAGACGCACCAAGATTGGACTATAAACCGTTTATTATTATATCTGTTTCTAGTTCTTATAAAAGTATAATTATCTTAGTGAGCCAAGTATTTTTTCAGCCAGGGAATTAGTAGGGCATCTAGCTTTCTCCATGTGACGAAACCGCTCCTTCAGAGACTCATGGGCTTTAGCCGCAGTCATTCCTTTGGGAATATACATTTTAACAAAGGATTTTGACTTTTGAAGTGCATCATTTACATCCGTGAACGAAGCGGTGCTTTTCTGGGAATTGTTTTCCTTGTTTGAAACGACTTTCGAATATCGGTTTTTGACGATTCGTTGAATACGGCACGCTGCTACTTCTCGATTCGCTTCCACTTGGATTTGTTTTTCCTTTTCTTTCTTCGCTTGTTTTCTACGAGCGTGTTTTTGAATCGACGTAGCAGCGCGATGCTCGTGCTTCTTCATTTTTTCATTCTCTAATTTGATTTTGAATTCTCCACGTGTATTATTTCCTCGAATGGCTGCTTGAAGACGAACTGCAGCTTGTTTTTCGGTATTTTGTTGACTTTGCTTTTTTGAAACTTGCAACAGACTTCGATGTCTTCTGAAAATACACTGTAACCCCACTGCACTCATATGCTGTCGCTTCGTTTCCTCGACTAAAAGTAAACCTTTTTTCTTTCGAAGCTGGCATTGAATTTGGATCGCCGCTTTGTGCAGTCTACTTATTTCAGATCTAGTCTTTTGGCCTCTGTAGCTGGACTGAATTAGAGCACTTGCACCATTCGCTCGTTTTCTAGATTCTTGATATTGTTGTTGGGATGTTCGAGAACGATATAGCGACTGAATTTTCATAGCACCATTTTTTCTGGCTTGTTTTTCATTCAAATAATCCTTTTGAAGTCGGATTTTACGAAAGTATGCTTGGAGTTTGATGGCATGCTTGTTCTTCACATCTCGTATTTCGTACGCTCGCATCAAGCGCTCATTTTCCTCCTCTTCCAAAGCTCGACTTTTTACTAACTTCCAAAATTGGTCGTTGTTTTGAGTTAGTCCCAGCTTTAATGTACTCTGTTCCAATTTGCGACTCAATTCCAAGCGTCGGGATTTCTCTACTGCCAACTTTTCAGCAAGTGCAGATTTCTGTTCTTCAAACTCTTGAGACTTCCGATTTATTTCATCTAAAGATACTTTATTGTTGGTTGTTTGGTCGTTCATGTTTTGCATTTCGAATTTATGGTTGGCTTCCAATATCTGTCTTTCTAAAACTGACTGCCGCAGTTGTTTCTTCAAGGAAATAACATCACTATCATCATCTTGGGGTGCTAGTGATTCATCACCTCCTGGCGAGACTTTGAATGGATTATCAGAAGCAATAGTATTCAAACTTGAATCATCCGTGATCTTGGAGTAAGACTTTCTCTTTTTATTTCGTTCTGCTCGTAGTTGCTTATTCTCTTGTTCCATTTTTGATAACTCAAAACGTAGCTCGTTTACCTTGTCCTTCAATTCCAACGGATCATTTAATCGTCGTAATTCCATTTCATTTTCATCGTATTTTGAATGGGTTGTTGTATCTCGCGTTTTCAGAATACTAGATTTCCTTTTCTTCGTTGTCATCTTTTTCTTTTTAATTCGCTTAACTTTCGAAACTGGAGCCATGCTTTCATCGCCCTTATTTTCAAATTCAATGTTTCCTTCTTCCTTAGAAAGTTGTGTTGTGCAGTATTTTTGAAATTCATCCCATGAAACAATACCATTGCCATCCGAATCCATGGCATTAAAAACAGATTTATTGGATCCAGTCAAACCTAAAACTCTCACCAATCCTTTATCCTTGGTCAATGCAGCAACGAATTCATTCACACTGATCTCGCCGCTACCATCCGTATCAATCTTGTAGAACAATCCCTTAAGCCGTTGTAACGTGAGACATTTCATTGTCTCCATCTCTTTATCAGCAGGATGGATTGCTGGTTCTTCTGTCATTGAAGTCAGTTCCACCTGAAAACTCATCGATACATTCATATCTCGTCCCGTAATCGCATGCTTCAAAACTTGTGTATCTTGAAATTTCAAAGTTTCAAACATTCGAGAGAGATCGATTTCACATTGCCCGAGAATGTTCTCAGGGTAATCAGGATCATCACAGTAAAGACCGACCACGATGAAATTCCTTATCTTGTCAAAGTTGGAGTACTGAATGTGAAGTGGTTGATGCAATTCGTTGATGCTGGATTTTACAGAATCTCCTTCGGGGTCTAATCTCAATTTAACAAACTCTCGTACCCCATCCTCGTCTGATGCGAAATATCTAGATGGGAAGGAACCAATCATCTCTGTCAAAGTGAATTTCAAGATCCCTTTTATGTAAGGAATGGGTGTTTCTGATATTTCCAATTGCCCACCAAGTGATAAATCAAACCACGTTGGCGATGGTGAAAGATCTTTCAAAATAATACTTTCTACTTGCACATCTCTTTCATCTCGAACACTTAACATAAGATTCTGGGTCAAAACACAAAATTCATGATTCCATTCAAACATTCTGTTCTCCTCAAGAACTCTTTGTGATTTTTTTAAGCCATCATTTTGCAAAACCGATTCCCCTATGAGAACATTTTCATTGTCATGTACAGCAAAAAGTTTTAAACTAGCTTTATGTACACGCCCATGGACATCTTTCAACTGTCTGCCTCGAGACACACGAATAATAGTTCGATTTCCTTGGACGGAATCTTTTAATGCAGCAACAGTGTTGGTACAGCTGTCCAATACTACTCGAACTTTTCCAAGCCCTCGATCCTTAGCTCCTATCAACTCAACCCATGTATCGCAATCATTGATAGGATCCAATATTCCTTGTCCCACCAGCTGCTCATGTTCGATAGTGCAATCGTTTAGCAACTGCACAGATAACTTGGTGGATATTTCATCATCCGAAAGAGTAAATGATTGATTCCACAATGGGTTTGATTTAGTGTCCCATGAAGCTGGGTTAGTGCAGTGCAATACCCGGTTTCCTTGACTAATTTGAATTTTGGGTTCAATTTGCCCACTCCAATTATAAGGGGAATAATCCAAAGACTTTCCTCCAACTATAGTAATAGTTTTAAAGTTTTCTGTTTTCTCATTTGATACTTGACTTAAAAGAGCTTGCACCGAAACGCTGACCAGTCCAACTTTCACTCCAGTAACAACATCTCTCAAAGGTAGAGACGCATCGAACACGTGGCCATGTACTAGAATGTAATCAAATACAGGAATAGATACTTTACCACAGGTTTTGATTCCGTCTTTAATGGATACATGAAGAAGTGGTGTCTCTTTGGTATCAACAATCGGAATAAGAAAATGCTCGTTCCAAACAGGATTTGAGCCTCCATCTTCATCTACTGCGGATCTAACTTTAGTCAAGCCACATTCAAGTTCGGCGAACGACCCAAGCATCTTGTTTAATTTCGTTGCCCCTCTCAGATGAACATGAATCTTTCCATTGAGAACATTGTGTGAGATCTTTGTCGTAGAGGTCGAGTTGATGCGAAACGCAACTCTTACTTTTACTAGGGCGGTAGTTTCATTAGTTGATACATCCACCACAGGAAGCCACGATTCCATAGTTTGATTTGCAGAGAAAACAAACGGCGCCAAATCCAAACTCTCTAAAGTTTGTTCAAGAAATGCACCAGAACTTAATTGAGACTTAAACACCATGTCCAGAATCGGTATAGATTTTTCACTGAGCGACCATTGAAGAGGGAATTTTGAATTAAAATTCCAGGTGAAGCCTTGGGCAACCGAAGCTTTGGAGATCGAAATGTGAGTTGTAGAACTACTCCACTCTCCACAAGATACCTTGATCCATCCAGTGGTGCAATCGTTGTAAATGTGCGAGATGCATTTCATTTCAAGCACCTCAAGATTTATTTTTCCAGGAACAGGAGTAGTGGATTGAAGACTGCTTGGTAAGCACATTGCTTGAGATAGAATACTGGTTTGAAATCCATCACTAGAACGAGATGAATTCATTCCTGTTGTACGGAGATAGTTCAGTTGCAGCAGAAGTTGAGGTTTTTTACCAGCAACGCTGCAAAATGGTTTTTCGAGATTAAGAGATATCCAATCTCTTGGTCCGCTTTCTAGCAACTCGTGAACTTTGGTCAAGTTTATTTCTCCATGTGCTACTTGAATATCATGGGAAGAAACGATACTGATTTTGATATTTCCATTCCCTTCACTTTGTAGGACGGAGCCAAATTCAAGTGATTCGTTAAATACAAGTTCATTGGAACCCTTGTCAGGAAAAAATGCTTCTTTGGTGCGCAACACGATAGACTGATTGGAACCATAGTATCCCTCAATGGATATTTTTAAGCCTTGGGTTGAACTTGGGATATTAGTAGCTCTAAATACAGAGATGGAAATAGGATAGGATTGACCTCTCGCAGAAGAATATCCTTGCGGCGAAAATCCAGTTTCCATGGTTAAAATGGCCGGTTTTGGATCCGTAATCTGCTGTAAATTGAATGTTTTGGTTTGAAGCGCAGTTTGAAGAGACAACGATGATTCTGCAATCATTTGATTCGAGGTTTCGTCCCACAATGATACATGGACAACGGGATTTGTTCTGCAATCCGCCGGTCTTGAAGTTCCGGTCCAAGGAAATTGCATGGACTCATTAAGCTGGATAGCTCCGTCAGCATCTTTTCCACGTGTAGCACTTCTACTAAAATCTCGAAACTTTGCATGGCCGCGCTGGTCTCCTTGGTTCAGTGGGAATATTTGAGCCACAACATAACAGCTATTTGAATTCACTCCTTGAATGGAATCTAGCTTAATGGACAAAACGTCTTGACTTGATGGAAATGGGGTCGAAGCATCCTGTGATACTCCTAATATTTTGGCGCATGTTTTATTCCCAAAATGTAGCCACGTTTTTCCATCCAACATCTTAAGATTGACATTCTCAAGTACTTCTCCACCCAGTAATCGCACTGAGAATTCTTTATCATCAGATTTCAATGAAGCAAGTTCCAAAATTACTTTTTCATTTTCTTTGATGCCTGTTTCTACCTTTGTTTGACCGAGGGACAGTTGAAGTGTCGTTTCAGGACCTCTGAAATCAACTAAGTAAAGACGAAGTGTCCATAAAGGCGGTAACGAATTGAACCAATCAGATGAAATTGCAGGAATAAATTCGTAGGATACACTGATAGTCCCCCTTTCTCCGCGTCCACGTTTATTCCGAAGATTTTGTATGGAACCTAGCACCTTTACTCCTTCCAGTTGAAGCTGACATTGGGATACCTCAACATCTTCTCCGGATACATTGGATCTTTTGAACAAGGTTATTTTCAAGCCATTTTCAAGGCCCCCATAAATAAACGGCACTCTGATCTTCTCAAACCAGGACGAAAGTTTTCGATCCAAGAATGCACAAGTACTGTGAGTTACCACTTTCGGGCTCGTGTCAAGTGCCTCTACCGATATATGGAAGCAACTACTATAGTCCCCTTCGTCGCTCCCAGCAATAATTAGATCCACGATCTCCAACTCCACAACCCCACTCTGCATCGTTCAAATAATACCGTTACTTCGGATAGCCCCCGGCACCTCTTGAGAATATGACTTTTCCTGAATTTCAACAACAACAAAAATCGATTTTTAAAACTACTAGTAGTGGATAAAAGCCATCAAATGCTAATTTCTTAATAAACACGAGTATCTTGTTGAAAGAAAAGAGCCTGATGGCAATCCGTGAGGTAATCAGAAGCAAGAACATTA